>Ga0105107_10002240_pt1 | contig 12699 bp, 8 predicted proteins | sample PPLLaktember2015_6_FD_79335 | JGI IMG/M metagenome (GOLD analysis project Ga0105107, IMG submission 79335) | Freshwater sediment microbial communities from Prairie Pothole Lake near Jamestown, North Dakota, USA - PPLs Lake P8 Core (1) Depth... | ecosystem: Environmental > Aquatic > Freshwater >... | reverse complement strand
CCGTTCCGCCCGTCATCAGAATCGGCGTAACCTTGCAGTTAGGATCAAAATCTTGAAGCACATTTGTCATAGCTTCGAAGAGCGGTGTCTCAAAAGATGATTCAGACGGCTCTTGTGCCTGAATCACTTCGACCGTTAGCTTCGTAGGATCAATATCATGGAGCAAATTTTTTATCAGGTCCAGCATCTGAGTGGTAGTTTGTCCCGGGAGAATCCTGCAGTCGAAAACCGCTTCGCACTCTGAAGGGATTATGTTCTCTTTAGATCCGCCACGAATCATTGTGGGTGTAATGGTGTTCTTGATTCTCGGTTTCAGTTCTTTAGCCATATTGGGAGCGATTTTGTCCACTTCTTCGAGTATTTGGTCGCTAGATTCCGGATTTGCAAGCAACTGGTTCAGTGGCTTTTCCAAAGACAAGTCTCCCTTGGCCAACTCCCGAACAAATCCGGCCGCGGTCTGCGTTACCAAGGGCGGAAAGCAATGTTCATTCAGTTTATCTATGACTCTGTTCATGCGCAATATTGCATTGTCAGCTGAGTCGGGTACTGAACCGTGCCCTGGAGTCCCTCTGACCTTGATTTTGATCCACAAAATGCCCTTTTCAGCTGTCTGTATAACAAATATATTCCGGGTCGGGGTCGCGATCGCCACACCTCCGCCTCCTCCTTCATTGAGAACGTACGATGCCTTCATTTTCTCCGGATGTTCTTGCAGAAGATAACCGACGCCGAAATTGCCGCCTTTTTCCTCGTCTGCTGTTGCCGCCAAAATTACGTCACCCTTGAGCTTTACTTTTTTCCTCTTAAGTAACTTCATGGTCATCACCTCGATCGTGGTCATACCTTTCATGTCCAGGGCACCTCTGCCCCAGACGAATCCGTCTTTGATCACGCCTCCGAAAGGATCAACTGTCCACTCCTCATGCTTTGCCGGAACTACATCCAAATGTGAAAGCAGAAGTAAACTTGGTCTTTTTCCCGTTCCCTTCATTCGAGTGACTAAATTACCTCTGCCAGGTGCAGACTCGAAAATTTCACAGTCAAAACCTTCTTCACCGAGAGTCTCAGCCAGATATTTTGCCGATTCCATCTCGTTTCCGGGCGGATTGCTCGTGTTTATGCGTATCAAGTCGCTAAGCAAACGTGCAACTTCGCCTTCAACTTCCTTCAGCAGCTTGCCGGTCATTTTATCCGATCACTCTTTCCGGATTATAGGCGTTTGTATGTCTCTTAAGATTTTCTCGCAAAATTAATGTCAAATCACATGTTTTTACGCGCTACATGGTGAATTAAAAATAGATCAGGAAGAACGAGGTTTATATATGATAACAAAAATGCTAAGTGTCAAAAGGCATGATTAGCATGAAGGAACTGAAACCAATAGACTGCAAACTTCTGTTTGAGTTAATGAAGGATTCCCATAGAAGCGACCGACAGCTGGCGAAATCTCTTGAGGTATCGCAGCCGACGGTAACACGCAGAAGAGCTATGTTGGAGGAAAACTACACCGAAGGTTACACGGTCATACCAAAGTTAGGAAGGATTGGATTCGAAATTGCAGCGTTTACTTTTCTTAAGAGTAAACTCAAACAGAAGACAGGCACAGAGAAAGATCAAGCCCTAAAGAAACTGAAGGAATGGTATAAAGCACAACCTTGTGTACTCCTAGTGACAGGTGGAAGAGGCATGGGCTGGGATGCTGTTTGCGTTTCCCTTCACGAAAACTTTAGCGATTTCAGTAATTTCATAAAAGCACATGACTCCGAATTATCTGACTGGATAGTGGACAGCCAAACCTTCCATGCAGACCTAAAAGACGAAGAGGCAATCAAACCTTTTCATCTAAAATATCTGGCGAATCTGAAATAACAAAACAGCTGCGACCTATGCTAGCGTTATCTTCGTCCTCTATTTTTGAGATTCTTTTTCAACAGTCTCTTCTTCGGTAGTTTGGGTTTCCTCACGCGATCCGCGTCAGTGATGGCCAAGACAAACACCTCCCACAATTCTATGCTAGCTGTACTCTTTTAAGGTTCACATCGCAATCATTGTTGCAGTTTAATTCAATCTTGTCAACTCTACCTTTAGCGAACAGATTGAGTAAACATGAAAATTTATTATCCTTCACAACTATTAAGAACGCAACACGTACATCTATTCGGGAGCAGGCAAGATGACAAGCGAGCAAACCATGATATCACGTGAGTCTAGAACTTTCAAAACGGCCCGAACAGTTGGGCTAATCTCAGATACCCATGTACCGGCAAGAGCGAGATGTATCCCCAAGATGGTTTTCAAGGTTTTCGAGAACGTGGACTTCATCGTACACGCAGGCGACTTGGTGGAATTAGCAGTTATAGATGAGTTAGAGCAGTTGGCGCCGGTTTTAGCTGTGCACGGCAACATGGACGGGCCTCAAGTCAGTGGCGCCTTGCCGAAACTCAACTCTCTAAAGGTTTCTGACTGGAAAATAGGGGTCATGCACGACCCGAGCACACTATTTGGGATGGGTAAGATGCGGGAAATCGCCAAACAGAACGGTTTCAATGTCTTCGTTTATGGACATACGCACAATTCAAACATAAAATGGGAAGGAAAAACTCTCTACATAAACCCCGGAAGCCCCACAAATCCTGTGTCCTCTTTCATAAACAAACCTTCAGTGGCGTTGTTGAAAATAACAAAAGAAGCTATAACTCCAGAGATAATCCACATTAAAAGTGACAGTAGATCTTTATAGCGTGCTTGAAAGTCTCTGCTGAGCGGTCTGCACGATTATCTTGAAAATGGCAGAAACGGGCATTTCATTTTAACCCACCCCTCCCAGGAGCTGAAAACTCGTTTCAGAAGGAGCTTTAAAAGCGATTCGTTCCTAAGGCATTCTTAGTGAGTACAGGAGATGTGTAATATTGGAGCATTGCAAAAACCCTTGGAAAGGGACTTGTAAAAGCGGTAACATAACTCTCTACATTCTCTTTAAGGGAGAAAAACTGCCCATATGCAGACAGTGCTGGGGCGCAATTGCAGAAAAAGAAGCGGATTGGTGAGTACAAAAATGGAAGGTTTTGGCTTAAACAGCGCCAAGTCTTATTTGGGAAAGAACGTCAACCTCCACCTCAAAGATGGTTCAGTGATAGTCAACGTGCAACTGACAGGAATCAGAAAGGGAAACTTTGGAAAAGGAAATTTCCTCGAATATGTTGCACGGAGAAATCGCCGGATCACCTGTATGCCGCTTCAAGATGTTGCTTGGGCAGAAATGCTGAATCTGAGCCTGCTTCAAAATGCAGGGTAAAACCGACGGCAACGAATCTTCTCTGCTGCAACTAGGCATTTCTCGAAGTACAGATGAGGAAAACCCTGCATAACTCGTAGAAGCCCAATTGTTCTTTGTTAGCGAATCCATATGGGTTTGAGAGTAGTTTGAGGGTATACATGCATTATCCACCACTGGAAGCAAGTGTTAGAGTGCGCGCAGCCTTGTTCCCGAATTCATTTTTGAGTGAGTCTCACACCTCCATATGGGATAGAAAAAGTTTGCGAGAAGAACAACAACAACGATTTTTTCTGAAACACGCAACCGTTTTTCTTTCACACACACAAAACCCAAACATCTTCGGAACAGGCAAACGCACTATTCAAATGAAAGAACAAGTCATCAGAAAAAGGAGCTCCTGGATGGGATTCCGACATAAATGTTAAAGTAGCAAGCAGTGGTATGAATTCTCACAACTCTATTTCAGAATAGGGGATTTAATGACTCAGAATAATCCTGTCTCACCTCAGGAAGCCTATATTCCTCAGGTAGCAAGGCGCATCGAGGATTGGAAATTCAGGCTCATTGACCTTTCGCGGAAAAATAACTTGCTGTATTATAAGCAACGCAAGAGAGGAGGTCTTTCTGTTTCTCATCCTACCCCGGAGACAGTATTCAACGCTCTAGTCATAAGGAGAAGGCATCTGAAGTTTTGGCAACCTCCAGACGAAGTGGATTCTTTTCCTGAAAAAGGACAAAATGGTAACGATTTTTCCTCGTCTATCGAGGGGTATCAACAAACAAAGGCAAATCGATTGGTGTGCGGAGGCTTGAACAGAATTGAACTTGAAAAAACTCTCAGGAACCTTATGACTCGTTCGCAATCTGACTACAGAGAAAAGGGTGTGCGTATACTCCATGCGGCATTTGGAATGTTGGTCTGGAAAGAGGAAGAAACGTCTGAAGAGGTGCGGTCTCCTCTAATTCTAGTCCCGATTGAACTAAGTAGGAAATCCTTCAGAGACGCCTACGCGATTTCAATTCCTCCCGTGGAAGAAGAAGCTGTCCTGAATCCTGCGTTACGGGTGAAATTAAGAAATGCCTTCAAAATCGAGCTTCCGCCTCTTCCAGAGGACTGGGAAAGCCATAGCTTAGTAGAGTACTTAAACGCTCTGAATCAGATTGTTGATGATCTCGGTTGGAAAGTGGAATTCTCAATTGAAATGGGGCTTTTTTCATTTCATAAATTGGTCATTTATAATGACCTGACATCTAATGCTGAGCTAATCAAACAACACAGCATAATCAGGGCAATAGCGGGCGTGAAGGAACAGCAGCTAACCCAGAAAGATTTGCCCGAAGAAAAGGACATAGATGAGATAGAGCCTCCTGAGAAACCATTCCAGGTTTTGGACGCTGACAGTAGCCAAAGAGTATCTATTCAATATGCGATGCGCGGTCAAAGCTTTGTGATGCAGGGCCCTCCGGGAACGGGAAAGAGTCAAACTATAGCCAACATCATTGCCGAATGCATAGCGCGTGGAAAATCCGTTTTGTTCGTTAGCGACAAGATGGCTGCATTAGAGGTAGTTTACAAAAGGCTGCGGGAGGTAGGATTGTCTCACTTCTGTCTCGAACTTCATAGCAGCAAAGCCAACAAACAAGCGGTTGTTGCTGAGCTTAAGCGATGTCTCGATGAGCAACTGGTTCCTCGCAAATTGCCGACAGCACACGACTTTGAGAAAATGTCGGAGTTGAGGGGATCGCTAAACAGCTACCCTGTCTCTCTTCATCAGAGACATCCGATTTTGCAGAAAAGCGCTTATGAAGTGTTAGGCCAGATCGCTCGCTGGGATGGTATTCCTTTCGTTACTGTTGATTTGCCAGGCGTTGATAGTTTGACTCCTCAAAGAATGCTTGAGCTAGAGAATCTGGCTTCCCAGTTGAAAGATGTTTGGCAAGTCGTGGAGGAATCTGACTTCCCATGGCGCGGCTACAAAGGAAGCACATACGAATTAGAGACTCGCTCTGAATTGGCTTTGACTCTTGGCGGTCTTATTTCAGCTATCAAGCAACTCAGGATTGAATCCGCTCAATTCGCTTCGCAACTTGGTTTGAATGAGCCGCAAACCTTTGAGCGCACAAAATGGTTGATCGAAATCAGCCACCGACTAATAGAAAGTCCAAAGCCGGAAACAGCTTGGGTAACAAGTCCAAATATCGATCAACTAATTCTCAAGGCGGAAATGTACAAAACCACATCAGAATGGTGCAAGAAAACCCGGGCTGTGCTGCTCGAACGATATAACGATAATGTCTTCAGCTTATCGCTTGACGCATCCTCAGATATTGAAGAAAATCTTTCCTTACTCAAAAATCTGATAATGCATTCGAACGTAGGAGAAAGCTCTCTTCTCAAAAGAAGAGCTGATTTTCTGGATTTTGTGAAACGTTCACCAGGACGGATAGAAACATGGATTGAGAAGTCATACCGCTTGGCACAGATTCTAGGGTTACCTGCAGAAACCCTATCGCTTGACCGCACCAGATTGTTGTCCCGGATTGGACTCTTCTGCTTTTCAGAGAACAAGCCCGAACGGCAATGGCTAGACCCTGACTATCTCGATAAAGTGAGAAGAAATGTTTCAAAATCAAAAAAAGACTATCAAGAACACAATTTGCTCCTCCTACGGTTAGAGAAGACCTACATCACCGATAGACTTCTGGCGCTTAACCTTGACGAGATGATAACACGCTACGGAAGTTCATATAGAAGTGCTCTACGATGGCTGCGACCAAGTTTCCATCGCGATCAAAAGCAGATAGCACTGCTAACCCACACTGGTAAAGTCCCAGACTCCGTTTTGAAAGATCTAAGCGATGCTCGCAAACTGAAAATATTGAAAGCCGCCATTGCAGCCTCAACCGAACAGGACCGAGAATTACTCGGACATTTCTATCAGGGCTATGAAACCGATTTTCAACGAGTTGAAAACGCTATTGAAATAGCAGCAGAAATATTGAGTTCATATTCGTTAGTGCCATTGTCTGAAGAAGCAGCGAATCTGTTCTCCCATGGGTTTAACCCTCCCCCGTTGATAAAGCAATTTGCCCAAGAGTTAGCTGTTTCATTCTGCGAATGGGAAGAATCTGCTAAAGGCTTAGCCGAGTTTATCCCCGTGCATCGGTTGCCAACCTCCGTCTTGCCGATCAACGAAACCCGCTTGACGTCGATTCAAGAATGGGCGAGAGCGGTTGAGACACAGCTTAGCCCACTCTGTGAGATAACAGATGAGGCTCTTACGACATGCAAAAAGGAATGCCCGGAAGACTACAAACACCTAATAGCTGACCTGAAAGAGGTCGAAGCAGTCAGTAGGAAAGAGGCCGACATCCTTGAAAAAAGAGACCTTCTTCAAACGAAATTCGGGTTTCGCTTTCATGACTTAGACACCAAATGGGAAGAAATTCTACTAGTCCTAGATTGGACAAAGAACTTCCAAACTTTGTTCGGCTCCTATCAGATTTCTGAGTCTCTGACAAGAATAGTGTCCGGTGGACCGAATTACGCTCCATCTAATGTTGACCTAGTCGGGCATTATAATGCGAGTTCAAATTCCTTAGATGAGTTTGAGTCTCGTTTCGAAAGCGGCCTGATATATCAGTGTCAAAAACTGCGAGAAATGAGATTGGAAACTGTTCATGATAGACTCAATGAGCTCCGAGAACGAGTAGATGATCTACAAATCTGGATCGACTTCAAGAAACTGAAAAATCTTTTTTCATCCAGAGATTTAGTCACCTTTTTTGACAGGCTTGTTGAAAGTCGTCCTCCGGCTTCCCAACTTGTTGATGTGTTGCGAAAAGGAGTATATCAAGAGTGGATTACCCGCCTTTACGGGGAAGACCCGGTTTTGGGTCAATTTCGAAGAGAAAACCATGAGCAGCTTATCAAGGAATTTAGAAAGCTTGATCAGGAACTGATTCATTTGTCTTCGAACCGTGTAATAGAGGCGGCGAATGCCAGAAAACCTCAAGACATACTGGTGCAAGCCAGCAACTCTGAGGCGAGCGTCTTGTTGAGGGAAGCAGCCAAAAAGAGAAGACTCATGCCTATTCGAGACCTCCTCGAGAGAATTCCTCATATTCTTTTCCGGATAAAACCCTGCCTGCTCATGAGTCCCATGTCGGTCAGCCAGTTCTTAACGCCGATGCTGGAGCAGTTCGACCTTATACTTTTTGATGAGGCCTCTCAGATTGTTCCCGAGGATGCTATCGGATCGATTTGCCGCGGAAAAACAATTGTTGTCGCCGGTGACAACAAGCAATTGCCCCCTACGAGCTTTTTCCAGAAATCGATGATTGAAGATATTGATTGGGACCAAATCAGTGATGAAGACGCCGAGGTCTTCGATAGTATCCTTGATGAGTGCATGGGAATAGGTTTGCCTGTGAAGACTCTTCGATGGCACTACCGCAGCAAACATGAGGAACTCATCGCATTCTCAAACAATCGCTTTTACGATGATACCCTAGTTACTTTCCCATCACCGATTGCAGAACGCTCCACGGTAGGCGTTAAGATGGTTTACGTTCCCGACGGCATATATGATCGCGGCGACAAGAGGGACAATCCGCGAGAAGCGGAGGTGGTTGCGGACTTGGTTTTTCAGCACCTGAAAGAGTGCCCGAGGAAGACTCTCGGAGTTGTAACCTTTAGCATAGCGCAGATGGAGGCTGTCGCAGATGCGGTTGAGCGCCGTCGCAGAATGCTGCCTGAGTTTGAGCACTTCTTCAAAGAGGATCGGCTTGAAGGCTTCTTCGTCAAGAACTTGGAAAATGTTCAGGGCGATGAACGTGACGTAATGATGATTAGCGTTGGATATGGCTACGACAACGAGGGTCAGATAACCATGAATTTTGGTCCAGTAAACAAGACAGGTGGAGAGAGAAGACTAAATGTTGTCGTTACTCGAGCACGAGAGAAAACCGTCATAATAACCTCCATAAAAGCTTCAGACATAAAGACTAGCTCCGCTAACTCTGTCGGTCTTAGAACGCTGCACGATTATCTAGAATATGCTGAAAAGGGACCCCAAACTCTCAAATCTGCTCTTGTCAAAGAAGAAACTCTTGAGTCTCCGCTCGAGGAGGATGTTGCCACGGTTGTGAAACGCGCAGGTTACAACGTCATTCCCAAGGTGGGTTGGAGTGGGAGCCCAATAGAGATAGGTGTAGCTGATCCGAATGAGCCTAGCAGTTATCTTCTGGGAATCGAATTCGATGGTCCAACTTACAGGTCCATAAATAGTGCACGTGATCGTGATCGTTTGAGGGGTCAAGTACTCGGACAACTTGGATGGAGAATTCACCGCATCTGGTCGCCAACATGGGTCTCCAGACGGGAATCCGAAGTCAGACGGTTGACTGACGCCTTGGAGGAATCTGACGAATTCAAACTGGAAAAAGACCCAGAAAGGGCTTCCGAATCGGGCAGTGAGAAAAAGACTGACTTATCAGAGCAGGTTGATGTTCAAAGAGTACAGTTTGCGGGAGCGGAAAAAATCGGCGTACCATACAGAGTTCACCCTCTAAAAGCAAGGTTTAGCTCGTCCGTCACGGTTCCTATTTCCAGCTATAGATGGACGACAAAGGCGAACGAATTCTATTTCGAAGAGAACCGCCCACTTCAAAGTCGGCTCTTAGAAGAGCTCGTCACTGCAGAGGGTCCAATTCACTTTGACTACGCGGTTAAGAGATTGGCAGATGCATGGGGATTAAAGCGAATCGGACCAAGAGTAGTGTTAGCGATGCGCGAAGCACGAAATCTTTTGCTCAAGAACGGCAAGTTGATAGTAAAGGGAGATTTTCTTTGGCCTCTAGAACTGACAGATGTTACGGTCCGAACTCCAGTAAAAGATGTTCCGGAATCGAAAAGACTAGCGGAGCATATTCCACCAGAAGAAATCGAAAACGCCCTAAAATTCATCGCAAAATATTCCATGGGAATAAACTCGGAATCGCTATTAGCGGAGACCGCTAAGGTGTTCGGGTTCAATCGGTCGAGTGAAGAGATCAAAGAAACAATCAAAGAAGTTTACCGAAGGATGCTTTCCGAAAGAAAGCTCGTTTGCGCAAATGACATGGTGACCGTCCCTTAATAACCGACGCTCGGGTGGCATGTGCAATCATTCCAACGAGTATTTGCAGCCTGAAAAGATAAAAAAGGGGTTTGCGGTTCGCGACCGCCAGCCGTCTTTTGTTTTCTTAGTAGCATTTGTTAGGAGTTGTACTGCGTGATTTTACTCTATGCCCCATTTCTTCGTTATCTTCACTATGAGGAAGACCACGAAGGCAACGATTATGAACGTTATCAGCGCCACCAAGAAAGGACCTACACCGAAGATTTGCCCAACGTAGCCCAAAGGTGGATTACCGCTGGCGTCTAAAGTCGTTGCTGGAATAGGAATCTTCCACGTTGCCAGATTGCCCAGTCCCGGGATTGCAAGTCCAATCGCTGGCATGAGAAGGTCTGACACGAGAGATTGAACGAGCGAGCCTAGGTACAAGCCAATAATGAACGCAACAGCCAAGCCTAAGACCTTGTAGTTTTGGATGAAAGTTTTGAATTCAGCCCACATCCCCTTAGGCGGAGGCGGCGTAGGCGCAGCGGGTTTAGGTTCGAGGTATGTCCGTATCTTCTTCAATTCTTCTAGCATTTCATCGTCTTTAACCATACTTATTCCCCGATATTCTCTTTTCAAAGGTTTTGCTTATAAAACTTTACAGTAAGAAAGACTGATTTCTTGGGAGTTAAAAAGTGACAATTTCCCTTCGAGACTATGAATCAACCGATCAATTCAACATTTTGCGTTTCAAAATTGCTCACGATTTTCTAGGTGGGCCGAGCCGGATTCGAACCGGCGACCTTTCGATTATCAGTCGAACGCTCCAGCCGTGCTGAGCTACCGGCCCTCTTTTTGGCGACATCAAACTTAATGCCAAGTCGGTTAATAAGAATTTTCGTAAATCTTTTAATTGCAACATGTTATTGTTGTTTGTGGCGGCAGGGCTCGTAGCCTAGCACGGATTAAGGTGTCGGCCTTCGGAGCCGGAGATCGTGGGTTCAAATCCCACCGGGCCCGTTTTTCTTGCTCTGCATTCACTGTATAACATAAATACATCAGCTAAATCTAATGTTTGTTGAGTGACAGATTTGGTTCGACTCTCTAAGAACCAAAGGCAAATCCTGGAGATTATCCAAATAAAACCGGACATGACCACGAAAGAGATAGCGGAAACGGTCTTCGGCAAACTTGTGAAGTACAAAACAAAAGAGTACAGTTCGACCATGCGCAGTTTGGTGGCTCTCGAAAAGCAGGGCTTTATCGAGAGGGTTCAGGTGCAACTGAGATGGAGACGCATCGCTCAAAAGGCAAAACAAATTCCAGACGAAACGAATAGTGCATAACAGCTCGTTTTCGTCGTGGCTCCGCTGAGTCTTCTTTGTCTTAACGCGGGGGCGAATGTTTCGCAGTGAGTGATACTATGTCTACGCAAGCGTTTTTTGTTTGTCTCCTTTAACTAGCGTGGAGACTCTGACCCCTATGAGCCGAATTTTCCTTTTATTGTTCAAAAAAGGTTGGACTAGATCTTGGGCTGTTTTCTTTATATCCTGGACCCGGTTTGTCATGAAGGAAAGTGTCTTTGCACTTGTGTGAGTTTCGAAATTCTCGTATCGCAATTTAATCGTGACAGTTTTGAAAGAGAGGTTTTGGTTTAGTATTTCTTTTGCGACCTCTTCGCTGAGGGCGTCTGATGTTTTGAGCACCATATCAGCGTCGTCCATGTCTTCCTCAAACGTGGTCTCATGGCTTATTGATTTGATTTCGCCTCTTGTTTCAACTTCGCTGCTGTCTATTCCTCTCGCCATCAAATGCATTTGTGCGCCGAAAACACCGAAGGTCTCGGTTAGGACTGTCGGGTCGTAGCGTGCAAGTTCGCCGATTGTGGTTACTCCGAAGGCTCTGAGTTTTTCTTCAGTTTTCCGTCCAACCCACAAAAGCCTGCGGACTGGTAAGGGGGAAAGAAATTTCTCCGCTTCATCTTCTCTGACTATGGTTAGTCCGTCCGGTTTATGGAAGTCACTAGCTACTTTTGCCACAAGTTTGTTGGGTCCAACGCCTATAGAGGAGGTCAATCCCTCTTTTTTAAGGATTTCCAGTTTCATCTTCTTAGCCAATTCTTCCGCTTCGGCGTAGTCTCTCACTCGATTACTTATATCCAAGAAAGCTTCGTCTAAGCCCCATTGTTCGAATTTTTCTGCGTACTTGCGAGTGATATCCATGATCTCGTTGGATACTCTTATGTAGAGTGGGAAATTTGGTTGCAGATAAACGGCTTGAGAGCATAGTTTCCAAGCGCGTGAAATCGGCATGCGTGAGCGCACTCCTGCTTTTCTTGCTTCGTAGTTGCTAGTGCTGACTACACCGCGTCCCTTTCCTTCTTTCGGGTCGGCGCCAACTATTACAGGCTTTCCTTTGTATTCGGGATGTTCCCGTTCCTCAATAGCTGTGTAGAAATGGTCCATGTCTACATGGAGAATTATTCTCATTGAGAGATCTCCAGTTTTAAGCCCTTGATTTTTTATACTTCTTCATTAAAGTGTTTTGGACGATTTTATGTTTGCGTTATCTTTCGGAGCAGGCTTGATATGTCGGATTTCAGCCGACATATTAGGTGGCATTGTTTGGATTCGTATTTGTGGAATTCTGTTCTGCGGCATTTGGAGGAGGCTGGGAGCGTTGGGGTTTAAAATCGAGGACTGTTGTGCCGGCAAACTTGTCAAAGTATCTGATGTATCTTTCGTCTCTAAGTCGCCATCCGATTACTAAATCGATTGGCAGAAGAAAGACTTTGCCAAAATTTCTCACTGCTGCCTCGTCGTACGAAATGGTCTTTCCATCGATTCGCACAACTTTTATGCCCACAACAAGCTTACCGATGCTCTGGCCCGAGAATCCTTCCAGGAGCGTCAGGTAAATCCAGAAAAGCACTAAAAAGAAAATCAGGTTTACGTTTAACAGGAGCATTTCCGTTGTGAAAGGATAGAGTATGTTAGGCAACGCCAAGAATAAAGTCACCGCTAAAGCGAAGTCTATCAGGTAGGCAGATACTCTTTTCTTCCAATTCGACAATGGATGAATGAAGGATCTTGTGGCGGTTTCAGTCTGCATCGCCCATGACTCAAGGTCTTTGATAAGTATTATGGCGTTCTGTCCCGAGGTACTGAGTCTGTATTTACCCGTGGATGTTTGTTCAACAAACGCTTCCAATGACCTGAGGTGGAAGCTGAGTTTTCCGGTGTCAACGCTGAATGCTGTGGCAAAATCGGTGAATGAACATTCTATTTTTTCATTCAGGTAAAGAAGAATGCGTCTCCT
>Ga0105107_10002238_pt1 | contig 12704 bp, 14 predicted proteins | sample PPLLaktember2015_6_FD_79335 | JGI IMG/M metagenome (GOLD analysis project Ga0105107, IMG submission 79335) | Freshwater sediment microbial communities from Prairie Pothole Lake near Jamestown, North Dakota, USA - PPLs Lake P8 Core (1) Depth... | ecosystem: Environmental > Aquatic > Freshwater >... | reverse complement strand
TGATCGCCAGGATCACATCAGTCTCTTGAATGCCCGCATTCAGAGCTGGACCGCTGACGCTGCGGACGAGCAGACCCCCATCGATCCGCAGCCAGCTGCGCTGGTTCGGCGTGAGCTCGGTCAGGACCAGGCCGAGACGGTTGGGAAGCGTCTCCTCCACCTCGGGTTCTGCGCGCAATCGCTCGGGCATCAGCTCTCCGACCGTCACCGTTACCTGCATCGCGTTCCCGCGGCGCCATACCTGCAGCTTGATGGCGGCACCCGGGGGCGTCGCGGCGATCGTGCGCACCAGGCTGCTCGAGTCTTCGACCGGAGTCCCGTCGACCTTCAGAATCACGTCTCCGGGCAGCAGGCCGGCATCGTCTGCCGGGCTCGCCTTCTCGACGGCCACCACGAGCGCGCCCGCTGCCCTCTCGAGATTGAAGGCGGCTGCCAGCTCCGGTGTCACCTCCTGGATCTGCACGCCCACCCGACCGCGGATCACTCTGCCCTGCGTCCGAAGCTGGTCGGCGACCATGATGGCGACATCGATCGGGATGGCAAAGGACAGACCCATGTAGCCGCCGCTGGCGCTGTAGATCATCGAGTTGATGCCTACCACCTCGCCGCGCAGGTTGAACAGTGGACCGCCGGAGTTCCCGGGGTTCACCGCCACGTCGGTTTGAATGAACGGCACTTCGCTCTCGTCCGGAACCAGACGACCCTTCGCACTCACGATCCCGGCAGTCACACTGTTCTCGAATCCGAACGGGGAGCCAATCGCCGCCACCCACTCCCCGACCTCGAGCTTCGCCGGATCGCCGATCGTCACCGCGCGCAGGTCCCTGGCGTCGATTTTGATCAACGCGACGTCCGTGCGCTCGTCGACGCCGATCACCTTGGCGTTGAACTGGCGCTTGTCGACGAGCCGGACGATGGCCTCGTCGACGTCGGCGACCAGGTGCGCGTTGGTCAGGATGTAGCCGTCCTGGCTGATGAGAAACCCCGAGCCCAGCGTGCGCGCAGGATACCCGCCTGGAGCGGGAGGAAGGGAGCGCCGGAAGTGATCGTAGAGGGGATCGTCCGGCGACAGCCCCGGAACCTCGGGTTGCATTTCCAGGCCGCGGGCCGTCCTGGTCGCGCTGATGTTGACCACCTTGTCGCCTTCCCGCTTCACGAGGGAGACGAAGTCAGGAAACGGTGCGTTGGCCGTCGGCCCGGTCGCCGATCGCTCGGGTCCTGCCGTCACTGCTTGTCGTGGAGCGCAGGCAACCAGGAGCAGAACGATCAAGGCGAGAGTTCTTCTGGCCATCTTCGTCTCCTTCCTAGAACCAAGGTAAGAGGGAAAGACTCGGCACCTAACGCAACGCGGCTCGTTCCTCAGGACCGCGCAGGGCGGTCTGGCGCCGCGGCCCGAGCAGTGCCTCGATGCGTTCGCGGTCCAGGTCTTCATCTTCCTCCAAGCCTAGGGTAAGCCGATCCAGGTCGGCGCTGTGCTCTTGCAGCACGGCGAGCGCGCGCTGCTCGGCTTCGTTCAACAGCCCGCGAACGGCCTGGTCGACGGCCTGGGCCGAAGACTCCGAGAACCGCCGCGGCTGGGCGATCTCGCGTCCCAGAAACGGGTGCTCCTCGCTGTCGCGCAGATCGACCGGCCCGATCGCCTTCGACATGCCCCAGCGCGCGACCATCGAGCGCGCGAGGGCGGTCGCCTGGCGGATGTCGTCGTCGGCCCCCGAGCTGACTGTCCCCAGACGCTCGCGCTCCGCTGTCCTTCCGGCGAGCATCACCGCCAGCCGGTCCTTGAGATAGTCCTCCGGCAGCGTGTGACGCTCCTGCTCGGCGAGCTGCTGCGTGCCGCCCAGCGCCCGCCCGCGCGGAACGATGCTCACCTTGTAGAGAGGGTCCGCATGCGGGAGAAAGTAGGCGACGATCGTGTGGCCCGCCTCGTGGATGGCGAGACGGTGCCGCTCCTCGGGCTGGATCACGAGCGACCGGGTAGCGCCGAGTATGACCCTGTCGCGCGCCTCGTCGAGATGGCGGCGGGCAACCCTGTCCGCGCTCGCGCGTGCGGCGAGGATCGCCGCCTCGTTCACCAGGTTCTTGAGGTCGGCGCCGGAGAAGCCCGGTGTGGTCGCGGCGATGTCGTGCAGGTCGACGTCCGGGGCGAGCGGCACCTCGTGCGTGTGCACTGCGAGAATCGCTTCGCGGTCATTGCGATCCGGCAGGTCGAGCATGACGTGGCGATCGAAGCGCCCGGGGCGCAACAGGGCGGGGTCGAGGACGTCCGGGCGGTTGGTGGCAGCCAGGACAATGATCGCCTCGTGTGGGGCAAACCCGTCCATCTCCGCGAGGATCTGGTTCAGCGTCTGCTCACGCTCGTCGTGGCCGCCGCCCAATCCGGTGCCCCGTGTGCGTCCGACCGCGTCGAGCTCGTCGATGAAGATGATGCAGGGCACCTGCTTCTTCGCGGCCTCGAACAGGTTGCGTACACGCGCGGCGCCGACGCCTACGAACACTTCAATGAACTCGGAGCCCGAGATCGAAAAGAACGGCACTCCCGCCTCGCCCGCCAGTGCCCGGGCAAGCAGCGTCTTGCCCGTGCCGGGCGGACCCATGAGCAGCACGCCGCGAGGCAGGCCGGCGCCCAGGCGGCGGAACTTCTCGGGATTGCGCAGATAGTCGACCAGTTCCTGGACCTCGCGTTTGGCGTTTTCCTGGCCGGCGACATCGGCGAAGGTCGTCTTCGGGCGCTCCGCCTGCCGCACGGTGCTCTGCAGAAAGCGCTGGAGGTCCCCTCCCCTGCCGAGCCCGCCGCCGATGAGGCGCGAGGCTCGGATGTAAAACCACGCGACCATGCCTAGCAGGAGCCAGGGGAGCAGGTAGAGCAACGGCGACCCCTTCCCGCCTTCCTCGGCCCGTACCTGGATGTTCTGGCGCTCGAGTGCCGCCAGCAGCTCGTCGTCGCCGACCGCAGGCATGCGAGTGACGAAACGCTGGCTCTCGGCGCCCTCCGTACCAAGGCGCTGAGCCTGGTGCAGCCGGCCTGCAATCTCACTGTCCCGAAAGATCACTTCGGCGACCTCTCCCTGGGCGACCCGGCGCTTGAACTCGCTGTAGCTGATCTCGATGCCGCCGGGCCTGAGCGTAAGGGAGTGAACCAGCGCGGCGAGAAGCAGCAGGATCAGGAGGTAGGGCAGCGCCGCACGCAGCTGCTCGGAGGGCGGGCCTCGCTGGGGTGTCCGTTGGTCGGCCATGGCACACGGTTCTCAATCGCTCCGATCCTAAGGGCCTGCAGCGGCCCCGGTCTGATCTGTGTCAAGCATTTCCCCCGTGGGGGCGAAAGATTGATCCGGGTCAAGAGGCCCGAGCGCGGTTCGGCCACACTGGCTGGGCACTCCAGGAGCAACGCAGATGGCCGGATGGATCGTCCCGCCACCCAAGACGCCCACGAAGAGCCCGGCGCAGTACGCTGAAGAGCGGCGACGGAAGGTGCGCTGGCTCGAGGCCCAGGGTCTGCTCGAATCCGAGCGTATCAAGGCGGCGCTGCTCGCCGTGCCGCGGGAGAACTTTATCCCCGCGGAGTACCGCGACTACTCCTACGAGGAGGTGCCATTGCCCCTGCCCGGCGTGTCGGCCACGATCTCCTGTCCGCACAGTTACCCGCTGTTCTACGAGCCGCTCGGCCTGGACCGCGGGCATCGGTTCCTGGAGGTCGGCACGGGATCGGGTTACGGGGCCGCCGTGGCCCGCGAAGTGGTCGGTGCCGAGGGGCTGGTGGTCTCCGTCGAGATCGATCCCTTGACCCATGAGTTCGCGAAACAAAATCTGAAGCGCGCCGGCTACACCGACGTCGTCCTGGTGCTCGGCGACGGCGGGTTGGGATATCCGCAGGCTGCGCCCTACGACCGCATCGCCATCACTGCGGCGTGCGCCGACATCCCGGCGCCGCTCATCGCGCAGCTCAATGTGGGCGGACGCGCGATCGCCCCGCTGGTCGAGAACGAAGGTCAGAACCTGACCTTAGTGACGAAACAGCCCGAGGGGGTCCGGCGGGAGACACTTTGCCAAGTGCTGTATGTAGCCCTGCGCGGCGCCTATGCAGGCGGAGCCGAAAGCGTCGATCGATAGGCCATTGATCGATGCGATCGCCAAGCGCACCTCTGCGAGGAGGAAGAGATGAAGAGCGTCAGAATCCATCGCGATGCCGAGACGGGCAGGCTCGGCTACCGCGTGCGCGACGGGCAGAAGATCCTCCAGCAGGAGCTCTCAGTGCACACCGATATCGGCAAGCTGCGTCGCCACCTGCGCCGCACCGTCGGTAAGAGCATCATCATGGAGGGCTTGGGCAGCTGAGCCGCAGCTCCCAGGGCGCAATATCGCGGCGTATTGTGCCGCATGGTGGTCGGGAGCTCTCAGCGGCCCGCGGGATCAAGACCGAAATCTGTCGACCCTACTGGCACGGCCTAGCATGTGACATGCAGGACCGCGTTCGCTCGGTCCGGGTGCTGCTTCAGCTCCGCAATGGCCTCAGCCGTCGGCAAGATCACCAATTTGATCCGCCGACGCTTGGCCTCACGTTTCACCTCATCCATGACCGGTAAGGCGCCAGTCCCGGTGCCGATCACAAGCCGCCGGCATTTCCACGGGATGTCTTCCTCAACGGACAGCGGAGTGTGTCCAAAGGCCTCGCGGAACTTCTTGGAGGGCCCTTTCTTCCGCTTGCGGACCTGCTCGCGGTCGATCACCACGTCATGCTCGTAAGTGACCCCATCGATGCGAATGGAACCAAAGGAAAGGGCTTCGAAGCGCATACATACCTCCTTCGGGGTAATTCCGCATGGCAGTGCTGAATGATGATCCACCGAGCAATCCCACTACGGGCCAATGAGCCATCGCGACCTTGAATGCTGGAGTGATGTCAGAGGTTCGCAAACGGCCATTATGCACAGTTGCGGATCATGTGGGACCTCACAGCTTGTAGCCGAACTTGCGCAGCATCTGTTTGCGCGCAGCGATGTCAGGTTCGGTCTCGATGCCTTTGCTCTTCATGCCGTCGATGACACCCAGGATGCCGCGCCCGCTGTCCGTCTCGGCCACGATGACCTCAACCGGGTTGCCCGTAGCGCAGTAGATCGCGCACACCTCGGGCACGGCTTTGATCGTGTTCAAAATGTTCATCGGAAAACCGCTGCTCACGAAGATGATGAAGCAGTGACCGCAGCCGAGCGCGAGTGCGTTCTTCTTCGCCAGGTCCAGAAGCTCGTCGTCGTTGCCGGTCCAGCGCACCAGCGCCGGACCACTCGACTCGCAAAAGGCGATTCCGAACTTCATTTGCGGCACCGTCTGCACGATGGCTTCGTGCAAATCCTCGATGGTCTTGATGAAGTGCGACTGTCCGAGGATGAAGTTGATGTCGGGCGGCTTCTCGATGGGGACAGTTTTCAGTTCCATGCGCAATCTCCTTCGGTTTGACGCGCTCGTGGGAACGCGGATCAGCCCACTGCAAGCGGAGAGACGAGGGCAAGAATTCCGGCGAGCATTGCGATGCCAGCCTAGCACTTTCGCGGGGGCGCGGTCTCCAGCGGCACTGGGTGTGTCGCGATCGCAGATCGGCACTCACCTCGTCGCGGCGCTGTGAGGCCATTCGGTCTCCAGACCGAGGAAGGGACGTCCTGCGACCAAGGCCTCCGAAGGGGGCGTGCAGCAAGGGAGTGACCCAACGAGCAATGTCTATAGAGTAGCTTAACAGTACACATGGAGGCAGCCGTGCGGACCAACATCAAGATCGACGACGACACAGCCACCCAAGTACCGCGGACCGCCTCGGGGCACTTCCCGAGCCCTTCCTCAGCTCCCGCAGGCCGATCCCGCACTCCGCCTTGAGCCCTCCCGCCACACGTGATACGGTTGGATTTCCTATCCGTTATCCGTCGTCGAAGACGCCCAGCACAGAGAGGATCTCACATGCAGAGCAGAGAGACCATCACGTGGATTGCGGCAGGGATCGCGGTCGCGGTAAGTGCGACGGTGGCGCTGGCCGCGGGCGGCGGAACGCTCAACGACCCGCAGGAGACCTACACCAATAGCTGGAAGGGGATGCCGAACGACGGCGTGATCGCCAGCGTCACGGTGCAATTCGTCACCTACGAGCTGAACTCCGTGGCCGGCAAATACAAGCTCATTCCGGTGTTGCTGCGTACCGGTGCGCGCTCGGCTCCCCTCACCCTGGCCCTCGAGCAGGACCGCCTCGTCGTGAGTTGCGGCGGCAAGAAGATCGCTGCCAGCTTCCAGCTCTCGGCGCTCGACCGGACGCTGTGGGATTCGCTGCCGCCGGACACGAAGAGGCGACTCACCTATCCGGAGCAGCTGAGCCCCGACAGCGCGATGATGGTGTATGCCTTCGTGCCCCTGGCGGACTTGAAGGGGCAGCTTGAAGGCTTCGAATACACGATCAAGTCGCTGCCCGCGCCCCTGCTGCTGCAGCCAGAGCCGAAGAAGAAGGCCGCGGCGCTTCCCGACGACGCCAGCGGTTGACCCTGCGCCCCTTGACGACACATGGTCGGTGAGCTCTGGAGGGCACTCCTCGACTACCTGAAGCGCACGCCATACTGGCCAGTGCTCGAGCCCCTGCTGTTGGTCGGGTTCTTGTGCATCGGCGTGTGCATCGTGTCGTATCAATACTTGCAGTGGCGCTATCAGGTCACACTTGACCTGCCACTGTTCCTGCAGAGCTATCTGCTGCGGCAGGTGTCCGTCGGCTTCGCCGCCGTGGTCGGCGTTTTCATCGTGCTCACCGCCGGACGCGCCATGAGGGCGCAAGCCCGGCCCCCAGCCTCGGGTGCTGCCCAGGGAACACAACCGCCCGGCCGCGGGCGACGGCTCGAGTCGGGCTGGGCCGGACGGATCGGTCTGGTGTTGCTGATCGGCGCCATGGCGCTCTACCTTTTGCAGGTGTGGACACCCGAGTTCAAGGTGAGCCCGATCCGGGTGCGTTTCGCCGCGTTCGGTGCCTTCGCCGCCGCTCCGCACGCGGATCAGGACCGCGGCCGGGAGAAGGCAACGGCGGACTACCGGCGTCTGCGCGAGATCACGCAGTATCTGCTGTACGAGATCAACCACCGCCAGCGCGCGTGGCAGCTGGAGTTTGAAACAATCCCGTTCCGCACCGACCTCGTCAGCAAGGCCGACGAGGACCGTTGCGCCGAGGATGACACGCCGCCGTTGTGCATCGCCGAGGCCTTTCACACGTCGATGATCAAGGCCGACGGAGCGCATCCGCCCCTCGTGCTCATCATCGCCGAACCGCTTGGCGGGGGCGGCACTCGCGCGTGGTTCTGGCTCAATCGAGGCCCGGTGTCCGTCGTCACCACGAGCGACTGGGGCGGACCGGGCAGCGCGGGCTCGATCGAGTACCTCGCCTACGCGCTCGTCGTGCAGAGCGTGATGATCCACATGCAGGCACACTGCGGGTTTGCACAGCCGCCAGCCGGTGCGCCCGAGGGCGTGGTGGTAGGCAACGTGTTCGACTTGCAGCCGGGCATCGATGCCATGCGTGCTGCCGTGCTCACCGGCCACTTCTCGCGGGACGACGAGCGGCGGCTGCTCAACTGCTTCGGTCCGGAGTACATGCGCACCGCCGTCGGCTTGTTGAGCCTGGGCTGGCTGCGCTCGGGGCCGGTACGCGACACCCTGCGCAAAGTCTACGGCGTGGAACTCCTCGGCAGTTGATTCGCAGCGCTCGCTGATCCAGGTAAGACCTACTGCTGTCTTCGCGGTAGACTAGGCGAGCAAAGAGCAACTGCGGAGCAACCCCATGAGCGCGGTCTTTACCCCCACTCGGTACAAGCTCTCGGTCGGAGGCTACCACAAGCTCTTGGCGGTAGGAGCTCAGCATTCCATCGAGTCGCTGACGCCGACAAACTGACGCGCCGGCCGCCACTCGGCTCACCCGAGAGCAGTCATTCGCCCCTGCGTCGACGGTCAACGCTTTCCTGCACGAACGCCCTTCGCAACTGGAATCTCGTTTGGGCTCTCGGCTCCTAGACCGGGCAGGTCACAAGGCTCGAGCGCGACGTCCCGCAGACGATGGACCTGGCCATCGTGCAGTGCTCGTCCATTGCTGCCAGCGCGTCAAGCTTGTCTGGTCTGTTGCCGATCACCTCGCTCACATCGCCGCCGCCGGCACGAAAATACCCCGTCCGTGCAGCTTGCCATGCTCGAGGTCGTTCATGGCATCGTTGAACGCGGCGAGCGGATAGATCCGGGTCTCAAGCCTCACCCGCCCCTCGGCGGCAAGCGTCATCAACTCGGAAAGGTCGTTATAGGTGCCGACGAGATTGCCAACGAAGTTGATCTCCTGCGAGATCATGTCGATGGCCGGCACATCGATCATGCCGCCGTAGCCGATGACGTAGTACGTGCCAGCGCGACGCAACATGCCGATCCCATCGGCGATGGCACCGCCCTCGCCGACGAAGTCGACGACCACCTCGCAACCCGCGCCGCCGGTGATCTCCTTGACCATCGCCACCTGGCTGCCGTTCGCGAGCACGGTGTGATCTGCACCGCATTTCTTTGCCAGCTCAAGCGCGCCTTCCGAATTGTCCACGACGATCACATCGGCGGCCGTCAACGCCTTGAGCGATTGGATGCCGATGTGCCCGAGGCCTCCGCCGCCACCGATCACGGCCGCATGCGTTCCGGGATACAGCAGCGGGATTGCCTTCTTCACTGCGTGGTAGGCCGTGAGCCCCGCATCGGCCAGGGCCGCCACATCCTGCGGCCGGATCTTGGGATCGAGCTTGACTACCGCCCTCGCACCGGTCTTGAGAAACTCGGCAAAGCCTCCGTCGGTGTCGATGCCGGGGAAGGCGCCGCGGCTGCAATGCATGTCGTCGCCGGAGCGGCAATGCCGGCAGAACCCACAAGATATCAGCGGGTGAACGATGACGGTGTCGCCGACGCCGACGTGCTCGACAGCGGCGCCCACAGCGTGCACCCAACCCGCATTCTCATGGCCTAGCGTGTACGGCAGTTTGACGTGGCTCTTTTCCTTCCACTGGCCTTCGACGATGTGCAGGTCGGTTCGGCAAAGCCCGGCGCCGCCGATGCGCACGACTACATCGTGCGGCCCGGTGATCTTGGGGTCGGCAACTTCTTCCAGAATCGGTCGCTTGCCGTAATCGTGCAGGCGGACTGCTTTCATGGCGGCTACTTCTTCTGAAGCGTGTAGCGTACGGTCTGCACGCGGATGAAGCCGTCCTTGAAGACGAACGTGTCGATGCCGTCGTCGATCTTAGTCTTGGCAGAATCGGCCGTCCATTCGAGGAGCAGGATGTCGTTTTCGTAGAGCTGCGTCTTCAGATTCCATTTGGCCTTCGGCACGTCGGAGAGCAGTTTAGTGAAGGCCTGGCGAATGCCCGCCTTGCCCCGCAAGACACCCGCGGGCGTCATGAAGAATGCGTCATCGCTGTAATCGGCGACGATGCCGTCAAGATCCTCGCCTCCCAGCGCCTCGGCGTGATGCTGAAAGATTTGCTTCGGTGTACGAGTGCTCATTGCTATCCTCCTGGCGGGAATTAGACGCTTGACGAAGCGGCGCAGTCCTTTGAACCGACTAGGGCGGCTCAATAGTATTATGCTGAAACCACCGCAGTCTAATCTTGATCGCTACGATCCCGGCGCCGTTGATCTAAATCAATCGTTAACGTTACTTCCGGGCCGCGTTTGCCCGCATCGACACCGCGGCCGTGGGCCCCGGCCGCGTCACGGCTTGCTCGTCCTGATCGGCTCGTCGGTGAGCAGGTCGACGGTTGGCGGCCGTCGGCACAATCCCCGCGATGAGCCCGCACGGCTCGCTCGATGTCCTATCTACCAGGCGATGCATTGGTCGGACTCGCACGTCAGTTTGGGCTCTGAGCTTCCCCTCAAATTTCGCCTTGCAAAGGTAGCGTTGTGGCATCCACGTTACTGGATGGAAGACATGAAGCGGATTCCGAAGCAAGAGTACACCGCGGCGCTCAAGGAGCAGGCCCTGGCGATGGTCAAGGGCGGCAAGACGGTCGCCGAGGCGGCCCGCGCCCTGGGACTGGTGGAGCAGACCCTGCGCAACTGGGTCAAGCTCCGCCGCCAAGGGCAAGCTGCACGAGGGGCCAAAGACATCACGCCTGAGCAGATGGAGCTCTCGCGGCTGCGGGCCGAGAACGTGCGACTGAAGCTGGAGGTCGAGGTCCTAAAGAAGGCGACGGCTTGACTATCGCCAAGGATGCACCGTGAAGTACGCCTGGATCGATCGGCATCGAGCCATCTACCCCCTGACGCTGATGTGTGCGCTGCTGGCGGTGAGCCTGAATGGGTTCCGGGACCGATCGGCGCACGCCCTATCCACTGTCGTGGGACGAAGAGCGGTTATTGTTTCAGGAACTGCCGGCTCACTTACAGCGCATGGCGCTCTTCAAGGTCAACACCGGAACCCGGGATGGAGAGGTGTGCGGGCTGCGCTGGGATTGGGAGATCGCCATTCCTGAACTCGGCACCAGCATATTTCTCATTCCGGGGCAGTTCGTCAAGAATCGGGAGGACCGGGTGGTGGTGTTGAATGAGGTGGCCAAGCGGGTGATCGAGGCAGTGCGGGGGCAGCATCTTACCTTCGTCTTCATCTGTCGGGGCCAGCCAATCGGGACCATGCACAACAACGGCTGGCAGGCAGCACGACGAAGAGCGGCGAAGCAGTATCAGGCTGAACTCGGCGAGGCCGCACCGGCGGGCTTCCGCAACGTCCGCGTGCACGATCTAAAGCACACCTTCGGCCGGCGGCTCAGAGCCGCCGGGGTGAGCCTGGAGACGCGCAAGGCGTTGCTGGGGCATACCACCGGGGACATCACCAGCCACTACTCGGCCCCGGAGCTACAGGAACTGATCGAGGCAGCGAACAGAGTTTGCGCCGGCCGCTCCGGCAAAACTCCGGCACTGACTTTGATCAGGCAAAAAGCGGCTAGATGATTCCTCATCTAACCGCTTGGACGTGAACCCAAAAGCTGGCGCGCCCGGCAGGATTTGAACCCACGAACCCCCTGGTTCGTAGCCAGGTAGTCGCTTCTGCAGCCTAACGCTTCCGCCCCTATAGCCAGCTCAGCCGCGGTCTGCGATGAGTTCGCTTCCCATAACGGCAGTTAGCGGACGTCAGCGGGCACGGCCAGCAGCCCTCATCACGAGCGCACCTCGTGAGCGGGATCCAGAACCACGCGCTCTCCACAACCTGAACGCGCAGGTCCAGCATCAGGACCTGACCGCCTTGTCCGGGCCGGCAGGTCGAAGTTGAGGAAGGTCAAAGCCTGTCGCCCATTGAAAGCGTAAGCTCCTCCGAGGTACGTACCCAAAAGGCGTGCTGGCGCGGTGCATGCGCGAGCCGCGGACGCGTCGCCATGCAAGGACAGATGTGGACCTGTTGGTGTCCTACTCCTGGAGGAGCTACGGCCCCGCCGTGCACGAGATCAAGCGCATCCTGGAGCGCTTCGGCGACCCGCAGCCGCGGGTGGAGAAGACCGGGGTGCCCGGCATTTGCGCGGTGCATACCTGCCTCGACAACCGCGACGTGGTCGCGCGCTGCAAGGCGCTGTATCGTAGCGAGCCGGCGTTTCGCTTCGCCATCAAGTGGGTGCCGGTGGATCACTGGTGCGAGAAGGATCTGGCTGCGATCAAGCGGGTGATCGAGGAGCAGGTGGCCCCGCGCATCGGGGAGCACGAGACCTGGGCTATGGACGTGGAGAAGAGGGGGTGGCGTCAATACCATACGGCAGAGATCGTCGAGCACCTGGCCCAGGCCATCGATCGGAAAGTGGACCTGAGAGCGCCGGGCAGGCTGGTGCGAGTGGACATCCTGGGGAGCAAGGCGGCCGTACCCCTGCTGCGGCCGGGAGAGATCTTTTCGGCGCGCACACCCTGGTAGGCATCATGCAGATCACCGGCTACCGCTTCGGCAAGATCGAGATCGACGGGCAGACCTACAGCTCGGATGTGATCGTTACTCCCGAGCGCGTCGTGAGCAGCTGGTGGAGAAAGGAAGGCCACAGTCTGGGCGTGGCCGACCTCGGCGAGGCGATGGCAGCCAGGCCCGACGTCCTGGTGGTTGGGTCGGGCTATTACGGGCGTATGGACGTCCCCGAGGAGACGCGACACTATCTGCAGACGCAGGGCGTCCAGTTGCGCGAGGCGCGGACGGACGATGCGGTGAAGGAGTTCAACCGGTTGCAGAAGGAATATGCGCGGGTCGTCGCTGCGCTGCATTTGACCTGCTGAGAGGCGTCGTCGCAGGCTTGAACCACGGTGGACACGGAGGACACGGTGGAAGCTGATGTGACGGACTGGGAGACGTTGCCGCCGGCCACGGACCGGTTCCATTGGGCGGCGGAGCGCGCCGTATCTCGCAAGCTCCCGGTCACGCTCGCCACCGAGACTTGATCGCGGTCAAGCCCTGGGCGTCTGCGACCCGGTAGTGTGGCGTCGACTGCGTGGGCGGCCCGTCCAATGATCACGTCGTCCATCCCCTGGTTCAGGCGGGCGATCGCGTCGAGGAAAACGAACGGATTTACCATGGCGGAGAAGATCGAGCTTCCGCCGCCCGATGAGGTCGGCGGCATGACCTTGGCGCTTGCGCTCAGGCGGCGCCGGTCGCGGCGGGAATTCGCCGACCGCGCACTCGATTGGAAGCAGATCGGTCAACTGCT
>Ga0105107_10002237_pt1 | contig 12705 bp, 7 predicted proteins | sample PPLLaktember2015_6_FD_79335 | JGI IMG/M metagenome (GOLD analysis project Ga0105107, IMG submission 79335) | Freshwater sediment microbial communities from Prairie Pothole Lake near Jamestown, North Dakota, USA - PPLs Lake P8 Core (1) Depth... | ecosystem: Environmental > Aquatic > Freshwater >... | reverse complement strand
CGCGCGAGTACGCGACGCCGGCGACGCCCTTGATCGCCCGCGCGACGTCGGGATGTCGCGCGCCTCCGGCCGCCGCGATGATCCGCTCGGCCCGCTCGAAGCTCGCGAGCGCGTCGTCGTGCCGACCCATGTCCGCCTGCACGGTGCCGAGGTTGAGCAATGCGCGGCCGACCGCCAGGTCGTCGGGTCCGTGCGCGCGCTCGAAGATCCGCACGACCCGCTCGAACGTCGCATGCGCCTCGGTCAGCTCGCCGCGCGTGCGCTGCACCGTGCCCACGTTGTTCAGCGACACCGCGAGATCGGGGTGATCCGGGCCGAGCCACGCCTCGGTCGCGAGCCGCACCTCCTCGAAGGCGGCCATCGCCTCGTCCCAGCGACCGAGCTGCGCGTACGCGCTGCCGAGATCGTTGCGCAGCAGCAGTGCATCGCGACCGTCGCCGGCGTCCACCTCGTCCAGTCGCGCGAGCGCGGCCCGGAAGTGCTCGACGGCCGCGCTCGGATCGCCGGCCCGCGACTCGGTCCAGCCGAGATTGCGCAGCCGCGGGGCCTCGAGCCGCGGATCGCCGCCGAGCCGCTCGATCGCCGCCGCCGCGTGAGCAGCGTCGCGACGTGCGCGATCGAACGCCATGCGGTGATAGCCGTCGAGAACCACGAGCTCGGTCCACGCCTCGGCGACGCCGATGTCGTCACGACCGTCCTGCGCGCTCCACAGCGCCTCGTACAGGTCGGTCTCGGCGGGATCGAGCTCGCCCGCGCCCATGCGCATGCGACCGCGCGCGCGCAGGGCCTTCGCGAGCGTGCTCGGGTGCGCGGTGCGACGAGCGAGCTCGATCGCGGCCTCGACGTGCTCGACGGCCACCTCGCGCTGGCCCAGTCGATCGCGGACCTGCGACTGCGCGAGCTCGACGTGCACGCGGTCGACGAGCTCGCGGATCTCGGGATCTTCGGGCAGCTCGGTCGGTGCGCCGAGGCGGGCCGCGTCGCGGCAGCGGGCGAGCTGCGGCAGATCGTCCACGGCATCGATCGCCCGATCGACGATCTTGGCATCCGCGCGCTCGAACGCTCCGACCAGCACGTCGAGCCCAGCACGGGCGCGATCGAGGCAGGCCATGCGAACATCGAGGAGCTGCTCGGACTGCTCGCCGAACACGCGCGTGGCCCGACACGCCTCGGTGTACTCGTCGATCCAGGCGCTCGCCCAGGTGTCGATGCTCGCGGTCGTCGTCGTCGCCGTCGCCTCGCTCCACGGGCGATCGGCCGCCGCGAACGCGGTCGCGATCGCATCGCGACGCTCGGGTCCCCACGTCTCGGCCATGCGTCGCGCACCGCCGGTGCACGGCTCGTCCGTCGGCGCGATCCGGCCCGCACCGAACGTCGCCGCCACGCCGAGGCCGGCGAGCACGACGACCGTGGAGGCTGCGATCACCCGCCGTTGCCGACGACCGAGCACGCGATCCAGCCCGGTGAGGACCGCGGGCATGTCGGGGAAGCGATCCGCCGGGCGCTCGGCGAGGCCGCGCACCAGGATGCGCCGCAGCGGCAGCGGCACGCGGATGCCGGCGATCACCCGCTCGAGCGGGCGATCGGGACGATCGAGGATCGGGTGCGCACCGAGCAGCGCCTCCGCGAGCGCGAGGCAGAACGCATACTGATCGCTGCGCGCGTCGGCGACCTCACCGGCGTGCTGCTCGGGTGCCATGTACGCGGGCGTGCCGAGGACGGCATGGGGGCGCGTCACCGTGGTGTGGCGTGTGCGCGAGACGTCCGGCGACGCGACGAGCTCGGTGCGATCGAGCTCCTCGGCGATGCGCGCGAGCCCGAAGTCGAGCACGACGACGCGGCCCTCGGCGGTGACGAGCACGTTGCCGGGCTTGAAGTCGCGATGCACGATGCCGGCCGCGTGGGCAGCCGCGAGGCCCCGGCCGGCCTCGAGCCAGGTCGCCACGATCTCGCGCCAGCTGCGGGGCGCCTGCGCGAGCCAGCGACGCAGGGTGAGCCCGTCGACGAGCTCCATCGCGAGGAAGACCGTGGCCGGCGCGTCGTCGGCCTCCGTCATCACACCGACGTCGTAGACCGCGACGACGTTGCGATGCGACAGCCGCGCGATCGCCCTCGCCTCGCGCAGCAGGCGAGCCTCGGCGCCCGGCGACGATCGGGCGCGCGCACGCAGCAGCTTGAGCGCGACGCGGCGATCGAGCTCGGGGTCGTAGGCGGCGTACACGACCCCCATGCCGCCGCTGCCGATCTCCTCGGTGACGAGATAGCGGCCCACCACTGCACCGCGCGGCAGTCGTCCGGCACCGTCGACCCAGCCGTCGCCGAGCGAGCGATCGAGGGCCGAAAGCGGCGCTGTGATCCCGATCGATCCGGGTGCCACGCTCGGACGCGCACCCGCGAGTGGAGACCGCGCGAGCACGGCGAGCAGCTCGCAGCAATTCGGACAGCCGTCGACATGGCTCTCGAGCAACGCGGCATCGTCCTCGCCGATCTCGCCGCCGAGGAAGGCGACGAACAGCTCGGGGTCCGGACAGCTCGCGGCGACGACCATGCGAAGTGCCTGGCAGCAGTGTAGAGGCCCACCTGGGACTAGCGGACGCCGACTCGCGCGCGAGCGCGCATGCGGTCGACCCTCGTTGCGCGGACGGGCGCGCTGGGGCAGCCTGACCGCTGGTGAAGGCTGCCGAGCCGACCGAGGCCCCGACGCCCCGCGGTCTCGCGGCCTGCGCGACCCTGCTCGCGAACCGTCGCGCGCCGACCGACGACGAACGCGACGCGATCGCGCGTCTGCTGCAGGCGGTGTGGGTCGATGCGGAGGCCCGCTGGCCGCGGCTCCGGACGCAGGACGACGCCTTCGTCGGCCGGCTCGCTGCGCTCCTCCCCGACGACGCCGACGTGCCCGCCGCACTCGCGCGCCTGCACGCGATCGACCTGTTCCTCGTCGATGCGTGCCTGGCCGGCGACGGCGCGGCCCTGCTCGCGTTCGATGCCGAAGTCATCGCACCGATCGATCGCGTGCTCGGGCACATGCGCCTGCCCGCCGCGACGGTCGACGAGGTCAAGCAGATCGTCCGGACCAAGCTCCTCGTGCCCGACGGCGATCGGCCCGCGCGGCTGGTCGAGTACTCCGGCCGCGGCGATCTGCGCAGCTGGGTCGGCGTGATCGCGACCCGCGAGGCCTTGTCGCTGCTGCGCCGCGGTGCCAGGACGCCCGCACCCGCCGACGACGTGCTGCTCGCCGCCGCCTCGCCGATGACGGGACCGGAGCTCGGCTTCCTCAAGGAGCACTACCGCGGCGAGTTCCGCACGGCGTTCGTGGACGCGCTCGGCGAGCTCGCGCCGCGCGACCGCAACGTGCTGCGCCACCACTACGTGCACGGCCTCACCATCGACGAGATCGGCACGATGTACGGCATCCACCGCTCGAACGCGGCGCGCCGCATCGCCAAGGCCCGCGACCAGCTCCTGTCGGGCACGCGCCGCCGCCTCGTGCTCGGACTGAAGGTCGACCGCCGGGAGTTCGAGAGCATCATGCGGCTCATCGAGAGCCGCATCGACGTGAGCATCCAGCGCATGCTGGGTCCGGACGAGGGCTAGCACGCTCGCCTGGACGCGGCTCGCGGTAGCATGTCGCGAAATTATTTTTCGCAGGGGCTGCCGCCCCTAAGCCACTCGACATGTTCGATCCCTATGGGCTCGAGCATGTCGGCGGCTACCCTCGGCCTTCGGCCGGGGCCGTGCGATCGAGTCGCCCCCCGAGGGGGCGACTCGATCCGCAGGGCCTCTCTGGACCTTCGATCACTGCTTCGAGGGCACTGCGCAGGCCTCTCTGGACCTTCGATTCGTTTCTCGAGGGCTACTGCGGAGGCGGGGGCAGGCGCACGCGCTCGAGCAGTGCGTGCTCCGGGGTGCCGTCGGCGGGGGCTTCGGCGTAGCCCCAGCGGACCTCGGGCGGCAGCGACATCAGGATCGACTCGGTGCGTCCGCCCGTGCGCAGGCCGAAGGTGGTGCCGCGGTCGTAGAGCAGGTTGAACTCGACGTAGCGGCCGCGCCGCAGCATCTGCCAGCTGCGCTCGCGCTCGCCCCACGTCGTGTGCATGCGTCGGCGCACGATCGGCACGTAGGCGTCGAGGAAACGATTGCCGCCCTCGGCGATGAAGGCGAGCAGCTTCTCGGCATGCCCCGGCACCGACTCGTCGACGCGCAGGTCGTCGAAGAAGATGCCGCCCACCCCGCGTCGCTCGCCGCGATGCGGCAGGAAGAAGTAGCGGTCGCACCAGTCGCGGAACCGCGGATAGTCGCCGATGCCCGGATGCGCGTCGCAGACCGAGCGCCACACGTCGTGGAACTCGGCCTCGTCCTGCGCGAAGTGATAGTACGGCGTGAGATCGGCTCCGCCGCCGCACCACCGCCGGTCCCCGTGCTCGATGTAGCGGAAGTTCGCGTGCACCGTCGGCACGTACGGGTTGCGCGGATGGATCACGAGCGACACGCCGCACGCGTAGAACTCCGTGCCGCTGCCGGGCAGCTCCTTCGCGAATGCGTCCGACAGCGCGCCGTGGACCGCAGACACGTTCACGCCGCCCTTCTCGAACACCGAGCCGCCCTGCAGCACGCGCGTCGTCCCGCCACCGCCACCTTCGCGTTGCCAGCGATCGGTCGCGAACTCGGCCATGCCGCCGCCGTTGCGCTCGATCGTCTCGAGGCCCTCGCAGATGCGGCTCTGGATCGCGGTGACGGTGGACTCGACCTTGCGGCGGAACTCGGCGCGGGCGGAATCGATCGACGACATCCGCCCCAGCATCGCCTCGCGCGGCTGCGCCGGGCACGCGCAAGCCATGCGCGAGAGCAGCGCCACCTCCGACGCCGCCGCGGCTGCGCCCGCGCCGAGGCACGCCACGGGGGGCGGCAGGGACGGCGGTGGTGCGCGAGCGCCGGGCGATCACACTTTCTTCGGTGCGTGGTCCGGCGTTCCTGCGCGCAGGGGCGATGGTTGCGGTGGTGGCCGCGGGGTTCGGCACGCCTGCCGACGACCCGCCCGCGGCGACCTGGACGCCCTCGGTGACCGACTGGGCGAACACCGCCCCGAGCGATACGGCGCCCCTGCTGCTCTACCGCCGCGAGCTGGCGAGCGACGAGTCCTTCGCAGCGCCGTGGGTACAGCTCGCGGGCGCGACGATCCTCCCGCAGGAGCACGGCATGCGCGGGCTCCGGCTGGAAGGCGAAGCCGGCGCGACGATCCGCTTCCGACCGGCCGACGGCTTCCCCGTCGCGCTCGCGCGCCGAGCCGTGCTCGAGATGCGAGCGATCGGCAGCGAGACGACGCCGATCCGGGTCGAGCTCGAGCTCGTCGACGAGGCGACGGGTGGACGTCTCGTCGCGCCATTCGAGCTGCACGGCGGACCCGAGCGCATCGAGATCGCGCTGCAGTACCTCCGCTACGATCGCGGCCGCGTGCCGACGACGCAGCGCGTGACGAGTTGGGGCCTGCGCTTCGTCGATCGCGCCGCGATCGAGCTGGTGTCCTTCGAGCTCTGGCGCGAGGACGGGATCGCGGGCACCGAGCTCACCGTCGACGATCTGCGCAGCGCGTTCCCGGATCCCGAGCGCGTGCGCGTGTACGAGCGCGGAGCATTCGTGCTCGTCACCGACGCCCCGAACCTGGATCCGGATCGCGTGCTGGGATCGCTCGCCACGATGCACGCGCGCACGCGCGAGCTGCTTCCGCACATGCCGGAACCGCGTGGACCGGTGCCGCTGCTCGTGTTCGCGACCGAGCGCGAGTACCGGGCGTTCTGGGAGAACTTCTCCGGTCGCTTCGGCACGCGCGTCGTGCCGCGCCAGGAGGACGAGGGCTTCACGTGGCAGGGCGTCGCGACTGCGTGGTTCAGCGACCGCTACGGACCGGTGCGCCCGACCTACGTCCACGAGGCCCACCACGCGCTGCTCGAGCGCGCGTACGGGCTCGCGGCCCAGCGCAGCTGGCTGTTCGAGGGGCTCGCGAATCTCGAACAGCTCGAGATCTCGAAGCAGGAGCTCGCGTCGGTGTACCGTCGCGGTCTGCGGCGCGCCGACAAGACCTCGGCGCTGCCCGAACTGCTCGACGGACGCTCGATCCGGACCGATCGCTACTGGCAAGCGACGATGTTCGCGGAGTTCCTCGTCGCCGACCCGCGCCGGCGCGCGGCGCTGGACTCGGCGCTCTTCGAGATGGCGCAGCGCGGCTCGACCGACGTGCGTCCGGTCGTGCGTCGCCACTTCGGCCGCGACCTCGACGCGTTCGGCGTCGAGTTCTGGTCGTGGGCCTGGACGACCTACGGGTCGTGATAGCGTGCCGAGGATGGCGGACGCCGCCGCAGTCCTCGCGATGTGGTTGCCCGGGCCGACGATGTCGACCGAGCAGCTGCGCGAGGCCGTACCGGGGCTCGCGGGCATCACCGGTTTCCTGCTCCTGCCGATGCTCGCGGCGTGGCTGCGCCTGCTCGTGCAGTCGCTCGAGCGCAACCGGCCGGGGCTCACGCGTCCGCGCGTGGTCTCCGGGCTGTCGACGGTGCGCGCGATCGTGCTGACGATCGCATTCGGCTTCTTCCTGCTCACGACGATCCGCGCCGGCGACGAGCTGCGCGACATCCAGACCGAGGCGCCGGTGTTCGGCTCCTCGCTGCAGGGGCTCGTCGTCGGGATGGCGATCTGGGCGATCTATGCCGTGGGGCTGTCGACGATCCGCCGCGGCGCGGGCCAGCGGCGGCGCAAGGAACCCCGGCTCGGCGGGCTGCGTTAGCCGCTCGGGGCACCGACGGAGCTGAGTGCGAAGCCGGTCATGTCGCTGTACGTGTAGGCGCCGCTGAGGCCGTCGTAGGTGTCGAACATGCCTGTCGCCGGGTCGACGCGGAACGCCCGGGTGCCGCTGAACTCGACCCCCCAGACGTAGCCGTCGAAGTCGATGCTCACGCCGTGCACGTACGCCGGGATCGGGATCGACTGCACGATCGTGACCGTCTCGGTGTCGATGCCGACGAGTGCGGCGCCGGGATACGGGCTGTGCCACAGCGTGCCCTGGCCGTCGGTCATGCAGCCGCCCAGCGGGCTCGAGGGGTCCATCGGAGCGAGGTGCGTCCACGACTCGCCGACCGGATCGAAGCGCGAGGCGCCCCCGCTGCCGCACAGCCACGCGCGTCCCTGTGGATCGACGGTGAGCCCGTAGTGCACTTGCCCGGTGACCGGCCACGTATCGTAGGTGAAGTCGGCCCGGTTCACGCGGATGAGCGTGCTCGCGCCGTTCCAGTTGTGATCGACGGTCCAGAAGTTGCCGTCACCGTCGACCGCACCACCGTACAGCTGCGCCCAGCCGATCACGTTGGGGATCTGCACCGACTGCTCGACGACGCCCGTGTCACCGTCGAGCAGCGCGACCTCGGCGAGGCCGGCATTCCAGCCGCCGGCGGTCCAGAGCTTCTCGTTCTCGTACTTGCACGTCGACTCGTTGAAGTCGCCGTATGCCCACGCGACCGGCCGCTGCGTCGTGTAGTCGAACGGCGTGTACCAGGCGATGCACTCCTCGGTGCCCCACGGCAGCACGTCGGCGGCACCGGTGGAGGTCTGGATGCCCGGCGTGCCGTTGGTGTCCTGGCAGTCGGCCTGGTTCCAGTAGATCTTCGTGACGCCGCCGGAGCGATTCGCGACCGCGACGTTGCCCGACAGCGCCACCGACGTGCGCGACGGATTGCCGGCGGAATCAGGCCGCACGATGTAGCGCGCCTCCTCGACGATCGTCTGCGTGTTGATCTTCGAGACCGTGCCCTGCCCGCTGTTTGCGATCCAGATGTACGAGTGCGTGTCGCCGCTCGGGCCACCACCGTCGCCGCAGTTCGCCCCGCCGTCGGGCGAGCCGACGTCGAACACGACCGAGCCCGTGTCGGCCGGACCGTCGTCGTCGGCCGAGTCGGCGCTCGCCGCCGTCGTACCGCCCTCGGTGGGGCCGGTCGCGCCATCGTCCCCGCTCTCGCTCACCGACGCCGACGCGATGCCGCTGGCTGCACTCGTGTCCGAGCGTGGCCCGTCCGATCCGCACGCCCACGCGCACGCCAGCAGCGTGATCGCTCCCAGTTGTTCGACCCGTCGTCCGCGAACCATGACGCACCGCCCTCGGTTGTGATGAACCGACCCCGACCGCAGCATCAGCGTCGCACGGGCGCGAAGCGGCTCGCAATCGGGTGCTGGAGGCCGCAGGTCAGTCCGCGGCGGGCAGCATGCCGGTGTGCAACGCGAGGAGCTTCGGGAGCTCCTTCGCGGGCTCGCGCCCCACGCGGCGGGCGAGCTCCTCGGCCGAACGCTGGGTCTCGCGGCCGCTGCCGCACTGGCGATCGTCCCACTCGCCGCACGGGGCCGGCTCTTCGCGGAAGTGCTTGGGACCGCACATCTCGTAGCTCATGAGGTCGCTGCAGTCGCGGCTGTGATCGAGCCCGAGCGCGTGACCGATCTCGTGGGCCGTGTTCTCGCACAGCCGGCGTGTCGAGAGGTCCGGCGGCTGGAACGCGAACACGACGGCATCGTCGATGACGCGGCCGTTCCACGGCGAGATGCCGCCGACGGTCTCGTCGAAGCCGAACGCATCGGGGGAGCCACCGACCAGGGTGACGATGTAATCGCCGCGGGCCGGCGGCGTGTCCACGATCTCGACCGCGAAGCCGGCGTACTCGTCGCGCACGCACGCGACGAGCTCCTGCCACTCCGCGTCGTCCCCCGCGAACGCCGGCACCTCGACCCAGTCGAGCCCGTTGCGCGCGAGCACGCCCGACTCGAACCGCCGCGGATCGTCCTCGCCCGCGACGACGCTGCCGCCGTCGCGATGCAGCACGATGGTGATCGCTCCACCGGTCGCCCGTCCGGCGAGCTCGATCTCGAAACGATGGGCCTGCGCGATCCCGGCGACCGACACCGCGCCGGCGATCGCGAGCGAGAGACCCGACCAGCGAACGCCCTTCACCACGTAGGGGTAGACCGCCGAGCCGGCGCTCTGATTCGCGGTGCGGTGCGCGCAACGTCGTCGCGATGCGCGAAGCGGAGTTCACATCGCGACAGCGATGTCAGGGTGCGTCCGTCAGCCCCAGCGCGCTTCCAGGATCGCGTAGCCGCCCGCCGCCGATTCGCGCACGCCTGCGCCCGCGGCCTCGAGGGCCTCGCGGGCGACGCCGGCCCGCGACACGACGACGAACGCCGGCGCCTCGGGTTTCATCCACCCGCGCAAGGCCGCGAGCAGCTTGCCGAGCTGCGTGCGCTCCGCGTGGGTCGGGGGGTTCACCAGCGCGAGATCGATCGCGCCGCGTCGATCGCTCCACGGCGGTAGCGGTTCGGCCGGTAACCCGTCGGCGAGCACCGTCGTCATCCGATCCGAGACGCCGGCTCGCCGCGCGTTCTCGTCGATCAAGTCGGTCGCGACCAGGCTGCTGTCGACCGCGAGCACCTCGAGCTGCGGCCAGCGCCGCGCGGCCCAGATCCCGAGCGGGCCGATCCCGGCGCACAGATCGATCGCGAATCTCGGCTCGAGCCCGCGCGCATCCATCCAGCCCGCCACGTGATCGATCAACGCCGCCGTGCCCGCGTCGAGCTCCTTGCGCGAGAACACTCCCGGCGCGCTCACCAGCTCGATGCCGACGAGCCGCGGATCCGCGACGAGATACCGCCGCTCGATCGTCGCGCGGGCGAGCGTGTCGTCGCGCGTGCCCTCGTACACGCTCTGCAGCAGTCGATACCCGCGATCGCGCGCGAGCACCTCGACGTTGCCGAGCAGCGCCGCCATGAAGTCCGCGAAGCTCTCCGCGCCCTTGTGCTTGCGCACCGCACACAACAGCTTCCCGCCGGCACCGAGCGCGAGCGCGCCCCGGGCGAGGCACAGCTGCGTGAAGTCCTTGCCGAGATGGGCCCGCGGCCACACGACGGCCCACTGCATCGGCGGCAGCGCGTCGATCGCCGCGGTGTCACCGATGCCGATCGCGGTGCTCTTGCGCGCGCGCGCGTCGTCGAGCTCGCGGACGTCGAGCACCAGCCGCGTCGCGCCGCCCGACAACCCCGGGATGTCGCCCGACCCGCACAGGATCACGCGCCGCGGCTCGGCGTGCGCCAGCGCTCGCGCCAGCAGCAACACCCCAGGATCATCGGTCCGCAGCCCCTCGGTCACGCGTGGTCCTTCCCCCGGGCGCCTTGCACGACCCGGTTTGTCAACGGCCGGGCGGCATGATAGACCCCCTCGCGGACGGTGGACCACGTCCCCTGCCCGCGGCGAGAGCGGAAGCCGACCGCGAGCGATGGGGGGCGAGGATCACGGCCCGGTGATCCGCCTGCACCCTGGACGTCGAGCGACGTCCCCTGACGCCGACAGCGGCGTCGACAGCGGACCCGGCCCGCCGACCGAGGTGGTGCGAGCGAGCGCTCGGCCCCGTGGTGGAACGTGACGCAAATCGAAAGTTTTCTCCCGCTCATCGAGCCCGAGACGCTGGCGAAGATCGCCAGCCCGAAGGCGTTCAAGGCCGGCCGAGAGCTGTTCGACGCCAAGGGCGTCGCGGATCTCGTGTACTCCGGCGATGCCGTGTCCGGCCGCGTGCGCGGCTCGAGCCCGGTGCCGCACGTCACGTCGATCAAGCTGGAATCGCCCGGCAAGCTCGTCGCGCATTGCACGTGTCCGACGTTCGCCGACGGCTGGGAGAAGTTCTGCCACCACGCCGTCGCGCTCGCGCTCGCGTTGCGCCAGCAGTACCGCTCGGGCGGCGAGATCACGACGACGCAGAACCCGTGGATCGCCGACGTCGGCACCGAGGGATCGTCGGCTGCGACCGCGCGCTACACGATCCAGCAGCGCGGCGGCACGTGGCTCGTCAACGTGTACCAGACCGGCGCGTCGGTCGAGACGAAACGCGGCAAGGGTGGACGCGAGGGGGTCACGCCCGCGGATCGCGTGATCCGCCAGTACCTCGCGCAGGAGATCGATCGCAGCGACGACGGTGCGCACGAGCTCGACGACGCGGCGCTGGCGGGCCTGCTGTACTTCGGACGGCACGCGCAGGTCAGCCTCAAGGGCGTCGGCAAGCTCAAGTTCGCCGCCGAGCCGCTCGTGCTGCGCGTGCGCGCCGAGCCGCGCCCGGACAACAACATCGATCTGCACGCATTCCTCGAGCACGTCAGCACCGCGCGCACGTTCGAGGTCGACAAGGGCCGCGTCGTCGCCGGCGCGCCGACGTGGTTCCTCGTGCCCGAGACGAGCGAGATCTTCATGGTGCTCGACACCCCGCCGTGGGTGCTCGAGGCGATCGCGAAGCAGCCGCGCATCGTCATGGACGCGCGGGTCGACGCGAACGAGATGGACTCGCTGTCCGAACGGCTGCAGACCGTCGGCGTGCCGCGGGCCGACCTGTTCGCGCTCGCCAGCGATGCGCGGCAGATCGAGCACATCATCGTCACGATCGAGGGCGATCCCAGCCGGGTGCGCGTCCAGCTCGCGGCGCGCTACGGCAACGTCACGCTCGGCATCGGCGGCGAGGAGCCCGAATCGGCCCGCTACTCGATGAACGTCGGCGGCGAGTCGTTCTCGTTCTATCGCGATCTCGACGGAGAGGCCGCGGCTCGCAAGGCGCTGACGGACCTCAAGCTCAAGTGGGAGCCCGCCGACGATGCGTTCGTCGCGACCGGCGACGAGTGCATCGAGTTCCTCATCGCCGGCGTGCCGCTGTTGCCCGAGCACTGGGAGAAGCGCGTACCCAAGCTGCCGCGCATCCGCAGCAAGTCGCCGTCGCCGCGCGTGTCGGTGTCGGCCGGCGACGGCTCGGTGCTCGACGTGCACGCGATCGTCGACGTCGAGGGCGAGGAGAACCTCATCTCGTTCCGCGACCTGCTGCGCTGGCTGCACGAGGGCCGGCGCTGGGTCACGCTCGCCGACGGCAGCGTGGTCAAGCTCGATCCGAAGATCCTGGCGTCCGTCGCCGAGGCGACCGGCGACATGCAGTTCGACAAGGACGGGCACGCCGAGGTGTCCACGCTCGAGCTCGGCAACCTGTCCAAGCTGCTGTCGGAGATCCCGACCGCCGAGGTGGCGCGCGAGGTCCGGCGCCTGCTCGAGAGCATGACGGGCGATCGCGCGGGCAAGGCTCCGCGCAAGGCCAAGGCCCTCAACGCCAAGCTGCGCGAGTACCAGAAGTCCGGCTTCGCGTGGCTGTGGCAGCTCCACGAGAACCGGATGACCGGGATCCTCGCGGACGACATGGGCCTGGGCAAGACGGTCCAGGCGCTCGCGCTGCTCACCAAGGCGAAGGAAGAGGAAGGCCCGGCGCCGACGCTCATCGTGTGCCCGACGTCCGTGCTGCTGGTGTGGAAGCAGGAGGTCGCGAAGTGGGCGCCCTCGCTGTCGCTGCTCATCTGGCACGGGCCGGAGCGCAACGAGAACGCGCGGCTCTTGAAGAAGAGCGACGTCATCGTCACGAGCTACGCGATCCTGCGCCGTGACATCGAGGAGCTCTCCAAGATCCGGTTCCGCTACGTGATCCTCGACGAGGCCCAGTACATCAAGAACTGGACGACCTCCACGGCCAAGAGCGCCAAGATGCTCAAGGCCGACCACCGGCTCGCGATGACCGGTACGCCGGTCGAGAACCACCTGCTCGATCTGTGGGCGGTGTTCGACTTCCTCGCGCCCGGCTTCCTCGGCAAGCTCACCGACTT
>Ga0105107_10002236_pt1 | contig 12707 bp, 12 predicted proteins | sample PPLLaktember2015_6_FD_79335 | JGI IMG/M metagenome (GOLD analysis project Ga0105107, IMG submission 79335) | Freshwater sediment microbial communities from Prairie Pothole Lake near Jamestown, North Dakota, USA - PPLs Lake P8 Core (1) Depth... | ecosystem: Environmental > Aquatic > Freshwater >... | reverse complement strand
CGGAGGGGTTGAAGATTGAGAAGCCGGGCGTCACGAAGCCCATGTGCGAGATTGACGAGTAGGCGATCAACCTCTTTATGTTTGCCTGCACGAGCGCCACCAGGCCGATGTAGACCACCGCGATCAGCGACAGGGTGATCATGAAGCCGGAGACATACGGATCGCGCGCGGCGTCGGGGAGGATCGGCAGCGAGAAGCGGATGAAGCCGTAGGCCCCGAGCTTCAGCAGGATCGCCGCCAGCACTGCCGATCCGCCGGTCGGGGCCTCGACGTGGGCGTCGGGCAGCCAGGTGTGAACCGGCCACATCGGCACCTTCACCGAGAACGCGGCGAACAGGGCGAAGAACAGCCACACCTGCGCGGTGAGCGACAGCGGCACCTTGTACCAGTCGAGGAGTGCGAAGCTCTGGCCCGCCTCGTTGTACAGATAGATAAACGCGACCAGCATCAGGAGGGACCCGAGCAGCGTGTAGAGGAAGAACTTCACCGCCGCGTAGACCCTGTTCGGGCCGCCCCAGACGCCGATCACCAGGTACATCGGGATCAGCGTGGCCTCGAAGAAGACGTAGAACAGGATCCCGTCGAGCGCGCTGAACACGCCGTTCATTAGGCCGGACATGATCAGGAATGCGGCCAGGTACTGCGACACGCGCGTCTTGATCACCTCCCAGCCCGCGATCACCACCAGCACGGTGATGAAGCTGTTGAGCAGGATGAACAGCACCGAGATGCCGTCGACGCCGAGGTGGTAGTAGACGTTGAACCGTTCGATCCACGGCGAGCGCTCGACGAACTGCATGGCGCTCGTGGCGGCGTTGAATCGGGTATAGAGCGGAATCGTGATCAGGAAGCCCGCAGCCGCGCCGACGAGCGCGAGCGGCCGCGCGATACGCGCGTTCTGATCGCCGCCCGTCGCCATGACGACGATCCCGGCGACGATCGGCACCCAGATCGCGAGGCTCAGCCAGTAGGTCGCTGGTTCCATTCCCGGCTACGTCCGCGTGAGCACTGCCCAGAACCAGGGGGCGAGCCAGAACGCGAGCGCGAGCGCCAGGCCGATGATCATGGTGAACGCGTACTGGTAGATGAAGCCGGTCTGGATGCGTCGGACGATTCCCGCGAAGCCGCCGACCGCCCGCGCCGACCCGTTCACCAGCACGCCGTCGATGACGCCGACGTCGCCGCCCTTCCACAGGCCGGTGCCCACCTTGACCGCGCCGTCGGCGAACACTCGCTGGTTGAAGTCGTCGAAGCCGTACTTGTTCTCGAGGATCCGCACGAGGACGCCGAGCCGCTCGCGCACCACGCCCGGGAGATCGGGGCGCAGGATGTACAGGTAGAACGCGGTGCCGATCCCGGCGACCACGAACCAGAAGGGCAGCGTGAAGAACCCGTGGGTGATCATCCCGACGACCCCGTGGAAACCGCTTGCCATCTCGGCGAGCCCCGGATGCGCGGGGGCAATCACGATCGAGTCACCGAAGTAATCGCCGAAGACGATCCGCCCGATCAGCCAGCCAGCACAGATCGACGGGATCGCGAGCAGGATCAGGGGCACGGTCACCACCGCGGGCGACTCGTGCGGTTCATGGCCGTGCCCGTGCCCGCCTTCGTCGTGACCACCGGCGTGGCGGAAGCGCTCCTCGCCGTGGAAGGCGTAGAACACCAGCCGGAAGCTGTACAGCGCGGTGACGAAGGCGCACGCGAGCACGCACAGGTAGGCGAAGGTCCCGCCGGGCACGACTGCGAGCCGTGCCGCGTCGATGATCGCGTCCTTGGAGAAGAACCCGGCGAACGGCGGGAACGCCGCGTTCGCGAAGGCACCGATCAGCATGACCGCGTAGGTGATCGGCAGGTACTTCCGCAAGCCGCCCATCCGGCGCATGTCCTGCTCGTGATGCAGGGCGATGATCACCGATCCGGCGGCGAGGAACAGCGCCGCCTTGAAGAACGCGTGGGTGAAGAGGTGGAATATCGCCGCCGGATAGGCCGAGGCGCCCAGCGCCACAGTCATGTACCCAAGCTGCGAAAGCGTCGAGTAGGCCACCACGCGCTTGATGTCGTAGACGACGACCGCGATGAGCGCCATGAAGAAAGCGGTGATGCCGCCGATCACGATGACGAACGACAATGCCGCGTCCGACAGCTCGAACAGGGGCGACATCCGCGCCACCATGAAGATGCCGGCGGTGACCATGGTCGCAGCGTGAATCAGCGCAGAGATCGGCGTCGGGCCCTCCATCGAGTCGGGCAGCCAGACGTGCAGCGGGAACTGCGCGCTCTTGCCCATGGCGCCGATGAAGAGACAGATGCAGATGACCGAGACGAGGAGCCACGGCGTGCCCGGCAGGATCTCGATCGTGTCGAGCGCCAGCTTCGGCGCCTGCGCGAAGACGTTGGCGTAGTCTAGCGTCCCGAAGTAGGCGAGGATCAGGGCGATTCCGAGGAGGAAACCGAAATCGCCGACCCGGTTCACCAGGAACGCCTTCAGGTTGGCGTAGGTCGCCGTCGGCCGCGTGTACCAGAACCCGATCAGCAGGTACGAGACGAGCCCCACCGCCTCCCAGCCGAAGAAGAGCTGCAGGAAGTTGTTCGCCATCACCAGCATCAGCATCGAGAAGGTGAAGAGCGAGATGTAGGCGAAGAACCGCTGGTAGCCGGGGTCCTCCACCATGTACCCGATGGTGTAGATGTGCACCATCAGCGACACGAACGTCACGACCACCATCATCAGGGCGGTGAGGCGATCGATCAGGAACCCGACCTCGAAGCGCGTCCCGCCGGAGGTGAGCCAGGTGTAGACCGTGCCGTTGAACACGTTGCCGTCCACCACGTCGGCGAGCACGATGCAGGAGGCGACGAACGACATCGCCACGCCGAGGATCGTGACCGAGTGGGCGCCCGCGCGGCCGACCAGGCGGCCGCCGAGCCCGGCGATAATCGCGGCGAAGAGCGGCGCGAGCGGGATGACGAGGTAGAGGGTCTTCATTCGGCGCCCCTACCCCTTCAGCTGGTCGAGGTCGTCGACGTTGATGGTGCGCAGGTTGCGGAACAGCACCACCAGGATCGCGAGGCCGATCGCCGATTCGGCGGCGGCGACCGTCAGGATGAAAAACACGAACACCTGCCCGCTGATGTCGCCGAGATAGTGCGAGAAGGCGACGAAGTTCAGGTTCACGGCGAGCAGCATCAGCTCGATCGCCATGAGCAGGATGATCACGTTCTTCCGGTTGAGAAAGATCCCCACGATGCTGAGCGCGAAGAGGACCGCGCCCAGCAGCAGGAAGTGCGACAGCGAAAGCAAGCAATCCCCCTATTTACCAGGATTCGGGATCCGACAGTCCGGGGTCTCCGCCGCGCCGCGTGCGGCCGGCGCGCGCACCCCGCAAGCCGAGCCCCGACCCCTATTCCTTCTTCTCGGCCGGCATCGACACCAGGCGGACGCGGTCCTGCCGCTTCACCATCACCTGGCGCGCCGGGTCCTGAAACTTCGTGTCCTTGCGGCGTCGCATCGTGAGCGCGATCGCCGCGACGATCGCCACCAGCAGGATCACCGCGGCGAGTTCGAACGGATAGACGTAATCGGTGTAAAGCAGCCGGCCCAGCTCCTTGGTGTTGCTGTAGCCCGGGCCGGGATCGGGCGGCATCGGCAGCGCCCCGCTCCAGTAGTACTTCGCCCCGACGACCAGCGCCATCTCGAACACGATCAGCACGCCGACGGTCGCGCCGAGCGGCAGGTAGCGCCAGAAGCCCTCGCGCAGGCGATCGAGGTTGATGTCGAGCATCATCACCACGAACAGGAACAGCACCATCACCGCGCCAACGTAGACGAGCACCAGCGCAATCGCCAGAAACTCGGCGCGCAGCAGCAGCCAGATCTCCGCGGCGGTGAAGAACGCGAGCACGAGGAACAGCGCGGCGTGCACCGGGTTGCGCGCCGTGATGACGCGCAGCCCCGCGAACACCAGGAGCGCGGCGAAGACGTAGAAGATGACGAGCTCGAAGTTCATCCGGACCTATCGATAGGCCGCATCCGCCGCCCGCGCCCGGGCGATCTCGGGCTCGTACCGGTCACCCACCGCGAGCAGCATGTCCTTCGTGTAGTACAGATCGCCGCGCGTCTCGCCGTGGTACTCGAGGATGTGCGTCTCGACGATCGAGTCGACCGGGCAGGACTCCTCGCAGAAGCCGCAGAAGATGCACTTTGTCAGGTCGATGTCGTAGCGCGTCGTGCGACGGGTCTTGTCCTCCCGCTCCACCGTCTCGATCGTGATCGCAAGCGCCGGGCACACCGCCTCGCACAGCTTGCAGCCGATGCAGCGCTCCTCGCCGTTGGGGTACCGTCGCAGCGCGTGCAGCCCGCGGAAGCGCGGGCTCGCCGGCGTCTTCTCTTCCGGGAACTGGATGGTGATCTTGCGCGCGAACAGGTGCCGCCCGGTGACCGCGAGCCCCTTCACCAGCTCGAGGAGCAGGAAGGTCTTGAAGAAGTCGCGGATACGCTCGACCATGGTCGCTCCTACGCCCACGGGTTCCAGGGCGTCTGCATCCACGCCGCGATCAGGACCAACCACACGATCGTGAGCGGGATGAACACCTTCCAGCCGAGCCGCATGATCTGATCGTAGCGGTAGCGCGGGAAGGTCGCGCGGAACCACAGGAAGCAGAACAGCAGCGCGCCGACCTTGAGCACCAGCCACACGAACCCGGGCACCGCGTTCAGGACCGCCGAGTCGATCGGCGGCAGCCAGCCGCCGAGGAACATGAGCGTGGCGAGCGCCGACACGAGGATCATGTTCGCGTACTCGCCGAGGAAGAACAGGGCGAACGTCATACCCGAGTACTCGACGTGGAAGCCGGCGACGATCTCGGACTCGCCCTCGGCAACGTCGAACGGCGCGCGATTGGTTTCGGCGACCGCCGAGATGAAGTACACAAGGAACATCGGGAAGAGCGGCAGCCAGTTCCACGACAGGAAGTTCAGCCCCTCGCCGGCGAAGTAGCCCTTGCCTTGCGCGTTCACGATGTCGGAGAGGTTGAGGCTCTGCGACACCAGCAGCACGCACACCAGCGCGAACCCCATCGCGATCTCGTACGCGACGATCTGCGCCGCGGAGCGCATCGCGCCGAGGAACGCGTACTTCGAGTTCGACGCCCAGCCGGCGATGATCACGCCGTAGACGCCCATCGAGGTGATGGCCATCACGTACAGCAGGCCGGCGTTGATGTCGGCGAGCACCACGTCGGCGCTGAAGGGAATCACCGCCCACGCCGCGAGCGCCGGCATCAGCGTGAGCATCGGCGCCAGGATGAAGAGGAACTTGTTCGCCCCCGACGGGATGATCAGCTCCTTGAACATGAGCTTCACCGCGTCGGCAATCGGCTGCAGCAGCCCCATCGGCCCGACCCGGTTCGGCCCGATGCGCACCTGCATGTACCCGATCACCTTGCGCTCGGCGAGCGTCAGGTACGCCACGCAGCCGAAGAGCGGCAGCGTGATCAGGAGGATCAGCGCCAGCGTCTTGAGGAAGATCCAGATCGGCGGTCCCCATTCCGGCCCGAAGACCGATGCGGAGTAGCCGGCGAAGGTGTCGAAGACCTCGGCCATCACGTTGCCGCCACCACTGTGATCGCGCCGAACATCGCGCCGAGCCCGGCGGTCGCCGGATGCGCCGCGGCGAGCCGCACCACGCCGTCGGAAAGCCGGTCGTCGCGCTCGACGGTGACAACCGCCTCACCCCCGTCCTGCTGCACGCGCACGCGGGATCCGGCCGTCACGCCGAGCTTGCCGAGCAGCGCGCCATTCGCGAAGGCGCGCGGGACCGACGCGTCGGCGGTCTGTTGCAGCGACGCCGCGCGGCGCACCAGCGGATCGGCGAAGTAGATGGGCACGTCAGCCACGCGCTCGATCGCAACGGGCGCGACCGCCGGGTCGATCGGGATGCCTTCCACCGCGTTAGACAGCCGCGCCGACGCGTCGCCGCCGGGACAGGCTTCGTCGCGCACCTGCTCGCTGCGGTCGTACTCGAATGCTCGCAGCCCGAGCAGGTTGCCAAGCACGCGCAGCACCTTCCACGCCGGACGCGCCTCGCCGAGCGGCTTCACCACCGCGTTGAAGCTTTGCAGGCGACCCTCGGTGTTGACGAAGGTGCCGGCGGTCTCGGTGAAGGGCGCGATCGGCAGCAGGGCGTCGGCGTAGTCTGCCGCGCCGCCGCGGTACGCGGCCAGCGCCACGACAAAGCCCGCTGCGTGCATCGCGGCGAGTGCCTGCCGCGGATTGTGCAGGTCGAGCTCGGGCTCGACGTTCAGGAGCAGATAGGCGTTGCGCGGCTGGTCGAGCATCGCCGCCGCGTCCAGGCCGTTCGCCCCGGGGATGCAGTTCGCGAGGTAGCCGCCGACGCTGTTCGCCGCCTCGCCGAGGAAGCCGAAGCGGGCGCCGGCGAGCTGCGCGGCCGCCTGCGCCAGCGCGTGGAGCTGGCTCGCGCGCGGGTGCTGCTGCGCGCTGTTGCCCAGAAGGATGCCGACGTCCTTGCCCGAGGCGAGGCTTCTCGCCATCGCGCGCGCCGCTGCGCTGACCGCAAGTCCCGCGACCGCGGCAGGGACGGCCGCGCCCTTCTCCTCGGCCAGCGCCTTGACCACCTGTCCGAGCGCTGTGGGCAGCTCGCCCGGCCGGACGACCGCCTTGTGCGCGATCCGGATCGCGAGGTCGTCGTCCGCGACGTGCAGCACGTTCACCTGTTGCCCGCGCGTCGCCGCCTTCCGGATGCGGCTCGCGATGAGCGGATGGTCCTTGCGCAGGAACGATCCGACCACGAGCACGCGGTCGAGCGCGCCGATGTCGGCGACCTTCATTCCCAGCCACGGCGCGCCCTTGAGCCTACCGTCCGCGGCGAAGTCCGCCTGGCGCAGGCGGAAGTCCACGCTCTCGCTGCCCAGCCCGCGCACGACCTTCTGCGCGAGGAACATCTCTTCGAGCGTCGCGTGGGGCGAGACGAGCGCCCCGAGGCCGGGGCCGCGCGAGCGCTTGAGCCCCTCCACGACGAACGCCAGGGCCTGCTCCCAGTCGACCTCGAGCCAGGTGGCCGACGATCCCCGGCCGCCGGAGCGGATCAGCGGCTTCGTGAGCCGGTCGGCGACGTCGAGCCCCTCGTAGGAGAACCGGTCCTTGTCGGAGATCCAGCACTCGTTGAGCGCCTCGTTTTCCAGCGGGACGACGCGCCTGACCCGGTCGTTATGAACCTGCACGATCAGGTTCGCGCCCAGGCCGTCGTGGGGGCTCACCGAGCGGCGCCGGCCGAGCTCCCACGTGCGCGCGGTGTAGCGGAACGGCTTCGAGGTGAGCGCGCCGACCGGACAGACGTCGATCATGTTGCCGGACAGCTCGGAGGACACCGCGCTCCCGACGAACGACACGATCTCGGCGTGCTCGCCGCGGCCGATCATGCCGAGCTCCATCGCCCCGGCGATCTCCTGCCCGAAGCGCACGCAGCGCGTGCAGTGGATGCAGCGGGTCATCTCCTCGGCGGAGATGAGCGGACCCATCGGCTTGGCCGCCACCACCCGCTTCGGCTCGTCGTAGGTCGAGCTCGACCCGCCGTAGCCGACCGCGAGGTCCTGCAGCTGGCACTCGCCGCCCTGGTCGCAGATCGGGCAGTCGAGCGGGTGGTTGATGAGGAGCAGCTCCATCACCCCGCGCTGCGCCTGCTTCGCCTCGTCCGAGTGCGTCCAGACCTTCATGCCGTCGGCCACGGGCGTCGCGCAGGCCGGCAGCGGTTTCGGGGCCTTCTCGACCTGCACCAGGCACATCCGGCAGTTGGCCGCGATCGAAAGTTTCTTGTGATAGCAGAAGTGCGGGACGTAGATGCCGAGTTGGCTCGCGGCCTCCATGACCATGGTGCCGGCCGGCACCTCGATCGGCTTGCCGTCGATCTCGAGCTTGGCGGTGGCGCTCATGCGGCCGCCTCCGGGAGGTCGGGTGCCCAGCGATCGCTCAAGCGTCGGCGGCCGGCGGCACTCGCCTTTCCGTCGATCCCCGCGCCCCGCGCGGGGCCCCTCGCCGGGTGGCTCATGCCGCCACCCTTCTTTCGGGGGACGCCTGCGCGGGACCGTCGACCAGGCAGCGCTTGTGCTCGATGTGGTGCTCGAACTCGCTGCGGAAATGCTGGATGAAGCTCTTGACCGGCAGCGCCGCCGCGTCGCCGAGCGCGCAGATCGTGCGGCCGGCGATGTTGTCGGCAACGCGCGTGAGCTGGTCGAGGTCCTCCGGCCGGCCGCGCCCGCTCTCGATGCGATGGACCATGCGGTAGAGCCAGCCGGTGCCCTCGCGGCACGGCGTGCACTGGCCGCACGACTCCTCGAAGTAGAAGTAGGACAGGCGCTCCAGGCAGCGGACCATGCAGCGCGTGTCGTCCATGATGATCACCGCGCCCGACCCTAGCATCGACCCGGCCTTCGCGATCGAGTCGTAGTCCATGTCGGTCTGCAGCATCACGTGGCCGGGGAGCACCGGCATCGACGAGCCGCCGGGAATGCACGCCTTGAGCGTGCGCCCGCCGCGCATGCCGCCCGCCATCTCGAGGAGCTTCGTAAACGGCGTACCCAGCCGGACCTCGAAATTGCCCGGCCGCTGCACGTCGCCCGACACCGAGAAGAGCTTGGTGCCGCCGTTGTTCGGTCGCCCGAGCTCGAGGTACGTGTCGCCGCCGTTGAGGATGATCCACGGGACGGCGGCGAACGTCTCGGTGTTGTTGATCGTGGTCGGCTTGCCGTACAGCCCGTAGCTCGCCGGAAACGGCGGCTTGAAGCGCGGCTGGCCCTTCTTGCCCTCCAGCGACTCGAGAAGCGCCGTCTCCTCGCCGCAGATGTATGCGCCGTAGCCGTGGTGGGCGTGGAGCTGGAAATCGAAACTGGAGCCGAGGATGTTGGCGCCGAGCAGGCCGGCCGCGCGCGCCTCCTCGAGCGCCTCCTCGAAGCGCTGGTAGGTCTCCCAGATCTCGCCGTGGATGTAGTTGTAGCCGACGCTGGCGCCGGTCGCGTAGCCCGCGATCGCCATCCCCTCGATCACGCTGTGCGGGTTGTAGCGCAGGATGTCGCGGTCCTTGAACGTGCCCGGCTCGCCCTCGTCGGAGTTGCACACCATGTACTTCTGGCCGGGGTACGCGCGCGGCATGAAGCTCCACTTGAGGCCGGTCGGGAAGCCCGCCCCGCCGCGCCCGCGCAGCGCCGACTTCTTGACCTCCGCGATCACGACGTCCGGCGGGACCTTCTCGGCGAGGATCTTCCGCAGCGCCTGATAGCCGCCGCGCGCCTCGTAGTCCTTCAGGCGCCAGTTCGCGCCGGTCACGCCTTTCATGATGAGCGCGTCCGGTCCGTACACGGCCGGGTCGAACGGCGGCCGGGCGGTGTTCATTTCGCGAGCTCCGCGAGGTATCGGTCGAGGGCTTCAGGCGTCATGAAGCTCGCCATATTCTTGTTGTTCACCAGCATCACCGGGGCGTCTCCGCACGCACCGAAGCACTCCCCCTCCTTGAGAGTGAACAACCCGTCGGGCGTCGTCTCGTTGAGCTCGACGCCGAGCTTCCTCTTGAGGTGCGCCACCGCCTCAGTCGCGCCGCGCAGTGCGCACGGCAGGTTGGTGCATACGCACAGCTTGTACTTCCCGGCTGGCGCGAGGTTGTACATCGTGTAGAAGGTCGCCACCTCCTCGACCGCGACCGGCGGCATGCCGAGGTACTCGGCCACGAACGCCATGACCTCGGCGCTGAGATGGCCCTTTTCGTCCTGGGCGATGGCGAGCGCCGCCATCACCGCCGATTCCCGGCGGTCCGGCGGATACTTCGCGATCTCGCGGTCGATCTTCTGGAACGCTGCGGCGGACAGCATCGCGGGCCCCGTTACCGGTCGATCTCGCCGAACACGATGTCCAGCGTCCCGATGATCGCCACGGCGTCGGCGATCATGTGGCCGCGCGCGAGCTCGTCCATCGCGGCGAGGTGCGGGAAGCCGGCGACGCGCAGCTTCATGCGGTACGGCTTGTTCGCGCCGTCCGAGACGAAGTAGACGCCGAACTCGCCCTTGGCGTGCTCGACCGCCGCGTACGTCTCGCCCGGCGGCACGTGGATCCCCTCTGTGAAGAGCTTGAAGTGGTGGATCAGCTCCTCCATGTTGGACTTCATCTCCACGCGCGAGGGCGGCGCGACCTTGTGGTTGTCGGTGATCACCGGGCCGGGGTGCGCACGCAGCCATTCCAGGCACTGCCGGACGATGCGGTTCGACTGGCGCATCTCCTCGATGCGGACGAGATAGCGGTCGTAGCAGTCGCCCTTCACGCCGACGGGGACGTCGAAGTCCATCCGATCGTAGACCTCGTAGGGCTGCTTCTTGCGCAGGTCCCAGGCGATGCCCGAGCCGCGCAGCATCGGGCCGGTGCAGCCGAGCGCGATCGCGCGCTCGGGACTCAGCACGCCGATGCCCACGGTGCGCTGCTTCCAGATGCGGTTGTCGGTGAGCAGCGTCTCGTACTCGTCGACGCGCGCCGGGTATCGCCGCGTGAAGTCCTCGATGAAGTCGAGCAGACTGCCCTGCCGGTTCTCGTTCAGCTGCGCAGTCTCCTTGGCACTGCGGAAGGAGGTGGGCTGGTACTGCGGCATCGAGTCGGGCAGATCGCGATAGACGCCGCCCGGACGGTAGTAGGCCGCGTGCATGCGCGCGCCGGAGACCGCCTCGTAGCAGTCGAGCAGGTCCTCGCGCTCGCGGAACGCGTACAGGAACATCGTCATCGCGCCGACGTCCAGGGCGTGCGTCCCGATCCACAACAGGTGGTTCAGGATGCGCGTGATCTCGTCGAACATGACGCGGATGTACTGCGCGCGCTCCGGCACGTCGACGCCGAGGAGCTTCTCGACCGCCATGCAGTAGGCGTGCTCGTTCATCATCATCGACACGTAGTCGAGCCGATCCATGTACGGCAGCGCCTGGACGTAGGTGCGGTGCTCGGCGAGCTTCTCGGTGGCGCGGTGGAGCAGCCCGATGTGCGGGTCGGCGCGCATGATGACCTCGCCGTCGAGCTCGAGGACGAGGCGCAGGACGCCGTGGGCCGCCGGGTGCTGCGGCCCAAAGTTCAGCGTGTAGTTGCGAATCTCCGCCATCGGTCAGTGCTTCGTGCCGTGCGCTTCCGGCCCAAGGTCGCCGTAGCGGTCTTCGCGGATGATGCGCGGGGTGATCTCGCGCGGCTCAATCGAGACCGGCTGGTAGACCACCCGCCGCTGCTCCGGGTCGTAGCGCATCTCGACGTGGCCCGAGACCGGGAAGTCCTTGCGGAACGGATGACCGACGAAGCCGTAGTCGGTGAGGATGCGCCGCAGGTCGGCGTGGCCGGTGAACACGATCCCGAAGAGGTCGAAGGCTTCGCGCTCATACCAGCTCGCCGAAGGCCATATGCCGGTGACGGACTCGACCACGGGGAAGCCGTCGTCGGGCGCGAACGTGCGCACGCGCAAGCGCCAGTTGTGCGTCAGCGAGAGGAGATGCGAGACCGCAGCGAAGCGCGGCCCCGCGGCCGTGCCCTCCCCGTAGGCCGAGTAGTCGACGCCGCACAGGTCGATCAGCTGCTCGAAGCGCAGATGCGGGTCGTCCCGCAGGATCTGGGCGACGAATAGGTAGTCGTCCGCTTTGACGACGACGGTGACCTCGCCGAGCGCGGTCGTGATGGCTGCGATGCGCGCGCCGAGCGCCGTCGCGAGCGCTGCGTTGAGCCGTTCCAGCTTGGTCGTCATCCGCGCGTCGGGGTCACCTGGCAATCGTGCTGGTGCGCCGGATCTTGTTCTGCAGCTGCACGATGCCGTACAGCAGCGCCTCCGCGGTCGGCGGGCAGCCCGGCACGTAGACGTCGACCGGGACGATGCGGTCGCAGCCGCGTACCACCGAGTACGAGTAGTGATAGTAGCCGCCGCCGTTCGCGCACGAGCCCATCGAAATGACCCAGCGCGGCTCGGACATCTGGTCATAGACCTTGCGCAGCGCCGGCGCCATCTTGTTGCACAGCGTCCCGGCCACGATCATCACGTCGGACTGGCGCGGGCTCGGCCGGAAGACGATGCCGAACCGGTCGAGGTCGTAGCGCGACGCGCCGGCGTGCATCATCTCGATCGCGCAGCAGGCGAGGCCGAACGTCATCGGCCACATCGAGCCGGTGCGCGTCCAGTTGATGAGCTTGTCGAGCTGGGTGGTGACGAAGCCTTCCTGGAGGACGCCTTCTATTCCCATTCCAGGGCTCCCTTCTTCCACTCGTAGACGAACCCGACGACGAGGATCGCCAGGAAGATCATCATCGACCAGAAGCCGAACGCGCCGATCTCGTTCAGCGTCACCGCCCACGGGAAGAGGAACGCGATCTCGAGGTCGAACAGGATGAACAGGATCGCGACGAGGTAGTAGCGCACGTCGAACTTCATGCGCGCGTCCTCGAACGCCTCGAAGCCGCACTCGTAGGGGGAGAGCTTCTCGCTGTCCGGGCGGCTCGGCCCGAGCACCCACCCCACGCCGATCATGACGCCGCCGAAGGCGAGCGCGACGATGATGAAGAGCAGGATCGGGAAGTAATCGGCCAGCACGGTCTGATGTCGCGTTTCCGTTCGGCGCTCCGGCTTCGGGCCGGCGGGCCGCTTGCCTTCCTATCCAATGAGCCCAAACCAGCGGGCTCGAAACCAGCG
>Ga0105107_10002231_pt1 | contig 12718 bp, 8 predicted proteins | sample PPLLaktember2015_6_FD_79335 | JGI IMG/M metagenome (GOLD analysis project Ga0105107, IMG submission 79335) | Freshwater sediment microbial communities from Prairie Pothole Lake near Jamestown, North Dakota, USA - PPLs Lake P8 Core (1) Depth... | ecosystem: Environmental > Aquatic > Freshwater >... | reverse complement strand
TCCGGGAGGCCTCCGATGCTCTCGCTATGCGCATGCTGCTCGATCATCCTGATCAACTGGCGGCGATACAACTGCGGCATCCAGTCGGTTGGCTCGATCTTTTCTCCACGTTCAATGCGCGCCTCAAACGCCGCCAGCAGGGTGGGGTCTTCTGCTACAGCATCCTGTTTTATCCCTTCAAATGTGTTACCGCCGCCGTACATACATCTTTCAAGTGAAATTTTGATACAAAGATAAGTAAATCAGGGGGTTCGCGATCAGAGCGTTCCCCGCAGACCAGTGGTTTTCGGCACAAAACACTGACCTGCTTCTTTTTGAAAACCGGATTATTTAGGATTTTGTTTCAACCCGTTGACCAGCATATCGGATAGTTGAATGCCCAATTCGATGGGTTCAATGAGTCCGGAGGGATCGTACCACATGGGCATCCAGTTAAGGGAGGAAAATAAAGTCATCACCGCCAGCTTTTTGTCGATGGTTTTCTTGAATTCTCCCGACCGGGTTCCCTGTTCAATAATGTTCTTGAAGCGGTTGATGTAATTGATCCTGAGGAGGAGAAAGTCCCTCAGCCAGGGCTGACTAAGGTGGCGGTGCTCATTCATGAAGACCGCGGAGGCCGTGAGGTCTTTTGCCATTACCTGAATGTGGCCAATAATTCCCTGGCGGAGTTTTTCGCTGGCGGGTAAATTTTTTTTCTCTACTTCCTCCAGCGATTTCCGGAATTCCGCTGCCATGTCGAAGCAGAGGCTGCGCAGGATTTCCTCCTTGGATTTGATGTGGGAATACAAACTTGCCGCCTCGATTCCCAGAAGTTGTGCGAGGTCGCGCATTGAGGCAGCGGCATAGCCCTTTTCCTTGAAAAGCTCCGCAGCTTTCCGAATCACCTGTTCTTTCCTCGATAAGTTCGCAATGCCTTCCATGAGAGTAAATATAAAAAATTAATCGATAAGAGGACCACTTGTCGCTGTGAGTCCTACCTTTATATCTGATGAATTTCATCACTATCGGCCAGTATTTCAACAAACTGCACAGTGCGATCTTCCTTCTGCTGATCGTACCGTTGCTTCTTTTTGCCACACTTCATCTGATGGTAAGCGGGGCACCTCCTGACGCCGGGATCGCGAATTATATCATTATGGCGGCAGCGTTATTGGATTGGTTGATGGCCGTGGTAATCTTCAATAAAAAAATCAAATCAGTGCGACATCAACAAGGGCTGGGGGCAAAACTTGACAGATATTTCCAATTAACAATCGTTCGTTACAGCATCCTTACTTCGGCGAGTTTGCTGTTGGCGGCGGGCTGGTACGTTTCGAGGGACGATGTTTTTACCTGGATGTACCTGGGAGGGCTCGTGTTGTCTGCCATCCTTTGGCCAACGGCGCCGAGAGTTGCCGGCGATCTGAAATTAAGAGGAGATGAGAGGGAAATGGTTTATTTCAAAAAGGATAATTTCTAGTTTGGAGTGGCCCCTGAATCCCCGATAGGGACGTCAGGAACGCGGGCGCGTCCCTGCTCTACCCCATACGTTGGTCAGAAGATCAAACCAAAGCTGATGGCATTTAATTGCGGACCCTTTCCTTTTGCGAAAAGATCGTTCATATCATAGTTGATAAACAGGTCTGTGGATCGAACGCCGATCTGAACCCTCATCCCGTAACGGAAATTATTGAGGTAGAAATCGCTGCGTTCCTTTTCTTTTTCCCGGTCACCACCTGTTTCATAAACAAGTTTCGATTTGCTCGAGATCCGGTATCCGACGTAGGGCCCGATGCCAAACCTGAAACCGTCTGCGTCGCCTTCCCAGATCCGGTGTCTGCGGCTGTGTTCGCCAAAATCGAGTACAGGTACAAGGGAGGCGTTGATGAACGTTGCGCTGAGCTTGCTTTTGATAAAATCCACGTCGCGGGTATCAGGAACGAACTGCACTCCGAATTCATCTTTCTGTACAAGGATATTATCCTCCTGGAATTTGAAGCTGTACCAGCTCACGCCCAGTCCCCATTCCACAAAGAGGTTTCTCGCAAGCCTGGTTCTCTGAACGGAATTACCGGCAAGGTACCACGAACCCCAAGGGCGGACTGCATATGGTGCGCCTCCATCCGGAAACTGATCACCGGAGAGATAATTATTCGTTCCAAGGTCTATGTTGTAGGATTGCCACGTCTTTCCGATCTTCCCTCGCCTGCTCCTTTCCCATTTGTGTTCATCATCAAGATCTTCGTTGTCATCACCATCGTCATGATCATCTTCGTCGTCATTTCTTTCTTCTGAGAAAGTGTTCCAGTTCTCTTCCTTCTCTTCACGCGTTGCAACGTCCCGCGTGGTGTCAATTTCCACCTGGTGGCGATCACTTAATTTCCGGATCACGTCATCGAACAACTCCTGGAAGTTGTAATGCTGAAGGACCTCAAGATCGTCGGGGTCGCCCACTGTAAAAATGATCTTGCTCTTTTCTGCAAGGGGAATGATGACGGTGTCGGCGGAATTTTCCTGCGGATTTTCCTGTGAAAAAGCGCTGCAGACCAGCAGGCTTAGCACAAACAGGAAAGTGAATTTCAGGTGCATATTACTTGTTTTCATGGCTTTGTTTGTCGTTTTTGAAATTCATTGCCAGAATTTCATTTTTTTTCTGCCTGAGGTTGCCCAGCGGATCCTGATTGTGTTTGAGATCATAAGCCTTATCAAGCAGCTTTCGCCATGTAGATGTTTCTTTTTCTTCTGAGGTTGCTTCGGTGTCGGTGTTTTTCTTCGCCAGATATTTTTCATCGACTTCCTGCGCCGAGTAAACGATGATAAGATTTTCCGTTTGTGCTGAAGGTACCCCGGCCAAAGGTTCGTTGATTACGCCAGGATCCGCTTCAACATGATTTTGTATTTCTTCCAGTGGCGCTTCCGTTGTCGCTACCGGTAGTTCGGAGGGAATCGTCTCCGTCACCGGGGATGGAACAGCGCGATCGGGTTGTGCCTTTCGTTTCTCCCTGCTTGCTGGTGCGTCTTCCACAACAGGGGCAGGAGTGGACCTGCTTTTGTCAGGCTCAGGGGCCACGCTTTCTTCAGAAAGAACTTTTCCTTGTTTTACCGGGGCCTCTTCTTTCAGCTTCTCTGTTTTTTCCGACACCAGCGATGGCAGGCCTTGCCGGTCGGTTGGGAACAGCAGGATCCCTGCGACGGCGAGAAGGAGCAAGCCCGCGGCGATCTTCAGCCACAACATCCTGTCAGTTTTTTTTCCGAGGTTGCCGGAGACCCTGTTCCAGGCTGCCGGAGAGACCGCCGGCTGGTAATCCTGTAATTTATCGCGGAAAAGTTTATCGGGTTGTTGGTTCATGGCTGCTGAATTTGTGTGTTACTGTTCCAGTCTGCGTCAGCGAGAAGCTTTTGGAGGTAAACTCTGGCGCGGCTGAGCTGTGATTTGGAGGTATTTTCACTGATGCCCAGCTGTTCGGCTATTTCCTTATGGGAATATCCGTCAATGGCGTACATATTAAAGACGATCCGGTAGCCAGGAGGTAGCCCATCGATCATTTTCAACAAATCCTCCTCCTCAAGGCGGTCGGCAAGGCGGTAGTAGTCAGGCTGATGATCCGCCTCCTTCAGATCAGTTTCTGCCACCATGGTGCGGTTTCTGCGCAGCCAGGTCAGGGCTTCGTTGACTGTGATCCGGCGAATCCAACCCTCAAAACTGCCCTCCCCCTTAAACTGACTGATCCGGTCAAATACTTTTGTGAAGGCGATTACCAGGATATCCTCGGCCTGCATGATGTTCTTGACATAGCGCATGCAAACCCCCAGCATCCTGGAAGAGTACAAATCAAAAATCTGCTGCTGGGCATGGCGATCGCCTTTCCTGCAACCTCTGACAAGATCGTCTTCTTTGGCCCGGTAAATTTTAAAGTCCATTTAGGGTTTCACAGTTAAGATGCCTTAACGTGGGCAGAGGTTGCCCCGGGTGCGTAAAAAATCTCTGAAAATGTGTCATCAGGGATAACCTTTTGATTTAACACATTTCCTGCAGGTTTTTTTCCTGGAAAGGACGAATTTTTTCCCTTAAAAGACCAGGGACATCAGGTAAATAAGGATAAAAAGAAGAAAAAAGATCATTGAGTTATTTCATTTTTGTCACCAAGACGAACCGGTCGGGCAAATGTTACACGCTGGTCGTTTTTTCGGCATATTCATATTCTAACGGAAACCGGTGAATTAATCACGCCGCACAACCTGAGGATTACCGCGGTAGTCGATGTCACTAGCGACCCCCTCCTCCATCTCCAGCGTTCCGGTCACGTTTACTTTCGCGGAGGAAGCGCCATTAACCTCCACAAAAGCATCCTGCGCGCGAAGGTCATAAGCCCGCAATCTGGAAGCAAACTCCACGTGTGCATTGAGATTCCTGACGGTGCCTGAAAGGTCTGCTTCCGATTTGCCTGTCAGTTTAATGTTCAGGTCGCCCACCTCTAATTCCCCTTTTATTTTCACAGGACCCCGTGCCTCGATCTCCATATCTTCGCCTGAAAAATGATCAAACCGTATCGTGCCGATCCCAAGGGCTTCGATTCTTTCAAGCTGAGGCATGGTGATCACGATCTCCATCTCCTCCAGAGATAAGCGGTTCCGGTCCCAATCCTCCCAGTCAAAGTCTTTATTTCTTTCAAAGTCAATGATCAGGGTCCCACCGCGCCGCTCAACGTTGTAGTAATCCTTTTCCGCTTCGGGTCCAGTCAGTTCTACGGAATAGTTGTCGCCCTGAAGGATGCGCACGTCAAACCTTCCGTTGACCTCAATCTCGTCGAAATCGCGCAGATCGCTGAAGGTTTCACCTCCGGCGTCGCGGCAGTCGATGCACTCCAGTCCGTTTGGCGTCATTTTCCACGTGTAGCCGTCCAGGTACCTGCCATCAACGTATTGTGAGATGAAGCGACTGATACCTTCATCCATGATGAAGGGGAAATCATATGGGATGTACAATACCATATCGAGGTGCTGCGCTCGGAAAACGGCGTCTTCCGTGAACCGTATATCTTCATCGAAAGTGAACACCGAATCGGCAAAGGAAAAATCATAATTCACCATTTTTGCGTTTTGAATCGCCTGGCTGCGGCTGCTGCCCTGCGCTTCGAAACTCTGGACGAGTTTGAAATCAGGCCCCTTATACCCGCGTAGCGTGAGGTTCGTTCCGTCATATTCCTGGTCGCTTTCGTTCAGCTTTAATACCGCTGTCTTCCCGTTCACTTTATGGACTGTTTCCACTGTATAGTGCCCGTCTTCATGAAACGCATAAACGATCTTTGGAATACCGACGGAAAGCATCGCTACACTCACGAAGAAGAGTACAAACAGGGTCCATCCGACTGTTCCCTGAAACACAAGACGTTTTGCAATAGCGGACGCTCCTAACAGAATGATAAAGATACTCGGCACGATAGCAGCTACCACGGCGGCTACAGCGAGCCATCCGGGAAAAGCACGCGTGAATACCTGCATCGGGATCTCCATTTCGTGGAAGGGCCCAAACCCGGGCACGGAGCCGAAGATGCCAAGCAATAGGCCCGCCGTTACAATGATGCTGAATACGAGGCCTATCCCCATTAAGACAATAATAACACCGATCGCTACGCGGATGATCTCAAGTAGCGGTCCGATCACTTTTCCCAATGCCATGAGAATGGCTCCGATAAGACGGAAAGGGAAGAGCAGTATTTTCGTTGCCGTGCTTTCCTCTTCACCCTCTTTAATGTTGAAACCTTTCTTGATATTCGATTCAATATTAGAGAGGGTTACGGGCTCCCCCTGCATCTGAATTTTATCTGTGATGGTTTTTGCTTCTGGAAGACTTACCCAAAGGATGATATAGAGGAATAGTCCGAGTCCGCCGGCGAAGGTCATCAGGATGAAGAGCACGCGAACGAGAATAATGTCGATTCCCAGGTATGCGGCGACACCACCTGATACGCCGCCGATAACTTTCGTCTGTGGGTCCCGGAACATCTTCTTGCCAAACTCGGGCTCTTCGAGCTCATAGGATCCAGGAACGACGATCCACATGATGACGTATACGATCGCTGTAAATCCATACACGAACAGGAGCGCCGCGAAGAGCAAACGGATCCAGAGCGGATCTGTGTTGAAATAACTTCCGAGACCTGCGCAGACACCACCGAGTATCTTTCGTTTCTGATCGCGCATTAACCGCTTCGGAGGAACATATGTTCTGGCAGAAGTTGCTTCTCCGCCTGAGGAGTTGGAAGCGGTGCCGGAAGTCTCCGTTTCTTTTTCCTGCGGTTCTTCCACTGCCTTGAAGTCGCTTACACTTCCCATGGTCGTCATGAGCGCAGCGACGTCCTCGGCAGTAATCACCTGTTTCTCTTCATTGAGTTTAGAGAGAAAGATTTCGGCAATCCGGCTCTCTATATCGGCAAGGATCTCGCTGCTGTCTTCAAACGTGGAAAAATACCGGTTTATGGAATCGAGGTATTTCTTCAGGGTTTCGTACCCATCTTCCTCAATGTGAAATATTATTCCGCTGATGTTGATGCTGATATTCTTTTTCATATCGGTTTAACTCGGTGATTAAGCTTTGGCGTTTGATTTTAACGTGATCATTTGGGCGGAATGAACAAGGTCATCCCATGTTTCGGTGAGCTTCTGCAGGAACTTACTGCCCTTGTCGGTCAGCTTGTAATACTTGCGCGGTGGGCCGGATTTTGATTCAATCCATTTGTACTCCACCAGCCCGGCATTTTTCAGGCGCGTTAATAAAGGGTACAGCGTTCCTTCCACTACAATGATCTTCGCAGCGGTTAATTCATCCAGCATGTCGGAGGCGTAGACCTCTCCTCTGGAAATGATGTGCAGGATGCAGTACTCTAAAATGCCTTTTCTCATTTGTACCTGCGTGTTTTCAAGATTCATACTTCACCTTTTTGGTCGTTAAAGGTTTCTAACGAAAATGGTACTATGTATGACAAAGTACTGGGTGAGTAATGAAAGATATCTTGTAACATACTGACAATCAGCAGAATAATTTTCAAGAATATTTTACGACGTCTTCGAAGGAGGCCGTAAAAACTTTAAAATCGTTCATTTATGTACAGCATTTCCTGTAAAACCGTACACTTTTCTTGCCTTCCGGCCCGGGATTGCTTGCAGGAAGACAGCAAAAAAACTATTCAACCAGTTTTCTGATCTCATCATAGGCGGATGCATATCCGAACCGCGCCACGTCATCTTTGTATATATTGTAAACCGCCCGGACAGTTTCGCGATCGTAATAGTGCCGGTAATCGTACTGAAATTCGGCAGTGTTGAATTTCTCCAGTGTCAATCCGTGGCGCTCCATAAACGCGTTGATGTCCTGCGATTCTTCAAGCCTCAAGATCCTGACTGCAACCTTGTTGCGCTCATAGAAATTCAGGAAACAATGCTGAGGCCTCAGGTGCTGGTCCTTTAATCTATCCGGGATCAGCTCCAGTCTTTTCACAAAATCGCTGAAGGAGAGTTCCTTGCGCAATATGCCAAACAGGTAGTCTTCGTAAATAAATTGAGCATTTTGCTTTTCAAAGAATTCGCGGTATACCGACACGAGCCTTGCAAAAGGATTCCGCACCACGGTAAAGAACTCAGCTTTCTTTTCGTCGCCGGATAATCCTTCGCGGAGGTTAATATCTGCGAGAAAATTTATTTTTTGCGGAGTGAGCCTGAAGTCCTTCAGTTCAGGATAACGTGCTGACAGCAGGGCGTACGACAGCGATGTGCTGGCGGCTTTCGGATTGCGGACGTAGCATACATTGGCCGCGGGTGCCCACAAATGCCTGCCTTTTTTCCGAAAGGCATCTTTTACAAACGCTGCCTGTGAATGCCACGACCTGATAAAGGGATTTTTTTTCAACCATTTTTTTCCACCGTTCCCGTCCACAGGCATTTGCGCATCGCGTGGAAGGAACCGGCTGAGTTCTGCCAATGCTTCTCTTCGAATGTTCCGAGGGTCGTGGCCACTATGCCGGAATTTCCCATCAGACAAGATGAGCCTGACAAGCAGGGCGACGCGTGGGATGGAATTCATGACTTAAGCGAAAAGTTTCGCGTTAAATATCCGGACTTTACCTGCTACTTTCATGCTTTTTCCGGTATTAAAGGGAGCTTCCGTATATTGCATTTTAAACCTGAGGGGTCCCGACAAGGAAATGACACGCGTTGTTTCACTTTTTTACTTTCTCTTTATCGCGTTTCCCGCCATCGGGCAGTTCGGTAATGAATGGATAAAATTCGACCAGCCGTATTTCAAGATTCCTGTCGGAAGTAAGGGATTTTTCAGAATATCCCGGGGGGATCTGGAGCAGGCAGGCCTCCCGGTTTCCGCTGACCCCAGAACATTTCAGCTTTTTCACCGCGGCAATGAACAGGCAATTATTGTTCAGGGTGAAGACGATGGTGTTTTCGATACGGGTGACTACATAGAATTTTTTGGATCAGGCAACGATGGTTCGCCTGACAGCACCTTGTATTCAGATCCTGGTCATCAGCCACACCGCTACTATAATTTATTCAGCGATACCACCAGCTACTTTCTCACCTATGGGGGCCTGGCCGGCAAAAGGATGACCTCTTTTTCCGGTGCTTCCGGGGGTCTCACACCTGAGACGCATCTCCTGCATGAAAAGATCATGATCCTGAAAGAAACCTATTCCGGTGGGATCGATTATGGAGATATACAGCAAACCGCCTTTGATCAGGGAGAAGGCTGGATGGGTGTCCAGATCGTTCAGAATCAGGAAGTCGCTTACGTCCTGACGGACATCACCGCTGCAGCCACGGCGGCGGGCAAACCAGTGCTTGAATTGTTGCTGACGGGCAGAGGCCCGATGGTCCATCACGTGGATCTGTCAGCGGGAAGCAGGCTTCTTGCAAATGTTTCTTTCAACGGCTATCAATCGTATAAACACAGTCAGGAAATAGAATGGTCGGATATCGCTGTGGACGGGAAGCTGACAGTCAGGATCAGGGCGACGGGTGTGGCGGGGATTGATCGCTTAAGCGCCGGATACGTCAGGCTTGTTTATCCGCATGGGATTACGATGAACGGTGTGTCCGAAAGATCCTTCCTGCTGGCGCCCAATAACACGGGGTTCGCATATGTAAAGGTCGAAAATGCTCCTGCCGGGACACGGTTGTTCGATGTGACCGATCCGGATGACGCCGTGCAAATCGAGGGAACGTTTTCAACCACGCTTGATGCCGTCATTCCCGCATTATCCGCGAGGAAGCTCTTTGCGACTTCCGTGGTGCGTTCACCGGCAGGGATCAGGCGTGTATCTTTCAGAAACATTGATCCCGGCCTGCACAATTACGTCATCATAACACATCCGTTGCTTCGCGGGCCGGCCATGGGATACATTGATCCCGTGAAGGCGTATGCTGAATACCGCGCGCTCCCTGAGGGAGGTGGTTTTGACACGCTCGTGTTGAACGTCGGCCAGTTGTATGATCAGTTCAATTATGGCGAGCAGTCACCCCGCGCCATTTTTCAGTTCTTGAAATTTTTGGTGTCCGTAAAATCTCCTGAGTATTTGTTTCTCATCGGCAAGGGGCTTGATGTGAATTACGGTTACGCCAGGAATCCTTCGGCCTTCACGACGTTCAGGGATCTTGTGCCCACGGCGGGGTATCCTGCTTCCGACATGGCCTTCACTGCGGGCCTGGCGGGGCTTCCGGACGTCCCTGCTGTTGCAACGGGCCGGCTAACGGCCAACTCACCCGCGGAGGTGGCTGCCTATCTCAACAAAGTGAAGGAGCGCGACGCCCTTCCATTCGACGATCTCTTGCGGAAGAAAGTCATTCACCTCAGCGGCGGTATTGAAGATCACGAACCCGTGATGTTCCGGAATATCCTGCGCGATTACGCGCCCATCGCGGAAGGACTGTATCTTGGAGGAATCGTCCAGGCTATTTCAAAAAAATCCACTGAAGTAAAACTCGTCAACATTGCCGAGGAGGTGAACCAGGGACTCGGGCTCATCACCTTCTTCGGTCACTCCGCTCCCAATACAACGGATTTTGATATCGGAATGGTCAGCGATCCGGTCATGGGGTATGACAACAAGGGCAGGTATCCTTTTCTCCTCATGAACGGCTGTGATGCAGGCTCGTTCTTTCTGAACGCCACCATCTTCGGTGAAGACTGGATCAAGGCGCCTGACAAGGGGGCAGTCGGTTTCATTGCCCACAGCTCTTACGGCAAGTTATCCGCACTGCAACGGTATTCTTCAACGTTTTATGACGTCGCGCTTGGCGATTCCGTATTCATCAGGAAAGGTGTGGGAAAAGTGCAGCAGGAAGTGGCACGGCGCTATTTTGAAACTTATGGTTCATCCGAAAACAGCGTCACCCAGGTGCAGCAGATGGTGCTGCTCGGCGACCCTGCCGTAAAATTGTTCGGTGCGGAGAAACCTGATTATTCCATTGATGAAGAAAGGATTTCCATTTCATCTTTCAATGAGGAGCCCGTTACGGCTTACAGCGATTCATTCCTCATTACCATCCCTGTCCGCAATTTTGGCATTGCAGACGAAAGGAACGTACGTCTGGAGATAAGAAGACAATTCAACGACCAGCCCGTCATAACATATGACACCATTGTTCCAGGTGTGCTGTACCGCGATACGATTTCTGTTGTCATCCATCAGCAAGTCGACAACGGTTTTGGGATCAACGTTTTTTCTGTTGCTATTGACGCAGATCATTTCGTGGAGGAGATAAGTGAATCCAATAACAGCGCCGTTTTCGAGTATTTTATTCCTTTGAACAGCACGAGGAATCTGTATCCCTACGACTACAGCATTGTAAAAACGCCTGAAGTAGACCTTTCTTTCCAGTACACTGATGTGCAGGCTCCCCCCCGGGAGTTTCTTATGGAAATAGATACGGCGAGCACCTTTGACAGTCCTTTTAAAAAACAATTCCAGGTGACCACTTCGGTCCTCGGAAAGCAACATGTTACATTGCCCGACACCGACACCCTGGCGTATTACTGGAGAACAAAGATCGCACAACCCCTGGAAACGGAAAGTAAAGAATGGACGGTCAGTTCTTTTACCTACATCAAAGACGGACCGGAAGGGTGGGCGCAGGTGCATTTTTCCCAGTTTGAAGCAAATACCACCCATGGTCTGGTAAAAGATCCTGTCCTCAGAAGGATGGATTATCAGGAGACCGTCACCGACGTCGCCCTCAGAACTTTTTCATCGTCTTCCGGAAAGCCGCTGGATTCCGTTTCCGTGAAGATCAACGGCGTTGAATTCAATCTGCTGAATCAGGGAGGCGCGTGCCGCAGCAACACCATTAACCTGATCGCGTTTGACAGAAAGTCAACGCAGCCCTATGCGGGTATTTATTTCAAATGGTACGAGTTGCTGTATGAGTACGGCGGGAGGAGACTGCTTTGCGGGCGGGAGCCATATGTGATCAACAGCTTTACGCCTGAGGAGTTAATCACCGGAAACCAGGACGATCTCAGCCAGTATGTTGATAACATTGCGGAAGGGGATTCTGTTGTTTTGTTCAGCATGGGTGACGCGGGCTTCGCGCAGTGGCCAGAGCAGGCAAGACTCGAACTTTCATCGTTTGGAATTTCCACGGCACAGCTGGAAAATATCCAGAATGGCGACCCGGTGATTATTTTCGGACGGAAGGGATCTCCACCGGGAACCGCCGGCATTTTTCATGCACCCTCTCCACAAACGTCTTTGGCCGTCAATAAGACCATTGAGGGGAGGTTCTCATCAGGCAGTATGTCTTCGGTGCTGATCGGGCCCGCCCAACAATGGGATGAACTTTCCGTGAAGTACGATGAAGTTGAAAACACTGATGATGCTAAATTCTCCATTGTTGGAATTACGCCAGGCGGTGCAGAAGACACACTTATGACCGGCATCACCTCGGGCGTTGATCTCTCTTCTATCAATGCCGAAGCATACCCGCACATTAAGGTGGTATATGAGACGTCGGATGATATCAACCTTACGGCTGCGCAGCTGGTGCACTGGCTGGTGATCTATGAGCCGGTGGCGGAGGGTCTTGTGTTTTACCTGGGAGCCGCCGCCCGCCAGGTGCTGCAGGAAGGTCAAACTTTTACCGGGGATTTTGGATTTGTCAACGTCAGCGAAAAGACCTTCAGCGACTCTCTCAGCGTGCGGTATGATCTGTTGAACCATTTGTATCCGGGACCATCACCCTCTGTAGTCAGGATCAGCCCTCCTTTGCCGGGCGATACCACCCTGTTTTCCATTGCTTTCAATACCACTTCGAAAGAAGGCTTGAATGACGTCGAGGTCTTTGTGAACCCGAGGGTGATGAAAGAAAAATCCTACGATAACAACGTGATGGTGCTAAAGGAACACCTGGATGTGATCAGTGATGCACTGAAACCTGTGATGGATGTTACCTTCGATGGCCGGCATCTGGAAGACAACGAATTTGTTTCCGCCAGTCCCTTCATTTCGATCAGGGTGTGGGATGAAAATCCCTTTGTTTTAAAGAAGGATACGCTTGGTATTAACATCTTTCTGGCCTTTCCGTGTGATTCGGGGGACTGCGACTTCCGGCGGATCAATTTTAACTCGCAGGATGTCTCCTGGCATCCCGCTGCGGAAGAAGAGGATTTTACAATTCTGTTTTCACCCCGGGACTTGCCGGAAGGCGTTTATACCTTGCGGGTTGAAGCCGG
>Ga0105107_10002230_pt1 | contig 12721 bp, 8 predicted proteins | sample PPLLaktember2015_6_FD_79335 | JGI IMG/M metagenome (GOLD analysis project Ga0105107, IMG submission 79335) | Freshwater sediment microbial communities from Prairie Pothole Lake near Jamestown, North Dakota, USA - PPLs Lake P8 Core (1) Depth... | ecosystem: Environmental > Aquatic > Freshwater >... | reverse complement strand
CATTCTGCCGTCCGAGTTCCGCTTCCCCAGGTGGGACACCGTCATCTGGAAGGCGCTCGATTTCGCTGGTGTCCCCACGACGCAGCCGGCGAGTTTTCCGATGGCGTACGTCCGGTTTGCGGCCGGCCAGCCGCGGGCCGATGGCCTTCGGATGGCAACGGAGGCGGCCAGAGCTGCGGACGCCCGCAATGGCAAGCTTGTCCCGATCATCCGGCCACTCGCCGCCATCGACCCATATTACGAACGTGCCGTACCTCTCCTCGCCGGCGGTGTGATGCTCGTTTTCCTTGGGCTCTGCGCGAATGTCAGCAGTCTCCTGCTTGCAAGGCTCACCGAGCGACGCCGCGAGTTCGGCATGCGATCCGCGCTTGGCGCCTCGCGCGGTCGCGTGATCCGCCAAGCGTTTCTCGAGAGCGGCACCCTCGGCACGCTTGGCATCGCGGGCGGCATCGCATTGGCGTGCGTCATCGTCTCTGTCGCGCGTGTCCTGCTCCCCGAAGCGCTGCTGGTGCGAACGCTGAATCCGCTGAATATCGATCTGCGCTCGCTTGCCATCGCGTCGGCATTCGGTGTCGGTGCCACGCTGGCAGCGGGGTTGTTGCCGGCCTGGATCGGCACGCGGGTCGACCCGATTCAATCGCTGCGGGTATCGGAGCGCGCCGGCACGGAAACCCGTAACGCTCGGGCTTTCACACGCGGTCTGCTTGTCGCGGAAATCGCGCTGGCGTGCATACTGCTCGTTGGCGCGACGCTGCTCGTGCGCTCGTTCCTGAACCTTGCTGCAACCGACCGCGGGCTCGACGCACATGGCGTCGTCACCACGTCAATCTCCCTCGACCGTCCGGTCTTCAGCAATCCGGCGCTGCGCAGGTCGGTGGCACAGTCGATCGAAGATCAGATCCGTGGGTTGCCGGGCGTTGGGCAGCTCGCATGGTCATACGGTCTCCCGCCTTCCAGAGGCGTGCATTCGTTCGGCGACTGGACACCGGATATGCCTGGCGCTCCGGTCGTCAACATGGAGGTCGATATCTACAGCGCCAGTCCTGAGTTCTTCGCGCTTTACGGGATTCCCTTGCTGCGGGGCCGGAGCTTTCAGCCCTCCGATTCGGAACGGGCGATCGTCGCCGGCGAGCGTTTTGCGAAGGCATTGTTTCCCAACGTCGACCCCATTGGCCGGACTGTTGTGTTCGACACACAGCAATTCGAGATCATCGGCATCGTCAGAGAGATCCACTACCCGTCTCTGGATCCTCACGTTGACAGACCCGAGTTCTACACAGCGTTTTCCGGTATCGAGCGCTTTGGCACGGCGATGAACATTCGCTGTCGGGACATCTGCCCCGACGCCGCAGTCGTGCGCCAGAGAATACTCAGGGCGCACCCCGACATTCGCGTAATCGACGCCAGGCTCCTCGAAGACGTGTACTTCGAACAACTTGCGCAGCCGCGGGCAGCGGCCGCCCTCGGCTTCGCGTTTGCAGCGATTGCCACAGTCGCGGCGGCGGCGGGTCTATTCAGCGTTCTCAGCTACACGGTGAGCCGGCGGTTACGGGAATTCGGTATTCGACGCGCACTGGGCGCGTCATCCGCGGACATTCGATGGCTCGTGCTGCGCGACGGGCTTCTCGTCACGTCAGCCGGTGTTGCATTCGGAGTGGTGGCCTCCTGGTTCGTGGCTCCCATGATGGCGTCACTGCAATACGGTGTGACCATCACCGATGCAGCCAACTGGGCTGCAGTATTCGGATTGATAGCTGCAACGACGCTGTTTGCATCATGGCGCCCCGCGCGAGCGGCAGGCCGCGCCGATCCGGTGCTGCTCTTGAAAGAGGAGTGACTCGTCAGCCGAACCCGATTTCGGGTTTTTGAAACTGCCCTGTTCCTCCGTTCTTCCGTTCTTCCGTTCTTCTGTAGAGATCATCAGATTGCCGCAATGCAATCGATCTCAACGAGCGAGTTCCCCGGAATGCCTCCCGGCGACGCGATCGTCGTGCGGACTGGCGGCTCGGCGCCGAAGCGGCCGAGGTACATCTCGTTCATCGCGGCGAAGTCGCTCAAATCGTTGAGATAGACGTTCACCTTCAGCGCCTTCGCCATCGATGATCCCACCGAGGCCAGCCGCTTCTCGATTTCGTCGAGCACGGCTTTGGTCTGTGCCCTGACATCGCCCGCAGACGGCATATTGATGCCCGAGACGAACACCAGGCTGCCCAGCGTTACGATGGGGCTGAACAGCACGGGCTTCTCCGGCGCCTTGCCTCCTGGCCAGTGCACGCGCTTCACCGGCTTCTCGCCGGCGGTCGTCTGCGCCCGCGCGCTCGCAGGCAGCGCAACGGCTGCAGCAGCCACACCGGTGGTCGTTGCGAGAAATTTGCGTCTGTTCGATTCCATCCGTGTTCTCCTGAGGTCCGATTGCGCGCCGATGCCCTATCGCTTCGGCGCGGCAGGCTTACCAACCACTAACCACCAACCACCAACCAGCTACAGCGCCGCAATACAATCGATTTCCACGAGCGAGTCCCCCGGAATGCCGCCGGCCGCGGCGATTGTCGTCCGGACGGGCGGCTGACCACCGAACCGGCCGCGGTAGGCTTCGTTCATGGCGGCGTAGTCCTTCAGATCGTTCAAGTAGACGTTCACCTTCAGCACTTTGTCCATCGACGAGCCGACCGATACCAGGCGCTTCTCGATCTCGTCGAGCACGTGCGTGGTGTGCGCCTTGATATCGCCCTTGAAGTGCGCGCCGATCCCGGCGATGAACACCATGTTGTTGAACGTCACGATGCCGCTGAAGAGCGGCGGCTTCTCGGGCGCCTTGCCGCCGGGCCAGTGCACTCGCTTCACCGGCTTCGAACCGGCAGCCGTCTGCGCGTTCGCGGCCGCTGGGAGCGCCACTGCAGCGGCGACGACACTGGACTTCGTGAGGAACTTACGGCGGTTCGACTTCATCGGTGCCTCCCTGATGTCCGGCTGAAGCCGGACACTACCAACTAACTACCAACCACCAACTACCAACCAGCAGCAGCAGCCGCCGCCAGGCCGTTCAAGTCGTACACGACCTTGCCGTCGCGCAGCGTGAGCTCGCAGACCGCTCTTTGCGCTCCCTGCAGGCGTAGCCCGGGACCATCCACGAATCCGAAACTCCCCTTCTCGATGCGCCACACGGCGAGGTCGGCGTTCGCGCCCGCCGAAAGATGGCCAAGCGCATCCTGGCGGATGGCACGCGCGGCATTCCACGTGGTTCGCCGGATGATGTCGTCGAACGAGAGACCCAACGCCAGGAACTTGCTCATCACGTTGGGCATGTCCTTCATGCCGCCGCTCAGGCTTGCGACGTGAATGTCGGTGGAGATCGTGTCCGGCAGAAACCCTTCCTTGATGGCGGGAAGCGCGATGCGCCACGCAAAGCTCGTCGCGCCATGGCCGACGTCGAACAGCACGCCTCGCTTCCGGGCTTCCCACAGCGCCGGGTTCAGCCTGCCCGACGGATCCTGTTCTCCGCGGATCCCGGAGTACACGTGCGTGTAGATGTCGTTCGGCCGGAGCTTCGCCGTGACGAGCTCCGACAGCGGACGTTCGGGCCGGCGCGCCCCGAAATCGACCATCACCGGAAGGTCGGCCAGCGTTCCCGCTTCGACCGCGCGCTCGACCGGCGCCCATTCCGGGCCTGAATAGTGCGCGGTCTTGATGCCGACGATGAGACCTGGATACCGCCGCGCCATGTCGGCCGTCGGTTTCGCGGCCATGTCCTGCAGATCCTGCTCGAACTTGCCGCCGCGCATCCCGTGGCCGACGATGTTCAGGAAGGCGAGCACGCGGGTCGTCGCGCGATCGATGATGCGCTGCTTGAAGTCCTCGAAACTGCGCCACCCGGATCCGCCGACATCGACGACCGTCGTCACACCGGAGCGCGGCGCCACGATGTCGGGGTACACGCTGTTGTCGCCGGCATACGATCGGCTCTCGCCGGTTCCGGCATACACGTGCGTGTGGATATCGACGAGACCGGGGGTCACGACGAGCCCGCGGACATCAATCGTCTTCACGGCATCGGCCGGATCGATCCTCGGAGCAACGGCGGCGATCTTGCCGGAAGCAATCGCCACATCGCGCGCCGCGCTGATGCCGTTGCGCGGATCGATGAGGTGGCCGCCCTGCAGCAAGAGGTCGTATCGCGGCGCCGCGAGGAGGTCGGCCGCGAGAACGAAGACGAGGAGGGTCCGGCTAAAGCCGGACACTACGTACTTGCCGTGCGCCTCGCCTTGCGCCTTACGACTCCCGACTTGCGACTGGCGACTCACGATCGCGTCGCCTTCCACCGTGCGCCCAGGTACTCCCCCATGTCGAGGTCGCCGGCCATCTCGTCGCCGGTCACCCGTCCGATGAACGCAAACGACAGCGCATCGCCGTTCTGCCCGCCGTAATTGCTCCGCAGGCGGACGTCGCTGCCACTGATCGTTCCCGTGAGATCCCGCGTGATGAAATCGCCCTGATGAGTGCCATCGATGGCGTTGCCCGCCTGCCGGAGGTGAAGGACGTGTGTCGACGCCCCGGCGGCGTACTCGATGCGCACGTTCCAGCGGCCGGTCAGATCGGCAGTCGGTGCAACGGTTTCAAGAACAGGATCGCGCAGCGTGCGCGAGGTCAACAGCGCGTGCAGTCGATCGGCGATCGTCACCTCGTCGCCGGGCGACATCATGTACGGCGTCACGCTGACGCCGGTCTCCACGGGTGGTCCTGCCCTTCGTCCAGGGCTGAGGACAATCCTCGGCTCGGTCTCGAAGAGCGTCCGCGCGACCGTCTCGCCCGAGAACCCGAGCTTCGCGGCATCCCACCACACGCGCAGCGACGGCGTGCGATTCGACAGGCCGCCCGGCTGCGTCACCGCCGTGCTCACGCCGTCGATCGTCGAAAGCCGACGCGCGATGTGGTCGATCCACGCCGTCCATTGCTTCCACTCGGCGTCGTGATCGCGCTTCACCCACATCTCGACGGCCGTCAGCATGCCGATGGCTTCTTCCTTGCCGACCTTCATCGCACGCCCCGGCCCGTGATGCGGCGCGCTGTGTACCCAGGCCGCGCGGACGAGATCCTTGCGGCCGAGGAGGAGTCCGGCAGTCTGCGGCCCCCGCAGGCACTTGCCGCCGCTGTAGGCAACGAGAGCGGCGCCGTTCTGAAGGTGCACGTTCGGAATGGTCAGAATCTCGGCCGCGGCATCCACGAGAATCGGCACACCCTCGGGATTGGCCACCTGCGCGAGCACCTTCAGGTTGAGCGCGCTCTGGTCGGCGCTCTGGCCCGCCAGCAGATAAATCATCGCGGTGCGCGGCCCCAGCGCGCCCTCGAGCTCCTCGAGCGTGCTCACCTCGATGACGCGCGTGCCGACGACGCGCACGGCCGAGTCGTAGACGTTGCGCGAATGTTTCGGGATGATCACTTCATCCTTCGCGAAGCCGCTCAACTGCGGAATGCGGATGTGCAGATCGGGGTTGCCGCCCGCCACGCACGCTGCGGTCGCATGCGTCAGCGCGGCCGAGCACCCCGCGGTCACCAGGCCCCACTCGGCACCGGTCAGTGTCGCCAGTCGCGCGCCGATGGATTCGGCGAGCTCGTCGAGATGCACGTACTGCCGTGCGGCCGCGTCCATGGCGGCCCGCACTTCCGGCAGCATCAACGAGCCGCTGATGATGGTGAACGTGCCGCGCCCGTTGACGACCGGTTTGACGCCGATCGATCGGTACACGTCGGCGGTCGTCCGTGGCGCGTTCTGTGCCGCCTCGGCCGACGCCACGACGAGCGGCGTCTCCGTGCCCGCAAGCGTCGCCAGGCTCAGCATCGCGGCCAGGTCGCACCCACCGCGCAACACGTCGCGCCGACTCAGGGGCGTCATGTGATCTCCTTGCCGAATACAAGAGATGATGAGATTAGGAGGCCTAACCTCCTGTTAAAGCTCTTTCAGGTGCTCACAGGTGGCTGTGCGAACAGCCGCGAGCCGTCGTCCGACAACATGACCCACAATCCGTAGACGCCGAGGGCCGTGCCGATCGGGAAGTTCATCAGATTGAGCGCGGAGAGCACGATCGTGAGAATGCGCGCCCACGGCCGGTATTTGAGCAGGCCGAATCCGGCGATCACCCCCGGCAGCGAGAGCATCAACAGGAACGCGCCGAGCGCAGCCCCGGTAATGCCCAGAACGGGCAGCGCCATCCATGCATCGGGATCGGACGCAGCGCCCGCGACGCCGATGAAGCTGAGCAGCGCCATCAGGCCGAGCCCTGCCAGCGTGCCGAGCGCGCCGAAGATGATGTAAAGGACGGCGAGAACCTTGACGTGCGTGTCCACGGGTCCTCCTTCTGTGTGACGCCCAACCGGCTCTCCGGCTTGGATGGCAGTGGACTATACCTTAAAGTGCGAGCATGAATCGCAGCTATCGAAGCCGGCGGACGTTTCTGTCAACGACGGCGAAGGCGGCCGGAGGGTTCGCCCTGGCCTGGCCCGCCGCAGCGCGCAGCGCGGCGTTCCTGCGGCAGGACGCGAGCCGGCCCGGCATTCCTTATGGCGTCGCCAGCGGCGATGTGACGCGCGAGCGCGCCATCATCTGGAGCCGCACCGACCGTCCCGCGCGGATGCTCGTGGAATGGTCGACGACCGAGTCCTTTCAGAACGTGCGGCGCGTGCGCGGACCGGCGACAGACGAGTCCGCGGGCTATACCGCGCGCGTCGACGTGCCGGGCCTGCCGCGCGGGCAGCGGATCTTCTACCGCGTCCGGTTCGAAGATCTCAGAGATGCGCGCAACGTGAGCGTGCCGGCCGACGGAAGCTTCCTCACCGCGCCGGCCTCGCCGCGCGACGTCACTCTGGCATGGTCGGCCGATACCGTCGGCCAGGGCTGGGGCATCAACAAGGAGTTCGGGGGCCTGCGGATGTACGACACGATTCGCCGCGCGCGCCCCGACATGTTCATCCATTGCGGCGACACGATCTACGCCGACTCGCCCGTGCCCCCGGAGATTCGCCTTCCCGACGGCCGCGTATGGCGGAACGTCACCACGCCGGAGAAATCGAAGGTGGCGGAGACGGTGGACGAGTTCCGCGGAAACTACGTCTACAACCTGCTCGACGACAACGTCCGCCGCTTCAACGCCGAGCTGCCGCAATTCTGGCTCTGGGACGATCACGAGGTGAAGAACAACTGGTTTCCCGGCATGAGCCTCGAGGCCGACGATCGCTACGTCGAGAAAGACTCGCGCGTGCTGGCGGCGAACGCGCGCCGCGCGTTTCTCGAATACTCGCCGATGCGACGCGCGCCCGGACCGCTGCCGCCCATCTATCGCGCGTGCTCGTATGGCCCGCTCGTGGACATCTTCGCGCTCGATCTCCGCACCTACCGGGCGCCGAACTCAGCCAACCGGCAGCCGGCGCCGGGCGCCGACACGGTTCATGCGGGCGCGCAGCAGATCGTGTGGCTCGAGCGCGCGCTGCAGTCGTCCACGGCGCTCTGGAAAGTCATCGCGAGCGATCTCCCGATCGGGCTCGTGGTGCGCGATGGCGAGACGGCGTTCGAAGCAATCGCCAACGCCGATGGTGGCCCACCGCTCGGGCGCGAGCTCGAGATTGCCGACGTGCTCAGATTCATCCGGCGGCAACGCATCCGCAACGTCGTATGGGTCACCGGGGACGTGCACTACGCGGCGGCCCATCACTACGATCCCGAGCGGGCCCGCTTCAAGGACTTCGATCCGTTCTGGGAGTTCGTCGCCGGGCCGCTGCACGCGGGCACGTTCGGGCCGGCGGCGCTCGACGACACGTTCGGGCCCGAGCTGCGCTTTTCGAGTGTCCCCCCCGGGATGGCGCCGAACCGGCCGCCGAGCGACGGCTTGCAGTTCTTCGGGCTGATCAGGATATCCGGGCAGTCGCGCGCGATGACCGTCGAATTGAGAAACCTTGCGGGAGAGGTGCTCTACACGGTCGAGCTCGATCCGAAGTGACGACCGATGGAACGCCCGGGACGCCGCGGCGCAGACACGTCGGGCTGCCGCGCTACGGGCGGGTACCGCGCCGGGGGCGCCGTTACGGAATCAATCGAAGGACGGCAGTTGGCGCGCCTCGATCTTGCCGCTCGCGGTGGACAGGAACACTTCGGGCTCCGATGAACACGAGCCGAGGCGTAACGTGTTCTCGTAGTCCGCGTCGGCGAGCGCCTTCAGCAGACACGTAATGGAGACCATCCGTTCGTCATACCCGGGCGCCAGCTTCGGCGCGCGGACCGCAAACAAGGTCGAATAGCTGTCCACGAAATCCGCCGGCGACAGGGCGGACGTGCGCGCCGGCAGCGGATCGGGATCGGTCATCGTGATCCGCGCGCCGTGGTCGCCCTGCACGATGATGATGGCATCGTGCCGTTGTTCGGCAGGGATTGCGCCGAGAACGCCCTCCAGCTGGCGGTAGACGCAGCGAACCTGCTCGGCGTAGCGCTCGTAGCGAAGCTCGCGACTGTCGGCGGTGTTCATCGCGCCGCGGGGCGCTTCTGCCGCGATCCTGGTCAGCCACCTCGCCGGGGGAAGCAGATTGCAGCCGGCGTCCAGCACATAGGGGCCGTGGGGAAGGAGTAGATGAGCAAAGACGTAGTCCCCACGCCTCGCGGTTGCCATGTCGCGTTTGAGACGCCGCATCGTCTCGAGCGCGATGAGCGGGCTGAAGGTGTTTGCCCTGTTCTGCCAGATCGGCATCCGGATGCCGAACGCCGCGAGGCGCGATTGAAGCTTGGCGTACTGAAACGAGAGCTCGCGGTACAGCCGCGTGCGGCCCGCGTAGATGGTCAGGATCGCAGACGCCTTGTCCGCCACGCTCAGCGGCACGGACTGCAGCGCCGCGATTCCCGTGTGGTCGTACGTATGGCAGGCGGCGCGCGCGCGTGCGTCGCCGCAGACGTCGAGAAAGGTCGATTGGTAGACGGTGAGCGCGTAGCCGTCGCGTATCAGATCCCGGAAATAGGCGTTGCGCCTCAGCGTCCAGACGTGGCTGTTGCCGTCCGAAGAATACAGACCGGCCACATGTTCGCCTGGGGAGAAATTGAGCTCGTGGCCGAGCGATCGGTACGTGTCGAAGTACTCGCTGTAGGCAGATCCAAACAGCTGAAAGCGGTGCCGGCGAAAGAACACCTCAATCTCGTCTCCCAGCCGATCGCCGCCGCTCACGTCCTGCAGCCCTGCCAGGCCGATGTGCGCGTCGAGCACGATGTGTACGATGAGGGGAAGGCTCGTGGCCCCGGATGTTCTCTCAGCAGGAGGCCGGAGGCCATCGGCGGACGCCGGCAGCACCGCTGTCGCCACGAACATGACGGCGCCGCCCGTCGCCAGCGCTGGCGTGAAGTAACGCGCGAAGAACGTGAGCCCGGCCCACAACCCCGTGAACGCCGCAACCAGCGCATATCCATCGCGCAGCACGCCGAACTGTGCATCGATGAGCAGCGTCATGACGAGCGCCAGCGCGATCGCCGCGGCACGCGTCGACACCCGCGCGGCGAGGCCGATCATCCCGGCAACGACTGCCATCACGCTCAGGCACAGCAGGATGTCGGCGCGCAGGAGCGCGTAGTGATAGCGCTTCAGAAACGCCAGAAAGGGCGACGCGAGAACGAAGAAGGAGGCTGCGCCCACGCGAGGCTCGCCAAGTGTGTCGGCTTGGGGTGCGCGGGACTATACCGTATGTGCGAGCACAAATTGCTGATGGAAGCAGGCGACCTGCAGACTTTTCGGAGCGCGGCTTGAGGAGGCAGGAGAGACCCCTACGCATAGACGGAAAAGGCCAGGAGAAATTCGTGCGAAAGAAGTCTCCTGGCCCTCCCGATCTCCCTGTTTTACTTGATGAACAACATCTCGCGATAGGTCGCCAGCGGCCACAGCTCGTGGGGCACGATGCACTCGAGCTCGTCGCTCGTCTCGCGCAGCGCGCCCATGGCCGGAATCACCGCGTCGCGGTAGTGCTTCGCGTGCTTCTCCGCCGACCCGTTCGTCTCGTGCGCCAGGGACTTCTCGAGCTTGTCCGTGCTCGCCTTCAGCTTGTCGGTGAGCTTGGTCACCTTGTCGAGCAGCTTCTTGCCCTCGACCGACTTGCTTCCGGCCTGCTTCACGGCGGCCACGCTCTCGGCGACACGCTTCTGATATTCGAGCGCCGCCGGCAGCACGTAGCGATTGGCCATCAGCACCATCAACTGCCCTTCGACGTTGATGGTCTTGTTGTAGGTCTCCACCATGATGTCGTAGCGCGCGTGCAGCTCGCGCTCGTTGAGCACCTTGTACTTCTCGAACGCGGCCACGACCTCCTTGGCGGTGAGCTGGGGAAGCGCATCGACCGTGTTCTTCAGATTCAGCAGGCCGCGCTTGGCCGCTTCCTTCTCCCACTCTTTCGAGTAGTTGTTGCCGTTGAAGATAATCCGCTTGTTCTCCTTGATCACCTTCGGCAGCAGCTCGGCTGCGGCCTGCTCGACGGACTTCCCGCCCTTGGTCGCCTTCTCGAGCTCGGTCGCCATGTAATCGAGCGACTCGGCCACCGCCACGTTGAGCGCGATGTTCGGATACGCGATGCTCTGACCCGACGAGACCGCGCGGAATTCGAACTTGTTGCCGGTGAACGCGAACGGGCTGGTGCGGTTGCGATCACCCGCGTCGCGCGGCAGCTTCGGCAGCACCATGACGCCGGTATCGAGCTCGCCGCCGTGCTTGGTGCTCTTCGCCCCACCCTTTTCGATCTGCTCGAAGATGTCGGTGAGCATGTCGCCGAGGAACACCGAGATAATCGCCGGCGGCGCTTCGTTCGCGCCCAGCCGGTGATCGTTGCCGGCGCTGGCGATGCTCGCCCGCAGCAGTCCCTGCCATTTGTTCACCGCGCGCAGCACGGCGGCGCAGAACACCAGGAACTGGGCGTTGTCGTGCGGATTCTTGCCCGGGCTCAGCAGGTTGTTGCCGAGGCTGTCGCTCATCGACCAGTTGAGGTGCTTGCCCGATCCGTTGACGCCCGCAAACGGCTTCTCGTGCAGCAGGCACGCGAGGCCGAACTTCGGCGCCGTCCGCCGCATGGTCTCCATCGTCATCATCTGATGATCGGTGGCCAGGTTGGCGTTCTCGAAGATGGGCGCGATCTCGTACTGGCTTGGCGCGACTTCGTTGTGCCGCGTCTTCACGGGCACGCCCACCTTGTACAGCTCGGTCTCGATTTCCGACATGAAATCCATCGCGCGCTCGGCGATCGCGCCGAAGTACTGGTCTTCGAGCTCCTGCCCCTTGGGCGGCTTCGCGCCGAAGAGCGTGCGGCCCGCGTTAATCAGGTCGGGGCGCGAGAGATAGAAGTTCAAGTCGATGAGGAAATACTCCTGCTCGGGGCCACAGGTCGTCACCACGCGATCGGCCTTCGACCCGAAGAGCTTGAGCACCCGGACCGCCTGCTTCGAGAGCGCTTCCATCGAGCGCAGGAGCGGCGTCTTCTTGTCGAGCGCTTCGCCGGTCCAGCTGACGAACGCCGTCGGAATGACGAGGGTCGCCGACGATCCGCTCTTCAGCAGCCAGGGCGGGCTCGTCGGGTCCCACGCGGTGTAGCCGCGCGCCTCGAACGTGGAGCGCATGCCACCGGAGGGGAAACTCGACGCATCGGGCTCGCCCCTGACGAGCTCCTTGCCCGAGAATTCGTAGACGGCTCGGCCGTCGGTGACCGGAGCGAGGAACGAGTCGTGCTTTTCGGCGGTGATGCCGGTGAGCGGCTGGAACCAGTGCGTGTAATGCGTGGCGCCGTGCTCGATGGCCCAGTCTTTCAGCGCCGAGGCAACGGCGTCGGCGCCGGACGGATCGAGCGACTCGCCTCGCGTCACCGTGCGCCGCAGGGCCTCGTACACATTCTTGGGCAGCCGCTTCTGCTGCTCGGCGTCGTCGAACACGAGGCTGCCGAACGTGCCTTTGCCATTCGGCGACTCCTTCCTCTTCGCTTCAGACCAGTCGCGGATGGCGCTGATCGCCTCACTCAATACCACTGAGCCCATGCTGTCGTCCTCCTTAAGTCGCGCGGGTCCCTCGCCCCGCTCTCAATCGCGCCGCGTGTGCGTCGCGAGCTTATTCCCTTTTGATCGCGTGTTAGGTTTTTTCCTTCCAGAGCGAGAGGCCGTGCATTCTAGCAGCCGCCGGGCGCTTCTGAATCAAAATTGCGGACTGACCGACACGATCCTCACACTGGTGATATCAAGATTAGCGCCATGTCCCGTAGATGGTGCCGGGGCAGGCGCTATCGACGTTTTTGTTAAGAAACAGCGCCAGATATGCCCTCCTGCCGCGAGTCTGCAGCCGCTGCAAGATCCGACGATCCAGTAGGACGACCTGGGATTATACGACATAAATGTAGGCCCTCTTAAAGCCCGCCCCCGCGCTCCGTTCCCCTGCCGCCATTCGGCGATTCTGCCATTCGACACAATTGTGTGTTTTCGATCATCAGGTCACAAGGTTGTCGTTGCCGCGTTCGTCTCCCGATCGTGGCCCGTCCAACCGCCGGCGCCGAAGCGTCTGCTGCGACTTTCTCCTACAGCGTGCCATTCGATTTGCCTGTAAGTGTGTGATCGATCCGCAGACTTTTGTCAGCGTCGCGCGGGAATTTGGACATCCACGAAATATTCGTAATTCTCTCCGGCTTCTCTACAGCTTCGTACGGTAGGATCCGCTATGTCCCCAGGGTCGGGATG
>Ga0105107_10002229_pt1 | contig 12722 bp, 13 predicted proteins | sample PPLLaktember2015_6_FD_79335 | JGI IMG/M metagenome (GOLD analysis project Ga0105107, IMG submission 79335) | Freshwater sediment microbial communities from Prairie Pothole Lake near Jamestown, North Dakota, USA - PPLs Lake P8 Core (1) Depth... | ecosystem: Environmental > Aquatic > Freshwater >... | reverse complement strand
TTATTTACGATGAATTTCATCTATATTATACACTTAAATTCTGTGAAGAATAAATGCCATTCAAGCCATGAAATTCATCAATTCTTCACATTTTCTTCGCCGTGTATTCACAGGTCGCAGCTAAAATAGAGCATAGATTACCAGGATGATCCGCAGCGTATCCAGATCTTTATCTGCTGAGATCAAACTGGGCCATTAGGAGACAACTATGAACCGAAAACTTACACTGATCACAATTTTGATGCTGTTTGTCGTGAGCCTGAGCGCCTGCACGACGCCAGGCGATTCGATCAACCTGGATTCCAGCAGCCTGACGACCGCTGAGCCGGTCATTGTCGCAACCGAAGAGCCTGCCTCGCCCGCCGCGCAGGCTTTACTCGAGGCTGCCGGAGTCGATGTGACCCAGGTGGATGAGGAAGGCAACACAGTGGTTGATCCGGCTGCTATAGAAACTGCGCTTGCCCCACTGATGACCGGCGAGCTAACTTCCGAAGAGGTGGCAGGCTTACTATTCATGCGCGAAGAGGAAAAACTTGCCCGCGATGTCTATCTTTACCTGTACGAACAATGGGGCACACCTATCTTTCAGAATATCAGCCAGAGCGAACAAACCCACATGGACTCGGTCCAGACCCTGATAGATCGTTATCGCCTGAGTGACCCGACCATTGGCAAAGCAGCGGGCGAGTTCAGCGATCCGGCCCTTCAAGAACTGTATGATCAGCTGACTGCGCAAGGCAGCCAATCCCTGACAGAGGCGCTCAAAGTCGGTGCGGCGATTGAGGAAATTGATATCGTTGATCTGCAGGAACGGATTGCACAGACAACGCATGCCGATATCCAGCTAGTTTATCAGAACCTGGAAAAAGGCTCCCGTAATCACCTGCGCAATTTTGTCAAAATCCTGCTGAACCAGACCGGCGAGACGTATGCGCCACAATATCTCAGCCTGGAGCTTTACCAGTCCATCATCAGCGGTGACATTGAGCGAGGTGGCCCGGGAGGCGGCGGGAATGGTCAGGGCGGCAACGGACAGGGAGGCCAAGGCGGAAACTGATCTTCCGACCCCAGAACAAATTGAATAGCCAGCAGTAGACGCAGAGGCGCACACTGCTGGCTATTTTAATTGGTCAGGACTTACGCACTTGGTTGGAGGATCCGGAACTGGGTAACTCCTATTGGTTGAAAAAAGTGATCAGTTCTTGAGTGTATAATTCCGGGGTGGCTAAATACGGAAAATGACCGTTATCCACGGTGACTATCTGAGCATCGGGATAGGAAGCTTTTAGCTGCTGGCGCAGCTCCAGGTCGACCAGGGGATCATTGCTGGCTTCGATGATCAGCACGGGCACACGGGTTTCCGCTGGTAATTCATACTGCTCCACCACGCACTGGTAGCGCCCTGAAACCTGCGCCTTGCGCATCCGTCCAGAGACCATCTCGTTCAGAAAGGCCAGGGTGAAATCATCATTGCCGGAGGTTGGGTAGATGCTGCTTTCAAAGCTGCCCTTTAAAATATTCATCACCAGCCATTCCGGCACGTAGGGGATCAGGCTGCCGACAGTGCCATATTTTTCTTGGTAGAGATCGGTTGGCGGGAAAGTGTTGGAGAAAACAGCTTTTTGAATACGTTCGGGGTGGCGGGCGACCAGGTACTGAGCCAGATAACCGCCCAGCGAAGTGCCAACTACATTGAAAGTGGTCACACCTTCCTGGTCGAGGATAACCAGCACGCCGCGCTCGAGCTCAGCCAATGAATCAACCGCCGGGTAGGTCACACTGACGACCCGGTTGGCATCTCGAAGGGTTTCAATCTGCTGCCACCAGATATCGTACGAACCAGTCATGCCATGTAAAAACAAGATAGTCTGCGCACCGGAACCGGTCGCCAGATATTCCCAGTTCACGCCGTCCACCTCCAGGCTGCTGGGCGGATAATTCGCGCGGAAAGCCTGCAAGGCGGCTACTTTCTCCGCCGGAGCGCTGGCGTAAACCTGCTCGAAGGACTGGCCAGGCGCGGGCCAAAGATAGACAGCACCCAGGAATAATACCAAAGCTAGGAAAATCCATCCTAAGCGGCGCATATTGACCTCCTTAAAGACTATTCAGGTGTAAGGGTATTTTTTATTGAATGGTTTCGTCAGGAGTCCAGCCGGTAACCCAAACCGCGCACCGTTTTAAGCATCTGTGGGTGGCGCGGGTCTTCTTCAATTGCCTGGCGCAGCCAGGAAATATGCACATCCAGGGTGCGGGTATCCCCTGTATAAGCTGTATCCCAGACGGATTTAAATAAAGTCTCGCGCTGCACCACATCGCCGCGGTGCTCGATCAGCATTTTGAGCAGTTTCACCAGGCGCGGCGTAATGCGCTCCTCGCGCCCATTACAGCTCACCCGCCGGTTGCGCATGTCCAGGCTGATCTCTCCGGCATACAGCATATTCTCATCTTGAGCTGGCAGCAGGGGCAGCATTCGATTGATCAGCTTGCGGGCGGTGAACGGCAATTCCAACACCACATTCGCGCCACTATCGCCTTCCAGCGGAAACTCACTACTGGTGATCACAATGATGGGCAGGTCGGGGCGTGTATTGTGCAATGTGCGACAATTACGCCGCCCATTCGAGCGCATTGAAGCGGCATGGACAACAATCATATTGGGTCGATTATCAGTCAGGTAATGCAACGCTTGCATGCCCGTTGAAACAATATCGACCGTATAGCCCTTGCGTCGCAAACCAGGGATTAAAGACGGGCTGGCAGCCCGTTTCCCTTCGATCCAAAGTATTTTAGCCTTCATGCATGCAATCCCTGTCGCCTTTTCGAGAGACCCATCAAAGTCCCCCAGGCGGGTAAAGTAAAATGATTATATCGGGAATCTTAACGAAATGCAACTATCTTGCGGGTGATTTTTTAAGATTCGTGAGATTGGATGCAACAGCCATACCCATTTATGAGAGCTATGCATAGACGCGGGCGGATTATTGCATCTCGCTTCAGCCCATGTTAGAATACTCACCACGGCCAAGCACTTACGCCGGATTATGCAGGGTGACGAGGCGGGTTAACCCCCGTTATCACCCTCCAGGAGGTCTGCATGTCCAATGCTATGATTGAAGTGGTGATCGACAGCATCCGGGTTAGCCTGATGTCGCAGCAGCGCATTGTGATCCTGCGCGAGAAAAACGCTGAGCGCTACCTGCCGATCTGGATCGGCATCTATGAAGCCGAATCAATCACCATCGCCCTGCAAGAGGTGGAAGTCGCCCGCCCACTGACACACGACCTGGTGAAAAACATCTTTAAAGAATTGAATGCGCGCATCTTACGCGTTGAAGTGATCGCCTTGCGCGATGATACATTTTATGGCAATATCGTTATCGATTTAAATGGGCAGACGCTGAATATCGACTCACGCCCCTCGGATGCTGTGGCACTGGCCGTGCGCGCCCATGTGCCGATTCTCGTGGCAGCCAGCGTAATGGAAACTGCCGGGATTATCCCAGAAGAGGACCTGCAAGATAGCGAGCAACCTGCTCCCCTGGCGCGGCGCGAATCTGCCCCCAAGGAACAGGAAGAAGTAGACGAGCGCCTGTCAGTTTTTGATGATTTCCTCACCCGCCTGGACCTGACGGAAGAAGAAGATGATGAGGACGACGAAAGCAGCACCAGCGCCGCCGGTAGTGGAACTCCAGACGAGAATTAACCAGACTAACACCCGGAAGACGCCGGGGTAGGTCTGGCATGCTGCCGGATGCCCCGGTTTTTTCATCCAACCGAGCGCCCCAAAAACGCCCGGCGCTATCATCCCCAAGAAAAGGCAACCTCGCCTCGATGAGTGACACATCTCTGGCCGATTCATCCTCTTCCCCCTCCCCGCTGATTCCCAATAGCCGGGAAGCAGAAGAAGCTGTACTGGGCTCCGTGATGATCAATCCGGAAGCCTATTTTGACGTTGCCTCTTTCCTGAAGGCAGACGATTTTTATATCCAGCGCCATAGCTGGATCTGGCAATGTTATGTACGCTTGCACGAGAAAAACGCCCCGATCGATTTCCTGAGCGTGACCGAGGAGCTGGACCAGATGGGCCGCCTGGCTGATATCGGCGGGCCGGCTTACCTGAACGCGTTGGTCTCTAATGTGCCCACCTCGCTGCACGCCGAGTATTATGGGCACCTGGTGGAAGAGACCTCGATCCGCCGCCGTATGCTGACCGCCGCTAATGAAATTGCCAAGCTGGCGCTCCAGGAAGGCAGCAGTATCGATACGATGATGGATGAGGCGGAGAAGTCGATCTTCTCTGTCAGCGAGCGGCGCATGACCCGCGATCTACAATCCATCCAGCAAGTGCTCAGCAGCTACTACGACCGCATCGAGCAAATTGTCAACCGCGGCGAGGATATGTACGGCGTGCTGACCGGTTTCATCGACCTGGATCGCCTGCTGATCGGCATGCAGCCATCTGACTTCTTGATCATCGCTGGGCGTCCTGGCATGGGCAAAACCTCCTTCATGCTCTCGGCGGTGCGCAATACCGCCCTGACCTATAAAAAGCATGTGGCTATTTTTTCTTTGGAAATGTCCAACGAACAGTTGGTGCAGCGCCTACTCTCACAAGAGACGGGCATCGATTCACAACGCCTGCGCACCGGAAAACTGGAAGAGGACGAATGGCCGGTGTTTACGCACGCCATCGAGGTGCTGAATGGCACGCGCATCTTCCTGGATGACACCCCCGCTCTGACGCCCCTGCAACTGCGCACAAAGTGCCGCAGGATGCACGCCGAATACAAGTTGGACCTGGTCGTGGTGGATTACCTGCAATTAATGACCAGCGGGTCGCGCTCGGAGAACCGTGTCCAGGAGGTTTCGCATATCTCGCGCAACCTGAAAGTGCTGGCGCGCGAGTTGAACGTCCCGGTATTAGCCGCGGCGCAGCTTTCGCGGGCGATCGAGCAGCGCACTGATAAAGAACCACAGCTATCCGACCTGCGCGAATCCGGCTCGCTTGAGCAAGACGCCGATGTAGTGATGTTCATCCATCGTCCGGAAGCCTATGAGAAAGATACCTTGCGCCAGAACATCGCCCAGATCAAGATTGCCAAACACCGCAATGGCCCCACGGGTACAGTGGAGCTGGTCTTCATGAATCATCTGGCGAAATTTGAGAATGCGGCCACGCGCACGGTGAACCTCAGCAGGGTGGGCTGATGGCGCGCTTTGATGGCTATCGTTCAGGCAAACAACGCATTGTGCTGGTTCCGGCGCAATTTTTCAGTGAGCTGCTGCCCCTGGTGGATTCATTGGATGAGCTGCGCGTGTGCCTGTACTTCTTCTGGCGGCTGGAGCGCATGGAAGGCGAATTTCGCTTTCTGCGATCCGCGGATATCCAGGAGGACCCAAAATTCATGGCCCTACTGGGAGAAGATCCTCAGGCAGCCCTGCAGGCTGCCCTGGATGCAGCGGTTACTCATGGCGCGCTACTCAGCGGAGCGCTGCCTGCCAGGCAGGGAGAAACAGGCGAAACTTATTACTTTGTCAATTCGCCGCGCGGCCGGGCTGCCGTAGAGGCGATCCAGCGCGGTGAATGGCGTACGCCTGCCAATTTGCCTGCTGGCCTGGACCTGAGTCTGGACCATCCCAATATATATCGCCTGTATGAAGAGAATATCGGCCCGCTGGCTCCCATGATTGCCGAGACCTTGCGCGACGCCGAACAAACATATCCGATGACCTGGATCGAGGAAGCGCTGCGTTTGGCTGTGGAGCACAACAAACGCTCCTGGCGTTATGTGGCTGCCATCCTGGAGCGCTGGAAGCAGGAAGGACGACGAGATGAGCGAAAAGATCGACGAGACTCTGAGGCGGCTCGCCGCCGGTATGCAGAATGGGACACCCCCAGCAAACCCCGGCGCTGAGAAACAACCAGACCGCGCCGCAAGCCTGCTGGGTGACCCCGACTGCCCGATTTGCCAAGGCCTGGGTTATCTGCGCGCTGACCTACCGGTGAGCGACCCCAATTTTGGGCGGTTGGAAATCTGCCAGTGCCGGGCCGCGCAGGTGGGCCAGGCGGTGCGCCAGCGCCTGTTCGCCATGAGCAACCTGCAACAGCTCAGCCACCTGACTTTCGACAATTTCGAGCCGCGCGGGCGGATGGGCTTGTGGCCTTTGGAGGCCAGCTCGCTGGAACGCGCCTTCAACCAGAGCCGCCACTTCGCGCGCACGCTCAACGGCTGGCTGCTGCTGCAAGGCGATTTTGGCTGTGGGAAAACCCACCTGGCAGCCGCAGTGGCGAATTTTGCGGTCAGCATGGGCGTGCCCACCCTGTTTATCACCGTGCCGGACCTGCTGGACACATTGCGTTTTGCATACAATGATCCCGAAGCTACTTTCGAACAGCGCTTCGAAGAGATCCGCACCTCCCCGCTGCTGATCCTGGATGATTTCGGCACCCAAAATGCTACCCCCTGGGCGCAGGAAAAGCTCTTCCAATTGCTGAACTATCGCTACATCAACAAGCTGCCCCTGGTGGTCACCACCAACCTGTCGTTGGTAGAAATCGAAGGGCGCATCCGCTCGCGCCTGGAGGACCCCGATCTGGTCACCCAGGTGCGCATCCTGGCCCAGGATTACCGCCGCCCAGCGAGCTCAACCGGTCATCACGAGCTTTCATCCCTGGGGATGATGAACCGCCTGACCTTCGCTACTTTTGACCTGCGTGAGCACGAAGATCTGGAGCTCAATGACCTGACCAGCCTGCGCAAAGCTTTGGATGCGGCACGCGCCTTCGCCGAAAACCCACAGGGCTGGCTCGTCTTCCTGGGACCCTACGGCTGCGGTAAGACGCATCTGGCAGCCGCGATTGCCAATTTTCGGGCGGAGGTGGGTTACCCACCCCTGTTTGTTGTCGTCCCCGACCTACTGGATCACCTGCGCGCCACCTTCAGCCCGCACAGCACGATCAGCATGGACCGGCGCTTTGAAGAAGTGCGCACCACACCCCTGCTGGTGCTGGATGATCTGGGTACACAAACCAGCAGCCCCTGGGCGCGTGAAAAACTGTACCAACTATTTAATTACCGTTACAACGCTGAATTGCCTACCGTGATTACCACAGCCAGCTTCCCCAACGAAATGGACGAACGCCTGCGCAGCCGCCTGGAGGATACACGCCTGGTAAAGGTCTTCCCGATCACTGTGCCCAGCTATCGGGGCGAGGCGCCAGCGCGCCAGAAAGCCCGGCGCGGGAAATCAAGGGGCTAAATCCCATGTCGCATATGGAAACGGAGCGCTTAATTTTGCGCCCGATTGAGGCGGGCGACCTGGATAACCTGGCAGAGATCTTCTCTGACCCGGATGTGATGCACTACCTGCCCGCCGGCGAGCCGATTTCACGCGAGCGCGCCGATGTGGCCCTGGCGCGCTGGCTGGAGCATTGGAAACGGCATGGCTACGGGTTTTGGGCGGCGCTGTACAAACCTGAGCGCCACATGATCGGTTACTGCGGGCTGGTACACCTGGAAGACGGGCCGGAAGTGGAGCTGGCATATGGCTTCCGCAAGCCATTCTGGGGGCAAGGGCTGGCCACCGAAGCCGGGCGCGCCTGCCTGTGGTATGGCTTTCAAAAGCTAGGCATGAAGCGCATTGTCGGTATCACCGCCGTGGGCAATCGCGCCTCGCAGCGCGTGCTGGCCAAGCTGGGCTTGCAGTACGAGAAAGAGGGTCACTTCTACAATATGACCTGCCGCTACTTCAGCATCGAACAAGGGCACCCGGCAAAGTCCCAATCGACTGCCTGAGAAATTTTCCTCTACTGTGCTGATAGTTGATAGTTGATCAAGATCATGGGGTCCAGGTGGCGGAAAACCCCACTGGTGCGCCAGAACTGGTAGGCTGCGCGCTGTTCGGCGCTGGCCTCGGGGAAGTATTCACCCATTTCCGTGAAATTCGCTCCAGGCGGCCCCAGGCGCACCTCCAGATGCAAGTGCGGCTCAACCGCATTGCCGCTGCGTCCCACCGCTCCCAGCCCCTGGCAGGGCTGTACAGCATCCCCTAAACGCACACGCGGCTCAGCTTCCATATGGGCGTAGAGCAGATAGAGCGATTCGCCCGGCTGAATGCCCAGCGCGATGCGTAGATCTTCTGGCAGCAGCTCATAGACCGTCTCGACCATCACCAGATTACCGAACGGATAAGTATCTGCCAGGGCGGCTGCCACGCTTCCGGGGAGCACAGCCTGTACGCCCAGCCCCTGGATTGTGGTACGCTCTCCATGCCGGTAATACGAGAAATCCACGCCATGATGGCGGTCATCGCTTTTACCAGGCGGCGGGCGGTAGGGATCGGAGACGATCAGACGCAGCTCATCCAAAGGATGATCCTGCAGCGGCGAGCAAACCGTAAATTCTGGCAAGGGTAACGGGGTGAGAGTAGCCGTCATAATTGCGGTAGGCAGGGTTACTGTGGGAGTCAATGAAGGAGAGGCAAAAACCGGCGCAGTCGGAGAAGCGGACATTCCAGGCGAGGGTGCGGCCATGGGCAAGGCTTGTTCTGCCGATCTGGACACATCCCCAGCGCATCCAACCAACAAAACAGAGATCATTAATCCCGCTGCCAGTAAATTGAGCCGCCATAATATCCTGACCATCTGGCCTCCGGTATAACCCCCGATTATAATGTACATACAGCTTCGTTCTGTGCCAACCACGCCCATGCAGCAGAAGAACAGGCCGGGTGGGGCTTTAACAAGAAATGGGTTTGGGGGATTGCCAGAACCTTTAAACTGGGCTATAATGTTCGCCGCTCGATCAAACGGGCACAATCGGGGCGTGGCGCAGTCCGGCTAGCGCGCTTGCATGGGGTGCAAGAGGCCCTGGGTTCAAATCCCAGCGCCCCGACAGGTGTCTCCGCTTAAGAAACCGCTTTCGAGCGGTTTTTTTAGTTAAGCATCCACCTTCCTTCTATTTAGGACTTACGCACCTGGTTGGAACTGCGTCACTCCTACTATTATTAAAACTGGTTGTTGACAAATCAGAGTGTATCGGTATAATTTAGGATTACCTAAATCTTATTTTAGGTAATCCATATACTTTCGGTAACTGGCTTATTTATCCAGGTTTACCGTCCAAATTTACTGGTTAGTTTCTGAGGAGCATTCCATGAACGATAATATCTTTCAAATCCTGGCGATACTCATCTTCTTCGTCGCCGCCTCCATTTCCATCTACCACCGCCGGAGAGCAGACCAGGTAGGCGGCGAAAAAATCTCACTCAAAGATGAAGGCCTGCCCATCCTGCTCGTCTTACGCCTGGGAGGTCTCGTATTTTGGGTTTCTATGTTTGCCTATCTGATCCATCCCGCATGGCTGGACTGGTCGCGGGTCGACCTGCCGGATTGGCTGCGCTGGCTGGGCGTGGCGATGGGGGTGGCTGGTGATTTCCTGGCCTATTGGGTCTTCACCAGCCTTGGGAATAATGTCACCCCCACCGTGGTGACCCGCAAAAATGCCACCCTGGTCACCCACGGGCCGTATCGCTGGATCCGCCACCCGTTGTATCTGATGGGCTTATTAGCCTATTTTGGCTTTGCCCTGCTGGCAGAGAACTGGTTTCTGGCGATCTTGAGCGTACTGGCATTTTATCTGCTAAACTTGCGCTTACCCAAAGAAGAGGCTCACTTGATCGAACGCTTCGGAGATGAGTATCGCAGCTACATGCAGCGCACAGGGAAGTTTCTGCCCCGCCTGAATTTCTAAATGCGCTGCTTTGTGTGATCAATCTTAAACCCCTGGGGTTTTAAAAATCCGCAGGATTCACCCCAGGGGTTTTGTCAAGGCAACACCGGCTGCCAGGCGAAGAACCAGGCATAGAAATCCGGGTCTACATCCAGAGGCGCCGCCGGCACCTGGCCGGGATCCTCCAGAGCAGCCTCGACATCCAACAGGTAAGCCTGGCTCTGCTCCCCGGCGTTAAAGAGGATATAGCGTCCATCCGGCGACCAGCTCACAGTCCGCAGCACGTCAACCGCCAGCAGATCAGTCTGCTGGCTGCCATCCGGCCTGATCACGCGCAGCACACTCTGGCTGGCGAACGCGATCCACGCCCCATCCGGCGACCAAGCCGGGATCACATCCGCCCCATCCATAGCCATCACCCGCTGTGAATCTGCAGACCCCAGACCACCCGAAAACCAGATGTCGTAGGGTGAGCCCAGATCAGCGATCATCTCACCCCCGCTTCCGGAGACTGCGCCAACCCACAGGCTGCCTTTGCGCGTGATGTCGTTCACCACATTGACAGCCAGATACTGCCCATCCGGCGACCACTGCGCCTGGCTGCTGATCTGCCAGCCATCCTGGCTGTAGATCGCCCGCTCCTGGCGAATATCTTCGGTGAAGAGAGCCGCTACATCCAGACTGACGATGGTGCGATCGATCTTGTTCAAATGCTTTGAATAGGATATGTATTTTCCATCCGGCGACCACTGCGGGGCGCTGAAATCCAGGTTGGTGACGCACATTCCGCCATCCCCAGCGACCCTGGCGATCACCAGGCATTTCTCAGCCATACTTCCCAGGCTTACATCCGCCAGGCGCGCTTCGGCCAGAATGTACTGGCCATCCGGCGACCAGCTCAGCCAGAAGATGCCTGGTTTTTCGCCAGCTTCCCCGGCTTCAGGATTGGGGGATTGGGCTGTCAGGGCATACACCAGGCGTGGCTGTGAGCCATCGGCTTTCATCACAAAGACATCCATCACCCCTTCCCCCCGGCGATCGGAAAGGAAGGCGATCTGCGTGCCATCCGGCGACCAGACCGGGTAAGAGTCAATGGCGGGGTGGTTGGTGAGGTTCACCAGCTCTGCGCCATCAGCTTGCATGGTGTAGATCTCGGGCTGGTCGCTCCCACCCGTTGAGAAGGCGATAGCCCCGTTCGCCGCCGGATAACGAGCAATAGGAGATTCAATCAGGGGTAATTTTTGCTCCTCCGGGATTTCGATGTGCGACTGGCTGGCAAGGCTCTCTACCGGTAGATCGCTCAATTCGATATCATAAGGGATGTAGCCATTCTCGCCAGCCTTGAGCTTGAACCCCAGCTCCGCCCCATACACGCCATCGGTAGACTGGACCGCGATCATAAAGCGAATGGCTTCTCCACTGAGGGCCATTTCGGCAGGCTCGTTGGGAAGCTGCAAGCCCATACCCATGCTGGCGCTGGAGCCATTCTTCATGGGCGAGCCCGTTACCATGCGCACATCCGGATCGACGCCCGCCATATCCCAGAATTCACCTTCGATTCTTGGTCCGGTATAAGTCCAGCGGGTATAAACACCCAGCCCACCCAGGTCGCTAAAATGCTCCATATCATCAGGGCGCAAGGATTCATCACAGTACAGCCAGATGTTAAAAGTGAAATCCCTGTTCTGGACTTCACCCCCACCGATCACCCCCCGGGCAGGATAAGGCAAGGTAACACCCTGAGGCGCAGGTGTGGTAACCGGGGCTTTGCAGACCGAAGGATCGAGCTGGAGCGGCAGCGCCTGGCTTTCTGCGGTAGGATCCAGGCCCGGTGTATGTGTAGGATCAAAATCCAGCGAGGTGGCTGAGACCATTGGCAATCCATCGGGAGGCGCGGCAACCGGAGGCAATGCCCGGCGCAGCAGCGCCGTCAAACCCAGCACCGCGGCAACCAGGAGCAGCCCGGCTGTGGCAAAGCTCATGGCATGTTTGATGAGCATGGTTTTACTCCTTGATTTTTCTAGCATGGGGACAGGGAGATAGTTTTCGATCACTGGATCCCAACGGAGATGCAGCAAGCGCTCGACAGCCGGGGCTACCTGCTCCTGAATCCCGGCATATTCTCGGCAAGCCTGGCAGGCCGCCAGATGTCTGGCAAGCAGCTCAGCCTGCCTGGGATCGAGCGCTGCCTGCCCAAGATGAAGATATGCCTGTGCCTGGATATGGGTAAGTGATTTCATTTGGACACCATTATTCTTCCATCGCCGTTCGTAAGCGGCTATGCGCATCGCGCAGACGGTTGTGTACCGTGCGCTGGCTGACCTGCATAATCTGGGCGATCTCGCTGATCGGTAAAGCATGGTAGTAGCGCAAGGTGATCGTCAGGCGTAGATTTTCGGGGAGGGCGTAAATGGATTTCCATAAAATTGAACCGGCCTCATTTTGGATCACCTGGTCTTCGGGGTGAACTGTGCCTGCTTCATTATGTCCAAACACCTTATATAAAGTTTGCTGCAAGCGCTGGCGCACGCGCTGCTTGCGCAAGCGCCCGCGGCACACATTCAGCGTGATAGCGTACAGCCAGCTAGAAAATGAAGCTTCACCCCGATAGGATGGCAGGCGATCGATCGCTCGCATGAGCGCCTCCTGGGCGGCCTCATCAGCCTCCACTGGATCGTCCAGCATAGACAATGCCATGCGAAAAACATCCCGCTGATAGGCTATAAAAAACGTGGCAATCGCCTGGGAATCACCCGACTGGCAGTTCGAGAGCAGCAAAGAAAGATCGAAACTGTTCATCTATCTATTAGACGCGCTTCATACACAAAATATGAAATAAAAACCGCTCCCCAGTGAGAAGCGGTTTCGGCTTATAAGATATTTTATCCGGTTAATTTTCCCGGGGGGTAAAACCTGTCTCGGTGGTAAAAACCTGATCGTGATACTCCACCCGGATCTTGACCGGAACATACTGGCCTGCTGGATAATCCT
>Ga0105107_10002228_pt1 | contig 12732 bp, 10 predicted proteins | sample PPLLaktember2015_6_FD_79335 | JGI IMG/M metagenome (GOLD analysis project Ga0105107, IMG submission 79335) | Freshwater sediment microbial communities from Prairie Pothole Lake near Jamestown, North Dakota, USA - PPLs Lake P8 Core (1) Depth... | ecosystem: Environmental > Aquatic > Freshwater >... | reverse complement strand
CCGGATTAAGAAGTTTTGTTTTCGATTCGCATAATGATCAACCCTCTATATGGACTTTGAGCGAACCTTATGGTTCAAGTGATTGGTGGCCTTGCAAAGACACTCCGGCAGATAAAGCTGATTCAGCAGATATTTGGATAACTTGCCGTAATGATCTTGTTGCGGTTTCAAACGGGACTCTTGTTGATGAAGTAGATAACGGGGATGGAACAAAAACTTATAAATGGAAAAATAGATATCCCATTGCTAATTATCTTATCTCATTAGCAATATCTAATTATGAAATGCAAGAAGATTACTTCAGATATTCCGAAAGAGATTCTATGCTTGTCGTTCATTATATCTATCCTGAAAATTTAAATGAGCTTAAGCCGCAACTTGATAAAACTATTCCAATGATTTCATTGTTTACGGAATTGTTTGGCGAGTATCCTTTTATACGGGAAAAATATGGCCATGCACAATTTGGCCGTGGCGGCATGGAGCATCAAACCATTTCATCAATGGGGGTTTTTACAGATGGTATAATTGCTCATGAGCTTGCTCATCAATGGTTTGGAGATAAGGTAACATGCCGGGATTGGGAGAATATATGGCTTAATGAAGGATTCGCAACTTACGGAGAAGGTTTATATTGGGAATTTTCAGGAACAGAAGAAGATTTTAATGCATGGTTAGGTTATAACATGAGCAGATCAAAGATGGCTATAGGAAGTATCTATGTTGAAGATATCTCTTCAATAAACCAGATATTTAATGGTGAAAGAAGCTACTCAAAAGGAAGTATCGTTCTTCGTATGTTAAGGGGAATTGTTGGCGATTCCATTTTCTTTAATATTCTAAAAAATTATTTAAAGGATCCTTTGCTTGCTTATGCTACTGCTGTTACGGAAGATTTCCAAAGAATTGCAGAAGAAACAAGCGGGATGAGCTTAGATTATTTTTTCACCCAATGGATTTATGGTGAGAATTATCCAAAGTATTTTTTGAAATGGGATTATCAAAAAATAACTGCTGAAGAATATGAAATAAAAATTGATCTGGAACAAAATCTTAATACATTCCCTAACTTTTTTACAATACCTCTAAAGATAAATTTATCAACTTCAATAGGAGATACGCTTATATCTCTTTTAAACAATGCACAGGAACAAGAATTTGTTTTCAGAATTAATGGAGAGCCGAAACAATTAACCTTTGATCCCGATGATTATATTCTTAAAGATGTTATAATTAACGACCCGGTTTCGCTACTTCCGAAATTTAATCTTGCACAGAACTATCCTAATCCGTTTAATGCCGGAACAAAAATAAAGTATGGAATTTCGTCTTTTACCAGGGTTACTCTGAAAGTATTTAATTCTCTGGGTGAGGAAGTAGTGGTTTTAATTGATGAAGATCTTCCCGCCGGGAATTACGAAACATTTTTTAGTCCTGTTAATTTATCCAGTGGTATTTATTTTTATACTCTTAATACTGGTAATGGAATAACATCGAAGAAAATGGTGCTGCTCAAATAGTATCAAATGACCTAAACTTTAAACGATTTTCTCCAAGGATTTTATGTTCAATGATTTTCTGAAAGTGTTGGAAGAATTAATGCAGATCAAGTACCTTTTGGGGGTAAGATGACTCCGCAGCATTTGGTTGAGCATTTAATTTTTTCAGTTCAGATAAGCAATAGTAAGCTAAGGTATGAAAATTTAAGTCCTCCCGAAAGATTACCAATACTGAAAAAATTATTGTTGTGTTGGTTGAGACCGAAAGGATTATGAAAGAGATTAATGAAATTAAGTAAGCTATAAATTAAGCTTTACTCTATTTAACTTACTATTTATATATATCTTATATATATCGAGAATATAGTTCATCTCACAGACAAAGGTTAAAGCTTGAAATAAGTTCTTCAAGCTAAAAAAGACTATTCCTCTCCATTCACTTCTTCATCTTCAGGCAGCACTTTCGCTATATCTGCAATACTGTCATCATCCTTAAGTCTAATCACTCTTACGCCCTGTGTGTTTCTTCCCATTACACGAAGATCTTTAACACTTTGCCTTATTACCATCCCATGGGTAGTTATAATAACAAGCTCATCGCCGTCAACAACTTCCATCAGGGCAATCATCTTCCCAACTTTATCTGTTGTCTTAACAGTAATAACTCCTTTACCGCCTCGATGTGTAATGCGGTAATCATTAATATCGGAACGTTTGCCGTAACCTTTTTCCGTAACAACAAGGATTGTATCGTTTCTTTTAATTACAAGAAGCCCGACTACCTTATCTCCTTTTCCTAACCTTACGCCTCTAACTCCGGTTGCGGTTCTTCCCATATCCCTTACATCTTTTTCATGGAACCTGATTGCAAAACCATTCCTTGTTCCAAGCACAAGATCGCTGCTGCCGTCTGTCATTTTAACTTCAATCAGCCTGTCATCTGTATTAAGGCTAATAGCATTTATACCACCTTTACGAACATTACCATAAGCAGAGAGAACTGTTTTCTTAATAGTACCTTTCTCGGTAGCCATAACGAGAAACTGGTTGTCTGTAAATTCCTTAACAGCAACAAATGCGGTTATATTTTCATCCTTCTCTTTCTGAAGGAGATTAATTATTGATCTTCCTCTCGCTGCACGTCCTACATCAGGAATTTCATGGACTTTAAGCCAATAGCATTTTCCTTTATCCGTAAAGAAAAGAATATACTGATGCGTAGATGCTACGAACATATGTTCGATAAAATCTTCGTCTTTAGTTCCGGCACCCGTTACCCCTTTACCGCCGCGGCCCTGCTTTCTATACCCGCTTACGGGAAATCTTTTTATAAATCCCTGGTGAGATATTGTAACAACAACATCTTCTTCAGCAATAATATCTTCAAGAGAAAATTCAGTGTAATCATAAACTACTTCTGTTCTTCTTTCGTCTCCGTATTTCTCTTTTATTACAAGCAGCTCTTCTTTTATTATCTGGGATCTTTTCTCCTCACTATTAAGAATGCCTTTAAGTTTTTCAATAAGCTTAATTGTTTCTTTATATTCATCTTCGATCTTCTTTCGCTCAAGTCCTGTTAACCTCTGGAGACGCATATCGAGAATGGCCTTTGCCTGAATCTCAGAAAGCTTGAACTTCTTCATCAGGTTACTTTTTGCAGTATCAACATCTTTAGATTTCTTGATAGTCTCTATTACCGCATCAATATTATCAAGAGCAATTATATAGCCTTCAAGAATGTGAGCTCTTCTCTCTGCAGCATCGAGTTCATATTTTGTCCTTCGAATCAGTACATCCATCCTGTGGTTAAGGAAGTGCTGCATCATCTCTTTAAGATTAAGAACTTTTGGAGCTCCGTGAACCAATGCAAGCATAATAACGCCAAAAGTTGTCTGCATCGATGTATGCTTGAAAAGCTGGTTTAAAACAATTGCGGGCTGAGCATCTCTTTTTAACTCAATAACTACTCGCATGCCATCACGGTCAGACTCATCTCTTATGTTGGAAATATTTTCAAGCTTGTCTGCTCTTACAAGATCAGCCATTTTCTCAATAAGATTAGCTTTGTTAACCTGGTATGGAAGCTCGGTTATAACAATATTCTCTCTGCCGTTTTTAAGTGTTTCAATATTTGCTTTGGCGCGAATAACCAATCTTCCTCGGCCTGTTTTAAATGCTTCTTTAACTCCTTCATATCCATAAATAATTCCGCCTGTTGGAAAATCAGGAGCTATAACATGCTTCATTAATTTTTCAATAGTTACATCGGAATTTTTTATAAGATGGATTAGTCCATCAATAATTTCACTAAGGTTGTGGGGAGGAATGTTTGTCGCCATTCCAACTGCAATGCCGCTTGAACCATTTACCAGCAGGTTGGGAAGATATGACGGCATTACAGTGGGTTCCTGCAAAGAGTCGTCAAAGTTCGGGACAAAATCAACTGTGTTTTTATCAAGATCGCGTAGCATTTCTTCTGCAATTCTTGCAAGTCGGGCTTCTGTATAACGCATTGCTGCGGGAGAATCCCCATCAACGGAACCGAAGTTTCCCTGTCCATCTACGAGAGGATACCTGAGAGAAAAATCCTGAACCATTCTAACCATAGTATCATAAACTGCGGTATCGCCATGAGGGTGATACTTACCGAGAACTTCTCCCACGATTCTTGCTGATTTTTTATACGGTTTGTTAAATGCGACTCCAAGTTCGTGCATTCCATATAACACTCTGCGGTGAACTGGCTTCAATCCATCTCTTACATCCGGCAATGCTCTTGCAACGATTACAGACATTGAGTAATCTATGTAAGAGGATTTCATCTCCTCTTCTAATGATACAGGTACTATTTTTTCAAATATTGTTGCCATAAAAATCTTTGTTATTTCTTTTTCTTGATTGTTTGTCTTTTAATTTCCTCTATATATTCTAAATCAGCTATGTCTTTTGGGCGACCCGCGGCTTTTTTCATTGCTATCAGATTGTCCAGGGAAGGAACAAATACTCAAATCTTTTCTATTTCAACTTCTTTTTTTGTCTTCCATACGTCTTTAAATTCAACACCAGCAACAAATGGATGAATGTCTGTATCTAAAACATATTGATGAAACAAGGTTTTCTTTTTTAATAATTGTTCTATCGTTAAATCTTCCACTCAATCGTAACCAACATTTTTTAATGCTTTTATCAGCCTTCGTACATTTGTTTTTGTCGGATTAAAAAAAATATCTATATCATATGTGTTCCGTGTAAATCCATATGCCGGAAATACCCATGCACCTATAACAAGAAACTTTACTTTATGTTCTACTAATAATCGCAGGAGTTTTTGGATAGTCATGCTTTTTTACAATATCCATTGTTTGGCGAAATAACTTCTTCATCCTTTTGTATCTTTGTTCTATCGTTAAACTTAATTGGAAAGCAACCTCAAACTCCACCTCTCTTTTGAGATCATCCTTTTCAAGCATAAGTATAAATGTTTTCTGCTTTTTCATATTCTTGCGTTTTTATATATCCAGGTTTGCGTACTTAGCGTTTTTCTCTATGAACTCTCTTCTTGGTTCTACAGCATCTCCCATTAGTGTCTCAAAAATTTTATCTGCATTGGCTGCACTTTCAAGAGTAACCTGTAAAACGGTTCTTGTTTCAGGATTCATTGTGGTTATCCAAAGCTGTTCTGGATTCATTTCTCCCAATCCCTTATATCTTGAAACAGTAACCCCTTTAATAGAACCATCTTCAAGTGTCTCCAGAAGCTCTGTTTGTTCTGCTTTTCCATTTACTTTAAGTCTTTTTAAAATTTCTTTCCTTTCGGCATCATCAAATGCATAAAATTCTTCTTTGCCTTTTTTAATTTTATACAGTGGCGGTTGGGCAATATAAACTTTTCCCGAAGTAATAAGATCTTTCATATGCCTGTAAAGAAATGTTAGCAGAAGTGTCCTGATATGGCTTCCATCTACATCAGCATCGGTCATTAGGATTACTTTTCCATAACGAGCTTTGGCTGGATCGAAATCAATTCCAAAACCTGCACCTATTGCTGATATCATTGCTCTGATTTCATCATTCTCTAATATTTTATTGATCTTTGCTTTTTCTACGTTTAAGATTTTCCCTTTAAGTGGAAGTATAGCCTGGAATCTCCTGTCCCTTCCCTGTTTAGCAGAACCTCCTGCGGAATCTCCTTCAACAATATAAATTTCACAAAGCTCAGGATCTGTTATTGAACAGTCTGCTAATTTTCCCGGCAGGTTCATATTATCAAGAGCATTTTTCCTTCGTGTAAGATCCCTTGCCTTTCTTGCAGCTTCTCTTGCTTCTGCAGCACGCAGACATTTTTCAAGTATCTTTTTTCCTACAGAAGGATTCTCTTCCAGAAATTCTGCAAGCTTTTCCCCAACAAGTGTTTCAACAGCAGATTTTGTTTCACTGTTTCCCAATTTTGTTTTTGTTTGTCCTTCAAATTGAGGTTCTGCAACTTTAACGGAAATAACGGCTGTTAAGCCCTCTCTAAAATCATCTCCTGTCAGGGTGATTTTGCTGTCTTTTATAAGATTGTTTTTGTAAGCATAAGTATTCAGTGTTCTTGTTAATGCTGTTTTAAATCCTACAAGGTGAGTCCCTCCTTCGTGGGTATTAATATTATTTACATAAGAAAATATATTTTCTGTATAGCTATCGCTGTACTGAAATGCAACTTCAACAGGCGTGTTATCTCTTTCTCCTTCAACATAAACAGTTTTATGAAGTGGTTGGCGGGTTTCGTCTAAGTATTGGACAAACTCTACAATACCACCCTTAAAGTGATATGTTGCTTCCTCACCATCACGCTCATCCTTAATCCTTATGGTAATATTTTTATTAAGATATGCGAGTTCCCTCATTCGCTCAGCAAGAGTATCAAACTTAAATGTTGTTACTTTAAATATCTCTTTGTCAGGAAAGAAACTAACTTTTGTCCCTGTCTCGTTCTTTTTACACTTGCCAATCTCTTTTACGGGCTTTGTGGGAAAACCTCTTTTATATTCCTGGTAATAAACACTCCCGTCTCTTCTCACCTCAACCTTTAACCACTCAGACAAAGCATTTACAACCGAAACACCAACACCATGTAAGCCACCGGATACCTTGTAAGTGTTTTTATCAAACTTACCTCCGGCATGAAGAACTGTCATAACAACTTCAAGTGCGGATCTTTTTTCTTCAGGATGCATATCAACGGGTATACCACGGCCGTTATCCGTTACTGTAATGCTATCGTCTTTATGAATCATTATCTCAATAATATCTGCATATCCTACCATCGCTTCGTCTATACTATTATCAACAACCTCATTAACCAGGTGATGAAGTCCTCTTGCGCTAACATCGCCAATGTACATTGCTGGCCTTTTTCTTACTGCTTCCAGGCCTTTGAGGACATTTATATTTTTTGCGCTGTATTCATTGCTTGCTTTAGTTTTTGTCATATTTTACTTCCGGTTTTCTATCTTATAAACCTTATTGATTTTACTCTTTCTTCGTTAAAATATTTGTTTATTTTACCAATCATCACGGATTCATTAAGCCTAAGTTCACTTCTTAAAACAGAGCTTTCTACCTTTAGCAATAAAACTTTTTTGTTTACACTTGCCGGTTCTATTACTTTTACCATTTCTGGAAAAATAGAGAAAAATTTTTCCGTTACTTCAATTTCTTTTACTGCCTTCCGTGTTTTTGCTAATTCCGGATAGGTGTTAAAGGCCTCTTTTATACTTACAAAGTTATGCATAAACAACCTCGCCCTTTGATAGTTTTATCACCTTATCAGATTCACTTTTTCTTAAAAAAGAAAAATCCGATAAATCTGTGACCGTTATAAATGCCTGGCCAACTTCTGTTAAATATTCGCTTATCCTTGCAGCTCTTTGTGCATCAAGCTCGCTAAAAACATCATCAAGAAGAAATATCGGTTCTGTTCCTGTAATTCCTCTGAGGTAAAAGAATTCTGCAAATCTTAACACAACCTGGAAGGTTTTGTGCTGTCCCTGGGAACCATATGTCTTAAGATCATGACCGTCAATTTTAAAAATCAAATCGTCTCTTTGTGGCCCAACCAGGTTAGTTCCTCTTATAATTTCCTCTTCTCTTCTTGCTGCAAGTTGTTTTTTAAACTCTTCTTCTATGTCGTCACCAGAATAATTATTTAAATAAGCATAGCTTATCTCCGGTTTCTCATCAAAACTCATTATCACATCATAAGATTTTAAAACATATTCATTAAAATCAATCGCAAACTTTTTTCGCTGATTTATGAGATATGTTCCTGTGCTGATTAGGACAGATGACCAGGCATCAAGCTCCTCGGAAAGATTTCTTCTGCCTGATTCTTTAATCTGGTTTAACAGAGATGATCTTTGTTTTAGCGTTTTGTTATAATCCAGAAGGTTCCTCAGATATGTATCGCTTGCCTGTGATATAACCGAGTCAACAAACTTTCTTCGGTCTGATGGAGATCCCTGGGTTATAAAATGATCTTCCGGAGAAAGAAGGACTATTGGGAATTTCCCAATAACATCCGATGCTTTGTTTATCTGCTTATCATCTTTAAAATAGTACTTCTGGTTTTCGGTGTTAGTATAGTATACTCTTGTAATATTTTCAATCATTCCTATAAATATACCTTTAATCTCGAATTCATCTTCATTAAACATGACAACTTCGCTATCAGATTTTGTATTATGACTCTTTGTTGTGCACAAATAAAAAATTGATTCCAGTATTGAGGTTTTTCCCTGCCCATTTCCTCCAACTATGTAATTCAATTTGTCTGAAAAGTTTAATGAAATATTTTTATGTATTCTGAAGTTTTTTAACTGAATGGATTTTAAGATCATTTTAATTATTCAAACGCACCGGCATCAATAAAAGCATAAGTTCTTCGTTTTCACTTACTTCGCCTGGCTCTATTATGCAAGCTTTTGTCGGAGAATGTAATTTGAAAATAGCTTCTTCATCATTAACATGAGATAATATATCATTTACATATGTTGTGTTAAATCCTATATCCATCGGTTCTCCTTTATATTCGCAATAAACACTTTCCTTTGCATTTGAACCATGATCAATGTCTTCCGCAGAAACTTCCAGCATATTTTCCTTTATAGAAAATTTAACCTGTTTTGCGTTGGATGTTGAAAATAACAACATTCTTTTTATAGTGGCAAGCAAATCTCCGGTTTTCACCTTTAATATTTTATCGTTTTCAAGTGGAATTACGCTATTATATGCGGGATATTTTTCTCCAATTAGTCTTGATATAAATTCAAGGTCTCCGAAATTAAATGCAACGTGAGTTTTACTTATAAAAATTTTTACATCGGTTTCGCCAAGCAATTTTGCCAGAACAGAAATGGCTCTTTCTGGAATTATATATTGTTCATCCTTTTTAAATTTCAGATTCCTGTTTACAAATTTTACAAGACGGTGTCCATCTGTTGTTACAAAATGAATTCCATCTTCGGCAAATTCAAACAAGGTTCCTGTCATTGCCGGACGCATATCTTCTCGACTCATAGCGAAAGATGTCTGGTCCAAAGCTTTTTTCAAATCGTTTCCGTTTAAAGCAATTTCTTTCTCCTTTGTTACTGCAGGAATATCTGGAAAGTCTTCGGGAGTTGAATAGCTTAAATTGTAAAAACCCGTTTCAGTAGAAAGAGTAAGTTTGGAATTTGGTTCTGTTTTGAATATTAGCTGCGTGTCTCCTAAATTTCTTACAACATCATAAAACAATTTTGCAGGCACAACCATTTTTATGTTTTCATCTGATGGAATGTTAATGGAAGATCGTAATGCAATTTCAAGATCTGTAGCGGAAACTGTAAGCAACCCATCTTTTAATTCAATAAGAAAATTTTCCAGTACTGGCATGGGGGTTCTGGATGGGACAGCCGGAATTATTTTAGCCAGAAGCTTTTCCAGCATTTTGCTGTTTATCTTAAACTCCATTTAACAATCTCCTTTTGAATTATACAAAAATACTAAAATGTCCTGCTAATCTCAATGAAAAAGTGTTCTTGTCTAACTTTTAGTCGAATGATTTCAAGTAATTAAACAAATAACAAACATATATAATTATTTAAATCATGTTTTAAAAATATATATAGTAATTATAAGAATGTATATATGTTTATAAAAATTTTTGCAACTGTAATTATACGCTTTACACCAAATTTTTATTAACAAGGTTTTGTTTATAAATACTCAACAAAACATGTTTGTTAGATTTAAGTTAAAAGACATTTGTTATTAACATGTTATATCCCTTTTGAGAACACATATTTTATTTAAAAATAAAATAGCTCCATACATAATGGAGCTATTTTCAAAAAAGGTATTATTAATTTATAAAGATACCAACTCAACCTGTACTTTTATTGCTTTTACTAGGTCTTTCATTGAAGGATCTTTGTATATAGCTTCCTCAATAGAAGAACATGCATGAATAACTGTTGAATGATCCCTACCGCCGAATTGCAAACCTATAGATTTTAAAGATGATTTTGTTAGTTCTTTTGAAAGATACATTGCTATCTGTCGTGCTAAAACGATCTCTTTTTTTCTGGTTTTATCTCTTATTTTATTTTCAGCTATATTTAAGTATGAGCAGACTACTTTAGTAATGCTTTCCACGGTAATATTAAATTTCCTGTCGGTTGCAATTTCTTTTACAATTCTTTTGACAAGATCAAAATCAATCTCAACAGAATTAAGAGAAGCATTAGCCAGAAGTTTAATCAGGCATCCTTCAAGTTCCCTTATGTTAGAAGTAATATTGCTAGCAATATATTCTAAGATTTCAGATGAAACCTTCATACCATAATCATTGGATTTTCTTTTAAGAATGGCAATTCTGGTTTCAAGTTCCGGTGGTTGAATATCGGCAGAAAGTCCCCACTGAAACCTGGATATAAGTCTTTCGTCGAGCCCTCTTAAATCTTTTGGGGGCTTATCGCTTGAAAGAATTATTTGTTTTCTTGATTGATGCAGCGTATTAAAGATATGAAAGAAAAGATCCTGTGTTTTTTCTTTCCCGATTAAAAACTGAATGTCATCTATAATAAGCACATCCATACTTCTGTAGAAATTAGAAAACTCACTAACTTTATTTGATTGTATTGACTCCACAAAATCAACAGTAAAAGTATCGGAGGATAAGTATATAACTTTCTTATCAGGATTTTCATTAATAATTTTATTGCCGGCTGCCTGGATTAAATGAGTTTTACCCAATCCTACACCGCCATAAACAAAAAGAGGATTGAAAGATGTTCCACCGGGATTATCGCTTATAGCCAAAGCAGCAGCACGGGCAAGCTGGTTACCCTCTCCTTTGATAAAATTATCAAAAGTATATCTTATATTTAACCGGGATTCAAAAACATTTTGCTTTGGCTTTTCAACTCTCTTTGCAGTAACTGGTTTTGAAACAAGAGGTGGTGAATTGTCAGGGTCTTCGTTTATTATATAGGCGAGCTTAGCATCGGGACCAAGAACCTGCCGGATTGTTTTTGTAATTAATGTATTGAAATGTTCATCAATCCATTCCCAAAAAAACTGACTGGGAAGTTGTACTTTTAAGATTTTATTATCAATCTCTACCGGTTTAATAGGAAGAAACCAGGTATTGAATGTCATTAAGGTAACATTGTCTTTAATATTTTTTAAGCATTCTTTCCAAACAATAGCAGGTTCGGGGTAAGTAATTTCATGGGAAGAATGGGTGTTGAGCATTTTTATTTATCCACAATAGAGAACTTCGTATTGGTTGATAGTTTATAGTATAAAATAAAGACAAATAACACTCAAAAACAACTTATCCACAACATATTAACATTATGTGCGGCAGTATAAATCGCAAAAATTTAATAGGTTACAGGCTTTATATTGAAGATACACACAAGTCATGGTTTTAATTTTTTATATGGGCGGTTATCGCAAATTGTGTGGAACATTTTCACAATTAAAACTTATCCACAAGATATTCACACAAATTATTTCGCCTCTCTCAGAACAAAAAATAGGAAGTTATGTTTACTCTCGCAAATTAATTCTTTAAAGAAAACAAAAATATTTTTAAACAATTGTAAATTGGGCATAGACTTTATTATTTAGTATCTTTGCAAACTAAAATTAAGGCAAACCAAACAAGGATAGGATTATGAAAAGGACTTATCAGCCAAGTAATAGAAAGAGAAAAAATAAGCATGGTTTCAGGGAGAGAATGAAAACTAAAAACGGCAGAAGAGTTTTATCAAACAGAAGAGCCAAAGGAAGAAAAAAATTGACAGTTAGTGATGAGAAATAAAAACCTTGAAACCACAAGGTCTTTCTTCAAAAGAAAGAATTAAAAGCAAAAAAGATTTTGAAGAACTATATTCCATCGGGAAAATAATTATATCCAGCGATCAAAAAATAAAAGCAATTTTCATGATAAATGCCGACCAGGAATATGGAGTAAAGATAGCTGCAGTGGTTTCAAAAAAATCAGGTAAGGCCGTATGGAGAAACAGAGTTAAGCGGCTAATAAAAGAATCCTACAGGCTTAATAAACAGGAACTCATAACAGCATGTAGCGAAAAAAAAAAGAATATTAAATTAATTTTATCTGCATATTCTCTGAATGAAAGAAAGAACAAAAAGATAGGATTAAATGAAATTATACCGGGCGTTCTTGAATCATTGAGAAAGATAAAGATTGCGTTATAATGAAAGTAATTTTCGTTCTCCTTATCAAAGGATATCAAAAACTTATATCTCCTGTTTTACCCCCTTCCTGCCGGTTTTATCCATCATGTTCTGAATATGGAATTCAGGCTTTTTCAAAATACGGTGTTATAAAAGGCGGGATAAAAACCATTTGGAGAATTCTTAGATGCAACCCCTTAAGCAAAGGTGGATATGACCCATTATTGTAATTGGAAGTTAAATGGATAGACAAACAACATTAGCGTTTATAGTAATTGGCGGTATTCTGATTATATGGTTGTACTTAAATACACCAACAACACCACCACCGCAAAAAACACAACAAAATGATACAACCAAAGTACTAACCGATTCTACAATTAAGTCGCCAATTGTTGAGAAACATGAAGAAGTTACTAAAGAATCGGATACATCATCTCAAAGATTTGGGAAATTTTTTTCATCAGGGGATGATAAGGAAAGAATTATAACAATCGAGAAT
>Ga0105107_10002227_pt1 | contig 12735 bp, 9 predicted proteins | sample PPLLaktember2015_6_FD_79335 | JGI IMG/M metagenome (GOLD analysis project Ga0105107, IMG submission 79335) | Freshwater sediment microbial communities from Prairie Pothole Lake near Jamestown, North Dakota, USA - PPLs Lake P8 Core (1) Depth... | ecosystem: Environmental > Aquatic > Freshwater >... | reverse complement strand
GGCAGGTTGACGACGACGCGCCGGTCGAACCGTCCTGGACGCAGGAGCGCGCGATCGAGCACGTCCGGCTGATTGGTGGCGGCGAGCACGATCACGCCCTCGCGACCCGAGAAGCCGTCCATCTCGGTGAGGATCTGCTGGAGCGTCTGCTCCTGCTCGCCGACACCGCCGATCGCGACTTGCCCGCGAGCCCGACCGATCGCGTCGATCTCGTCGATGAAGATGATCGCCGGCGCGCTCTCGCGTGCCTGCCGGAATAAATCGCGCACCCTGGCCGCTCCGACCCCGACGATCATCTCGACGAATTCGCTCGCGCTCATCGAGAAGAACGGCACACCGGCTTCTCCGGCGACCGCGCGCGCGAGGAGCGTCTTGCCGGTCCCGGGCGCGCCGACCAGCAGCACGCCTTTGGGCGCGGTTCCACCGAGGCGCGTGTACTTCGCCGGCGCCTTGAGGAAGTCGACGATCTCGACGAGCTCGTTCTCTGCCTCGTCGATCCCCGCGACGTCCTCGAACGTGACCTTCGTGGCGGTCTCCATGTCGTAGCGGCGCGCCTTGCTCTGGCCGAATCCCATGAAGCCGCCCATGCCGCCCGCTCTCGAGCGGCGAATGAGCCACACGTAGAACGCGATGAGCAGGATGGCGGGGGCGAACCCGAAGAGCAGCGTCGTCCAACCGCTGCCGGTCTGGATCGGCTCGGCGCTGATCTCCACCCCGTTCTCGATGAGGAACGCCTCGAAGCCCGGATCGACGAACGCGGGCAGCGTGGTCGAGAAGTTCGCTCCCGTTCGGGACGGCGGAGGCTGCGGCGCGTCCGGAGCCGCCGTGTCGGCGGACGGCGGATAGGTCACGGGGCTGCGGAAGCGACCCTCGATGCGCTCGCCGCGACTGTAGATCTCCGCGACGTTGCCGGCAGCGATCTGCTCGCGGAAGAACGTGTACGGGACCGTGATGGGCTCGCCGGGTCCCGGAAACAACCACCTCATGAAGAGGAAGTTCACCACCAGGATCGCGAGGAAGGCGAGCCAGGTCCGGGGAGGCAGCGTGGGGGGTCGAGACGCCGGGCTGGACTTCGGATCACGGCCTGTCGGCGGCAGTCGGTTCATGACGATCCCGCGCTTGCACGTGTCGGGCCAGGATTCTCTGCCTTTCCGGCAGCCGAACGCAGCACCTGATCCGCGCGGACCTCGTTCTTCAGCGGCTCTCCTCGCTCGAAGGACCTTACGTTCTCCAGCGTCGTGGTGGCGATGCTGCTCAAGGCCTCACGGGTGAGAAACGCCTGGTGGGACGTGATGAGCACGTTCGGGAACGTGAGCAGGCGGGCCAGCACGTCGTCTTGGAGCACCTGGTTCGAGAGATCCTCGAAGAAGACGCCTTCCTCTTCCTCGTAGACGTCGAGCCCTGCGGCCCCGAGGTGACCGCTCTTGAGCGCGCGGACGAGCGCCCTGCTGTCGATGAGCGCGCCCCGCCCCGTGTTGATGATCATGGCACCCGGCTTCATCGACTCTAGCGCCGCGCCGTCCACCATGTGGAACGTGTCGGGCGTGAGGGGCACGTGCAGCGTGATGATGTCGGAGCGCCGATAGAGCTCCGGCAGCGGGACGTACTCGACGTCGAGCGCGGACGCGAGGCGCGCGTCCGGACGTACGTCGAAGGCGAGGACGCGACATCCGAACCCGCGGAAGATGCGCACGGCGACCTGGCCGATCCTGCCGGTGCCGACGACGCCGACGGTCTTCCCGTGCAGATCGAACCCCACGAGCCCGTCCAGGGAGAAGTTCCATTCACGCACGCGCGCATACGACCGGTGGACCTTCCGGTTGAGCGCGAGCACGAGCGCGGCCGCGTGCTCGGCCACCGCGTAGGGCGAGTACTCGGGAACGCGAACCACGGGGAGTCCGGCCCGGGCGGCCGCGGCGAGATCGACGTGGTTGAAGCCGGCCGAGCGAAGTGCGATCAGCCGCACGCCCACCTGACGAAGTGAGTCGATCGTGGGCTCGTCCACCCGGTCGTTGACGAACGAGCAGACGGCCTCGTGGCCCCGAGCGAGCGCGGCGGTATCGCGGTCGAGGCGGGCCTCGAAGTACGTGATGGCATGCCCGAAGGAGGCATTGGCTTGGTCGAAAGCCTCACGCTCGTACCGGTGGGTGTCGAACATCGCGATGCGCATGGCTCAGCTCCGCTGGCGTTCCGTCTTAGGAACATATGTTCCATATATACGACCGACGCGTGTTCCGGCCTCGGAACAGCGTGACGACTAGCTTTGTCAATACATCGTGTATACCATTGCTACATAAACACTTACAACATCGCCCTCCTCCGGCACCAAGCCTGCTTCAATGGCGCGACGGTCACACAGGCTCACATCGATTCTCGGTGGCAGCATGAAGAAGGATACGATGCTCGCACTCGGCCTGATGGTCGCCCCGGTGGCGGCTCAGGCGCAGAGTGCTTCGGCGTCGGTGAACGCCACGGCGACGATCCTGGCTTTCCTGGACGTGCAGAACGTATCTGATGTCGACTTCGGTACGATCGCGGCGGGCTCTGCCGCCACGCTCACGCCGGGCACGCCCCCCGCGACCGGAACGCTCGGTGTGCTTCTCGTCAACCACAACTCGGACGTGAACGTGAGCGCGGTCGTCCCGGCGGGCCTCACACTGTTCGGCGGCTCGGGCACCGAGCCTGCGCTGCCCGTCACGTTCAGCTGCGGCTACTCTGCGGCCGCGGCCGGTGCGCTCGACGGCGCCTCGGCGGCGTGCAACAGTCTCCCGAACCGTACCGGCAACGCCGACGGCACGACCCGGACCTCGTACGTCCAGGTCGGTGGCTCGATCGGCTCGGCCGACACGACCGATCGCATCCCCGGCACGTACACGGGCTCGCTGGTCTTCACGGTGGTAGCGGTCTACTGAGGTAGACCCGGCAGTCCTTCGCGGATCGACGACCATGAGCGCGCACCGACTGCTGAGAGGGTTGGCAGTCTGGTGCGCGCTCGGGCTGTTCGGGGGGTCGGCCTCCGGGCAGCTCGCGGTCATTCCAGTCCAAGGCCTCACGTTCGGCAGTCTGACGCCCGGTGTGGCGCTCACGGTGACGGCCACCGATGCAGCTCGGCGTGCCGAGCTCACCATCTCGCAGTCGGGAACGTTCGTCCTCACGTTCTCTCTGCCTACCAACCTCGTTTCGGTCGATGGAAGAACGATGCCGATCAGCTTCGGCGCGACCTCGGCGCGGGCCGTGTGGGGCAGCGGCCGGGGGCCGGTGCGCGACTTCGATCCTCGTATCCCGCTCGCGCTCTCGTTGCCGAAACCGGCGGGTGGAGCGCGTGTCTACCTCGGGGGTACGGCGTCGCCGAGCCTCACGCAGGCCCCGGGCAACTACACAGCGACGATCCAGATGATCGTCGTCAACGCGGGAACCTGACGCATGATCGCGAACGAAAGCCTCCGACCGCGCCAAGCTACCGTGCGCGTGCTGCTGCTCGTCGCGGTCGCGCTCGCCGCCGCCGTCGGTCCCCTCTTCTCGGTCTCCGTGTCGCCGATGGCGGTCTACATGAGCGACCGCGAGCGCACGGGCACGATGACGCTCTACAATCCCGGCTCGCGTCCCGAGGAGATCGAGATCGAGTTCGCGTTCGGCTATCCGCAGACCGATGCTGAGGGCAACATCCAGGTGCCGCTCTCGCCGGAGGCTCCCGCGGGCGAGCCCTCGGCCGTTCCGTGGCTGAGCGCGTTTCCGCGTCGGCTCGTTCTGGAGCCGGGCCAACGGCAGGTCGTGCGCGTGCTCGCCAGGCCGCCGGCCGATCTCGCCGACGGAGAGTATTGGGCGCGTGCGCTCGTGCGCTCGCGCGGCGGACAGGAGCCCATCGAGGCTCGTCAGGGCGACGTGGGCATCCAGATCGACGTGGAGACGCTGATCGTCGTGGCGGTGAACTACCGGAACGGCGAGATGATCACGGGCCTCGCCGTGAGGGGCGCCGAAGCCACCTCGGTGGGTGACTCGACGATCGCTCGTATCACGCTCGCGCGTACCGGCAACGCGGCGTTCCTCGGCCGACTGCTGGTCGAAGCGCTCGACGAGCGCGGCGACGTCGTCACCTCGAGCGAGCAGGTCGTCGCCGTCTATCGAACGCTCTCGCCGAGGGTCGTGCTCCCGACGTCGGCCGAAGGCCGCCGCCCGGTCATGGTGCGATACACGTTGGACACGGAGCGCAGCGACTTGCCTCCCGGCGGCGTCCTGCCGATGGAGCGCGTGGTTCACGAGGCGCCGGTCCGCTGAGCGCGGAGGTCGCGTTCGCTCGATGACCTTCCGGGGATCGCTCCGCGGAGCGGCTGCTCGGATCGCGGCCCTCGGGGCGCTTTCCATCTTCCCACCGTCGGTCGAAGCTCAGACGCCCCCCGGATACGACGAGGGCTTCTTCGAGCTCTTCGTGCAGCGTATCCCGGAACGGCTTCCGCTGCTCACCCTCGTCGACAGCACCGGACAGGTGCTCGTCCCGCTACGCGTCGTGCTCGACCACGTCGGGATCCCCGTCGCCGAGCGTGCGGATACGCTGCTGCTGGAGTGGCCGCCCGACGTCTGGCGGACCCTCGTCACCCGCTCCTCGCGCACGATCGTTTCCGGCACCGACACGACGAGCGTGCCTGCAGCGCAGTGGGTGGAGCTCGACGGGGAGTCGTACCTGTCGGCGTCCGCGCTCGCGGCCGTGCTCGTGGCGCGCGTCGAGGTCGTGTGGGCGGACCTGGTCCTGATGATCTCGGAGAACGTCGAGTTTCCCGCCACGGTGCGCCTCGAGCAGGAGGCTCGGCGTGAGAGGGAGCGGCTCCAGGCATCGTTCTTCGATCCCGATGCGTTTGCCGGCGTGCCTTATCCCGCAAGAACAGGAGGGTTCGCCGCGGGGTGGGGGCTTTCGCTCACGGACGCGCAGGGCTTCACGCGCGGGACCGCTCGTGGCGCGCTCGGCGCGAGCATCCTCGGAGGCGGCGCCGAGATCGGCGCCACGGCGGTGCTCGCGAGCGGCCAGTCCGCCGACGTCGAGGAGGTGTTCGCGCGGTATACGCGCGTGTTCACCGACAACCCCTGGGTCCGACGCATCGAGATCGGCTCGGTCCTGAGCGAGGGGATGATCGCCCGCAGACTGCGCGGCGCTACCATCACCAACCATCCGTACACGACCCCGCGGTACTTCGGTGAGGCCGTCGTCACGCCCGCGGTTCCGGCAGGATGGGACTACGAGGTCTACCAGGGTGAGCACCTCGTCGGCGTGTCCACGGCGGACCAGCCCTCGGAGATCCGCGCGCCGCTGAACTACGGCAACACGCCGGTACGCATCCGCATGCTCGGACCCGCCGGTCAACAGACCGTCGAGGAGCTCGTCTACGCCGTCCCCGCGGGACGCGTGCCCGCGCGCGAATGGCGATACGCGCTCGGAGGCGGCACCTGCGAGGATCTTTCCTGCGACAACTATTTCTTCGGCGAGATCCTGCGCGGATTCTCGCCATGGCTCACGGCTGGCCTCGGCGCCGACCGTCTCGACGCTGCGGGCTCCGCGCCGGTGAAGCCGTTCGCCAGCCTGGGTCTCGCCCCGCTACCGAACCTGAGCACCGACGTGCGCGTACGCCCCGGCTCCTTCGTGCGCACCCAGATCGACTACTTCACTGGCTCGCGCGGATCGTTGTCGGCGGGTTACACGTGGACCGATGCGGCGGACGCGTTCGGCCTCGCCGGATGGACCGGCCAGGCAGGCGCTTCCGGCTCGATGCCGATCTTCGGCGGCCGGTGGATGAGCGCGCGGCTGCTCATGCGCGGCGCCGACCACGGCTCGGTCGATTCGTGGCAGGCCGCCGTGTCGACGATCGTGCGGCAGACGTTCTTCACTTTCGAGGCGGAGTCCGGCCTGCAACCAGGCACGCTCGCGACCGCCCGCGTCTTCCATGCGCTCGGCCCGGCGCGGATCGGGCCGGTCCAGGACATCTCCCTCAACGCCGCGGTGGGGACGCGCTCGCGCGGACTCGAGCTCGGAGAGATCGGCACGACGATGCGCGTGCGGGATGCGGTGCTCGACGCCCGCTTCCGCGTGCGACGCGACCACGACCCTGTATTCGCGATCGGGATGACGCTTCGCTCGCCGGTCGGGTTCTTCCAGGCGCGTGGATCTCGCGGCTCGGGAACCGGCGTGTTCCTCGGCGCCGACGGCGGCATCGCGTTCGATCCCTCGGTGGGCGTCGTCCCGCTGGCCTACCAGAGCGTGGGCCGAGCTGGTGTCGCCGGCGTCGCGTACTACGATCTCGACGGGGACGGGGCACGCGGTCCGAGCGACCCGCCCGTGTCGGACGTCGACGTGCTCGTGGACGGCCAGCGGGCTCGCACCGACGCCGAGGGCCGTTTCCACGCATGGGAGACGACGCCGTACGAGGGCGTCGTCGTGGCGATCGACTCGCTCTCGCTCGATCCCGAGTGGGCCCCGGTGGAGCGCGAAGTGCTCGTCCGGCCGTCGCCCAACGTGTTCGCCGACGTGTCGATCGGCGTGCATCGCACGCGCGAGATCTCCGGACGAGTCGTGACGGGCGACGCCTCGAACCCGCGTCCACTCGGCGGTGTGCGTGTCGAGGTCGTGGACGGCGACGACCGGGTCGTGGCCGAGGAGCGCACGTTCTCCGACGGCGAGTTCTACATCCCGCGCGTCAGGCCGGGACGCTACGTCGTCAGAGTCACGGCGACGGCCGCCTTCGGTGGATCCGCCCAGGCGGTGGTGGAGATCCCCGCCTCCGGCGAGGGAGAAATCGTCGTGCCGGCGCTCGTGCTTTCGAGGCGCCCGTAAGGCATTCAGCCCGCCTGTAAAGAAACGTTGCACGCGCGCGCGGCCGACCCGGGTTGCGCGGCGGCGGCTCCGGCGCGTACGGTGTGGACAGGGCCCCCCAAGTCGTACGCCCTCCATCGGCAAGGACCTGCCCGTGCCGAACATCGTACCCGCCGGACCTGTCTATTGCTGCGCCTTGGTTGCGGGCATGTGCGCCGCCGCCGAAGTGCAAGGACAAGAGCGTGCCGTCCCCTCGGCAGGCGCCACGCTCCAGGCCTCCGCGACGATCCTGCCATCGATCGACGCGGCGTCGTTCGCGGGCCTCGTCGGCGAGCTGCCGCGATCCTGGAACGAAGCGGCCGGACGGCCCGGTGCGCTGCTCGTGACGATGCCTCGGGCCACCGACGGCGCGACGGACCTCGCGGTGCTACTCGATCCCCCGGTCGCCCGTTCGTTCGAGCGGGTCGACGTCGACGGTTGCTCGACGCTCCGTCACACCATCGCGGTGCTCTACTGACGGATCCGCGTCACAACAGCCCGTGCTTCTTTCGGCGGGCCCAGAGCACCTTACGCGTGATGCCGAGTCGCTCGGCCGCTTCGTTCACGTTGCCGCCCGTCGCCTGGAGCGTGGCCTCGATGTAGCGGCGCTCGGCCTCGTCGAGCGTGAGCCCCAGCGGGACGGTGCCGCGGGCGCCGTCGCCGTTCGGCGTCGGAACCCGGACCTCGCTCGGCCGAACGGGAGCCGACGCGAGAAACGGCTCCACATGCAGCACGGGTCCCGAGGAGAAGATCATCGCGCGCTCGATCACGTTGCGCAGCTCACGCGCATTGCCTGGCCAGTCGTACGCCTCCAGCCTCCGTATGCTCTCCGCCTCTAGGCGAGGTGCGGGCTTGGCGAACGACTCGGCCGCCTGCTCGAGGAACCGGTGGGCCAGCACCCCGATGTCCTGCCGTACCTCGCGCAGCGCCGGTAAGCGCACGCGCGCGACGTTCAGCCGGTAGAACAGGTCCTCGCGGAAATGCCCGGCGGCCACCTCGCGCTCCAGATCGGCGTTGGTCGCGGCGACGATGCGCAGGCTCACGTGGATGTCGTCCGTGCCGCCGAGCCGCCGGAACGTGCGCGACTCGAGGAACGTGAGCAGCTTCGCTTGGAGCACCGGCGCGAGCGTGCCGATCTCGTCGAGGAAGAGCGTGCCGCCGTCGGCGACCTCCGCGAGGCCTTTCTTGGAGCGACGCGCGTCCGTGAACGCGCCCCTCTCGTAGCCGAAGATCTCCGCCTCGAGCAGGTTCTCGGGGAGCGCCGCGCAGTTGATCTCCACGAAGCGGTGCTCGTGCTCGGCGCTGGCGGTGTGGATCGCACGCGCGACGAGGTTCTTTCCCGTGCCCGACTCCCCGAGGATGAGCGCCGGCACCTTCGGGACGGCGGCGATCTGCTGGATCGCGCGGCGCACTTCCTCGACGCGCGGATGCGAGCCCAGGATCCCCGTCGGCGCCCGGTCGCGCACGGCCCTCAAGAGCAGCTCCTGCTCCGGCACCTTGGCCAACGCGCGGTCGAGACGTGCCACGATGCCGCGCGGGTCGAGCGGCTTGTTCGCGAAGTCGGTCGCGCCCGCCGCGTACGCCTGGCTCCCCGTCTCGTCGCCCGTGAGCCCGGTCACGACGATGATCGGCAGCGTCGGATACTCTTCACGCAGCCTCTTCGTCAGCTCGAGGCCCGACATCTCCGGCATCGAGATGTCCGTGATGACCGCGTCGGGCTCCTCCGCGAGCGCCATCTCCAGCGCTTCGACCGGGCTCTTCGCCGGATGGGCCGCGAACCGGCCCGTCTTCTCGAGGGTCGCCGTGAGCAGGGTGAGCTGGACGGCTTCGTCGTCGACGATCAGCACCGAAGCGCGTCGGGCGGGTCCGAAGGGAGCCATGGCCGACAATCCTAGTTCCGCCGATGTAGCCGGCCTACCCCTCTGCTTTCAGCACCTCGGTGGGGCTCACCTGCCTCAGGGCACGGCAGACAGCGGACGCACGGCCGCCGTCTCGGACCTGACGGCTTTCCGCCGACCGTCGGCCGACCGCTTTCCGTTGCGATGTCGAAGAGACGTCGCCAGCTCGAGCGTTGCCTTTCCGAAGAGTGCGACCGCCCCCACTCCCAGGAGGGACTTGATGGGACCGCCGAACCGCCGGCCATCGAGCGCGGCCGCGACGGCGGCGAGGAGGGCGGCCCCCGTCCACGAAGCGAGGACCGCGTGCGACGCCACCGTCTGCGAGACGCTGTGCCGGTGCATTCCTCGCACGAAGTCCCCCGTCCGCCCCCCATCGTCCTCGAGTGGCTCGTAGAGATTGTGAGGGGCGTCCGCGTCCTTGGGCCAATCGGTGTGCTGCCTCTCCAACCCGTTCCTGAGCTGGTGGAGATCGACCAGCTTGGGGCTGACGCGCTCCGCGATCGCGAGCGCCTTACCCGCTCCGCCGACGTAGACGTCACGCACGTCGCCCTCGGCCGCCCTGAGGATCGCGTCCACCGCGAGCTTCACGTCGTAGACCGGCGGGATGGGTCGAGGCATGACGCCGAGCTGCGTCTTCGCCTTGTTGAAGAACGGCGTGTTGATGGAGCTCGGCTTGACGAGCGTCACGCGGACTCCGGAGCCTTCGTGATCGAGCTCCGTGCGCAACGAGTCGAGCCATCCTTTCAAGGCGTGCTTCGAGGCGGAATAGGCACCGAGCAGCGGCACGCCTCGATCGGACAGCGCGCTGCCGACGCAGATGAGCGCCCCGTCGGAGCGCTCCAGGTGCGGCAGCGCGGCTCGGGCGCCGTGCACCTGACCCATGAAGTTGACTTCGAGGAGTCGCCGGAAGTCCTCGAGCGGCTGCTCGCTGAACCTCGCGTACGCGCTCACGGCCGCGTTGTTGACCCACGTGTCGATCCGGCCCCAACGCTCGACCACCGCCTCCGCCAGCCCTTCGACCTGCTCGAGGTCGGTCACGTCGGTGGGGACGGAGACCGCCTGGGCGCCCGCCCTCGTGATCTCGTCCACCGCTCGATCGAGATCCCGTGCGTTGCGAGCCGCGAGCGCGACCTTGGCGCCGAGCCGTGCGGCGACCTGTGCGGTGGCGAGACCGATCCCGCTGGACGCCCCGGTGATGACGATGACTTGCTGCTCGATCGGACGAGACATCACAACCTCCCGCTGACGGCGACTCTGGCGCTCTGGGCGAGGGCGGCCAGCCGGTCCCACGCGTTGGCTTCGAACGACTCGAGCCACGGCTGACGCACGACCCTGAGCTTTCCTTCTCGTTCTTTCACCTCGTAGCCCGACGTTCCATCGCTCTCCCGGAAGAAGCGCAGCGTCACCGTCGCGTCACCGACGCGCAGGCGCTCCACCGTGAGCTCGGGGAGCCATTCCGGGAGCGCGGGATCGACGAGCAACAGCTTCGCCGGCGCGTAGGGCACGATCCCGAGCAGAGACTGCACGACGAGAGGCCACACGCTCTGGTTCCACAGCTGCGGCCGGTTCGCGCGCGGATAACACCCGGGATGCTCCGCTTCGTCGCGTCCGTAGCCACCGACGAACTCGGGCGTCCGGCCGCCCGGCCAGAGGAGCGCCAGGTCGTAGAGCGCGCGCACGAGCTCGCTGGCCCGATCGATGAAGCCGTACCGCCTCAGTCCGAACACGATCGTCGCGTTCTCGACCGGCCAAACGCTTCCGAGATGATAGTCGAGCGGATGGTACGCGGGATTGTCCGTGGATAGGGTGCGGATTCCCCATCCACTGAAGAGGTCCGGCTCGAATAGACGGCGGACCAAGCGGGGAACGTGCTCGGCGGCGACGATGCCCGTCGGCAGGCATTGTCCCGCGTTCGAGGTCAGGGCCTTGATCGGACGCCGGTCCGGGCCGAGACCGAAGGCGATGAACCCGAGATCCTCCATCCAGAAGTCACGGTTGAACCGGGCCTCCAGATCCGCCGCCTGCCGCCAGAGCCCAAGGGCGCGCGTACGCTGCCCGAGTGCGAGCGCCATGACCGACATGAACTGGAGCGAGACGAACCAATATCCCTGGATCTCGCACGGTGCGATCGGAGGAGCCACCTGCTGGCCGAGCTCGTCCACGACCGCGTTCCCGCTGTCCTTCCAGCCCTGATGGCGGGGGCCACCCGGTGCCACGGTGAAATACGTGATGTATCCGTCTCCGTGCCGGTCCCCGTACCGGTCGGCCCAGTCGAGCACGCGGAGGGCGGCGCGCCAATGTCGGCTGACGTGGCCGAGGTCACCCGTGAGCGCGTAGTGATACCCGAGTCCGATGATGAACATGAACGGACTCGCGACGTCCGCGTACGACCGCTCGAACGCCGTGTGCCCGAGCCTCGAGAGAGGCTCGCGCTTCAGCTGCGCGACGATCCGTCCCGGTTGCTCGTCTCGGGACGCGTCGACCCGGCTTCCTTGCAGACGAGCGAGGCACGCGAGCACGTCCTCGAGCATCTGCCCGCGGTCGACGATCCCTGCTTGCCACGCCGCCGTGAGCGCGTCGCGTCCCCAGAGGGACAGATAGACCGGGACTCCCGCGGCGGGCGTGAGCCACTCGTCTTGCGGTCCGTCGAGGAGGGCCAGAGAGCCGACATCACGCACCGCGGCGTTCGTGATCGTCGCGAGAGGCGTTTCCGCCTGCGCGTGCAAGCGAGTGGCTCGCGCGAGCCACGAGCGCTGTCTCATCTGGCGCTCCTCTTCACCTCGCCCATCGATCGGGTCGGCCTCGTCCACCGCCCGGACGTTCAGTCGCAGCTCGGTGCGCCTCTGTCGCGGGAGCTTCAGTGACCCGACGATGCCGTCGAGCGTGGAGGTCCAGTCCGAAGCACCGCTCCAGCGGATCTCCGTCCGCAGCGACATCCCGGAAGCTTCGTGAACGAAGTCGAGACCCTCCTGCACCGGTCGTCGATCCGTGGGCGGCGACTCATGCGCGGCGCCGAACGCCGCGTCCTCGATCCGCATGAAGTCGGCCGCGAGTAACCACGCGACGTCGAGCGCGACCTCGTCCTGCCACCGGTTCGTGAGCTCGACGCTCACGTCGAGGGAAGCCGGACGCACGAGGTAGCGCATGCGGACGTCGAGATCGCGGAACAACAGACCATCTTTCTGGGCGAGGCCGCCTGATCCGCTTCCGCCCCCGTCACCCCTCTCGACTTCGGGATGGATGTAGGTGCTCTCGATGCGGTGCGGGGCCGCTTCCGCGATGGAGCAGGGATGGAGATCGGCGCCGCCGATGCGGAGACGTAACCGCGCGAGGTGGCGAGTCTGGCGGAAGTAGAAGCCGGTGAGCGGGTCCTCGCCTGCCCAACCGTCGAGGCCGACGATCAGGACCGACGGGCCCCGCCAGGCATAGCGGACGCCCCCGAATGCCGTGGCCGTGCCGAAGAGGTCCATCGGGTGCCGAGATCACGCCCGAGCCGTTTTCACGAGCTCGAGAAGCGAAGCAGCGGCCTCCATGATTCCCCCCAGCACGACGCATGACGACTGGTTCTCGTACCACTCAAGTCCCATGCCAGAGGTCGCGGCCCTCCCCGTTTGCGAGAGGCGATCGGCCGAGGCTACCTCAGCGCCGCTCGAGCGTCGCCGCCGCGATCGCCTGCTCGCCGCACGCGGCGTAGAAGAGGACGGTGCGTCCGTCTTCCTCGAACACGAACGGGTCGCGGATCTGCCGCGCCGGCACCGCGATGTCGCCGCCCTCCGAGGGCTCGACCGGCAGGTCCACGCACTCGTACGCGGCCTCCGGGCGGAGCACGTCGACCGCTTCCCCGGCGCGCCAGGTGGTCCAGTCGCCCTCGAGTGCCACGCTCGCCACCATCACCCGCTCGGGCGCGTCACCGATCGCGGTGAAGTACACGTCGAGGCTGCGGCCGCGTAATGCGAGAGCCACGTGCCGCACCCTACCCGCGTACGGGCCGTCACGGAAGAG
>Ga0105107_10002223_pt1 | contig 12752 bp, 10 predicted proteins | sample PPLLaktember2015_6_FD_79335 | JGI IMG/M metagenome (GOLD analysis project Ga0105107, IMG submission 79335) | Freshwater sediment microbial communities from Prairie Pothole Lake near Jamestown, North Dakota, USA - PPLs Lake P8 Core (1) Depth... | ecosystem: Environmental > Aquatic > Freshwater >... | reverse complement strand
TCGCTGTCGCATCCGGGCTGCGCCATCGTGCCCGCGGCGCTGGCGATGGGCGAGCGCGAAAAAGCCAGCGGCACGCAGCTGCTGCGCGCAGTCGCGCTCGGTTACGACATCGGCGCGCGCATCAACCTCGCGCTGCATCCCTATGATTTCCGCCAGGCGGGCCATTCGACGCACAGCTTCGGCCCCGGTTTCGGCGCCGCGGCGGCGGCTTCGCTGCTCGCCGGCCTGAACTATGACGGCATGCGCCACGCGCTGTCGTACACCGCGCAGCAATGCTCGGGCATTTCGTGCTGGATGCGCGACGAGGAACACATCGAAAAGGCCTTCGACTTCGGCGGCATGCCGGCGCGCAACGGCACCGCGGCGGCATCGATGGTCGCTTCCGGTTTCACCGCGGTGGAAGACGTGTTCTCGGGCGAGCGCAACTTCTTCGTCGCCTACGACGAAACCCGCCGCATCGGCCGCGCGCCGCAGCCGCAACGCCTGATCAAGGACCTCGGCAAGGTTTACGAGATCATGAACACCAACATCAAGCGCTGGTCGGTGGGCTCGCCGATCCAGGCGCCGCTCGACGGCCTGCTGGAACTGATCCGCGAACACGGCATCAAGGCCACCGATGTCGACCGGCTGGTGATCCGCGTCGCGCACCAGGCCGCCAACACCACCGACAACCGCAACATGCCCGACATCTGCATGCAGCACATGTGCGCGGTGATGCTGATCGACGGCATCGTCACCTTCAAGTCCTCGCACGACGAGAAGCGCATGACCGACAACCGCGTGCTCGACCTGCGCCGCCGCATCACGCTCTACGGCGACGACGCGTTGACCGCGGCGATGCCGTCGCGCCAGGGCATCATCGAGCTCAGGCTCAAAAACGGCCGCATGCTGCGCAAACACGTCAAAGCGGTGCTCGGCACCGCGCAGAACCCGATGTCGCGCGCCCAGGTCGACGAGAAGTGTTACCACCTGATGGCGCCGATCCTCGGCGCATCGCGCTCGCGCAAGCTGTGCGATGCGGTGTGGCACCTCGAGAAAATCGGCAACGTCACCAAGCTGCGCGCCCTGCTCAAGGCCTGAGCCGCAGCGGAGGAGAAACCGGATGTCCTGGAAATTCGAGCTGCTGAAAAAGCCGATCGGCCTGCCGATCACCGAAGGCCCGGTGTGGGACGGTGAATATATCTACTTCACCCACATCCACGCCAACACGATCTTCCGCTGCGATCCGAAGACCAACGCCATCACGCCGTGGCGCACCGGGCTGGACCGCGTCAACGGCCTCGCCTTCGACGCCGAGGGCCGGCTGTTCGGCTGCTGCCAGGGCGGGCGCAGCGTGATGCGCTTCGATCCCGACGGCAGGAACGTGGTGATTGCCGACCGTTTCGAAGGCAAGCGGCTCAACACGCCGAACGACCTCGCGATCGACCGCAAGGGCCGCATCTGGTTCACCAATCCGTGGAACGACGGCAACGTCGACGAGACCGAAAAGGAAGAACTCGACAACCGTTCGGTCTACCGCCTCGACCCGCAGCAGGACGGCAGCTATTCGATCACCCGGGTCGTCTTCGATACCACGCAACCGAACGGCATCCTGGTATCGCAGGACCAGGGGACGCTGTATGTCGCCGAAAGCAGCTTTACCCGCGGCATCGCGCGCGAGCTGCGCGCCTATCCGATCCGCGACGACGGCAGTCTCGGCCCCTACAAAACGCTGTTCACCTGGGGCGAGGACTACCGCGACATCCACCGTGGCATCGACGGCATGTGCCTCGATGCCGACGGCAACATCGTCGCCACGGCAGGCTGGGAAGTCGCCGGCGCGGGTCCTATGCTCTACGTGTTTTCGCCGACCGGGCGCGTGCTCGAAACCCATCCCGTGCCCTGCAACCGTCCGACCAACTGCTGCTTCGGCGGACCCGACATGACCACGCTGTTCCTCACCAGCGTCGAAGGCCATTTCTTCAAGGCGCAGACCGACCGCATCGGCTGGGCGATGTATCCCTGATGGCACAGTCCAAAGGAATCCGCGAGGTCGGCTACCTCGATTGCGTCGGCGGCGGCCAGGTCACCGTCGACCGCAGCATCGCCTACCTCGGGCATGTCAAAAGCCCGCACGGCACGACCATGGTCGATGTCAGCGATCCGAAACACCCGAAGATCGTGCACGAGCTGCAGATGCCGGTCGGCACCCACTCGCACAAGGTGCGCGTCGCCAACGACATCATGATCACCAACCGCGAGGTGATGCCGTTCAAGGGCGCGCAGTCGCCCGACGGTTTCAAGGGCGGCAACGCGGTGTATGAAACATCCGCGCCTGAAGGCTTCAAGGGCGGGCTGGCGATCTACGACGTGTCGGTGCCGGGCAAACCGAAACACATCACCAACTGGGAAACCGGCGGCAGCGGCATGGCCGGCGTGCACCGCTTCGATTTCGACGGCCGTTACGCCTACATCTCGCCCACCGTCGACGGCTACCTCGGCAACATCGTGATGATCCTCGACCTCAAGGATCCGGCGAAACCCGAGGAAGTCGGCCGCTGGTGGATGCCGGGGCAGTGGACCGCGGGCGGCGAGGAGCCGACGTGGAAAGGCAGCGCGCACCGCTGCCACCATCCGCTGCGTTTCGGCAACCGGCTCTACACCAGCTACTGGCACGGCGGCTTCGTGATCCTCGACATCGACGACATGAGCAAACCGAAACTGGTGTGCCATGCCGACTGGAGCCCGCCCTTCACCAGCCCGACGCATACCGTACTGCCGGTGCCGTTCCCGCTCGAAGGGCGCACGGTGATGATCGTCGCCGACGAGGACGCGCAGAAACTCGAACCCTCGCCGCCGGCCTTCATGTGGCTGGTCGACATCAGCATCGAAACCAAGCCGGTGCCGTTCTCGACTTTCCAGCTCGACTGCTTCGACGGTTCGCCGCAGCCGAATTTCACCGGCTGCCACCAGCCCTGCGAAAAAATCACCGGCACCGAGATCCCGGTGGCGTGGTTCGCGCACGGCCTGCGCGTGGTCGACATCGCCAAACCGCATGCGCCGAAGGAAGTCGCGTATTACCTGCCCGACGTGCCCGCGGGTTCGCAGCGCGTGCAGAGCAATGACGTCACGGTCGATGAACGCGGGCTGATCTACCTCTACGACCGGTTGCGCGGTTTGCACATACTGGAACGCACGTAGCCGCACATTGACACGATGCACTGACAGGCATTAAACCGGATCAACACAAAAAGCCGCATCGACACAGCGGCGGGATGATCCCACATTGACGAGGAGGAGTTCACCATGCGTTTGCGTACACTGCTTTCATCGCTGCTGCTGGGCGCAGCCGCCGGCACTGCCGGCGCCCAGGGTTTCCCCGAAAAACCGGTCACCATGGTGGTGCCTTTCCCGGCGGGCGGTTCGGCGGACCTGATCGCGCGCGCGCTGGCTGAACAGCTGACCGCGGCGTGGAAACACAACGTGCTGGTGGCGAACCGCGCCGGCGCCAGCGGCAACATCGGCACCGAAAGCGTCGCACGTGCCGCGCCCGACGGCTACACCATGCTCTACGGCACCACGGCCCTCGCCAGCAGTCCGGCGGTTTACGCCAAGCTCGGCTACAACGTGCTCACCGATCTCGCGCCAGTGGTGCTGGTCGCCAAGCAGGCCAACGTGCTGGTGATCCATCCCTCGGTGCCGGCGAAATCGGTGAAGGACCTGCTGGCGCTCGAAAAATCGAACCCGAACACGCTGAACTCGGCCTCGGCCGGCGTCGGCAGCTCGAACCACCTCGCGCTGGTGCTGTTCAACATGCTGTCGGGCGCGAAGATCGGCCACATTCCGTACAAGGGCGCGGCCCCGGCGGTCGCCGAAACCATGGGCGGACACGTGCACATGACCTTCGCCCCGGTCGCCGCCGCGGTGCCGCCGGTGCTGGCCGGCAAGCTGCGCGGCATCGGCATCAGCTCGGTCAAACGCTCGAAGGCGCTGCCCGAGGTGCCGACCATCGACGAAGGCGGCGTCAAGGGTTACGAGGCCGGCGGCTGGAACGCGCTGCTCGCGCCGGCGAAAACACCGCAGGACATCATCGCGAAAATCAACCAGTCGGCGCGCAGCGCGCTCAACGCGCCGCGCGTGCAGCAGCTGTTCGACAAGTCCGGCGCCGAGGAAGCCGCGGGCACGCCGGAGGAATTCGGCCGTTTCCTCAAATCCGAAGTCGAAAAATGGGGCAAGGTGGTTGACGCCGCGGGCATCAAGGCGAAATAGTGCGCGTTGCCGGTGCCGGGCCGATGACCCGGCGCTGCGGCCGACTTCAGCATGTGGATCAGGCGGTAAGTGCTGACGCCCTGCGCACCGCACAGTAAAATACCAAGTTCTTCCAGCCTGTAAGTTCAAATCATGGATTTCCACTTCACCCCCGAGCAGGAACAATTCCGCGACGCGGTGCGCGGCTTTGCCGAACGGCATTTGCGCGACGGCGCACTGAGACGCGCCCACCAGGAAGAGCATCCCTGGGATGTCGCCAGGCTGATGGCCGAACAGGGTCTGATGGGCATCACGATGAAGGAAGAGGACGGCGGCCAGGGCGGCTCGCTGATGGATGCCATCATCGCCATCGAGACCATCGCCTCGGTCTGCCCGCGCAGCGCCGACGTGATCCAGGCCGGCAACTTCGGCCCGGTGCGGGTGCTCGCCGAGTACGGCACCAAGGACCAGAAAGACCGTTACCTCGCGAAGATCCTCAAGGGCGAGTCGGTCATCACCGTCGGCATGACCGAGCCGGAAGCCGGCTCCGCGGTGACCGATCTGAAAACCACCGCCACGCCCGACGGCGAGGGCTATCGCATCAACGGCGTCAAGGTGTTCCAGACCCACGCCTCGTACGCCGAAGTGATGCTGACCTATGTCCGCTTCGGTCCCGGCGTCGGCGGCATCGGCTCGGTGCTGATCCCGCGCGATGTGCCGGGCTTCAAGCAGGGTGCGCCGGCGAAATTCCTCAATGGCGAGGAATGGGTGCAGACCTATCTCGACAACGTCTACGTCGGGCCCGAAAACGTGATGCTGAAGGAAGGCGGCTTCAAGAAGCAGATCGCCGGCTTCAATGTCGAACGCATCGGCAACACCGCACGCTCGCTGGCCTTCGGCCGCTACGCCTACAACATCGCCCGCGAATGGGCGCTGCAACGCAAGCAGTTCGGCAAACTGCTGTGCGAATTCCAGGGCCTGCAGTGGAAATTCGCCGACATGAAAATGAAACTCGATGCGGGCCAGCTACTCCTGTATCGCGCGGCCGTCAACGCCGACAACGGCATTCCGTCGGCGGACGACACCGCTATCGCCAAGGCCTTCTGCAACCAGGCCGGCTTCGACATTTGCAACGAAGCGATGCAGATCATGGGCGGCATGGGCTACACCGACGAATCGCTGGTGGAATACTGCTTTCGCAAGTGTCGCGGCTGGATGATCGCCGGCGGCTCGATCGAAATTCTGAAAAACCGCATTGCCGAGGGCATTTTCGAACGTTCGTTCTCGCAACGCCCGCCTAAATCCTGACAACGGCCGCCGCGCTTCGCGCCTGGCTGCCCGTGATTGCCTCGTGATCGTCCTATGTCGACCAACAGACTCTATCAAGCCGTATTCGATCCCCGTTCCATCGCGCTGATCGGCGCCTCCGGCGACGAGCGCAAGAACACCTCGCGCCCGCAGCGCTACCTGCGCCGCCATGGCTACACCGGCAACATCATTCCCGTAAATCCGGGGCGCGACGAAATCTTCGGCGACAAGGCCTATCCCGACGTTACAGCGATTCCCGGCGAAGTCGACCATGCTTTCGTGATGGTGCCCGCCAAAGCGGTACCGGTGGCGCTGGAGCAATGCGTCGCCAAGAAAATCCCGGTGGTCACCGTCTACAGCGACGGCTTCGCCGAAACCGGCGCCGAAGGCCGTGCCCGGCAGCAGAAACTCAACGACATCATCCGCGGCAGCAGCACGCGGCTGGTCGGCCCGAACTGCATCGGCCTGATGAGCACGCAGACCCATCTCGCGCTGTCGGTCAACGCGGTGCTGGAAAAGCTCGACATCACGCCCGGCGGCCTGGCCATCGTGTCGCAATCGGGCAGCATGATGGGCGGCCTGATGTCGCGCGGCCTCGGCCGCGGCGTCGGCTTCTCGAAGCTGATTTCCGTGGGCAACGAGGCCGATCTCGGCGTTGGCGAACTCGCGGGCCTGCTGGTCGACGATCCGCACACCGACGCCATCCTGCTGTTCATGGAAACCATCCGTGATGCACCCCACCTGGCTGATGCCGCGCGCCGCGCGTATGACGCGCGCAAGCCGGTCATCGTTTACAAGCTCGGCCGCTCCGAAGTCGGCCAGGATCTCGCCGCATCGCACACCGGCGCGATGGCCGGCACCGACGAAGCGGTTGACGCGTTTTTCAAAGCGCACGGCATGTTGCGCGTGGACACGCTGGAAACGCTGTTCGAACTGCCGGCGCTGGTGAAGGGTCGCAAACCCGACCAACAGCACCGCGTCGCCGCCATGACAACCACGGGCGGCGGTGCCGCCTGCGTGGTGGACCGCATCGGCACCTATGGCGTCGATGTCGTCGGCCCCAGCGCTGCGGTCATTGCCGCGCTGGCGCAGAAAAACATCAGCATCAGTAAATCACGGATTACCGACCTGACGCTGGCCGGGGCAAAAAAGGAAATCTACGGCGGCGTGCTCAATGCGCTGCTCGCGTCCGACCATTGCGACCTGGTGCTCGCGGTGGCCGGCAGCTCGGCACAGTTCCAGCCGCAGATCGCCGTCGAGCCGCTGGTCGAAGCCGACCGCGGCACCAAGGCACTGGCCGTGTTCCTCGCACCGCACGCCGAAGCGTCGCTGAAGCTGCTGGCGGGCGCCGGCGTCGCCGGCTTCCGCACGCCGGAATCCTGCGCCGACGCGATCCGCGCCTGGCGTGAATGGACACCGCCGGCGACGATTCCCGCGCCGGACGCCAAACGCACCGCCGCTGCCGGCGCCCTGCTCAACGCAGCGCCCGGCAAACAGCTCAACGAACGGCAGGCCTGTGCAGTCTTCGGCGCGTTGGGGGTGCCGCAGGCGCAGACCGCGGTGATGGCCGATGCCGCCACCAAGGTCGATATCGGTTATCCGGTGGTCGCAAAAATTCTGTCGCCGGACATCGCCCACAAGACCGATGCCGGCGGCGTGGTGCTGAACATCGGTGATGCGGTGGCGCTGCAACAGGCGGCGCAGGACATCCTTGCCCGTGTGCGCACCAAACATCCGCAGGCGCAGCTGAACGGCATCCTGGTACAGCGCATGGAGCGCGGCCTCGCCGAGGTGATCGTCGGCTACAAGCGGGATCCGCAGGTCGGACCGCTAGTGGTCATCGGCGTCGGCGGCGTGCTCGCCGAGATTTACCATGACTTCGCGATGCGGCTCGCGCCGGTGACGCCGGAGGCGGCGATGCAGATGATCGAGGAAGTCAAAGGCCTGGCGGTGATCCGTGGCTACCGCGGCATGCCGCGGGGCGACTGCGCGGCGCTGGCCCAGGCCGTGGCAGCGTTTTCGCAGCTCGCCGCATTCGACGATATCGCCGAGGCGGAAATCAACCCGCTGATCGTGCGCAAAGCGGCTGAGGGTGTAGTGGCCGTCGACGGCCTGATCGTTCGCAAGTAACACCGGATAAGGATAAAACGTCATGCCGGCGCAAGCCGGCATCCAGCACGGATTTGATCGTTTTGATAAGCCATCCTGGACTCCGGCTTTCGCCGGAGTGACGGTTTCTGGAAGCGCAATAACGGGCCCGAACGGGTCGGGACGGAGGGAAATTTCAGATGGCGCAAAGCCTGGGCAGCAAGCTGGACAGCGGCGACGCGTTTCCCGACCTCGAACTCGAGCTGGTCGGCGGCGGCACGCAGCGCATTTCCGCGCTCGCGGCAGGCCGGTGGAGCGTGGTGCTGCTGTATCGCGGCGACTGGTGAAGGTACTGCCGTCAGCAGTTGGCTGACTATCAGACCTGGCTGCCCGAGTTCAAACAGCTCGGCGTCGCAGTGATCGCCGCTTCCGTCGAGACGCCCGAGGCGGCGCGCAAAACCGCCGCCACCCAGAAGCTGACCTTCCCGGTGGGCCATAGCCTGGACTATCAGGATGTCAGCCGCCGGACTGGCGCGTTCGTCGAACATGAGCGCAAAATCCTGCATGCCACGGGATTTTTGCTCAAACCCGACCTGAACATACATGTCGCCGCCTATTCGACCGGCCCGATCGGCAGGCTCACGCCCAACGACGTGAGTTCGGTCGTACGACTGGCCCTCGCCAAGACAACGGCACCTCAAGGAGAAAAGCCATGCTGATTCAACAACTCGCCGACTACGCGATCCGCGAACAGACTTCGAAGCTGCCGCCCGAGGTCATCCACCACGCCAAGCGCGCCGTCATTGACTGGTATGCGGCACTGCTGCCGGGCAGCATCGTCTCGCCCGCGGTATTGATGGAAGAAGCGTTCGCCGAGGACCTCGACCGCGGCCGCGCGCGGCTGGCAACCGGGCGCCGCGCGACCCTGCGCGCTGCGGCAATGATCAACGGCGCCGCCTCGCATTCGGTGGAATTCGACGACATTTATCGCGACGCCGGCTACCACCCGGGCAGCCCGGTGATTTCGGCGGCACTGGCCGCGGCACAGGCCAGCGGTGCTTCCGGCGAAAAATTCCTGCGCGGTGTCATCGTCGGCTACGAAATCTCGACGCGGCTGGGCGAAGCCATCATGCCCTCGCATTACAAGTACTGGCACACCACGGGCACCGTCGGTTCGTTCGGTGCCGCGGCCGCGGCGGCGACCATCCTCGGCGCCAACCGCGAGCAGTTCATGCACGCCCTCGCGACCGTCGGCAGCTTTGCTTCGGGCCTGCAGCAGGCCTTCCGCTCGCAGGCGATGACCAAGCCGCTGCACGGCGGTCATGCGGCCGACGCCGGCTGCTGGGCAGCAATGGCCGCGATGAAGGGGGTCACCGGCGCGCTGGACATGATCGAGGGCGAAGTCGGCTTCGGCAACGCGATGAGCGTCAATCCCGACTGGAGCAAGGCGACGAAAGGTCTGGGCCGGGACTACCACATCGTCCACGTCACCTTCAAAAACCACGGCTGCTGCGGCCATACCTTCCCGTCGATCGACGGTGTGCTGCACCTGCAGAAAGAGCACAAGTTCACGCACCGGGACGTCAAGCACATCAGACTGGCCACCTACAAGGCTGGCCTCGACATCATCAACAATGCGAACCCCGAGGGCGAATACCAGGCCAAGTTCAGCATCCAGTACACCGTGGCCCATGCGCTGGTCCATGGCAGCGTGCGGCTCAATGCCTTCCTGCCTGAACGCCTGAACGACGCCGACGTGCGCGCGACGATCAAGAAAATCGAGCCGGTGGCCGATCCCGAGTTGTCGAAAGGCTATCCCGGGCAGCGTGCGGCGCAGGTCGAAATCGAACTCAACGACGGCCGCAAGTTCGCGCACTTCCAGCCCTACCGCAAAGGCGACCCGGAACTGCCGCTGACCGACGAGGAGCTGAACGACAAATTCGCGGAACTCGCCGCGCCGGTGCTCGGCAACGCGGCCGCCGCCGCGCTGCTGCAACAGCTGTGGAACACCGAAAAACTCGCCAACGTCGACTACGACACTGGAGCAAGCGCCAAACGCGCAGCGGGGTGAGCGGCACCGGCCACAGTCCACCGAGGAGCAAAACATGAAAAAAATCCTGACGATGTTCATGCTTGCCGCGATCAGCTTCGCTGCAGCAGCCGCCGAACAGTTCCCGACGCGCCCGATCCGCGTCATCGTGCCCTACGCACCCGGCGGCAACGTCGATATCTCCGCGCGCATCATCGCCCCGCCGCTGGGCGAGGCGCTCGGTCAGACCGTGGTGGTCGACAACCGGCCCGGCGCCGGCGGCAACCTCGGTGCGGCGCTGGTGGCCAAGGCCACACCGGACGGCTACACGCTGCTGGTCGGCTCCAGCGGGCCGCTGTCGGTGAATCCGGTGATTTTCAAAAACCTGCCCTATGATTCGCTGAAGGACTTCGCGCCCATTTCGACCGTGCAGGCCGTGCCGCTGGTCCTGCTGGCCAGTCCGAAATCCGGCTTCAATTCGGTTGCCGACCTGATTGCCGCGGCAAAATCGCGGCCGGGCAAGGTGACCATGGCCTCGGCCGGGGCCGGCACCACCAACCATTTTGCGATCGAACTGTTTGCCAGCATGGCCGGCGTCAAGGTGCTGCATGTCCCCTACAAAGGCAGCGGGCCGGCGCTGTCCGAACTGCTCGGCGGCCAGGTCGACACCATGATCGACCAGCTTGCCGCATCGATCGGCTACGTCAAGGACGGCCGGCTGAAAGTACTCGCAGTGACCACGCCGCAGCGCGCCGCAGCGCTGCCGAATGTGCCGACGCTGGATGAACTCGGCTACAAGGGTTACCAGGCCTCGACGTTGCTTGGCCTGCTGGCGCCGGCGGGTACGCCGAAACCCGTGGTGGCGAAGCTGAACGCCGCGGTGCGCAAAGTCATGGACAACAGCGCGGTCGCCGAGCGCTTCCGCGGCCTCGGCGCCAATCCGGGCGCCAGTTCGCCCGAGGAATTCAGCACACGCATCCGCGACGAACTGGCCCAGTGGCGGGTGCTGGTGAAAAAACTCAACCTGAAATTCGAATAACCCGGGCGGCATCACCCGACAACAGGAATCGCCGATGGCCAAGGATCTGCAACGTACAACCTCGCGCATGCGCGCACTGCTGGCGCGTCCCGGCTGCCTGGTCGCACCCGGCGTCGCCGACGCGTTTGCCGCACGAATGGTGCTGATGGAAGGTTTTGAAGCGGTCTACATGACCGGCTTCGGCACCAGCCTGACGCGACTGGGCATGCCGGATGTGGGCCTGCTCACCGCCAGCGAGATGATCGATAACGCCAGCCGCATTGTCGACGCCTCGGGGCTGCCGGTGATCGCCGACGCCGATACCGGCTACGGCAATCCGATCAACACGCGACGCACGATCCGCGATTACGAAAAGGCGGGGGTCGCCGGCGTGCACCTTGAAGATCAGGCCTGGCCCAAGCGCTGCGGCCACCTCGCCGGGAAACGCGTGATCCCGACTGCGGAAATGGTGGCCAAGATCAAGGCAGCATGCGATGCGCGGCGCGATGATGATTTCGTGATCATCACCCGCACCGATGCCATCGCCATCGAAGGCATGGACGCAGCGCTGGAGCGCGGCGAACGCTACCGCGAAGCCGGTGCCGACGTGCTGTTCATCGAAGCGCCGGTCGGCCGCGAGCAGGTGGAGGTCGTCGCGAAGCGCTTCAAGGGCGTGCCGCTGCTCTACAACATGGCGGCCAGCGGCAAAACGCCGGATCTGCCCGCCGACGAACTGGGCAGGCTCGGCTTCAAGCTGGCGATTTATCCGAACTGGCTGCTCCTCGCAGCCATCCCGGCAATGCAGAACCTGCTGCGCGAGCTGAAGCGCACCGGTTCGATTGCGCATATGCGCGATCAGGTTGCGAACTTCAAACAGTTCACCGACATTGCCGGCCTGCCGGAAATTCAGGCGCTGGAGAACCGCTACGGTCTGCCCGAAGATCAGCGCGCTGCGCTGTAGTGCGCCGAAAATCAATGTAACTAATTGTTTAAATTCGATATTTTATGACTGCGCCGCGCACCTTGTTCGACAAAATCTGGGACCGCCATGTGATCCTGGAAAAGCCGGGCGGGGATGCGCTGCTGCACATCGACCGCAACTTCGTGCACGAAGGTTCGTTCCACGCCTTCGGCGCGTTGGCGAAAGACGGCCGCCGCGTGCGCAAACCGCGGCAGACGTTCGCCGTCGCTGACCATTACGTGCCGACCGTCGGCCGCGAACGCGGCGTCGACGCCGCGGAGGATGCCGACGCACGCCACATGATCCGGCTGCTCGAGGAGAATTCCCGCGTCAACGGCATTGCCCATTTCGGCCTCGACGATGCGCGCCAGGGCATCGTGCACGTGATCGGCCCCGAACTCGGCATCACCCAGCCCGGGCTGACCATCACCTGCGGCGACTCGCACACTTCAACCCACGGCGCACTCGGCGCCTACGCGTTCGGCACCGGTGCCTCGCAACTGAAGCAAATCCTCGCCACGCAATGCCTGTGGATGAAACGGCCGCAAACGCTGCAGGTCGTCGTCAACGGCAAGCTGGCGCCCGGCGTCACCGGCAAGGACGTGGTGCTCGCGATCATCGCCAGGATCGGCACGGCGGGCGCGACCGGCCATGTCATCGAATTCGCCGGCGCGGCGATCCGCGGCCTGAGCGTCGAAGGTCGGCTGACGGTGTGCAATATGGCGATCGAGGCCGGTGCGCGCGCCGGCATGATTGCGCCGGACGATGCCGTCTATCAGTATCTGCATGGCCGCGAGTACGCGCCCAAGGGCGCCGACTGGGATCGCGCGCTCGCCCAATGGCGCACGCTGCCCACCGACGACGGCGCGCGCTTTGACCGTGGAGTCGCGCTGGACGGTGCCGCGCTGGAGCCGATGCTGACCTGGGGTACCAGCCCGGAGGAAGCGCTGCCGGTATCAGCGCGCATTCCGGATCCGCAGACGCTGGGCGATGCCGACAAACGCGCCCACGCCGCGCAGGCGCTCGTCTACATGGACCTCAAGCCCGGCACGGCGCTGACGGACATTCGTATCGACCGCGCCTTCATCGGCAGCTGCACCAACGGCCGCATCGAGGATCTG
>Ga0105107_10002222_pt1 | contig 12755 bp, 11 predicted proteins | sample PPLLaktember2015_6_FD_79335 | JGI IMG/M metagenome (GOLD analysis project Ga0105107, IMG submission 79335) | Freshwater sediment microbial communities from Prairie Pothole Lake near Jamestown, North Dakota, USA - PPLs Lake P8 Core (1) Depth... | ecosystem: Environmental > Aquatic > Freshwater >... | reverse complement strand
CGCGCGTGTTCATGCTCGACCTGCAGTTCCACGACATCCGCGTGAACCGCGGCCTCTACTACCTGCTCGAGCGGCGCGGCGCGGTCGACCGGATCCTCTCCGACGACGAGATCATCAAGGCCAAGACCGAGCCGCCGCCGGACACGCGGGCGCGCATGCGCGGCGAGTTCATCAAGCTGGCCCGCCAGAACGGCATCCAGTACGACCTCGACTGGTCGAACATCCGGCTCGGCAACCTGCTGAACGTGCGGGTGATCTGCAACAATCCCTTCGAGACGGACACCGAGAAGGTCGCGGAGCTGGTGCGCACCATCCAGAAGACGAACCTGCGCAAGACGAGCCTCAGCAAGCTCGTGATCCAGTCGTGAGCGGCCCGGCCGGAGGCACGGGACGCCCGCGCCTGGCCGCCGTACCGCCGCCGTCCCCGGAGCCCGCCCCCCCGAGCGGGGGGGACGCGCCCGGCGCCGGCCGCCGGCGCCTGGTCTGGCTGCTGGCCGGGGCCCTGGCCCTCGCCGCCGGCGGCCTCGCCGTCGAGGCCCGCCGCGCCAGTCAGCTCGCCGATCGCCTCGCCGCCACCGAGGCGCGCCTGGTCGACACCCAGCTGCGTCTCCAGGCCGCCGAGGACCGCCTGGCGGCCTACGACGGCTACCTGGACGCCATCCGCTCGCGGGCGGCCAGCCTGCGGCTCGAGCTCGAGGGCCTGGCGGGCCTGCTCGCCGCCGACCCGGCCGAGGGCGCCCCCGCGAAGAAGTGATCCGGCGCACCGGATCCGGCCGGCTTTTCCGAGCCTGACGGCCGCCTTCGCTCAACTCCTGCCTCTGCGACGCCGATAGGTGGGTGCGGCGACCCCCGCGACGGGTGCCGTCACACCCACCACCAGCCATCCGCGGAGCACCCCGATGTTCCTCGACAAACTCGCCGGCAGCATCTCGAGCGACCTGGCGATCGACCTCGGCACCGCCAACACCCTGGTCTACGTGCGCGGCAAGGGCCTGATCTGCTCCGAGCCCAGCGTGGTCGCCGTCGCCGACGACGCGCACGGCCGCGGCCAGCGCGTGCTCGCCGTCGGCCACGAGGCCAAGGAGATGCTCGGCCGCACGCCGGCCGGCATCCGCGCCGTGCGCCCGATCAAGGACGGCGTGATCGCGGACTTCGAGATCACCGAGGCGATGCTCCGCTACTTCATCCAGCGCAGCCACAACCGCCGGCGCCTGGTGCGGCCGCGCATCGTGATCTGCGTGCCGCCCTGCATCACCAGCGTCGAGAAGCGCGCGGTGCGCGAGTCGGCGCTCTCCGCCGGCGCCCGCGAGGTCTACCTGATCGAGGAGCCGATGGCGGCGGCGATCGGCGCCGGCCTCGACGTGACGGCGCCGACCGGGAACATGGTGGTCGACATCGGCGGCGGCACCACGGACGTCGCGGTGATCTCGCTGTCGGGCATCGTCACCTCGCGCTCGATCCGCTGCGGCGGCGACGCGATGGACGAGGCCATCATCAACTACGTGAAGCGCAAGTACAACATGCTGGTGGGCGAGCGCAGCGCCGAGAACCTGAAGATGACCATCGCCACCGCGGCCGCCGCCGTGAAGAGCGAGACCATGGAGATCAAGGGCCGCGACCTCGTGGCCGGCATCCCGAAGGTCGTGGTCACCACCAGCGACGAGATCCGCGAGGCGCTGGTCGAGCCGATCGGCCAGATCGTCGAGACCGTGCTGCTGGCCCTGGAGCGCACCCCGCCGGAGCTGGCCGCCGACATCGTCGACCGCGGCATCATGCTGGTGGGCGGCGGCTCGCTGCTGCGCGGCCTCGACATCGTGCTCCGCGAGGAGACCAAGCTGCCGATCCTGCGCAGCGAGGATCCGTTCACCGCGGTGGTCCACGGCGCGGGCCGGGCGCTCGAGAACCTCGACCTGCTGCGCGAGGTGGCGCTGCCCTAGCGGCTCAGGGCGCCGGCGCGAAGTCGACCTCCAGGTGGAACGAGGTCCCCTGGTAGAAGACCTGGCCGCTCACTGCGTAGAGGCCCGGCGCGAGCTCCACCGTCCCGGACGGGACGCCGCCGCTCGCGCAATACCCGGCTGGGGAGCCGAGCGGCGCGCAGCCGAGGAGAACGACCCCGCCGTCGAACTGCGAGAGGGCGGCCACCGCCGAATCGCCCGTCGCGGTGAAGGAGAACGTCGCCAGGACCGGCGACTCGACGCGGAGCTCTGCGCGGAAGCTGACGAAAGGGTTCACGGGGCTCGGCTGCTCCTGGCTCCCGGAGCCGCTCGCGACGATCCGGGTGACCGATCCGGCGAGGGTTCCGTCCAGGGTCTGGACGTCCGCCTCGAGCGACGACTGGCCGCCGCCCGCCCAGGTTCCGTCGCGCGCCACGACGCCGACGCGGGGGCCGAGCAGAACCGGTCCGCACCCGCCGCACTGGTCCCTGCGGTCGACAAGCACGACCAGCGGGTCCTCGCTCGCCTCGGCCGCCTGGACCGTCTGCACGGCGAGCGCCTCGCCGCCGGCCTCTTCGCGCAGAGTGACGGTGAGGGTGAGGAGGGTTTGCCCGGGGGTGAGGGTGGCGGAGGCCTGGAAGTCGCCGTCGACGTCGGTGAGGCCCTCGTCCGGCGTGACGCTCCCGCCCTGGGCCTGGATCTCGACGTAGTAGCCGGGCGCCGGCTCGCCGTCGTGGAACACCGTGACGACGAGCGGCGTGGCCACGCCGGGGAGCAGCGTGGGCGGGAGCTGCACCGTCATGTCGGGGAGCCCGCCGCGGTCGAGGGTGACGCCGGCGGCCGAGACGACGTCGGCGCCCCCGAGGTTCCCGAAGTCGGCCGCGAGGAAGGTGATCTCCGAGACGCTCTGGCTCGCGTTCACGCCTTCCCACTCGAGGTCGAGGCGGCCGAGCGCGTCCGTATCGGCGACGACCGACTCGGACAGCGTCGCCGTCCCCAGCTTGCGCAGCGTGGTCTCGTCGGTGGCTGCGCTCACCGTCTCGCCCGCGAAGGCCGGGTAGGGCGGCGGATCGTCGACGAGGGGCGGATTCATCGTGAAGGTGCCGCGCAGGTCGAAGGGCCCGTCGCCCTCGGCGTCCAGCGTCTGGTTCGTTGCGGGTACCCAGCCCTCCCCGACGTCCGCGTCGAGGCGGATCTCCACCCAGGCGGGGTGGAGGTGGAGGAGGTCCTGGTAGGTCTCGCCCCCGGCGCTCAGCGTGGCCGTCACCCAGGTGTCGACGCCCTTCGCGATCGGCCACTCGGGCGTGAGGTAGGTGACGCAGGCCGAGCCGTGGCTGCCGAGGTCCACGGTCTCCTGCGTCGTGTCGAGGAGGAGGCCGGGGCCGGTGAGGGCGAACCCCACGGTGTGGCCAGCGAACGGGGCGAGCGTGGTGCGGACGCACACCGGCCGGTCCGAGGCCGGCTCGAGGTAGGCGACCGGCGCCGGGTCGAAGTCGTCCTCGAAGACGAGCTCGAGAGAGCCGGCGCTCACGATCTCGACGTCTGCGAGCTGATCGCGCTCGAGGGCGGCCTCCTTCGCGGTCAGGAACACCTCCACGAAGCGCGGCGTCCCGAGCGCGCGGCTCACCGTGAGCTCCACGAGGCCGTCCGCGTCCGAGACGAGGTCGGCGGGGCCGCTGGCGTTGTCGGTGTGGTAGAAGGGCTGGATCTCGGACTGCACCGGCACGTCGCCGCCGGGAGCCTCGATCACCGTCCGGAACGAGAGCGGAAGCGAGGTCGTGCTCTCGGCCACCTCCTCTGGGAACGCGACGTCGCGGATGCGGAGCTTCACGCAGTAGCGCGCGGTGGGATCGAGCTCGGCGCGGAGCGCCCCCTCGTAGTGGGGCTCCGCCGCCTTCCAGATCTCGTCGGGGACGCGCAGCCAGTCCTTCCAGTCGACGACGGCGCCGCTGCAGGCGGGGCGCGTGTAGGCGATGCGCTGCGCCAGCAGGTTGGCGTGGTTCTTCGCCAGGCCCTCCGCCTCTCGGCTCAGCACCGCGGGCGCGCTGCCGGCCCCGACGAGCAGCGAGAGCACCCGCCAGATGCGGAAGGACTCGCTGGCGCTGAGTGCGGCGGAGGGCGAGCTCGCGCCCGCGTCGAGGAGCGGAGCGAAGCTGTCGTCGTACCAGTCCGCCATGATCGTCGCCCAGTCGCAGTCGGGCTCGCAGTGGTCTTCGACCCAGTCGAGGAGCGCAAAGTAGTCGTAGCTGGCCGCCATGTCCGCCACGAAGGAAGCGAGCTGCGTGGGCCCCGGGATGCCGATGCCGTAGAGCGAGAAGTGCTCGAGGGCGAGGGTCGCGAAGCGCCGCTCGCGGTCCTCGCCCCAGGCGTGGACGCCGAACGCGTTCGCGGGCCCGCTGCCCGAGAAGCCCACAGCCAGGTCCGGTAGCCCGCCCGGCGGAATCACCTTGAGCTCTGCCAGCACGCCGAACTCCAGCCCCTCGGGCTCGAACGCGACCGCGCCGACGAGGCCGCCGGCGAGCGGCAGCCCCCCCACCGCCGAGGCCGGCGTCATCGTGATCGAGACCTCGGCCGTGAGCGCGGCGGGCGGGACGAGCAGCACGTACTTCGTCCCGTCGGCGCCGCGCGCACGCAGCTCGCCGCCGGCGGGGCCGACGTTCCCCGTCACGGAGCGCGCCGTCTCGAGCGCCGGCGCGAGGGAGGGCGAGCCGAGCCCCTCCGGCCGTCGGCGCGCCGTGAAAACGCGCTTCACGCCCTTGCTCTTGAAGGTGCCCGTGAGGACGTCGCAGCTCGCGTCGAAGCGGGCCGCGAGCGAGGCGGTCTTCGCGAGGCCCGTGCAGAGCCCCTTCTTTTTCGTCCACTTCGCCGAGAGCTTGTTGCCCTTCTTCGCTCCCTTCTGCTTCGCCGCGACCGCCGGGCAGCCGCTCGCGAGGGCGAGGCTCCCGTCCGCGCCGAGCACGAGCTGGTCCGGAACGGCGGCGCCGCCCGGGACGAGCGGGCTCTCGGCCGCCGCGACGAGGAACAGGCCGGCCTCGCAGGGCGGGGGCTTCGCCGCCCCGGCCGGCGGCGCGGCGAGGGCGAGGACGAGCAACAGGAAGAGGGGGATGGCGCTTCCGATGCGCATGGCGACTCTCCGGGGCCGATCTTGACGGCTCCGCGCTCTCGCCGGCATCGCACGAAGAGGGGAGGGGGCTGCGGCCGCGACCGCCGCATCGTCCTACGCTCCGGCCGCGTGGGCTCCCACGGGAACGTCGTGCTGATCGGAATGCCGGGCGCCGGCAAGAGCACCGTCGGGGTGCTGCTCGCCAAGGCGACCGGGCGCGACTTCGTCGACACCGACGTGCTGATCCAGGCGCGGGAGGGCGCGAACCTCCCGGAGCTGATCGCCGCCCGCGGCCCCGCGGCCTTCCTGGCGCTCGAAAAGCGCCACGTGTGCGCCCTGCGGGTGCGCCGCAGCGTGATCGCGACCGGCGGCAGCGTCGTCTACAGCGAGCGGGCGATGGCGCACCTCCAGCAGCTCGGGACGATCGTCTACCTCGCGCTGCCGACCGACGCGCTCGAAGCGCGCGCCGGCAGCCTCGCAGCCCGGGGCGTCGTGCGGGGCCCGGGCCAGGATCTCGACACGCTCCACCGCGAGCGCGCGCCCCTCTACCAGAAGTGGGCGCAGCACACCGTAGACGCCGCCGCCCCCCACGACGAGGTGGTGCGGCGGATCGCAGCGCTCGTCCAGGCCCCGGAGCGGCTCTGAGGCTCAGTCCGGCGCCATCGCCGCGAGGGCCACCTGCATCGCGAGCTGCATGTCGCCCTCGACCTGGATCTTGCCGCCCATGAAGGCGTTCTGTGCGTCGAGGCGGCCGGCGCGCAGCTCGCTGTAGACGTCGGGGTCGACGCGGATCACGGTGTCCGGCTGCTCCTTGCCCGGACCGCCGCCGAAGGTGGTGAGGATCGAGAAGCCCTCCGGCCCCTTCACCTGGAAGAGCAGCGTGCCCGAGACGCCCGACAGCACGTCGAGGCGCCCCTGGGTGAGTCGCATCTCGCCGGCCAGGCCCGAGAGCCCGCCGAGGAAGCCGAGGGCCGAGTCGCCGGCGTCCTTGATCAGCCGCTCGTAGTCGCTCCGCTCCTGCACCAGGGTGAGCGCCACCGGGTGCGCCGGCGCCGTGCCCGGCGTCAGGCGGCCGCCGTCGACGTTCAGGTAGAAGGTGCCGCCGCCCTCGCCGCGCACCACCACGGCGAGCGTGGCGCGCACCGCGCGCATGCCGTCGAGCACGCGCTGGGCGGCCTCGACGACACGCTCCTGGGCGCGCAGCGCGCGCTCGAACTGCCCGGGCAGCAGCTCGGTGAAATAAGCCCTCGGCTCCGGCACCTCAGCGGCCACGACTCCCTCCTCCGCGCACCTGGTAGCGTCGCACCTGCCCGACGTGCTCCTGGTAGGTGCGCGAGAACACGTGGGTCCCGTCGTTGCGGGAGACGAAGAATAGAGCGTCGCTGACGGCGGGCTCGACCGTCGCGGCGAGCGAGCCGGCGCCCGGGCTCGCGATCGGGCCCGGCGGCAGGCCGGCGATGCGATAGGTGTTGTACGGGTTCGACTCGTCCTCGAGGTGTGCGCGCGTCAGGTTCCCGTCGAAGCCCTGGATGCCGTAGATCACCGTCGGGTCCGTCTCGAGCCGCATACCGAGCCGCAGCCGGTTGTGGAACACCGCGGCTACGAGCGGCCGCTCGAGGGGCACCGCCGTCTCCTTCTCGACGATCGAGGCGAGCGTCACCGTCTGGCGCATGCCGAGGCCGCGCGCCGCCGCCTTCGCCGCCAGCGGCTCCCACACCGCGTGGAACTGCTTCACGAAGGCGCCGACCACCTCCTCGGGCGTCAGGCCGCGCGCCAGGTGATACGTCTCGGGGAAGAGGTAGCCCTCGAGGCCCGGGCCCTCGACGCCGTAGCGCGCGGGGCTCGCCGGGTCGCGCACCACGGCGAGGAACTCCGCGCTGCGCGCCAGCCCCGCCGCCTCGACGCGCGCGGCGGTCTCGGCGGCCGTCAGGCCCTCGGGCACCGCGACCTCCCACATCTTCACGCGCCCGGCGCGGATCGCCTCGAGAATGGCGAGCGGCGGGTCGCTCGCGCGCAGCTCGTACTCGCCGGCGCGGAGCTCGTTCTGAGCGCCGTGCCAGCGCGCCAGCAGCTCGAAGGCGCGCGCCGAGCGCAAGAGGCCGGCGGCCTCGAGGTCGCTCGAGACGCGGCGCAGGCCCGCGCCGTCCGGTACGACGAAGAGCACGGGCTCGCCGTCGGCCGCCGCCGGCTGGAGCGCGCGGCGGAGGCCCAGCGTTCCGAAGGCGCCGCCGGCGAGGACCAGCAGGAGGAGCGCGGCGGCGAGGCGTTTCATTCGCGGACTTCGCGCTCCGGCGCCGCCTGCGCGCCCGCCCGCGCCAGGTAGGCCTGGAGGATCAGGGTCGCCGCGACGCTGTCCACGTTCTCGCGCCCCTTGCGCCCGCGGCGGCCCACGTAGCCCTGCTCGCGCAGCGAGCGCGCCGCCTCGCGCGTGGTCCAGCGCTCGTCGAAGGTGTCGACCGGGAGGCCCGTCGCCTCCCCGAGCGCGGCCGCGAAGGCCTCCGCCGCGCGGGCCTCGGGCCCGGCGCGGCCGTCCATGTGCAGGGGCAGCCCCACCACGATGCGCGCCACGCCGCGCTCGGCCGCGAGCTGCTTCAGGGCCTCGAGGTCGCGCCGCCCGCCGCGTCGCTCGAGGGTGCCCGCCGGGAAGGCGAACGCGCCGGCCTCGTCCGACACCGCCAGGCCGAGCCGCCGCTCCCCGTAGTCGATGGCGAGGACGCGCACCGCGAGAGGTTAGCGGAGTGCGGAAACGCGCCGTTCGAGGGCGCTCTGCGCCGCGCGGCGCACCTGCGGGTCGCGCGCGCGCGCGGCCTCGCCGAGGGCGGCGACGGCGGCGTCGCCGGGGATGCGTCCGAGCGCGGCGGCGGCGGCCAGCTTGAGCTCGCGCCAGGCGGCGCGGTAGCGCAGCCCGCGGTGGGCGAGGAGCGCGGCGAGATCGGAGGCCGCCTCGGCGCGCCCCAGCCGGCCGAGGGCGCGCACCAGCTCGGTCGCGAAGTCGTAGCGGCGCCGGCCCACGGCGCGCCGCAGCGCGCCCAGCAGCGCCTCCGCCGAGCGCGCGTTCGCGACGGCGCCGAGGCAGAACGCGGCCAGGTTCGGCACGCCCGCGACCGCGCTGTCGAGGCCGCGCACCAGCACGTCGACGGCCCGCGCGTCGCCGATGCGCACCAGCGCCTTGGCGGCCTCCTGGCGCAGCGAGGCCTCGGGGCCCTCCAGCAGCTCCGCCAGGTGGTGCACGGTGCGCGGGTTCTGGAGCTCGCCGGCCAGCCGCGCGGCGGCGCGCACCGCGGGCGGCTCGCCGCCCTCGAAGGCGCGTAGCAGCTCCGGCAGCGCCGCCTCGCCCATCGCGATCAGGATGCCGTGGATCTGCCCGCGGCGGTTCGGCTCGTTCTCGCGCTCGGCGGCGCGGAACAGCATCGGCACGACGCTGCTGCCGAGGCGCAGCAGCACCTGCGTCGCCTCGAGGCTCGCCTCGGTGTCCGCCGCGCAGGCGCGATCGACGAGGTCCGCGAGCCGCATGCCCGTGGCGAGCCGCTGCAGGTGATCCATCGCGGCGTCGCGCTGGAGCGGCGTGCGCTTGCCGTCGTCGCCGGCGTGGCGCGCGAAGAGCACGAGCGCGCGGTAGGCGAGCTCGGAGAAGCCCTCCTCGCCGAGCGCGGCGGCGAGCAGCTCCGTGCGGCGCGCCAGGTCGTGGTACTGGAAGTCGTCGTCGGAGTCCGCGAGCTCGCGCATCAGCAGCTCGAGCTGGGCGGCGCGGCCGTCGCCGGTCTCGCCTTCCTCGGGCGCCGCCAGATTCTGCTCGGCCTCGACGGCCTCGGTGTCGGTGTCCTCGGTCGCGCGCGGAGTCGCGTCGCTCTCGGAGAGCTCGAGCTCGGGGGTGTCCGCCAGGCCCCCGAGATCGCGGGCGAGGTCGTCGCCGGCGACATCGAGCGCGGGCGCTTCCGCCTCGCGCTCGGCGGCGAGCGCGCCCGCGGCCGCGAGCGACCAGTCGCCTTCTTCGGGCTCGCGTCCGAGCGCGCTGGTTTCGGTGGGCGCGGCTCCGTCCGCGGCATCCGCCTCGGCGCGATCCGGGCGCAGGTCGGTCACGCCGGAGTCGAAGAGCTCGCGGGCCTGCGGCTCGGCGTCCGTGGCAGACGCCTGCGCGGCCGCGTCGGATTCGACGGGGGGCGCCGCGGGGGCGGCGGGCGTCTGCGCGGCGGCCGTCGGCTCCGCGACGGCGCGCGCTCCGTTCACCGCGATCCCGCCCGCGCCGCGCGCCTGCAGGGCGCTCGCGAAGCTGGCGTCGGTCTCCTCGGGGTCGGCCGCCAGCAGCTCGACGAGCGCGGCGAGGTCCTCGCTGGCGAGGGTCGCCTCGAAGCGCAGCGCCCGCACGCCGCGCTCGGAGAGCCGCTGCGCCAGCCCGCCGAGCTGGACGTTCGGCACGCGCAGGGTCAGCGCCGGCACGCGCAGCCAGGCGGGGGCGGCTTCGAGCTCGAGGGGTCCGTGGCGCCGAAGGTCCGCCTGGAAGCTGCGCCAGGCGCGCGCGAAGAGCAGCCGCACCTCGGGCTCGCCCTCGGCGTAGAAGGAACGCGCCTTCACCGCCCGGCCGAGCTCCACGAGGAGGGCGGTGGTCTCCGAGGGCGTCCGTTCGGACGCACCCTGCGTGGTGGCTGCGCGCGGCTTCGTCATCGCCTCGCTTTCGTGGGGACACACTCGGGCGGACGGGGGCGCCGGCCCGCGCTTCTCATCGGCTCCGCGCCCCCTGCGCTTGACGGCAAGGAAGCTCGCTTCGGCTCCGATTTCCAGCGGATTTCGGCGCTCGGCCCGCTGCGCTCGGCGTCGGCCCCGGCGGGTCGCCTGCGCTAGCTTCCCGGAGCGCCGGACCACCCCCCGGCCGCGGCGCGCACCGCTCCTCCGGTCCCGACCACTGGACCCGAGCCATCGCAGCTCACTACCGCTCCCGCGAGGGGAAACCCCGCGTCTGGCCTTCTGGGTGGCCAGCGTGGCGGGTATCGGGCTCGCACCCGCCGCGCCCGGCACGGCGGGGGCGGCCTTCGCAGCCGCGATTTTCGTGTTACTTTCGCTCCTGCCCGCCGGCGTGGGGGCGGCGGCCCTGGCGCTGGCCGGTGCGGGGGCCCTCGCAGCGGGGATCTGGGCAGCGGAGGCGCTGGAGACGGCGACGGGACGCGAGGACGACGGGCGCATCGTGATCGACGAGGTCGTGGGCCAGTGGCTGACGCTCGCGCCGCTCCTGGCGCTGCCGGGCTGGCGGTTCGGCCTCGACGCGGCGGGCCTGGCACCGGTCGTGACCGGATTCGTCGCATTCCGGGTGTTGGATATCTGGAAGCCGGGGCCCGTGCGCTGGGCCGAGCGGCGTTTCTCGGGAGGGCTCGGAGTGATGCTCGACGATCTGGTGGCGGGAGCGATCGGCGCCCTCGTCCTCGGCGCCGGGCTCCTCGTCCTGGGAGCGCGTTCGTGAAGGCGGAGATCCTCACCATCGGCGACGAGCTCCTGCGCGGCGAGATCGTCGACAGCAACAAGGCGTTCCTCGCCGAGCGGCTGCTCCGCCTCGAGGTGGAGACGCGCTTCCAGACGTCCGTGTGCGACGAGCCCGCCGACATGCGCGACGCGTTCCTGCGCGCGCGGGGGCGCGCCGAGCTGGTGCTGGTGTCGGGCGGCCTCGGGCCGACGCGCGACGACCTCACCTTCGAGGTCCTGGCGCAGACCTTCGGGCGCGAGCTCGTGCTGCACGAGCCGTCTCTCGCCGCGATCCGCGCCTTCTTCGCGCGGGTCGGCCGCGAGATGGCCGAGAACAACGCCAAGCAGGCCCTGCTGCCGGCCGGCTCGGAGGTGCTCGAGAACCCCGTCGGCACCGCGCCCGGCTGCCTGCTCGAGGTGCCCGCCGCCGAGGGCGCGGGGAGCGTGCTCTTCTTCTGCATGCCGGGCGTGCCCCGCGAGCTGATGAAGATGATGGACGAGCAGGTGCTGCCGCGGGTGGCGGCGCGGCTCGCCGCCGCGGGGCGGCCCGCCGGCGCGGTGCGCGCGGTGCTGCTGCGCACCTTCGGCCTCGGCGAGTCGAACCTCGACCAGGAGCTGCGCGACGTGGCCCGCGACGAGGGCGTCGTGCTCGGCTTCCGCACCGCGTTCCCGGACAACTACCTGCGGCCCGTGGCGCGCGGCGCGACGCCCGAGGAGGCGGAGGCGCGCCTCGCCAAGGTGTGCGACGCCATCCGCGAGCGGCTCGGCGTCCTCGTCTACGGGACGGGCGACGAGACGATGGAGCAGGTGGTGGGGGCGCTGCTCGCGGCGCGCGGGCTCCGCCTCGCCACGGCGGAGTCCTGCACCGGCGGCCTCGTCGGCGCGCGCGTCACCGCCGTGCCGGGCTCGTCGCGCTACTACCAGGGCGGGGTGGTCGCCTACTCGAACGACGCGAAGCAGGCGCTGCTCGACGTGCCCGGGGATCTGCTCGCCCGACACGGAGCGGTGTCTGCCGAGGTGGCCCGCGCGATGGCCGAGGGCGCGCGTCGGCGCTTCGGCGCGGAGCTCGCCGTCTCGACCACAGGCATCTCCGGGCCCGATGGCGGCACGCCCGAGAAGCCGGTGGGTCTCGTCTACGTGGGCTTCGCCTCGCCGGCGGGGAGCGCGGCCTACGAGCTGCTCTTTCCCCTCGACCGCGAGCGGCACCGCGCGCTCACCACCCAGGTGGCGCTCGACTGCGTGCGCCGCTTCCTGCTGGGCGAGGAGCCCGTGGCCACCCGCTGGAGCGCGAAGCGATGACGGAGACCCTGCGGGCGTTCCTGGCGGTGGAGATCGGCGACGGCGCGCGGCGCGCCGCGGCAGGGGCGGCGGAGCGCCTGGCGAGGGAGGTGCGCGGGCGCGAGGTGCGCTGGGCGCGGCCCGAGAGCTACCACCTGACGCTCCGCTTCCTCGGCGAGATCGCGGCGGAGCGGGTGGCGCCCCTCGCGGCGAAGGTTGCGGAGCAGGTGGCCGGCGTCGCGCCCTTCGAGCTGCGGCTCGCCGGGCTGGTGGCCTTTCCGTCGCCGCGGCGTCCGCGCGTGATCGCGGTGGCGGTCGAGCCCGAGGCGCCTCTCGCGGAGCTGGCGCGGCGGGTGGAGGCGGCGACCTTGCGCGCGGGCTTCTCGCCCGAGGAGCGCGCCTTCCGCCCGCACCTCACGCTCGGCCGCGTGCGCGACCGCGCGCATCCCGAGATCGCCGCCGCCGGCGCGCTCGATCCCGCGCCCTTCCGCGTGGCGGAGGTCGTGCTGTTCCGCAGCGACCTCCACCCCGAGGGCGCCCTTCACACCCCCCTCGAGCGCATGCCGCTCGGGGTCCCCGGTCCCACTCACAACCTCACGTCCGAAGGAGCAGAAGCCCATGGCCAAGAACGTCCGACCCTTTGAGCCCCGCAGCGAGCGCGCCGAGACGGGGAGCCAGAAGCGCAAGGCGATCGAGCTGGCGGTCTCGACCATCGAGAAGCAGTTCGGCAAGGGCGCCATCCTGACGCTGAACGAGGAAGCCATCGATCGCGAGATCGGCGCCTTCTCGAGCGGCTCGGTCAGCATCGACCTCGCCCTCGGCATCGGCGGCTTCCCGCGCGGCCGCGTGGTCGAGATCTACGGGCCGGAGTCGAGCGGCAAGACCACGCTCTCGCTCCACGCCGTGGCCGAGGTGCAGAAGGCCGGCGGCGTGGCGGCGTTCATCGACGCCGAGCACGCCCTCGACGTGCAGTACGCGCGCCGGCTGGG
>Ga0105107_10002221_pt1 | contig 12756 bp, 7 predicted proteins | sample PPLLaktember2015_6_FD_79335 | JGI IMG/M metagenome (GOLD analysis project Ga0105107, IMG submission 79335) | Freshwater sediment microbial communities from Prairie Pothole Lake near Jamestown, North Dakota, USA - PPLs Lake P8 Core (1) Depth... | ecosystem: Environmental > Aquatic > Freshwater >... | reverse complement strand
CCCATTCTTTTCATCAGCTCAATTTCATAAGCCTTCCAATCGGTTATGGCCTTTCTGGCAACACCTGTTTCCATAGCAGCTTTTGCGACAGCCGGAGCTACACGTGTTATAAGGCGTGGATCAAGTGGTTTGGGTATTATATATTCCCGTCCGAATATCAGATTGCTTACTTTATAAGCCGTGTTTACCTGCTCGGGTACGGCTTCCTTTGCCAGTCCGGCAAGGGCATAAACTGCAGCCAGTTTCATTTCCTCGTTGATGGTTTTTGCCCTGACATCCAGGGCACCCCTGAAAATAAATGGAAATCCGAGTACGTTGTTCACCTGGTTGGGATAATCGCTGCGACCGGTAGCAATAATGACATCCTTCCGGGCATCCACGGCATCTTCATAAGATATCTCCGGTGTAGGGTTAGCCATCGCAAACACTACCGGATCGGGAGCCATGGTCTTGAGCATTTCCTTACTCAGCACATTTCCTGTTGATAGTCCAAGAAACATGTCGGCGCCTTTTATGGCCTCCGCCAGAGTTGTAATATTGAGATCCTGGGCAAATTCAAGCTTGTACTTGTTCAGATCGGTCCGTCGCGATGTCACAACTCCCTTGCTGTCGAGCATGATAATATTTTCCCCCTTTACTCCAAGTTTACGGTACAGGCGGCCGCAGGATACGGCAGAAGCGCCGGCACCGTTAATTACTACCCGGATTTTATCAATTTTCTTCCCGGTAATCTCGAGTGAATTCAACAGGCCGGCAGCGGATATAATGGCTGTGCCATGCTGGTCGTCGTGAAATACCGGAATATCCAGTTCCTCTTTCAGACGCTCTTCAACTTCAAAGCATTCGGGGGCTTTGATATCTTCAAGGTTAATGCCTCCGAAAGTGGGTGAGATAGCCCTTATTGTAGCAATAAGCTTTTCCACATCCTTCTCATTCACTTCAATATCAAATACATCAACATCGGCAAACACCTTAAAAAGCAGTCCCTTGCCCTCCATAACCGGTTTTCCCGCCAGTGTTCCTATATCGCCCAAACCAAGCACTGCTGTTCCGTTTGAAATAACCGCCACAAGATTACATTTGGCGGTATAGATATAGGCGTCATCCGGGTTTTTCTGGATCTCAAGACAGGGTTCCGCCACACCCGGCGTATAGGCCAATGACAGATCATACTGGGTATTGTAGGGCTTGGTTGGTATTACTTCAATCTTTCCAGGCCGACCGCTTGAATGATAATTCAGCGCATCTTCACGGTTGATTTTTGACATAGGGTAATTTCAGTTAAGTCTACTAAGTCTTCTGGTCTACTAAGTCTTCTGGTCTACTAAGTCTTTTGGTCTACTAAGTCTTCTGGTCTACTAAGTCTCTAATTGTTTTGACTTAGGAGACTTAGCAGACTTATCAGACTTAGCAGACTTTTTTATATTTCCCAACCTGCTCTATACGTGGGCTTCAGCAGCTTATTAGCGTCTTCGTTATTGGTTGTGAATCCGGCCGGATCCCAGGTAAGCCTTTTACCGGTTCGCATGGCAACAATGCCCAGGTTCAGTGCTTCGGTTATTGGGGCTGCCGACTCAAAAGTGCAGCGCGCTTTTTTGCCACCCCTGCAGGCTTCGATCCAGTCGATATAGTGACCTTTTGAACGTTCGATGGTTTCAGGAGGCTTAATAACGCTTTTGCCTTGCGACAGGGGAATAATTCTGGGATTACCACCCTGGAAGTTGCAAAGGATCTTTCCATAGTCGCCTACAAACAGCAATCCATCAGGTGTGAATTCTATATTGTCTTCAAAGAACTCCTTTGGACGCGAAAACTTCATCCCACCGTCGATCCAGTAAAGATCAACTTCAGGCATACCGGCCCGGGCAGGAAATGTGTAATGCGCATTCATTGCATGAGGATGAGAAACATAAGAAATCTGCTCGGGATTGCCATTGACGACTCCGACATTTGTATTTGCAGATGCCTCAATGGTTTTTACATCGCCAAGTCTGAGCGCCCGATAAATAGCCGCAAAAGAATAACAACCCATATCACCCAGGGCACCGGTTCCAAAATCGTACCACGATCTGAACACAGTATGGGTATAGTCATAGCTGAATGGCCGGTATTCCGCCCTGCCCAGCCACAGATCCCAGTTAAAGCCTTTGGGGATTTTTTCTTCATCGGGAAGTTTGGTAAATCCTGTCTGCCACACCGGTCTGTTCGACCAGTTGTATACTTCCCTCACCGGACCGATTGCACCGCTCCAGATCAGCTCACACAGCTGGTCAAGGCTTGACGACGATGCATTGGCTGTGGCTACCTGGGTAGCAACGCCTGTTTTTGCCGCCGTATCAGCCATCAGCCGGGCCTCATAAACTGCATTGGTCATAGGCTTCTGGCAGAAAACGTGCTTCCCTTTATTCATGGCCTTTACGGCTACCTGCGCATGATGATGGTCGGGGGTACCCACAACTACTGCGTCGATGCCTGGCTCTTTTTCAAGAAGTTCCCTGAAATCTTCATAAGCAGTGCATGCTTTGTAATCAGTGCCCTGTTTTTTCGAATACCAGGTGTCGATAATCTGCTTTGCCGGTTCCCTTCCTGCACGGCAACCTTTCACCTTATCATCCCATAAGGGTTCTTCAAGGGTGCGGCGTATACTATTCCGCAGTTCATTTTCGCCCCAGTTCTGATAGCGGCTGTCGTCCTTTACAGGATCGGCAACGCTGACAATCTGAAGATCGGGGATCTTCAACAGTTCCAGTAAAACACGGGTACCTTGAGTTCCGGTGCCAATGCATGCTACATTTAGTTTGTCACTGGGTGCAATGTGCCCAAGTCCTCCCAATACATGCCTGGGAACAATTGTAAATCCTGCTGCAGTAGCAGCCGTGGTAATGAAATTTCTGCGTTTCATATGGTAATGGTTTAATGTTCGGGATTAACTTATGTTGCCGGCTCCTGGCATTTACTATAACCGGCAATCTGTAACCTAAAGGTAGAAATAAATTCCTTCCGGTCGCATGCATCTTACCTTTTTCGTAAGTTCTTACCGCAATCGCTTGGTCCCGCTTCAAATGTGATGATGTTTGATTGGCGTGAAATATCAGGTGAATAATTATTATAATGGGGGCGGCCGCAAGGGTCGCCCCTACGTTCTGTTCCTGTTTAACTTCAAATCTCTTTTACAAAAACATTCCTGAACTGCACCAGGGCTGGCGGACTGTTCCATTCTCCCTTATCATTCTTGCCGCCATGATGTTGAAAGCCGATGGCACCCGATTCAGGCAAGCCCGGAAGTGTGGCATCGATAATCACAGGTACTCCATTGAGCTCTACGTTCAGAATGTTTTCCTTCACAGTGATCTTGAAGGTATTCCATTCGCCTATGTTTTTATCGGCATTTGTAACGGGAGTGACTGCCTTCCGCACGTCAGCCGGCATCGCATTATCCATCCGGTAACCGTAAACTTCTCCGCATCCTACCGGCCAGCACCAGATATTCACCTGTGATTTTGAATTTCCCCTGAGCAGTATTCCGGAATCGGAATCAGGAACAACCATGGTGATCTCCTTTCCGTTCTCATCCAGTTTATGAAGCCCGGATGGCAGGATTAAAGGTACATTTGGATTTTTATAAGGAGTGGCCTTTATTCTGAAATCAACATACAGGATAAAATTCTTGAATTCCTTTGTGGTCCAGAGGTCTTTACCTTTTGCCGATTCACTTTCGGCATCATAATCGATTACTCCTTCAAGGATTTTCCAATGTCCGTTATCTCCTTCGGGAACTTTCCAGTTGGTAAAGTCTTTTCCGTTGAACAGTGATGTGAATCCCTCGGGAGCTTTCTCCTGTGCGCAGGACAAGCTTGATATTAATCCCGCGGCCATAATTAGAATCAGCATTTTTTTCATAATCAGGTATATTATTTATCAGGTTATTGATCCCCATAAAATTAGTGAATTTAGACCGGTCACGCACGAAATATTTGCTGCGATGCGGTAAAAGATGTAAATTCACGATACAAACTAATTTATAAATACCTATAACATGATAAACCGAAAACTCAGAATGGGCATGGTTGGCGGGGGTAGTGATGCTTTTATCGGAGCCATTCACCGGTTGGCAGCCAATATGGATGGCCAAATTGAACTGGCATGCGGGTGCTTTAGCATTAACCCTGAAATCTCTGTTTCATCCGGAAAATCGTATTTTTTGCCCGATGACCGGATATACAGGAATTTTGAGGAGATGTTTGAAAAAGAAGCCATGCTCCCGAAAGATAAGCGGATAGATTTCGTAACCATTGTAACGCCTAACCATGTACACTTCAAACCTGCCATGATGGCCCTTGAAAATAACTTTCACGTGGTAGTTGACAAGCCGATGACCTATACCCTCGATGAGGCAAAAAAACTAAAGGCAAAAGTATCAGAAACCGGATTGGTACTTGCGCTGACACATACGTATTCAGGCTATCCCATTATAAAAGAAGCACGTGACCTTGTAAAGAAGGGCATTCTCGGGAAGATCCGGAGGATATATACCGAGTACCCACAGGGATGGCTTTCGGCAAAGGAAGAAGACAAAGGCAACCCTCAGGCCGAATGGCGTACCGATCCGAAAAGATCAGGGATAGCCGGCTGCATGGGAGATATAGGTACCCATGCCTTTCACCTGACTGAATATGTCACCGGTTTAAAAGCTACCCGGCTTTGCGCTGATCTGAACATTTTTGTTCCGGGACGAAAGCTTGATGATGACGGAGCTGTATTCCTCGCATTTGACAACGGCGCCAAAGGTGTATTAATGGCTACACAGATTGGCGCTGGAGAAGAGAATGCTATAAAAATAAGAATATATGGCGAAAAAGGCGGAATGGAATGGTCGCAGGCGGATGCAAACACCTTATGGTTGAAATGGCCCGACCGGCCTGCCGAGATGCTGAGAACGGGAGGTGGTTACCTTAGCGCTGTATCCAAACATAATACACGAACCCCTGCCGGCCACCCCGAAGGTTACCTGGAAGCATTCGCCAATATCTACAATAATTTTTCGCTTACAGTCAGAGCCAGGATGGAAGGAAAAGAACCAAAGCCGGAATGGCTCGATTTTCCGGGTATCGACGATGGTGTGAGAGGCCTGCAGTTCATCGAAACAGTTGTAAAAGCGGGATATTCCGATGAACAGAAATGGGTCGACATCTCTTAAGTCTTCTAAGTCTTCTAGGTCTTCTAAGTATACTGAGTTGACAAGACTAAAAGACCATCAGACTTAGGAGACAGACTTAGAAGACCAGCAGACCAGTAGACTTAGCAGACTATTTTTCAAATCAATAAATCAATAAATCAACAAATCAACAAATAATCTATGCGTCCAGTAACACTATTCACCGGCCAGTGGGCCGATCTCGATCTCGAAGTGGTATGCCAGAAAGCCAAAACATTTGGATATGACGGGCTCGAATTGGCCTGCTGGGGAAATCATATGGAAATCAATAAAGCTGACGATGCCTATTGTGCTGACCGTAAAGAACTGCTGAAAAAATACGGCATGCAGTTGTTCTCCATATCTACACACCTTGTTGGCCAGGCAGTCTGTGATCAGATTGATGAAAGACATAAAAGTATTCTGCCCGATTATATCTGGGGCGACGGCAATCCCGAAGGAGTAAGGCAACGGGCTGCCGGAGAAATTATAGCAACGGGTCATGTTGCAAAAAAGCTGGGATTAAGCGTTGTAAACGGCTTTACAGGCAGTTCAATATGGCCCTATGTATACTCCTTCCCCCCGGTTTCGGCTACCATGATCGATAAAGGCTATGAAGATTTTGCATCAAGATGGAAGCCGATATTGGACGAGTATCAGAAAATAGGAGTAAAATATGCACTTGAAGTGCATCCTACGGAAATCGCCTTTGACATTGCATCGGCGGAAAGAGCATTGAAGGCACTGAATTATCATCCTGCTTTCGGATTCAACTACGATCCGAGCCACTTCGGATACCAGGGTGTGGATTACGTTGAATTCATTTATAGGTTCAGCGACCGGATCTTCCATGTTCATATGAAAGATGTGTACTGGAAAGATCACCCGGGTTCAGTAGGCGTGTTCGGCGGGCATATCGCATTTGGCGATCCGAGGCGCTACTGGGATTTCCGCAGTCCCGGAAGAGGTTGTATCGAATTCGAAGAGATCATCAGAGCCCTGAATTACATTAACTACCAGGGTCCGTTATCTGTGGAATGGGAAGATGCTGCAATGGACAGGGAGGCCGGAGCCGAAGAAGCATGCTGCTTTGTAAAAGATGTCGACTTCAAAACATCAGGCATAGCTTTCGACGCAGCATTCGAGAAAAAGTAACTCAGGGGGATATGTTTCCACGGCAGACATTCGTGTCATTTGCACCGCTTGTCCCCCGCTGGCGGGGGTTGGGGGTGGATTGACAGTTTTTCGTCAAAATTTCCTTGCAAAAATCGCTCTTCTTTCTTATCTTTCTTATAGATATTACATCGGCAGACCCTAAGAGGTTTGCTTAATGAAGTTTGGCCAAATGGCCGTACAGTGCATTATTGTATGCAACTGTTTAATGCCCGGCACCTTTGCCGGGCTTTTTTTTTATCGTAGATTTGTATTATGGAGGAAATTAAATCAATAATCAGACGGTTCTTTACTCAGGGTGACATTACGGATATCGCACCTCTCGGATCGGGCCATATCCACAGTACATACCTGGTAAAGACCACATCTAAACCGGACCTGGTGCTTCAGCAAATTAACACGCGCGTATTCAGGGATCCCGTCGCCCTTATGAACAACATCAGCCTCATTACAAAACACATTGAAAACAAGTTGAAATCCCGGGGCATTACTGATTTAGGCAATCGTATATTAACCGCATTGCAACAGTCTGACGGAACCCTGATGTACACCGACGCTGAAAAAAAAGTGTGGCGTTGTTTTTATTATATTCCCGGTCGTACTTATGATCAGCCTGCAGGAAATGATCAGGTTTACGAAGGAGGAAAAGCATACGGAAACTTCCTGAATATTCTTTCTGATTTGCCACCGGGTCCGGTAAAAGAAACTATCAGAGGATTCCATAATATGGCTTTCCGCTTGCGACAGTTTGACGATGCACGAAAAAATGGCATGGAAGATCGGATTAAGGAGGCTAAAGAAGAAATTCAAATACTCGACTCCCGCCGGGAAGAGATGATGACGATCCAGAATCTCGGGCAGGAGTGTAAAATTCCCGTTCGCATTGTGCATCACGATACGAAAATCAATAATGTGCTTTTTGATGAGAATGGAAAGGGTTTGTGCGTTATTGATCTGGATACGGTGATGCCCGGATATGTGCACGATGATTTTGGCGATTCGATAAGAACTTTTACCAATACAGGGGCGGAGGATGATATCAACACGGATCGTGTATCGATAAATATGGAGTATTTTGAAGCTTATCCCGGGGTTTTCTGGAGCAGACAATTTCAATGCTGAATCCGGTTGAAAAGCAATACCTTGCACTTTCAGCCAGAGCACTTACTTACATGCAGGCAATGCGGTTCCTCACCGATTATCTCAACGGTGATATATACTACCACATCAATCATCATAATCATAATCTGCAAAGGACCAGGGCACAGATAAAACTCATGATGAGCATGGAAGAGAATTATGATGAAATGCAAAGCATCATCAGCCGAATGGTTTGACCAAGCGTTACAGTTCGAATAACTTCAATGCATCATTATTGAAGGCAACAAGCAACCCTGATTTCCCCGAAGCCAGTCGGATCGTTTTCATTGCTTTTACTTCCCCTTTGATAAATACTCCGCTTTCTGCCGGAGGAATGGCTTTCAATCCGTCACCTACCTGAGGCTCCAATAATAGCCCTATACTGGCATCATTCCTCGGGGTCTCTACTTCCGAATTGTATAAATTACCTGCTACCAGAAAAAATGTGCTGTTATTACCGTATTTTATTTCTGCCATATCATTTATCGACGAAAGTTGAGCCGGGTTTGGAAGCATATGCAGCACAAATTCTCCATTGCCGCTATTTTCAATCCATGAATTGGCAAATGTACTGATCCTGTAATGAAGTGAGGCTTCAAGCATTTTTTCCCCATATATTTCCTTCAGGGATGCCTTTGCAAAGTCATCATAAGTATTGTAACGATGCTTTATTACGGGGATTTGTCTTACTGTGGCATCAAAACTGATTGCCGGATAGCTAATACCATCTTCAGTGTGTGACAATACAATATCTGTCTGACCATTCACATCAAAATCGTTGGCATAAATTTCAAATGGCTGTTTTTCTGAAGCTTTATACCTGTAATTCAATCCTAGATTACCCACCAGGTAATCATTGTCTCCGTCCCCGTCAATATCCGCAATATTAATACTTGTCCACCAGCCAACCGACTGACCAAAGCCCAGTTTATCAGTCACTTCTTTAAATCCCTTCTGCGTATTTTCAAGAAACCTTATATTCATCCATTCTCCGGTGATGATCAAATCGAGATCTCCATCCTGATCGAAGTCGTCCCAAACAGCATCCGTTACAAGTCCTAAGTTCTGCAATACTGGTGCTATTTCATCTGTAACATTCTCAAACCTGGCAAGATCGCCCTTTTTCCCATTATTCCTTAAAATATAGCTATTGGCGGGATAGGGATAATTGCCAGGAACCATTCTTCCGCCAATAAAAATATCCATATCACCATCTTTATCATAGTCGGAAGGAATTATACATTTGCTGTTTACATTGATTCCGGAAGGTATTGAACTTTCATGGTAAACAAATACCGATCCTGTGTTTAAGTATAATTTAGGGCTGTGCAAAACATTTTTTCCTCCTTTCCCGTTAGCCCCGGTAACAGTAAGCAGGTCATTGTTTCCATCCCCATTTGCATCGAATATAACAGAACCTGTTATATCATATAATGTATCTTTGGTCCAGGGTCCGCGAAACTCCTTAAAGTTGCCATGTGGGCTTTGAATAAATAAAGCACTTGCAGATCCTGCTCCATTTCCGATGAAGAAATCCTCCAGTCCGTCATTATTTATATCACCAACAGCCAGCCCTGGTCCGATATGTGAGATTTTATACGGAAGTAACGGCTCATATCTGAAATCATCATAATCATCCTCTTGATGAATGAAAGATATTCCCGATTGTAAGGTAATATCCTTAAACATTTTTCGGACTTCAGTATTTTCGCTTTCAGCCATTAAAGCGTCTGAATAATTCAGAACCAGTGTTTTGTCTGCTTCAAGATTGTTAAGCACTTGTTTTTTGCCGTCAGGCCATACAATGGTTAACATATCAATAACAGCATGTGCGCCAAGCCCAAAATGGAATACCGGCGGTACGCTCGACTGATAACCCCGCGTGAGGGTGAGTTCCTGCTTTTGCGTAATGTCATTCGTATGAACAAGCACGATACTCCCAACCCCAAATGGGTTATTTACGGGTCCATTTAATCTGATTTTGAGGAAGTGATTATCTTTTGACACCACCTTGTTTACATATATAGCAGAATGTTCATTTACATTATGAACTACCAGATCAAGGTCTCCATCGTTATCAAAATCCCCATATGATACTCCATTGGTTAATGTAAGCCCATCAAAGCCCCATAATTCCGCTTTATTACTGAAAGTCAGATCGCCATTGTTCCTGAAGGCAAAATTTCTTACCGGGGTGCTGGGGAACAATTCAGGTCTGTACTCTTTTGGCCGGGTATTGAAATAAGAACTGCTTCTTGGATTTGCCAGAATATCCTGGTTATTGATATCTTTAAGTACGCCATTGGTAACAAAAAGATCCTGGTTTCCATCATTGTCCATATCCATAAAAAGTCCTCCCCAACTCCAGTCGGTGTAGGCCACACCTGCAAAAAGTGAAATATTGCTGAAAACCGGGATACTGTCGAATACTCCATTGTTCAACTGCAATGAGTTTTGCATATACTGGAAATGAAAACCAAAATCCAGACTTTTGTAAAAGGTTTCCTGCCTCATGGGTATAACATTCACCATTCTTCGATAATGATCAGGAGGGGTCATATCTATCTGATACATATCCAGCAAACCATCATTGTTAATGTCAGCTGCGTCTAAACCCATCCCAAAGATCGACGTTTGAAAAGTAGCTTTCTTAAGAATTTCACGAAAGGTGCCGTCTCCATTATTCAGGTAAAAATAATCCGGAGGATTGAAATCATTTGAAATATAAAGGTCCTTCCATCCGTCATTGTTGAAATCCATAGCAACTACACCTATTGACATGCCAAAGTTTCTTACGCCGGCCTCATCAGTAACATCCGTAAAAGTGTTATTTCCATTATTCCGATATAGGTGTCCCGACTCCTCATATTTATTTACATTCATCTTTTCATGATAGAATTCAGCTCCCATACTTACCAGCACAATGGGATAATTGGCCACATAAAGATCCAGTAATCCGTCATTGTTATAATCAAAAAAGGTAGCCTGTACTGAGGAGCTCCTGTCATTGATCCCATATGATTTTGCTGATTCAGTGAATGTGTTGTCCTTATTATTGATGAACAACAGATTGTCGGAAGGTTGATATTTGGCAGATACGCACACATATATGTCGAGCCAGCCGTCATTGTTTACATCTGCCATGGTAGATCCGGTAAACCATTGGCGGTTTCCCATAATCCCTGCTTTATCTGAAATATCTTCAAACCTCATATTCCCCTTATTCATATATAAGCAGTTGGGAACCAGGTTACCGGTAAGAAATATATCATCAAGTCCGTCGTTATTGATATCCCCGACAGATATACCGCCTCCCATATACATGTAGGGAAATTTGGTATAATTCAATGTGTCATTTTCTACAAGTACATTGGTAAAATCGATTCCTGTCCTTGACGGAGACAGTTTCTTAAACATTGGTTCGGAGAAATGGTCACAGGATGATAATAACAGAAAAGCTAAAATATAAACAAACAAAAATCTCATAGTTCATATAAAATGATACAGTGAATGGAATTTATTACAATTATTTCAAAAATCAGTAGCCATAGTTTTGATCTTCCTCAGTAATTGCAGGATTTGAATTAATTTCGGCCTGAGGAATAGGCCATAAATAATGTTTGGCCGGATCAAACATAATTGAATTTTTTTGATCGATGGTCAATCCAGGTTTGACCTCGTCATTGATAAATACTTCAAGACGGCGCCATCTGACCAGGTCGTTGAACCGCACCTGCTCGCTGCAAAGCTCGATTTTCCGTTCATGCTCAATAACTATTCTTAGCTGCTCTTTGTTAGAAACGGGATATATAGCATCCATTGCAGGTGTGCCATAATTTGGCATCATCACATCAGCCCTGTTTCTTACCTGGTTAAGATAATCAATGGCTTCAGGGATATTGCCAAGTTCATTTTCAACCTCAGCCATCATTAGCAATACATCGGCAAATCTGATCACCCTGGTATTGATTCCTGAATAAGAATAATTTTCATACTTCTGTTTGTAATAATTTTGGTATTTTCTCCAACCATACCTATACCATACATCAGTTTTAATTACACCGTCATCCCAAAATCTAATGGTATCATTATATATCATAACGGTATCAGCCCCGTTATTGTATAAATCACCAGTCTGATAGATACAATATCCCAGTCTGGGATCAGCTTTTACACCATTATCTGCCAATGTTTCGAATTCCTCCACAAGATCCCGGAGAGGGGTTACGTTATACCAGTTGGCAAAGCCATACTCCATTCCCCTCAATGTACATTCGTTTAATCCACTGCCGTTATCGGATGACCACAGATTATCAATGCCCAATGCCGGGTTAAATTCTACTTCAAAAATAGATTCAGGGCCATGTTCTGTCTCTTCTTCAAAATTATTGAGGTATCTGTCTTCAAGCGAGTAGTTTTCGGGATCATTAATTATATGTAAGAATGCATTTTTGGCAGCAATATAATCGGCCTGATCATTAGATGCATTGGCCTGAAAAAGATGCGCCTTGCCTAAAAGAGCCCTGGCCGCCCCGGAGGTGGCTCTTCCTTTTTCTTCTATGTCTTTTGGAAAGCATTTTTCAGCTGCAGCAGTTAAGTCTGTTTCAATTTGAGCCCAAACCTGGGCTTTAGCAGTTCTCGGGAAGCCGCAGTTACTTTCAGGGATCTCAGGGATCTCAGTGATCAATGGAACATCTCCAAACCTGGTGACAAGAAGAAAGTAATATAATGCCCTTAAAAACTGAGCTTCACCAATATATTTGTCCTTTTTGGATTTGGATAGCAAACCTTCAGAAATTTTATCAATCTTCTCTTCATTGTTAATGATAAAATTGGCTCTGTTTATACCTGCATAGCAGTTTTTCCAATAATCCCTGATAGCTCCGTGGTTAGCATCAAATGTGAAATTGGAATATTGACGTTTGTCTGCTTCAGTAGCAGGATTCATTACCTGTTCGTATGCCATATTATCCATGGCAAAAAAAATTGTGCGTTGATAAAGCCCGGGGGTTTGCAATATGGCATAAACAGCATTTACGGCTTGTTGAACCTGGGCTTCGGTTTTAAAATAAGTTTCCGGCGTAATCTCGTTAGGATTTACAAGATCGAGCTTATCAACATCACAACAATTTAAAAGCGACATCAGCAGGAACGATGTACTGGCAAAAAGGATTTTTGGCGGGTTCATTGTTCGGGGTTTTAAAAACTGTATTAAATACAACAAATAATCATCTGAATAATAGAATTTT
>Ga0105107_10002220_pt1 | contig 12762 bp, 11 predicted proteins | sample PPLLaktember2015_6_FD_79335 | JGI IMG/M metagenome (GOLD analysis project Ga0105107, IMG submission 79335) | Freshwater sediment microbial communities from Prairie Pothole Lake near Jamestown, North Dakota, USA - PPLs Lake P8 Core (1) Depth... | ecosystem: Environmental > Aquatic > Freshwater >... | reverse complement strand
GAGCGCGTCGGCGCCCTCCAGGGCCGCCAGCGCGGAATCCTTGATGATCAGATTCTTTTTCTTCAGGTCCTTCCCGGCCACCGGATCATAGGCCTGCACGCGCGCGCCGGCCGCAGCGAGGTCCGCAATGAGCGTCAGGCTCGGCGCCTCGCGCAGGTCGTCGGTGTTGGCCTTGAACGCGAGCCCCCATAGCGCGAGCGTTTTACCCTTTACGTCGCCCAGCCTCTTCTCGATCTTCCGGAAAAGCACATGCTTCTGCGCTTCGTTGACCTCCTCCACCGCGGCGAGGAGCTTCAGGGGCCGCCCGGTCTCGGCGGCGCTGCGTTGCAGCGCCTTCACGTCCTTCGGAAAGCAGGAGCCGCCGAAGCCCGCGCCGGCGTAGAGGAAGTCCGTGCCGATGCGGGGGTCCGAGCCGATGCCGCGGCGCACCTCCTCGATGTCGGCGCCGAGCGCCTCGGCGAGGTTCGCCACCTCGTTCATGAACGAGATGCGCGTGGCGAGCATCGAGTTCGCGGCGTACTTGGTGAGCTCCGCCGAGCGCACGCCCATCACGATGATGCGCTCGCGGTTGCGCTGGAAGGGGGCGTAGAGCCTGCGCAGCAGCGCGACCGCGCGCTCGTCGTCGGCACCGACGATGATGCGGTCCGGGCGCATGAAGTCCTCGACCGCCGCGCCTTCCTTCAGGAACTCGGGGTTGGAGACGACCGAGAACGGAACCTTCGATTCCTTCTCGATCGCCTGTCTTATCCTGTCTGCCGTTCCGACCGGCACCGTCGACTTGGTGGCGATGACCTTGTAGTCGCGCATGTGCCGCCCGATGGCGCGCGCCGCCTCCAGTACGTGCCGCAGGTCGGCCGAGCCGTCCTCCCCCGGCGGCGTGCCCACCGCGATGAGCTGCAGCTCGCCGTGCGCCACGCTCGCCGCGACGTCGGTGGAGAACCGCAGGCGCCCCGCCTCCTCGTTGCGGCGCACGATGGGCTCCAGGCCGGGCTCGAAGATCGGAATCTCGCCGTTGTTCAACCGGGCGATTTTCGCGGCATCCACATCCAGGCAGAAGACATTGTTCCCCGCGTCCGCGAGGCAGGCGCCCGTGACGAGCCCCACATACCCGGTGCCGATGACCGTGACGTTCATGGTGTTAGGTCAAACTCCTCGGTGCGTCTTGGTGGATAGGTTTCCCAGCCGCCGCAGCCGGGGCAGCGCCAGTGGAACTGGCGCGCCTTGAAGCCGCAGCTCTCGCAGCGGTAGCGCGCGAGGCGCAGCGTGTGGCTGTGCACGAGGTTGCGGATGAGCTCGAGGTCGCGGCGGCGATCGGGCTGCACGGCGGCGATGATCTGCGCCTCGAGCAGGCGGTCCAGACCGAGCAGGGTCGGGTTGCGGCGCAGCTCGTCGCGCACCAGCTTGTAGGCCTCCTCGTGCCCCTTCGCCTCGAGCGTCTGCCGGAACACGGTATCGAGGAGGTCGAGCGACGGATAGCGCTCCAGGTAGCCGGTGAGGAGCCTGAGCGCCTCCTCGCCGCGCCCGGCGGCGCGGTGCGCTTCGATCAGGCGCTGCGCGACCAGCGCCAGGTACGACGGGTCCTGGGACTCGATGCGCTGCCAGTGCGCGATCGCCTTCTCCGGGTGCTGGTCCTTCTCGAGGTCGCCGAGCTGGAGGCTGGCGCGCACGCACTGGCGATTCTCCTCGAGCGCGCGCTCGAGGTAGCGGCGCGCGGCGTCGGGGCGCGACTGCGCCGCCTCGGAGGTGGCCAGCTCGCAGTAGTACTGCGCGAGCGCGCGGGCATCGGGCTCGACGTGGCGCGTCATCTCGATGGCGCGGTTCCAGTCCTTCTCCTGCTCGTAGATCTGCAGGAGGTGTCGGCGCGCCGCCGCGGCCTGCGGGCTCGCCTCCAGCTTCTTGAACATCTCCTCGGCGCGGTCGAGGATGCCCGCCTTCAGGTAGTCCTGGCCGAGCTCGGCGAGCGCGATCAGTTTCTGCTCGGAGGGCAGGCCGGGGCGCTCGAGCAGGTTCTGGTGCATGCGGATCGCCCGGTCATACTCGCCGCGGCGCCGGAAGAGGTTCCCGAGCGCGAAGTGCAGCTCGATTGTCTCCGGGTCGACCTTCACCACCTCGATGAAGGCCTCGATCGCCTTGTCGGGCTGCTCGTTCAGGAGGAAGTTGAGCCCCTTGAAGTACGAGCGCGGCAGGGTGCGGGACTCGGAGACGATCTGGCGGATGTCGACGCGCGCCGCCATCCAGCCGAACGCGAAGAACAGCGGAAAGCCGAGCAGCCACCAGTACTCGAACTGCTCCACGGCTCAGAGGCCCGGAGGAGGCAAGGTGGGTTCCTCCAGGGGCGCTTTTTTCCTGAGAATCGAGATCTCGCGTTTCTGCTTCAGCACCGTGCCGAGGAGCGCAAGGATGCCGAAGAGCGCGCCGACGGTGAAGAAGCCGAACAGCACCGCGACGAGCGGCGCCTCGAGCGCCATGCCGAAGTAAAAGCGCAGCTCGACCGGGTCGACGTTCTTGGCGGCGAACGCCACCAGGAGGAGGAAGACCACGAGGCGGATCGCCCAGGTGACGAAGCGCATGACGCCGCGTCCGGCGCCCTATCGCACGGGCTGCGAGGCGCGCTCCTGGGGCAGGGCCGGGGCCTCGGCGGTGGCGGAGTCGACCCGCTCGCGCAGCTCCTTGCCCGCCTTGAAGTGCGGCACGTACTTCTCCGGCACCTGGACTTTCTCGCCGGACTTCGGGTTGCGCCCGGTGCGCGGCGGCCGGTAGTTCAGGCCGAAGCTGCCGAAGCCGCGGATCTCGATGCGGTTGCCGGCGAGCAGGGCCTGCGTCATCGCGTCCAGGACCATCTTCACCGCGTACTCGGCGTCCTTCGCGACGAGCTGCGGGTAGCGCTGGGCGAGTCGCGCGATCAGTTCCGACTTGGTCATTGCGACCGTTCCCCCCTTTGGCACGCGCGCCTCGCCCCTACTCTTGCGGATTGTTGCTCTTGTCGAGCTTCGCCCGCAGCAGCGCCCCGAGGTTGGTGGCCCCGGCGCTCGCCGCGGCGTTCTCGCTGCGCAGCTGCTTCATCGCGTCGCTCTCCTCCGACAGGTCCTTCGCCTTCACCGAGAGGTTGATCGAGCGGTTCTTGCGGTCGACGTTGATGATCATGGCCTGCACCGTGTCGCCGTCCTTGAGGTGCGTGCGCAGGTCCTCGACGCGGTCGCGCGCGAACTCGGAGGCGCGCAGGTAGCCCTCGACGCCGCCGATGTCCACGACAGCGCCCTTGGCGTCGACCGACTTCACCGTGCCGGTGACGACGCTGTTCTTCTCGTGGCTGGCGACGAAGTTGGTGAACGGGTCGCCCTCGAGCTGCTTGATGCCGAGCGAGATCCGCTCGCGCTCGACGTCGATGGAGAGCACCACCGCCTCGACTTCCTCGGCCTTTTTGAAGTTCTTCACCGCCTCCTCGCCCGCGGCGGACCAGGAGAGGTCCGAGAGGTGCACCAGGCCGTCGATGCCGCCGGGCAGGCCCACGAACACGCCGAAGTCGGTGATCGACTTGATCTGGCCCTTCACCTTGTCGCCCTTCTTGTACTCGCGGGCGAAATCCTCCCAGGGGTTGGGCATGCACTGCTTCATGCCCAGCGAGATGCGCCGGCGCTCCTCGTCGATCTCGAGGATCATCACCTCGACCTCGTCGCCCACCTGCACCACCTTCGAGGGATGGACGTTCTTGTTGGTCCAGTCCATCTCCGAGACGTGCACCAGACCCTCGATGCCCGACTCGACTTCGACGAACGCGCCGTAATCGGTCAGATTCGTCACTTTTCCGAACAATCTGGTTCCTTGGGGGTAGCGGCGCCCGATGCCGACCCAGGGATCCTCGCCGAGCTGCTTGAGCCCGAGCGAGACGCGGTTCTTCTCCGCGTCGAACTTGAGCACCTTGGCCGTCACCTCGTCGCCGACATTCAGCACCTCGGAGGGATGCTTCACGCGCCGCCAGGCGAGGTCGGTGATGTGGAGCAGGCCGTCGATGCCGCCCAGGTCCACGAACGCGCCGTAGTCGGTGATGTTCTTGACGATGCCCTTGACGGTCGCGCCTTCCTGCAGGGTGGCGAGGAGCTGCTCGCGCTCGGCGCCCGCGGTCTCCTCGAGCACCGCGCGGCGCGACACGACCACGTTGTTGCGCTTGCGGTCGAGCTTGATGACCTTGAACTGCATCGTCTTGCCTTCGTACGGCGTGGTGTCCTTCACCGGCCGCAGGTCGACCAGCGACCCGGGGAGGAAGGCGCGGATGCCCTTCGCCATCACGGTGAGGCCGCCCTTCACCTTGCCGGTGATCACGCCCTCGACCTTCTCGCCCGTCTCGAGCGCCTTCTCGAGCTCGAGCCACGCCGCCATGCGCTTCGCCTTGTCGCGGGAGAGGCGGGTCGAGCCGTAGCCGTCCTCGAGCGCCTCGATGGAAACGCTGACGAAATCGCCGACCTTCACCTCGACCTGGCCGGCGTCACTGCGGAATTCTTCGATTGCGATCGTGCTTTCGGACTTCAGCCCCGCGTTCACCACCACGAAGTTGTCGTCGATGCTCAGCACCTCGGCGGTGATGACCTCGCCGACGCGCATCTCCTTGCGGGTGAGGCTCTCCTCGAAGAGCGCCGCGAAGGAATCGCCGGAAGGCTGGGAGGACTGCTGGGCGGGGGAAATACTGGCCATGTAGGGAAAAACCTTTTCAAACCGCAAGCTTGCGCTCGCGGGTTACGTTGATGATCGGGCGGGGCTCAGCCCCGCCCACCCGAATTCGCTTCCTTCTCCCGCCACCACGCGACGATTCGCTCGACCACCTGCTCTATCGAAAGTGCAGAAGAATCTAGCACTTGCGAATCGGACGCGGGAACCAACGGTGCGATGGAACGGTTCCGGTCTCGCGAATCCCGTTCCTCGAGGTCGCGGGAAAGGGAAGCAAGGTTAGCAGCGATTCCTTTTCCGATCAACTGCTTATAGCGCCGCTCCGCCCGGACTTCCGGGCGCGCTGTCAAGAAAACCTTAAGCGCCGCGTCCGGGAAAACAACAGTCGCCGTATCCCTGCCGTCTGCGACCAGGCCAGGCGGTCGGCGAAACGCCCTCTGCCGCTTCAAAAGCGCCTTCCGCACCTCGGGCATGCGAGCGATCTCGGATGCCCGCGTGCCGACCTGCTCGTGCCGCACCTGCAAGCTAACCTCTTGGTCTTCAAGGAATATTTCATCACCCAGGAAACTCACGTCCATGGCCTCGGCCGCCTTGGCGATCGCCGCCTCGGCCTCCAGCCCCTCCCGCAGCGCAACAAGCGCGACCAGCCGGTACAGCGCCCCGCTTTCGAGATAGTGGAACCCCAGGATCTGCGCGACGCGGCTCGCGATCGTCCCCTTGCCGGAGGCGGAAGGCCCGTCGATCGCAATAACCGGAACCGTCACGACGGTTTGCCCCCCTGTGAAGGGGGGCGTGAGCCGAAGGCGAACAGGGGGTTTGCTTTCCTCATCCGGCAATGCGCCGAAATTCGGCGAAGTAGTTCGGAAAAGTCTTCGCAACGCACCCTGGGTCGTTGATGCGAACCGGCACGCCGCCGAGCGCGACGAGCGAGAAGCTCATCGCCATGCGATGGTCGTCGTAGGTATCGATGCTTCTGCCTGCGACAAGACTCTTCGGCGGAGAAATGCGCAGGCGATCCGCGCCCTCCTCCACCGCCGCGCCGAGCTTGCGCAGCTCCGTCGCCATCGCGGCGATGCGATCGGTCTCCTTGACGCGCCAGCTCGCGATGTTGCGGATCGTCGTCGGCCCGTCGGCGAAGAGCGCCATCACCGCCGCGGTCATCGCCGCGTCCGGGATGTGGTTCATGTCCATGTCGATCGCGCGCAGCGCCTTTCCGCCTTTCACCTCTATGAAGTCTTCTCCCACCATGACCGACGCACCCATGCGCTCGAGCACGTCGGTAAAGCGCACGTCGCCCTGGATGCTGCCGTGGCCCACGCCCTCCACGCGCACCGGTCCGCCGCCGATCGCGCCCGCGGCGAGGAAATAGGAAGCCGATGACGCGTCGCCTTCGACGAAGATGCTGCCCGGAGACGCGTACTTTCCGGCGGGAATCCGGAATCGCTTCCACCCGTGACGCTCCACGTCGCGCCCGAAGCGGCGCATCACGTTGAGCGTGATCTCGACGTAGGGTTTGGAGATGAGCTCGCCTTCGACCTCGATCACCACCTCCTTCCCGAGGAGCGGTGCGGCCATCAAGAGCGCGGTGAGGAACTGGGACGATACGTCGCCGCGCACCTTGACCGGTTTGTCCATCGCGGGCTTTTCGTCGTGGACGATCAGAGGAGGAAAGCCCGGCTTGCCCGCATAGTCGATGCGCGCGCCGATGCCGCGGAGCGCGTCGACCAGGTCCCCGATCGGGCGCTCGTGCATGCGCGGGACGCCGCTCAGTCGATAGTTGCCGCCCGAGAAGGCGAGCGCCGCGGTGAGGGGCCGGAACGCGGTGCCGGCGTTGCCCAGGAAGAGCTCGGCTTGCTTGACCGGGAAAGGCCCGCCGACGCCTTTCACCTTGTTCCCGTGAAATTGCACCCCGAGCCTGGCCAGGGCTTCGCGCATGACGCGCGTATCGTCGGCGTCGAGAAGCCCGGTGACCTCGGTCTCGCCCTCGGCCAGCGCGGCGAGGAGCAGCACGCGATTGGAGATGCTCTTCGAGCCCGGCAGCCGCACCGTCCCGGCGGCACGGCGCGCGGGCTTCAGCTCGAGCGAATCCATCGGTCGCGCGCGTCGCGCGCCTCGGCGAAGAGCTTCTCGAGGCTCGCCGGGTCGTCGAGCAGCGCTTTGACCTGCTCGAGCTTCCTGGAAAACCGGGAAACCTCGTCCAACAATCTATCCTTGTTCGCCGCGCAGATGTCCCGCCACATCTCGGGGTGGCTCGAGGCGATGCGCGTGAAGTCGCGGAAGCCGCCCGCGGCGAAGGAGAAGAGCTGCTCCGAGTTCTTCCGCCCCGCCACCTCGTGCACCAGCGCGAAGGCGAGGAGGTGCGGCAGGTGGCTTACCGCCGCGAGCACGGCGTCGTGTTCCTCGGCGTTCATTTCGCTCAGCTTCGCTCCGCACGCTTGCCACGCGGATCGAACGGTGGAGATCGCCTCCTGCGGATTCTCCTCGAGAGGCGTGAGGACGACCCGCTTGCCGGCGAACAGCTCGGCGTTGGCGGCCGCGGCGCCGCTCTTCTCCGCCCCGGCGATGGGGTGCGCCGGGACGAAGCGCGACACGTCCTTTCCCAGGGCGTTTCGCGCGGCGGCGATGACGTCGCGCTTGGTGCTGCCGGCGTCGGTGATGATTGCCCTGGAATTCCTCAAGGAAGAAAAAATCGATGAAAACTGAGCGACCGGCGCCGCGACGAGCACAAGGTCCGCGTCCTTCGTGGCCTGGGCGGGGTCGCGCGCCATTTCGTCGATGATGCCGCGCTCGAGGGCGAGCTTCAGGTTCTGCTCGCTGCGCCCGACTCCGACGACGTGCGAAACCGCCTTTGCCTGCTTCAGCGCGAGGGCGAAGGAGCCGCCGATCAGTCCGACGCCGATGACGGCGAGCCTCATTCCCTCATTTCACTCCCGAAGGCTTGCGGTCAGCGCGGAGAGGAACTTGTCGTTCTCGGCGGCGGTGCCGACGGTGACGCGCAGGTGCTCCGGGAGCTGGTAGCCCCCGCCCACCGGGCGCACGATCACGCCGCGCTTGAGCAGCTTCTTGTAGATCTCCGTGGCTTTTCCAACCCTTATCGTCAGGAAATTCCCGTGCGACGGGATGTAGTCGCAGCCCAGGCGAGTCGCGCCTTCGCCGAGCTGGCGCAGGCCCTGCAGGTTCTCCGCGTAACTGCGCGCCACGAACTCCATGTCGTCGAGCGCCGCCGCCGCCGCGGCCAGCGCGACGCTGTTCACGTTGAAGGGCTGGCGCACGCGTTTTATCCCGTCGGCGACCGAAGCGTGGGCGACCGCGTAGCCGACGCGCAGCCCGGCAAGACCGTAGGCCTTGGAGAAGGTGCGCGTGACCACGAGGTTGGGATGGCGCTTGACGAGCTTCACGCTTTCGGCGCGCAGCTCCGGCCGCAGGTACTCGTTGTACGCCTCGTCGATGACCACGATGACTCTCTCGGGCACGCGCTTCAGAAACGCCTCGATCTCCTCCTGGCGCGCATGGGTGCCGGTCGGGTTGTTCGGGTTGGCGACCCAGGCGACGTACGTCTCGTCGTCGATCGCCTTCGCCATCGCCTCGAGGTCGTGGGCGTAGCTCTGCGCCGGCACGGCGATGATGCGCGCGCCGCGCGCCTGCGTGGCGAGCGGATAGACCGCGAAGCAGTGCTGCGACATGACCGAAGCCCGGCCCGGCCCGAGGAAGGCGGAGGCGACCAGCTCGAGCACGTCGTTCGAGCCGTTGCCCAGCACGATCGATCCCATGTCCATGCCGTAGCGCGCCGAGAGCTTCTGCTTCAGCTCGAAGCCGTTGCCGTCGGGATAGCGGGCGATCTCGCCGATCGCGCCCTCGATCGCCGCGCGCGTGCGCGGGCCGATGCCGCGCGGGTTCTCGTTGGAGGCGAGCTTCACGATCGAGGCCTCCTCGAGGCCCATCTCGCGGGCGAGCTCCGAGATCGGCTTGCCGGGCTGGTACGGCGAGAGCGAGCGCACGTAGGAGGGAGACAGCTCGCAGGGATCCATCATCATAGGGTGGCCGGGTAGGAACCGAGGACTTTGAGGAAAGGGGCCTTCTCGCGCAGGGCCGCGAGCGCGCGCGCGACCGCGGCGTCGTGCTGATGGCCTTCCACGTCGATGAAGAAGAAGTACTCCCACAGCGAGGTGCGGGCGCGCAGCGGCCGCGACTCGATGCGCGTCATGCTCACGCGGTGCTCGGCGAGCGGCGTGAGCAGCGCGTGCACCGCTCCCGGCTTGTTCTCGGCCGACATCACGAGCGAGGTTCGGTCGCGCCCGGTGGGCGCCGGGTCGATCCGGCCCAGCACCAGGAAGCGCGTGGTGTTGTTCGGGTCGTCCTCGATCGAGCGCGCGAGCACCGCGAGGCCGTAGCGCCCGGCCGCGGCTTCGCCGGCGATCGCGCCCGCGCCCTCCTCCTTCGCGGCGCGCTGCGCGGCCTCGGCGTTCGAGGCCACGGGGATGCGCTCCACGCCGGGCAGGTTCTGCGCGAGCCAGCCGTTGCACTGGGCGAGGGATTGGGAATGCGAATAGATCCGCTTGATTGCCTTTGGATTCTCGGTTTTTGACAACAGGTTTTGTTGAATCCGAAGTTCGATCTCGCCGCAGATGCGCAAGGGCGTGGCGACGAGCAGGTCGAGCGTGCGCCCGACCGCGCCCTCGGTGGAGTTCTCGACCGGCACGACGGTGAACTGCGCTGCGCCGGACTCGCAGCGGCGGAAGGCCTCGTCGACCGAGGCGAAGGGCAGGCCCTCGACCGCGGAGCCGAAGTGCTTGCGCACCGCCTGCTCGCTGAAGGTCCCTTCCGGGCCGAGATAGGCGACGCGGATCGCCTCCTCGAGCCCCCGGCAGGCGGAGACGATCTCGCGGAACACCGCGGCCACCCGCTCCGGGGGAAGAAGGCCTTTTTCCTTGACCACCCTGCTCAGGATCTCCGCCTCGCGCTCGGGACGGTACGCGGGAGCGCCGCCTTTCAATGCGCCTATCTTCTGCGCCGCGGCGGCGCGGCGCTGCAGAAGCGCGACCAGCTCCCCGTCGAGCGTGTCGATCTCGGCGCGGAGCTTCGAGATGTCCTCAGCCATTGAGCGGAAGGTAGCGCACGGCGAGCACCCCGGACAGTCCCGAGAGCTCCTCGAGCGCCGCGGCCGGCACGGGGGTATCGGTGTCGACCAGCGTGTACGCCATCTCCCCCTTGGACTTGTTCAGCATGTTGTGGATGTTGATCTTGCGCTTGCCCAGGCCGTGGGAGATGGCGCCCAGCATGTCCGGCACGTTGGCGTTCGCGATGGCGAGCCGGAAGGGCGCCTCGCGCGCCATGATCGCGTCGGGGAAGTTCACCGCGTTCTGCAGGTTGCCGTGCTCGAGGTAGTCGCGCAGCTGGTCGACCACCATCACCGCGGAGTTGTCCTCGGCCTCGCCGGTCGAGGCACCGAGGTGCGGCAGCGCGATCACCCCCGGCTGCCCGACGAGCGCCGCGGTGGGGAAGTCGGTCACGTACCACTTCAGCCGGCCGCTCGAGAGCGCCTTGAGCACCGCGTCGTCGTCCACCACGCCCTCGCGCGAGAAGTTGAGCAGCACGGCGCCGTGGCGAAAGTGCTCGATGTTCTTCGCGTTGATCATGTGCCGCGTCTTCTCGACGAGCGGCACGTGCAGGGTGACGAAATGGCTCGCCTTGACGAGCTCGTCGATCGAGGCGGCGCGACGCACCTGCGAGGGCAGGCCCCAGGCCGCCTCCACCGTGATGTGCGGGTCGTGGCCGAGCACGCTCATGCCCAGGCGGATCGCCGTATCGGCCACCAGGCTGCCGATCTTGCCCAGGCCGATCACGCCCAACGTATGCGCGGGCAGCTCGAAGCCGGCGAAATCTTTCTTGCCTGACTCGACGATTTTGTTCAGGTCGCCTTTCGTATCCAGATTCTTCACGAAGTCCAGAGCGGGACCCAGGTTCCGGGCGGCCATGAGCATGCCGGCGAGCACCAGCTCCTTCACCGCGTTCGCGTTGGCGCCGGGCGCGTTGAAGACGGGAATGCCGCGCTTCGAGAGCGCGGCCACCGGGATGTTGTTGACGCCCGCGCCCGCCCTGCCCACCGCGCGCAGCGAGGGCCCGAACTCGTGCTTGTGCAGGTCCTGCGAGCGCACCAGGATCGCCCAGGGGTCCTTCGACTCCTTCACCACCGAATAGATCTCGGCCGGAAAGCGCTTCAGCCCGACCTGGGCGATGTTGTTGATCACCAGGACTTCGCACTTCTTCTTAGCCATGCTTGCGCTCGAAGTCGCGCATGTAGTCGACGAGGCGCTGCACGCCTTCGATGGGCATCGCGTTGTAGATGGAGGCGCGCATGCCGCCGACCGAGCGGTGGCCTTTGAGCTGCACCATCCCGTTCTTCGCTGCACCCTTGAGGAATTCCTCGTCGAGCTTGGGGTCCTTCAGCGTGAACGGCACGTTCATGCGTGAGCGGTCTTCTTTTGCCACGGGGTTGCGGAAGAACTGGCTGGCGTCGAGGTAATCGTAGAGCAGCCTGGCCTTGGCGATGTTGCGCTTCTCGATCTCGGCCACGCCGCCGAGGGACTTCAGCCACTTGAACACCAGGCCGGCGATGTACATCGCGTACGTGGCCGGCGTGTTGAGCATCGAGTCCGCGTCGGCCTGGAGCTTGTAGTCCATGACGCTTGGAGTGCCCTTCTGCGCCTGGCCGATCAGGTCCTCGCGCACGATGACGAAGGTGAGGCCGGCCGGGCCGGCGTTCTTCTGCGCGCCGGCATAGATCAGGCCGAGCTTCGAGACGTCCAGCGGCCGGGAGAGGAAGTGGGAGGACGCATCGGCAACCAACGGGATCTCGGAGGAAGGCACTTCGTGAAATTCGACGCCGCCGATGGTCTCGTTCGAGCAGTAGTGGACGTAGGCGGCATCCTTCCTCACGTTCCACTTCTTCGGGGCGTAGGTGAAGCTCCTGTCCTCCGAGGAAGCGGCGATGGCGACGTCGCAGTAGCTCTTCGCCTCCTTCACCGCCTTCTTCGACCACTCGCCGGTGACGACGTAGTCGGCCTTGCCCTTGCCGCGCAGGAGGTTCATGGGCACCTGGGCGAACTGCAGCGTCGCGCCGCCCTGGAGGAAGAGCACCTTGTAGCCCGCGGGGATCGAGAGCAGCTCGCGCAGGTCGCGCTCGGCCTCGGCGGCGATCGACATGAACTCCTTGCCGCGGTGGCTCATCTCCATCACGCCGGTGCCGCTGCCGTGCCAGTCGAGCATCTCGTCGCCGGCGCGGGAAAGGACTTCCGCGGGCAGCATGGCGGGGCCCGCGCTGAAATTGAAGATCCTCGACATCAGTGGACCGTCGGCGGCGGCTCTCCGGGCGACGGGTCTCCGGCCGGCGGGGGCTCTTCATGCGCGTCGCCGTTCCCGCCGTTGCCGTTGCCCAGGTCGCGCTCCTCGATGCGCTCCATGCCGGCGAGCTTCTCGCCCTCGCCGAGCGCGATCAGCGTCACGCCCTGCGTCGAGCGGCCCTGCTCGCGGATCTGCGCCACCGCGGTGCGGATCAGCACGCCGCCGGTGGAGATGAGCATCACCTCGTCGTTGTCGTCGACGAGCACCGCGCCGACCACCGGGCCGTTCCTCTCGGAGCTCTGGATGGCGATGACGCCCTGGCCGCCGCGGCCGTGGCGCGGGTACTCGGCGATCGGCGTGCGCTTGCCGAAGCCGTTCTCGGTGGCGGTCAGCACGGACTTCGACGGGTCCGCATCGCCGTTGCCCTTGGCCGCGAGCATGCACACCACGCGCGCGCCCTCGGCGAGACGCATGCCGCGCACGCCGGTCGCCTGCCGGCCCATCGGGCGCACGTCGTCTTCCGGGAAGCGCACCGCCTTGCCATCTGAGGAGAACATCATGGCGTCGTACTTGCCGTCGGTGAGCGCCGCGCCGATGAGGTAGTCGCCCTCCTCGAGGCCCACGGCGATGATCCCGCTCGGGCGCGGGCGCGAGAACTCGGCGAGCGCGGTCTTCTTCACCGTGCCCTGCGCCGTCGCCATGAAGACGTAGTGGTTCTCGTCGAACTCCTTCACCGGCACGACCGCGGTGATCTTCTCG
>Ga0105107_10002215_pt1 | contig 12772 bp, 13 predicted proteins | sample PPLLaktember2015_6_FD_79335 | JGI IMG/M metagenome (GOLD analysis project Ga0105107, IMG submission 79335) | Freshwater sediment microbial communities from Prairie Pothole Lake near Jamestown, North Dakota, USA - PPLs Lake P8 Core (1) Depth... | ecosystem: Environmental > Aquatic > Freshwater >... | reverse complement strand
TGCCCAAAGCGTGGACCGGGCAGAACATGGGCGGCATCATCGAAGCCTGCCGCGCCAACGGCGTGGCGGTGATGGCTATTCGTATCTTTGCGGCGGGCGTCATCGCGACGGACGAGCGCACGGGCCGCGAGAGCGTCCTCATCAGCGACACCAGCGTCGCCGAGGACGAGCGCAAGGCTAAAGCGGTGTTCGACGCGATCGGAACCGATCAAGGCACGCGCGCGCAGATCGCGCTCCGCTTCGTGCTGTCGAACCCCGACGTGTCGTGCGCCGTGATCGGCAGCGCGGAGCTGCATCACATCGACGAAGCGCTCGAGGCGGAGAAGATGGGGCCGCTGCCGCCGGATGTGATGGCGCGTTTCGAAGCGCTGTATGAAAGCGATTTCGGCCGCGTCTAGCTAAGGGGTCACTTCCATGGCAACTGAAAAAACCAATGCCGGCGCGGCGCCCTTCTGCATGATGATCACGTTCGAGATCGCGCCCGAGGACGAGTCCGAGTTCAACGACATATACGACAACGATCACATACCCAACATTCTCAAGCTCGACGGAGTGATCGAGGTCTTGCGCTTTCGGGACGCGGCGCCCAACGAAAAGGGCTTCCTCGTCTATTCCGCGATCTATTTTCTCGCGCAGGAGAACCTCCACGAGACGCCGGAATGGAAGGCGTTATCGGACCTTGGACGGTGGGCGCCGGTCATACGTCCGAAAGTGAAGTCTCGAGCGAGACGGGCCGGTCCCGTCGTAGGGCGCTACACGAAGCCGGCGGTGAGCTAGTCGTCCTCGCCCGGTCTGAACTTCGTTTCGGGCTTCAGGCCCTTGCGCCGCTGGCTTTCGCTGATCCGCCCGTTCTCCAGGTAATCGCCGGTGGCGGCGCGCCGCGCGGCCGCGTCCCACTGCGGCAGCCAGTCGCCGAGCGAATAGCCGAACCACGGCGCCTGCGGTCGCAGCGCGGGAAGCCCCAGCCGCTCCCAGACTTTCTTCGCACGCTCCATGTATTCCTGCGTCGGCAGCGCGAGCGGCGGCATATCGCCTTTCATCGTCGCGTCCATGAGGAGCGTCGAGTCTTCCTCATCGTCGCTTTCGCGCTTGGGACCGTGGCCCTGGCCGCGGTGCGGCACGGTGCGCACGTCCTCGACCGGGTTCATGCGATAGGCCATCGCCCACAGAAGCGCGTTCGCATTGTCGGGATCGATGTCGTCGTTCACCGCGACGCAGATCTTGCCGCAGTCACCCTTGAAGAACGCCGCGCCGTGCAGCGCGCGCCAGATCTCGGTGCGCGGCGTGCCTTTTTCGATCGTGATGAGCGTCACGCGCAGGAGCCCGGTCAGCGGCTCGTGCAGCGACACGCGTTTCACGCCCCGGATACCGAGCGTGCCGCGCAAGTGCGCGAGAAAGAGGGGCTCGTAGGCGACGCGCTTGATCACGCTCGATTCGCTCGGCGCGACCTGGCTGATGTACGAGGGTATGACGGGTTTCCTGCGATGCGTGATCGCGGTCACCCGCATCGGCATGTTGTATTCCTCGAGCGCGACGTGGCCGTGCGATTCGCCGAACGGCGCCTCGGGCTCGACGTATTCCGTATCGATGTAGCCTTCGATCACGATCTCGGCCTCGGCGGGCACCATGAGGTCGACGCTCTTCGCCTTGACGACGTTGATCGGCGCACCCGCGAGACCGCCGGCCACGTCGAATTCGTCCACGTCGATCGGCAGCTTCTGCGGCCCCATGAACGCCACGTACGGCGGGCAGCCGAGCACGATCGCGCACGGCATCTCCCTGTCGCCGCGCTTCTGGTGCTTGAGGTAATGCTGGTAGCCGCCGGCGCCGCCGACGCGGGTCGCCATGCGCACGACCAGCCGGTCAGGCGCTTTCAGCGCCGCCCGATACGTGCCCATGTTCTGCACGCCCGTTTCGGGATCGCGCGTGATGACGTTGGTGGCGGTCAGCGTCGGCGCGCTGTCGAAGCCCGGCGTCGAGACCGGGATCGGCAGCGCATCGAGGCCGTGGCCTTCGCCCTTCAGCGCCGCGCCTTCGATCACGACCTCATGGCAAGCCGCCTCGTCCACGACGCGCGGGCGCACCGGATGCGCGATCGCGTGGTCCCACTTGGCCTGGATGTCCTCGACCGGCACGCCCATGCCGATGCTGTAGATCGCGCGGTTGGCCGCGATCGCGCCGACAACGACCGGCATGGCGTATTTGCGGCCGCGGGCATCGACGACGTTGGTGAAAAGAAACGCCTTGCGCTCGGACTCCTCGATGCCGCCGACGAACTGCCAGCGCACCAGCGCATGGAGCTCGGCATCCTTGTCGATGGGTTCGTCTATCTTCAGCAGGAGCCCGTGCGCTTCGAGCGCCTCGAGATGCGCGTGCAGGTCGGGGTAGCCGCGTGCCGTGTCGTTCATATGGATTTCGCTCCGGGATCACTGCGATAATAACCCACCCAGACAAACCTACGACGCGCCCGGGACGCATAGCGCCCCGGCCGCAAGAGCCCCTTACGCGCCTCGCGGCGCTATTTTTGATCGAGACGCCGCCGCTCCTTCGGCGCTTCTGCTGACGAGCTCATCGATTTGAAATCAGCCCCCTTCGATTACGTGCGCGCCGCTTCGGCGGAGGAGGCCTGCGAGCTGCTGCGTGAAGGCGGCGACGACGTGAAGCTTCTCGCGGGCGGCCAGAGTCTCATACCGATGATGGCGATGCGCCTCACGCGCCCGTCGCGTCTCATCGACATCAACGAAGTCCCCCAACTCAAGTTCATCGCGCTCGAAGAGGGCGTCGCGCGCATAGGCGCGTGCACGCGGCAATGCGTGGTGGCGCGCGACGATGGACTCGCTGCGCGCGTGCCGCTCCTGCGCAAGGCGCTCGCGTGGGTGGGGCACACGCAGACACGCAACCGCGGCACGCTCGGCGGCAGCCTCGCGCACGCGGATCCCGCGGCCGAGCTGCCGCTCGCGGCGCAGGTGCTGGGTGCGCAGATGGGCATACGCTCGGCGAGCGGCGCACGCACGCTGCGCGCGCCCGAGTTCTTCGTCGGGCCGCTCACGACCGCCCTGGAGCCGCAGGAGTGTCTCGAAGAAATCCATTGGCCGGTATGGACCGAGCGCCGCACCGGCTCGGCTTTCACCGAGGTGAGCCGCCGTCACGGCGATTTCGCGATCATCGCGGCGTGCGCGCAGGTAGCGGTGGACGACGACGGCCGCTGCACGCGCGCGAGCTTCGGTCTGACCGGCGGCGGCACGACACCGCTCGCGTTCCCGGCGCTCGCCGCACGCCTGGTCGGTACGCGGCTCGACGACGGGATTACGCAAAGCGCCGCACACGACGCGGCGCACGAGCTCGCTCCCGGCGCCGACCTGCACGCGAGCGCGAATTACCGCAAGCACCTCGCATCGGTGCTCGCCGCGCGCGTGCTGCGCGAAGCCTACGCGGAAGCGCGGGGCAAATCGTGAGCGAGAAGCGCCACGCGGTTGCCATCGAAGTGAACGGCGTCACCCGCACGGGAGAGGTTCCCGCGCGCCTGTCGCTCGTCGACTGGCTGCGCGACGAGCTGCGGTTGACCGGCACGCACATCGGCTGCGAGCACGGCATCTGCGGCGCGTGCTCGGTCATGCTCGACGGAGAGCCGGTCCGCTCGTGCCTCATGTTCGCGGTGCAGGCCGACGGTCACCGCGTGACCACGGTCGAAGGCCTCGCCAATCCCGACGGCACGCCGAGCGTCCTTCAGGACAGCTTCTGCGAAACGCACGCGCTGCAATGCGGGTACTGCACGCCGGGCATGCTGATCGCGGCGCAGGCGCTGCTCGACGCGGTGCCGCAGCCGACCGAAGCCCAGATACGCGACGCGATCGGCGGCAACCTGTGCCGCTGCACCGGCTATCAGCAGATCGTCGACGCGATCAAGCACGCCGCGGCGCGCCTTGCACGGAAAACGGGGTCAGAGTCGAATTTCGAGGCGCTATGACGAAATTCGACTCTGACCCCGTTTTCCGCTACATCGGCAAGAAGCGCAGGACCAAGGAAGACCCGCGTTTCGTCATGGGGCGCGGGCGCTTCGTCGCGGACGTCGCATTGGCCGGTATGAAGCACGTCGCGCTGCTGGCATCCTCCCATGCCAGCGCCCGCATCGTCTCGATCGACACCGCCGCCGCGCTCGCCCTGCCGGGGGTGCATTACGTGCTGACCGGCGAAGAATTCTGCGACGCGTGCGATACGCTCCAGATCGGTGTCGATGCGCCGAAGGTCACGCGTTACGCGCTCGCGCGCGGCGTCGTGCGTTACGCCGGCGAATGGGTCGCGGCGGTGGTAGCCGATACGCGCGCCATCGCCGAGGACGCGGTCGAGCTGATCGAAGCCGAGTACGAGCCGACCCCGCACGTCGTCGATCCGGAGCAGGCGGTAAGGGAAGACAGCCCGCTGGTGCATCCGGCGCACGGCTCGAACGTGATTCTGCACAAGCGCTTCGTCTGGGGCGCGGTCGATGACGCGTTTGCGCGCGCGGAACACACGCTCGCATTGCGCGCGGTGTGGGGGCGCAGCTCCACCGTGCCGATCGAGACCTTCGGCGTCGCCGCGCAATGGGACGCCGGACTCGAGATCCTCGACGTCTGGGCTTCGATCCAGATGCCGAAATTCCCCGATCAGCTCGCGCGCGCGCTGCGGCTGCCGGGCAATGCGGTGCGCGTGCATTACGACGTCGACGTCGGCGGGAGCTACGGGGTCAAGCGCGGGCTCAAGCACACGGTGCTGGTGGGCTATCTCGCGAAGCGTCTCGGCATGCCGGTGCGCCTGATCGAGGACCGGCTGGAGAACATGCGCGGCGGCGACATGCACGGGCCCGACCGCATCTTCGACGTGCAAGTGGCGTTCGACGCCGACAGCACGCTGCGTGCGCTCAAAATCCGCGCGCTGGACGACGTCGGCGCGTACGCGGGCCGCTCGCCTTTCCAGCTCGGCAAACCGGTGACGGCGATCTGCGGGCCGTATCGCATCGCGGCGATCGAATACGAGCCGATCGCGGTGCTGACCCACAAGACGCCCGAGGAAGCGGTGCGGGGTTTCGGACAGGCGCCGACCAATTTCGCGATCGAGCGCACGATCGATTGCGTGGCGCGCCACCTCGGGATGGATCCGATCGAAGTGCGGCGCCGCAACCTCATACGCAAGGAAGAGTTCCCGTACCGCATCCCCAGCGGCTCGACTTACGATTCGGGCGATTACCACACGGTGCTCGACAAGGCGCTCGCGGCGAGCGGTTACGCTGCGCTCGTAAATCAGCGCGACAGCGCGCGCCGCGCGGGGCGGCTCGCGGGGATCGGCATCGCGACCTGCCTCGAGCCGAACGGCGGCAACTCCGGATTCGAGCCGCTCCTGAACCCCAAGAACGACACGACGACGTGGATGGATTCGTGCCTCGTGCGGGTCGATCTCTCGGGCGCGATCACCGGCGTCATGGGCACCTCGTCCTCCGGGCAGGGTCATGAAACGCTGGTTTCCACGGTCATCGGCGAAGTCCTCGAGCGCGATCCGGCCGGGATCCGCGTGGTGCGCGCCGATTCGCTGCAGGCGCTGCCGTCGAACAGCCCGGTCGGGAGCCGCATGGCGATCATGCTCGGCGGTGCTGCCGCGGGCGCGGCGCGCAAGATCAAAGAGACGCTGATCGAGATCGCCGCGCACAAGCTCGGCTGCACGATGGAATCAGTCGAATACTCGGAGGGCGACGCTTCCGTGCGCGGACATCCCGACCAGCGTCTCACGTGGGACGCGCTGATCGCGATAGCGCACCGCAAGATCCACGAGATGCCGCCGGGCATCGAGCCGGGGCTGCAGGCCAAGTTCGTCTGGGAGGTGCCGACCGGCGGCGCGCTGCCCGCGGCCGACAATACGGTGCAGATCTACCCGTGCTATTCGTTCGAGGCGCACGTCGTCTACGTGGAAATCGATCCCGATACCGCGGCGCCGGTGCTGCGCCAGTACGTGTGCGGGCACGATTGCGGCGTCATGATCACGCCCGACATCGTGCACGGCATGACCTACGGCGGCATTGCGCACGGCATCGGGGCCGCGCTCTACGAGAAGTTCAGCTACAACGAAGATGGCCAGCTCATGAGCGGCAGCTTCATGGACTATCTGCTGCCGAGCGCGATGGAAGTGCCGGCGATTACGATCGTCGACCACTGCACGCCATCCCCGCTCACCACTTTCGGGCAGAAAGGCTCGGGCGAAGCCGGCTATCTCGGCGCGCCCGCGGCCATCGCCAATGCGATCAACGACGCGCTTGGCACCCTCGATGCGCGCATCGACACGCTGCCGATGACGCACGATGCGCTGTGGCAGGTCATTCACGAGGCCCGCACGCGAAAGCAGAATCCATGAAACCCATCGTCATCGACATCCACGCGCACTTCACGCCGAAGGTGCTGCTCGAGAACTTCGACGCGCACGCCGCGAAGTTCCCGGGCGTGAAGGTCGCGCGCGAAGGCAAAAGCGCCACGCTCCAGTTTCCGGGCACCGAGCCCACGCGCCCGATCATGCCGCGGCTCTCCGATCTCGAGGACCGCCGCGCGTGGATGGACAAGAACGAGATCGACCACCAGATGGTCGGCGGCTGGCTCGACAGCTTCGGCTACGAACTGCCCGCGAAGGAAGGCCTCGCGTGGAGCCGCTACATGAACGATTGCATGCGGGAGGCGCTGCGCGAGGAGCCGCGCTTCACCCCGCTCGCCACCGTGCCGCTTCAGGACGGGAAGCTTGCCGCCGACGTGCTCGGCGAAGCCCTGGACCAGGGTTTCGGCGGCGTGATGATCGGGACGCTCCCCCAGGGGCTGCGCGGCGGCAACCTCGACGATCCTGCGCTCGACTCGTTCTGGGAAACGGCTTCCAGGCTCGGCGCGGCGGTTTACCTGCATCCGATGTTCGTCTGCGGCGAGCCGCGGCTCGCCGATTACGATCTCGTCAACGCGGTCGGCCGTCTCGTCGATACGACGATCGCCGTGTCGCGGCTGCTGTACTCCGGGCACCTCCTGAAATTCCCCGGCATGAAGTTCATCCTCTCGCACGGCGGCGGGGCGCTGCCGTACGCGCTCGGCCGGCTCGCGCGCAGCCACCAGCATTCTCAGGGTAAAGTCGCGGACCCGCGCAAAGGCTTTGCAGCGATGTACTTCGATTCCTGTGTGTTCGACGTCGATTCGTTCGAGTACCTCGCGCACAAAGCGGGGCCGGAGCGCGTGATGCTGGGTTCGGACCAGCCGTTCCCGATCGGAGACCCCGAGCCGCGCAAAGTCATTGCGAACGCCGATTTCACCGATGCGCAGAAGCAGGACATGCTGAGCGGCACCGCGCAGCAGGTCTTCCGCGTGCGCTCCGATTACTGGTGCAGGGGTTGAAAGGGAGGACTACGCATGTCAGTCATTCTGGGCAGCGGCGAGCATCGCTACGAAGTGATCGAGAACTGGGCGAAGCTGCCCGACGGCTGGGAGTTCAAGGACGTGGGCGCGGTCGCGGTCGACAGCAAGGACCAGGTCTACGTCTTCAACCGCGGCGAGCACCCGATGATGGTGTTCGATCGCGACGGGAATTTCCTGCGCTCGTGGGGCGAAGGCGAGTATCCGCGCGCGCACGGCCTGCACATCGACGTCGACGACACGCTGTATCTCACCGATGACGGCGGCCACATGGTGCGCAAGTGCACCACCGAGGGCAAAGTGCTGCTGGAGCTGGGCACGCCCGGGAAACCCGCGCCGTACATGAGCGGCGAGCCTTTCCACCGCTGCACGCACACCGCGTTATCGCCCAAAGGCGAGATTTACGTCTCCGACGGCTACGGCAACTCGAAAGTGCACAAGTACTCGCCGGACGGGAAGCTGCTCAAGTCCTGGGGCGAGCCGGGAACCGATCCCGGCCAGTTCAACATCGTCCACAACATCGTGACCGATGCGGAAGGCTGGGTTTACGTAGCCGACCGCGAAAACCATCGCGTGCAGGTGTTCGACGGCAACGGCAAATACGAAGCGCAGTGGAACAACATGCATCGCCCGTGCGGACTGTATTGCCATCGCGGAGCGCGGCTCGAATTCATCATCGGCGAGCTCGGCTCTGGCATGAGAGTGAATCGCGTGCACCCGAATATCGGGCCGCGCGTGAGCATCGTCGACAAGACCGGCGCGCTGATCGCGCGGCTCGGCGGCCAGAATGGACCGGGCACCGAGCCGGGCAAGTTCATCGCGCCGCACGGCATCGCCCTCGATTCGCGCGGCGACATCTACGTCGGCGAGGTGAGCTACACCGACTGGCCGACGACGCACCCCGACGTCCCGATCCCGAAAGGCCTGCGCTCGCTGCAGAAACTGCGCAAGGTGCAGTGAAGCATGTTTACGCGTATCGACCACGTGACGATCTGCGTGCCCGACCTCGCGCGCGGCATGGAGCAATACCGCAAGCTGGGATTCGACATTCATCCGGGCGGCGCGCACGCGGGGAAGGGCACTCACAACGCCATCGCGTTCAACCAGGACGACTACATCGAGCTGCTGGCGATCCGCGACGAGGCGGAGTACCGGAATGCCCCGGGCAGAGCGGTCGGCTCGAGCGCCACGCTGACCGAGTTCGTCGCGGCGGGCGGGGGCATACGCTACGTCGTCATCCAGAGCGATGACCTCGCGGCGGACGTCGCCGCGATGCGCAAGCGCGGCGTCGACGTCGGCGATGCGATCGACGGCGGCCGGCGCACGCCCGCGGGTCAGGACTTGCGGTGGAAAGTCGCAGTGCCCGGCCCGGGCAATGCGCTGCCGCTCGTTTTCATCCAGCAACTGACGCCGGTCGAGGAGCGCCGCAAGCAGGTGCCGGTTGCCGGCGAGCATCCCAACGGGGTGTACAAGCTCGAGCGCGCCTACATCGTGACGCACGATGCGGAAGCTGCCGCGGCGATCTACGCGAAGGTGCTGGGCATGCCCCAGCCCGCATTGCATCGCGGCACGGTGATCATGGCGAACATGGCCGTATTCGAGATCGGCCCTACCGGCCTCGGCATCGCGCAGCCTCACGCGCCGGGACCCGCGGCCGATGCGCTGGAACGCCGCGGTCCGGGTCCTTTCCAGGCGCTGTATCGTACCACCAGCATGAATGCGGCGGCGCGCTGGATGGGCGAGCACGGCCTCCCGCCGCCGGCGCGCGGCGTGCGCAACACGGGCGAGCACGCGATGCTGGCAATGCCTGAGACCGCCTGCGGCGCTTACATCGGTTTCGTCGGGCCCGAGTAAGACCCGCGCGGAAAAAGCCTAGTCCGCGGGCGAGAGCACGTGGATCACGCGGCTCGCGATCAGATCCTTCACCTTGCCGGCATAGGCGGCCATGTGCGGCGCGGCCGCGTGTGCCTTGAGCGCCGCGGCGTCGCGCCACTTTTCGATGAAGACGAACGTATCGGGGCCGAACCTGGTCTGGAAGCTGCCGAGCCCTTCGGCGTCGATCGCGGGTCCGTACTCTATGCAGCCGTCCTCGGCGAGGACGGCGGGAATGTTGGCTTTCGCCGCTGCGAGCATGTTGTCGCGCTGCCCGGGTTTGGCGGTGATGATGGCGATGACGTGAATCATGAAGTTTCTCCTGAGTAAATCGGGTCAGAGTCACTTTTCCAGTAACGCGGCTCTCGCGTGCTGCGGTTCGTTCAGCTCGACCGACCGGGTCCCAGCAGATCGAGCGCGCCGTCGAGGCGCCGGCTGCGGAAGGTTTCGCGCGCCTGGAGCTTGCGCCGCGCCTCCGGCGGCAGGTCGGTGAACTGGAGCACGCCCTTTTCGATCAGCGTGTGGATCAGGTCCTCGGTGACGCGAACGAAGTCGGCGTCGAGCGCGCCGAAAGCGGCCGCGACAGTGTCGACGCCGAGAAAGGCCAGCACCTCGATGTGGCTGGAGGGCAGCAACTCCGACGCATCCGGCGCGGGCTCGGCAAAAAGCGCGTCGATGCGGCCTTCGGCGTTGCGGCGTACGTAGGGCATGTCAATCTCTTCCGGAATGCTTCTCGGGGATGTAAATTGCGATCAACTATCGCACAATTGTGCGCCGTAGTGACTCCGAAGCTAATCCGCCGTAAGGAGGCCCGATGAAAATCACCAGGATCAAGGAGCACATCGGAGCAGAGGTGACCGGCATCGACCTGCGCGAGCCGATCGACGAGTCGACCCGTCAGCGACTCAACGATGCGGTGGCCGAGCACGCGGTGATGGTCATTCGAGACCAGAGATTGTCGGCGGCTCAATACCAGGCGGCCGCCGAGCTCTTCGGCGAGCTCATGGAAGACCAGAACCGCCGCTACCTCGTCGACGGCCTGCCGCTCGTGAGCGTGCTCTCGAACCGCCACCTGGACAGCCAGGGCAAGCCCGCAAAAGTGGCGACGAACGCCACCTGGCACACCGACCATACCAACCAGGAACGCCCGCCGAAGTTCACGATGCTCTACCCGGTGGCGCTGCCGGACAAAGGCGGCGGCACCTCGGTGTGCAACATGCGCGCGGCCTACGACGCGTTGCCGGAGGACTGGAAGCAACGCATCACCGGCATGAAAACGGCCAACAGCCTCTTGAGCCCTGCGCGCTACAAGATCGCCAATCCCGACATCCTTCGCGAACAGCAGGCGGCGAAAGTGCCGCCGACGATCCAGCCGCTCGTGCGCACGCATCCGGAACGCGGCACCAAAGCGATCTGGTTCCACAAGGGCAAGACCGAGAACGTGCTCGGCATGGACCCGGAGGAAACGCAGGCTTTTCTCGAGCAGCTACTGGAAGTTGCGATCCGCCCCGAATTCGTCTATGTGCACGAATACAGGATGGGCGACATGCTCATCATCGACGACCGCTCGACCATGCACAAGGCGGGATTCGACTACGACCACAGCCAGCACCGGATGCTCTACCGCATTCTGGTTCGGGGCGACCGGCCGTTTTGAGCCCGGGCGGTCCCGCCGCTCAAGTTTCAGCCGCAACCCGCACCGCGCTCGGCGTGCTCGCCATGTGCACGCTGATAAACCTCGTCTGCCGCGGTATCGGCGACAGCTTCGCCGTCTTTCTGCTGCCGCTGTCGCGCGATTTCCAGGCGGAGCGCGCCACGCTCACCGGCATCTACTCGGTCTACATGCTGACGCACGGTCTCGCGTCCCCGGCGATCGGCACGCTCTTCGATCGCCTCGGACCACGCGCAGTCTATTGCACGGGCTTCATCTGCTTCGTGGCCGCTTATCTGCTGGCGGGAGCCGCGGAATCGCTGTGGCACCTCTACGTCGCGCTCGGCCTGCTCGCCGGCGTCGGGACCGCCGCCCTGGGCATGGTGCCTTCGTCGGCGCTCGTGAGCCGCTGGTTCGGGAAACGGCTGCCGCGGGCGATGGGTGTGCTTTACGCGGCGCTCGGCGTCGGGTTGCTGATGATGGCGCCGACCAGCCAGTGGCTGATCGATGCGTTCGGATGGCGCAACGCCTATCACATCTTCGGTGTGGCATTGCTCGTCGCGTTGCCTCTGCTGCTGCTCGTGCCCTGGCAAAGAATCGCTGCCGGCCATCCCGAGAAATGGGCCGCGCGCCAACCGCAACGCACGCGCGAAAGAGTGTGGAACCTGCGGCGCGCGCTTCGCGCGCCGGCGTTCTGGGGACTTTTCGGTATCTTCTTCGTTACCGCGGTGGGCACCTTCGCGATCAACGTCCAGGCGGTCGCATATCTCGTGGAAGTCGGTTTCTCGGCGCTGGAGGCGGCATCGGTTTACGGTGTCGCGGGGGTGCTGTCGGTGTTCGGAATGCTCGGCGCGGGTCTTTTCTCCGAGCGCTACGGCGAGCGCCGCGTCGCCACGATTTCGTACTCGTGCTCGATACTCGGGATCTGCGCACTCGCTTTGCTTCAATGGCATCCTGTGTATCCGGTGCTGTTTGCGTTCGTCGTGCTGTTCGGAGCCATGCAGGGCTCGCGCGGGCCCCTGATCGCGACGCTCGTCGCCCGGTGGTTCGCGGGCGCAGGCATCGGGTCGATTTACGGCGGGCTTGCGTTGGCGATGGGGCTCGGAGCCGCGGTCGGTTCCTGGGGCGCCGGCCTGCTGCATGATCTGACCGGGGGCTACGGCGCCGGTTTCGTCGTCGGCGCGCTCGGCTCGGCGGTGGGCATCATCCTGTTCTGGACGATGGGAAAGAACGTCGAGCACGATGGCGGCACGAGACGCTGATAGTGGAGGAGCTATGGCACGATCGAACGACCGCCTGGACCGGGTGATACTCGAAGCGCGGCGCAACGCCGACAAGCGTGCGGCCGGATATCGAGAGCAGGCGCTGAAGCTCTATCCGTGGGTGTGCGGACGATGCGCCCGCACGTTCACGCACAGCAATCTTCAACTGCTCGAAGTCCACCACAAGAACGGCAACCACGACGACAATCCGCCGGACGGCAGCAACTGGGAGCTGCTGTGTACCTACTGCCACGAGCACGAGCACTCGAAGGTGAAAGACATGGCCGGGCGCACCGATACGCGCGAGGCCGCGCCGGCCTCGACGTTCAATCCGTTCGCTGACCTGAAAGCGATGATGGAGTCGAAGAAGAAGGACTAAGCCGTCGTCATTCCGGAGGTCCCGCCAGGGACACACCAGGGGTTCGTCATTCCGGAGGTCCCGCCAGGGACGCACATCCGGAATCCATTTTCAAACCCGCCTTCACTGCGGCTGTATCCCCGCCGCCGCGACCACCTTCTGCCATTTCTTCATGTCCTTCGCCATCGCTGCGCCAAACTCCTCGGGCGTGCCCGTGCGCGTA
>Ga0105107_10002214_pt1 | contig 12777 bp, 12 predicted proteins | sample PPLLaktember2015_6_FD_79335 | JGI IMG/M metagenome (GOLD analysis project Ga0105107, IMG submission 79335) | Freshwater sediment microbial communities from Prairie Pothole Lake near Jamestown, North Dakota, USA - PPLs Lake P8 Core (1) Depth... | ecosystem: Environmental > Aquatic > Freshwater >... | reverse complement strand
CTCCACCGAGCGCGCCGTCACCTGGGAGATCCCCGTCCTCACCAGCAACGCGCTCACGCGCGACGGCCTCGGCGAGCTCGTGGGCGCGCTGGACGCGCACCGCACCTGGCTCGAGACCAGCGGGGCCCTCCAGATCCGGCGGCGCGCGCGGGCGCGCGCGCGCGTGCGGGACGTCGTGGAACGCGGCCTGCGACGGGCGGCGTGGAGCTCGGCGTCGGTGGACGCGAGCCTGGAAGGCGGCCTCGACCGGATCGAGGCGAGAGAAGGCACGCCCTACTCGGTCGCGCAGGAGATTCTGGGGCTCCTGCTTCGGTAGTGGTTCGTCTCCGAAGTCCCTTGCGCACGAATTCCAAGGGAATTCGGGGACGAGCCACTAGGCTCGGCTGGCCACCTCTCCGGCTCAGGGTCATCTTCTGGGGCGACGGTCCGATCCGGGAGAGGGGACGCATGTCGACCAAAGAGCGGAAGGTGCGCCAAGCACTCGAGCGGAAGGCGACGCCGCGCGACGCGGGGCCCCCGGATTCCGCCCGTGTGGAAGACTGGGAGCGCCTGCGCGGGACGCTCCCCGAGCGCGACGCTCCGTTCACCACGGTGTCGGGGCGGCCCGTTAAGCCGCTGTACACCGAGGCCGACCGCGAGGGATCCGATCCGGACACGATCGGCCTTCCCGGGTTCTATCCGTTCACGCGAGGGCCGTACGCGACGATGTACCGGACCCGCCTCTGGACGATGCGGCAGTTCGCGGGCTTCGCCACGGCCGAGGACACGAACGCACGGTACAAGTACCTGCTCGAGCACGGACAGACGGGACTCTCCGTGGCGTTCGACTTCCCGACGCTCATGGGCTTCGACTCCGACCACCCGCGCTCGCTCGGCGAGGTGGGTGTGTGCGGCGTCGCGATCTCGTCGCTGGCGGACATGGAGCGCCTCTTCGAAGGCATCCCGCTCGATCAGGTCTCCGTGTCGATGACGATCAACGGGCCCGCGATCATTCTCTTCTGCTTCTACGTCGCCGCCGCCGAGAAGCAGGGGGTCGCCGCGGAGAAGCTGCGCGGCACCGTCCAAAACGACATCCTCAAGGAGTACCAGGCGCAGCACGCCTGGGTCTTCCCGCCCGAGCCCGCACTCCGCTGCATCGTCGACATGTTCGCCTGGTGCAGCGAGCACGCGCCCAAGTACAACCCGATCTCGATCTCCGGCTACCACATCCGTGAAGCCGGCGCCACCGCCGCGCAGGAGCTGGCATTCACGCTGCGGAACGGCTTCGAGTACGTCGAGCGTGGGATCGCGCGCGGCCTCGACGTGGACTCGTTCGCTCCGCGGCTGTCGTTCTTCTTCGACGTGCACAACGATTTCTTCGAGGAGATCGCGAAGCTGCGCGCGGCGCGCCGCATCTGGGCGCGCGGCATGCGCGAGCGCTACGGCGCCAAAGACCCCGAATCGTGGCGGCTCCGCACGCACGCGCAGACCGCCGGCGTGACGCTCACCGCACAGCAGGCCGAGAACAACATCGTGAGAGTCGCCTACCAGGCGATGGCGGCCGCGCTCGGCGGCACACAGTCGCTGCACACGAACTCGATGGACGAGACGCTCGCGCTACCGACCGAGAAAGCCGTGCGAATCTCGCTTCGCACGCAGCAGATCCTCGCGCACGAGTCGGGCGTCACCAACACGATCGACCCCCTCGCCGGATCGTACTTCGTGGAAACGTTGACGGACGAGCTCGAGAAGGACGCGCTCGAGATCTTCGCCGAGATCGACGCGCTCGGCGGCGCGGTGCCCGGGATCGAACAGGGTTGGTTCCAGCAGCAGATCGCCATGTCGGCGATGCGCCAGCAGCGCGAGGTCGAGGCGGGTGAGCGCGTGATCGTCGGCGTGAACGAGTTCACGGAAGGCTCCGAGAGCATCGAGATCGAGACGCTGAGGATCGATCCGGCGGTGGAGCGTAAGCAGGTGGCGAGCATGGCGGCGCTGCGCGCCCGGCGGGACGCGTCCAAGGTCGAGTCGACGCTCGCGGCCCTCACCGAGGCGTCCCGCTCCGGTGAGAACCTCGTGCCTCGCATTCTCGACTGCGCCCGCGCCGAGGCCACACTCTTCGAGATCCGTCACGCGATGGAGAGCGTGTTCGGATCCTACAAGGAGCCGGTGTTCTTCTGATGACGAATGCGAGCGCGCTGACCACGAGGAAGATCCGCGTCCTCGTCGCCAAGCCGGGCCTCGACGGTCACGACCGAGGCGCCAAGGTCATCGCGAGCGCGTTCCGCGACGCGGGGTTCGAGGTGATCTACACGGGGCTGCATCAGACACCCGAGATGATCGTCGCGGCGGCCGTGCAGGAGGACGTCGACGTAGTGGCCATGTCGGTCCTCTCGGGCGCGCACATGACGCTCTTTCCGCGCGTACAGGAGTTGCTCGCCGACGCGGGGGCCGATCACGTGCTCCTGACCGGCGGCGGCATCATCCCCGAGGAGGACGTGCGCGCGCTCGAGACGCGCGGGATCGGTCGGCTGTTCGGGCCCGGGACTCCGACGACGACCGCGATCGCGTACATACGCGAGTGGTTCGCCGCGTCGCCGAAGGCGTCGTGAGACCGCCGCTACGGGGCATGGCTTGACGGCACGTCCGGCGAAGAGCGCCTCGGCGGGGAGGCTCGGCCAACTGTCCGCGGAGCTCAAGGAGCTGCGCGAGCGGCTGCGGGCCGGCGGCGGACCGGAGCGTGTCGAGCGCCAGCATCAACAGGGCAAGCTCACCGCACGGGAGCGCGTAGCGCTCCTCCTCGATCCTGGTGTGCCCGCGTTCGAGATCGGGTTGCTGGTCGCCTGCGACCTCTACGACGGGCAGGCGCCTGCGGCGGGCGTCGTGACGTGCGTCGGCCGAATCGCCGGCAGGGAAGCAGTCGTCGTCGCCAACGATGCCACCGTGAAGGCCGGGTCGTGGTGGCCCGAGACCATCAAGAAGATCCTGCGGGCGCAGGAAGTCGCGATGCGCTGCCGGATCCCGATCGTCTATCTGGTGGACTCGGCGGGTGTGAACCTGCCGTATCAGGGCGGGGTCTTCCCGGGCCAGTACGGCGCGGCCCGCATCTTCTACTACAACTCCGTGATGCGCCGCTACCTACGCATCCCGCAGTTCGCGGCGGTGATGGGTCCCTGCATCGCCGGCGGCGCGTATCTGCCCGCGCTCTCCGACGTGATCCTGATGGTCGAAGGTACCTCCTTCATGGGTCTGGGCGGTCCGAACCTGGTGAAAGGCGCGACCGGTCAGATTGTCGAGGCCGAAGAGCTCGGCGGCGCACACGTGCATACCGAGGTGAGCGCGGTGGCGCATTACCTGCTCGATGACGACGCCTCGTGCATCGAGCGGCTGCGCCAGCTTCTCGCCGAGCTGCCCGAGGAGCAACACCAACCCCGCGTGGCGACTCCCCCCACGAGACTCGGCTACGAGCTCTACGACCTGATGCCGGACGACCACCGTCAGCCGTACGACATGCGGGCGGTGCTCGAGTGCATCCTGGACGGCGACCCGCTCGACGAGTTCCAGCCGGGTCACGCGCCCGAGATGATCTGCGGCACCGCCTTCCTCGACGGCGTCGCGATCGGGGTGATCGCGAACGCGCGCGGCATGTTCAAGAGCGCCCGCGGCGGGCCGCCGCATTTCGGCGGCATCGTCTACGCGGAGACGGCGCGTAAGGTGGCGTACTTCATCGAGACGATGAACCGCCACCGCACCCCGCTTCTCTTCGTGCAGGACGTATCGGGGTTCATGGTGGGGCCGGAGGCCGAGCACTCGGGCATCATCCGCGCGGGGGCCGAGTTCGTGGAGGCCATGGCCACCGCGACCGTACCCAAGCTCGTCGTGACGCTGAACCACGCGTCCGGGGCGGGCTACTACGCGATGGCCGGACAGGGATTCGATCCGGACTTCATCGTCTCGCTGCCGACGGGGCGGATGGGTGTCATGGAAGGGGAGAGCGCGGTCATGGCGCTCTTCAGCGCGCAGCTGGAGAAGCTGCAGGAGCGCGGCGTCCCGCCGGACGACGATCTCAGGGAGAAGATGGACGAGGTCCGCGCCGAGTACGAGCGACAGCTCGACGCGCGCTTCGCCGCCGCGCGTGGCTTCGTCGACGACGTCCTGCTGCCCGAGGAGCTCAGGCCCACGCTGATCCTGCTCCTGCGCGCGTCGCTCAGGAATCCCGGGCCGCACATCGGCCCGTTCCAGATCTCGGCGCGGTTCCTCGAGGACATGCCGTGACGCGCAGCCGCACCGTGAGGGTGGCGGCGGGCCAGGGCTTCTGGGGGGATGAGCTCGAGGCGCCCGTGCGGCAGGTCGAGGGTGGGCCGATCGACTATCTCGTGCTCGACTACCTGGCCGAAGTCACCATGTCGATCCTGCGCAAGCAGCGCTCCAAGGATCCGGCCGCGGGATACGCGCTGGATTTCGTCTCGTTGATGGAGCGTATTTTTCCCGCCTGCGTATCCCGGGGGATAGGCGTGGTGAGCAACGCGGGCGGCGTGAACCCGGAGGGCTGCGCGGAGGCGCTCGTCGAGGCCGGGCGGCGGGCCGGCGCTGCCGGCAAGGCCACCGTGGCGCTCGTGACGGGCGACGACCTCATGGACCGCCTCGAGCCGCTGATCGGGGACGGACACGAGCTTCGACACATGGAGTCGGGTCGTCCGCTGGCGGACGTGCTCGACCGCGTGCAGAGCGCCAACGTCTATCTCGGCGCCGCGCCGATCGTGGATGCACTCGCCGGAGGGGCGAGCGTCGTGCTGACCGGGCGCGCCGTGGACGCCGCGCTCACCTACGCGCCGCTCGTGCACGAGCTCGGGTGGTCGTTCGACGATTACGACCGACTCGCCGCGGGCGTCGTGGCAGGACACTTGAACGAGTGCGGCGCCCAGAGCACCGGCGGCAACTGCTCGGCGGAGTGGTGGACGATCCACGGCCTTGCCGATGTCGGCTTCCCGATCGTGGAGGCCGAAGCGGACGGCACGTTCGTGGTGACCAAGCATCCCGGGACGGGCGGCGTGGTCAACCGCGCCACCGTGACCGAGCAGCTGGTCTACGAGATCGGCGATCCGTCCGCGTACATGGGCCCGGACGTGGTGGCGGACTTCACCACCGTGGAGATCGACGACCTCGGGGACGATCGCGTGCGGGTACGAGGCGCGACCGGGCGACCGCCGCCCGAGCGGCTGAAGGTGTCCGTGGCGTACTCGGCGGGTTGGAAGTCGGCCGGCACCCTGACGTACACCTGGCCGGATGCAGCGGCCAAGGCGCGCGCGGCGTCGCGCGTGCTGCTCGAGCGCTTGGACCGTTTGGGGCTTTCGTTCGCCGAGACGCACGTCGAGCTCGTCGGGTGGGACTCTACGCACGGCTCGCTCGCGGGCGCGCCGCCCGCGGACATCCCCGAGGTCCAGCTGCGCGTGGCCGTGCGCGCTGACGAGCGCGCGCCCGTGGAGCGCTTCACGCGCGAGATCGCGCCATTGGTCCTTACCGGCCCCCCTTCCGTGACCGGATATGCGACGGGTCGTCCGCGCGTGGACGAGATCGTCGCATTCTGGCCGGCACTCATCGACCGCGAGGCCGTGGAGCCGCACGTGAAGGTGGAGATGCTGCACGTATGACGCGTCTCCAGCTCGTGCACTTGGCGCACGCCCGCTCGGGCGACAAGGGCGACACCGCCAACATCGGCGTGATCGCGTACGAGCCCGGGCACTACGATCTCCTGCGCCGGCTCCTCACCGCCGAGCGCGTGAAGGCGCACCTCGCGGAGCTCGTGCGCGGGAAGGTCGAGCGGTTCGAGCTGCCGAGAGTGTGGGCGCTCAACTTCCTCCTCCACGGGGCGCTGGGAGGCGGCGGCACACTCTCTCTGCGGACCGATTCGCAGGGCAAGGTCCTGAGCACCGCCCTCCTGCGCATGGAGCTCGACGTGCCAGACGACGTCGCGAACGCCGTGCGGGGCAGGGGCCGCGTGCCTGCCGGGTGGAGCCCTTCGATCCGATGACCGAGCCGGTCCTTCTGGAGACGCGCTCCGGCGGCGTCGCTCGCCTGACGCTGAATCGCCCCGAGAAGCGGAACGCGCTGAACGGCGAGCTCGTCGCCGCGCTCGCCGCAGCCATGCAGCGGACGGCCGCCGATCCCGAAGTCCGGGTCGTCGCGATCGCGGGCGAAGGAAAGGATTTCTGCGCCGGGCTCGATCTCGCGGAGCTCGCGCGCGTTGCCGAGCAAGGCTACGACCAAGGCCTCGCCGAAGCCCGCGCGCTCGCCGCGCTCTTCGCGCGCATGCGCGCGCACCCGCGGCCGATCGTCGCGCTGGTGCAGGGACGGGCGGTCGCCGGTGGCTGCGGTCTCGCCACCGCATGCGATCTGGTGCTCGCACACGAGGATGCGGAGCTCGGCTATCCGGAGGTGCACCTCGGCTTCGTGCCCGCGCTCGTCATGTCCCTGCTACGCCGCAAAGTGGGAGAGGGGCGGGCGTTCGAGCTGGTCGCGCTCGGGAATCGGTACTCGGCTAGCGAAGCTCTCTCGATGGGCCTCGTGAATCGCGTCTATGCCGCGGACACGTTCGATCGCGAGTCGGACGCGTATCTGGGGGAGCTGGCCTCCCGGCCGCCGGGCGCGCAGTCGCTCACGAAGCGGCTACTCTACGAGCTGGACGGCATGCCTCTTCCCCAAGCGCTCGAGCGGGGCGCCGAGGTCAACGCCGAGGCGCGCATCTCCGAGGAGTGCCGCTCAGGCGTACGACAGTTCCTGGAAAGGAAGACGATGACGTGAGCCTCTTCATCGATCGCAAGCCACGCTCGCGCCGCTTCCTGGCGTGGAAGACGCGGATCTTCGGCGTCGCCGCCGTGATCGCGCTCGTCGGGATGTACCTGAACAATCCGTACGTCACCGGAACCGCGCTGGTGCTCCTGCTGGTGGGCGTCGCGCTCCGCTTCGTGCCGGAGCGAAAGGTGAGCCCAGCCGATTCCGAGCCCGGAGAGTCCGAGATCGAGTAGCCGTGGTCCCGCTTCCCCATCGGCGCGCCCCGGCCCGGGCGTGACCATGGTGGCATGGTCGCCGATCCCGTCGCGTTGCTCCAGCGTCACCTCGGCTACCCGGCATTCCGTCCGGGCCAAGAGGATCTCGTGCGCGCCGTTCTGGCCGGGCGGGATGCGCTCGGCATCCTGCCCACCGGCGGCGGCAAGAGCGTGTGCTACCAGGTGCCGGCGCTCGCCCTCGGCGGTCTCACGCTCGTCATCACACCGCTCGTATCGCTCATGGAAGATCAGGTGGAGCGTGCGCGCGCGGCGGGACTACGCGCGGCTCACCTGAGTGCCAACCAACCCGCCGACGTCCGTCGTGGCACGCTCGCGGCCGCGACCGAGAAGCGGCTCGACATCCTCTTCGTCGCGCCCGAGCGCCTGGAGCTCGACGCGTTCCGCGAGGTTCTCCGTGGTCTGGACGTCCGCCTGCTCGCGGTGGACGAAGCGCACTGCATCTCCGAGTGGGGGCACGACTTCAGGCCCTCATACCGGCGCATCGGCGTGCTCCGCGGGTTCCTCGGCTGTCCGACCATGGCGCTCACGGCGACGGCGACCCCCGCCGTTCGCGACGACGTGGTGGATAGCCTCGCGCTGGACCGGCCGTTCGTCGTCGTGCGCTCGTTCGACCGGCCGAATCTGTCCTGGTCGGTCCAGCCCGGACGGACGCTCGCGGAGCGCGTGGCGGGGGCCTATGCGCTCCTTTGCCGCCGCCCGGGACCCGCGATCGTGTACGCGCCCACGCGCGGATCCGTCGAGCGCGTCCGTGACGGGCTCGCCGGGCGCGGCGTCCGCACGGAAGCGTACCATGCCGGGCTCCCGGGTCCCGAGCGCTCGCGCGTGCAGTCGGAGTTCATGGCGGGGCGCTGCCGCGTGGTGGTCGCCACCAACGCGTTCGGCATGGGAATCGACAAGCCGGACGTGCGCACGGTCGTCCACGTGCAGCTGCCGGGCACGCTGGAGGCATACTACCAGGAGGCCGGACGCGCGGGCCGCGACGGTGGCCCGGCCGCATGCGTCGCCTTCCACGCTCGCTCCGACCGCAGGCTGGCCCGTTCGTTCATCGACCGCACGCATCCACCTGCGCGTACATTGCGCGATTGGCACAGGCGGCTGGGTCGCGCCGCTGGCCCGGACGGTACCGTCGGTATGGACCCGTGCGCTTCGCCGGAGCTGACGACCGCCCTGACCGAGTGGCTGGCGGACTCGGGCACCGGTCCGATCGCGGCGCTGGAGCGCATCGGCACCGTTCGCCGAGTCGAGCCCGCGCGTGCATCCCCCGCGGTCCCCGAGACCCGCGAGCCCCGCCTCGGCGTACGCCACCGACCCGACTTTCGAGCCGCGCTGCGACTGCGGAAGAGCGCGCTCGCCAAGGTGGACTCGGTGCAGCGCTACGCGCTGAGCCGGGGATGCCGTCGCCGCGCGCTCCTCCGCTATTTTGGAGAGGCCGCGGCCCGCCGCTGCGGGAGCTGCGACCGATGTAGGGAAGAGCCGGGCTGACCGGGGCGACTCCTCATGGATCGATACTTCACGAAGGAGCACCACGAGCTCCGGGAGCTGGTGGCGCGCTTCGCGCGTGAGGAGATTGCGCCGGTCGCACGTGAGCACGACGAGAGCGGCGACTTCCCTTGGCGCACGGTCGGCCAGATGGCCGAGCTCGGGTTGTTCGGCGTTCCCGTTCCGGCGGAGCTCGGCGGTCTCGGGCGCGACTACCTCAGCTACATCCTCGTGATCGAGGAGCTCGCGAAGGTCGACGCGAGCCATGCCATCACGGTGTCGGCGCACACGACGTTGGGCATGTCGCCGATCCTTTCCTTCGGAACCGGCGAGCAGAAGTCACGCTTCGTTCCTCCTCTCGCGCGCGGCGAGATCCTCGGCGGCTTCGGGCTCACCGAGGCCGGGGCCGGGTCCGACGCCTCCGGTACCCGCACCCGCGCGCAGCGGGTCGAGGGCGGCTACCGGCTGAGCGGCGCCAAGGTGTTCATCACCAACGCCGGGGTCGGGGAGATCTTCATCGTCACCGCCGTGACCGATCCGGCCTCGGGCACGCACGGCATCACGAGCTTCATCGTGTGCAAGCCGACGGTGGACGTCGCGAAGGCCGAGTCCCAGGGGTTCGGCCACCGAGCCGAGCTGCCGTTCAGCGAGGGCGTTCGGGTCGGTGAGAAGGAGGACAAGATGGGCTGGCGGGCCTCCGACACCCGAGAGCTCATCCTCGACGACGTCTTCGTGCCCGCAGAGCAACGGCTGGGGAACGAGGGCCAAGGCTTCGCGAACTTCATGAGGACGCTGGACGCGGGGCGCATCGGGATCGCCGCGCTGTCGCTCGGCCTGGCGGAGGGAGCCCTGGAGGCTGCGGGACGCCACGCGAGCACGCGCCAGCAGTTCGGGCGGCCGGTGTGGGAGTTCCAGCCCGTCCAATTCCGGCTCGCGGACCTGGCCACCGAGGTGGAGGCCGGCCGGCACCTGACGTACCACGCTGCCTGGCTGAGGGACCAGGGCCGGCCTTTCTCCAGGGAAGCGGCCATGGCGAAGCTCTACTGCTCGGAGCTGGCCATGCGGGCGACTCTGGGCGCCATCCAGGTGATGGGCGCGGCGGGATACACCAGCGAGCACCCGGTCGAGCGGATGATGCGGGACGCCAAGATCTGCGAGATCGGCGAGGGCACGAACGAGATCCAGCGACTCGTGATCGCCCGCCACCTGGCGGCCCAGCTCGCCCGCTCCTGAGCGTGGGCCCGGCGGGCGGCGCGCCTTCCCCAAAGGCCTCGCTGCCGCCCCTCCGGCATTCGCCGGAACCAAATGCGGCTGTAGCGCCTATCAGTCCCGCAGCACGTCGCACCGTGGCGGTAGGTGGTGCGCGCCCGAGACGATCTGTCGCCCGGACGCCGCCGCACCGCACCCGCGACGCCGGAGGCCTGGTGGTCGCCTGGCCTGCCTCATCCGCCGCCGGCGGGGGCAGGCTCGGGACGTGCCCGGTGCCGGTTCGGGAATCGGAGCGACCACACAATCGGAGAATGATTTGAGGAGAGAAATCCTCGTCAGCGCCACGCCCCAGGAGTCGTGGGTGGCGCTGCTGGAAGACCAAGAGCTCGTAGAAGTGCTGTTCGACCGCCCGGACCAGGGCCGGATCCTGGGCGACATCTTCCTGGGCCGCGTCGAGGCGGTCCTTCCGGGCATCCAGGCGGCGTTCGTCGACTTGGGCACCGAGAAGGCCGGCTTCCTGCACGTCGCCGACCTCAACTACGGCGACGCGGAAGAGGACGACGACGAGGGCGACGCGAACGGCAACGGCCGTGGTCGCGGCGGGCGGCGTGGGCCGAAGCAACGCAAGCTGCCCAACATCCAGGATCATCTGCAGAAGGGTCAGACGATCCTCGTGCAGGTGACCAAGGAAGCCATGGGCACGAAGGGGCCCAGGCTCACCGCCGACGTCTCGCTTCCGGGGCGGTTCCTGGTTTACATGCCGTACTCGTCGCGCGTTGGCGTGAGCCGGAAGATCGAGGGCCGCGAGCAGCGCGCGAAGCTGCGTAAGCTGGCTCAGGGGGTGCTGCCACCCGACAGCGGCGGGATCATCGTCCGCACCGTGAGCGAAGAGGTCAATCAGAAGACGCTGGAGCAGGAGTTCCGCAGTCTGCATCAGCGTTGGCAGAAGATCCGCCAGGCAGCGACCTCCGGCGCGGCACCCGCGGCCGTGCACCGTGAGGCGAAGCTGATCAGCGGCGTGATCCGCGATCTGTTCAGCGACAAGCTCGACGCGCTGCGCGTGGACTCTCGCGAGGTCTTCGACGAGGTGCGTGACTACGTGCGCAGCGTCGCCCCCGACCTGATCGAGCGCGTGCACCTCCACGAGGGTCCGGTCTCGCTCTTCGACCAGTACGGCGTCGAGGAGGAGATCCAGAAGGCGTTCCAGCGCACCGTGCGGCTCAAGTCGGGCGGCTACGTCGTGATCGAGCCGACCGAGGCGCTCGTGTCGATCGACGTCAACACGGGCAAGTTCACGGGGAAGGGGCGCAAGGATCCCGAGGAGACGATCCTCCGGACGAACCTCGAGGCCGCGCGGGTCATCACCAAGCAGCTCCGCCTGCGTGACGTCGGCGGCATCATCGTCGTGGACTTCATCGACATGGAGACGAAGGAGAACCGCGACAAGGTGCTCCGGGAGCTGCGCTCGCATCTCGGACGCGACCGGGCGCGGACGAAGGCCTTCGAGGTCTCGGACCTGGGGCTGGTCGAGATGACCCGGCAGCGTATACGCCCTTCGCTGTTCACGTCGTTGACCGATGTCTGCCCCTCCTGCGGCGGCATCGGCCGGGTCTACAAGCCGGCCACGGTCGTGCGACGAATCGAGCGGAGTCTCGAGCGCATCGCCGCATCCAAGGAGGAGAAGCGCATCGTCGTGCGCGTCCATCCCGAGGTGGCGCTCCGCGTCATCGAGACCGAGCCCGGTCTTCTCAAACGACTGCGCACCCGCACGCGGCTGGAGCTCGACATGCGCGACGATCCGCTCATGCGGCTCGACGAGTTCAGGCTCCTTTCTGGCCCCGCCGAGAACGACGTGACCGAGAAGTACGCGGCGTAGCTTCTTGGATCAGGCTCCGCCGGCCGGCTCGGACGGCTGCACGGGAAAGAACGAGAACATCGATTCCACACTGCGATTGACCAGCTCCGTCAGTCTTTCCTGATCGTCGAGCGCAGCGCCCACGTCAGCCACCGCCCAGCCGCGCCAGATCACTTTGCGCGTCTCGGCGTCCGCGACGTCGATCACCAGCGTACCCTCCTCGTACTGGAATACTTCGACGTCGTCGCCGTACTGACTCGTCTGATACCCGCGCTCCCGGTCGCTCTCGATGACCTGGACCCGATCCCTCACGGCGCCGTGGAAGTGAACGAGCAGGTCCGGTGACGTCTCCGAGTGACGGATTCCGCGCTCGGCCAGCTGACGCTCGATCGCAGACCGCACCCGCTCGTCCACGATCTCGTTGCCCTCCAACCGCAGATCTCCCACCGGAAGCGTATCGGGAGCGTCCCAGGCGAACGTGAGCGGCGCCGCGAGCTCCACGGCCGGGTCGAAGTCGGCGCCGGATCGGAGAGCCGGGGCACAGGCACCCGGTGCCAAGAGCCCCAGTAGCAGCATCGCACGGACCGTCAGTCCCATACCGAAGCCTTCTTCGCCCACGTGGTTTCCTGATAGCGGTCGTGGAACGCCGACGCCGTCGCCTTCAGCACTTCCGCATCGTCTGTCGCTTTGTAACGCGCGACGCCGGCCCAGTAGAGCGCCTCGGGGGCAACGTCCGCCTTCGGCGTATCCTCGACGACCTGCCGAAAACGCCGCTCCGCGTCCTCGAAATCGCCTCGGGAGAAGGCGACCCGGCCGAGTCCCAACTCGAGCTGCGGAACCAGCTCGTCCACGGGAAGAAATCCCTCCACTCGATGCCGCTCTTCTCCGGAAGAATCGAGCACGAGAGTCATCGGCGTCCATCTCGCGTCGTATCGATCGCCCAACCTACGGAACTCGTCCGCGCGGTCGCGCACGTGCACGCGCACGGGGATGAACTCGTCCGTCACCAGCTCGACGACCCGACGGTGAGGCCACACCTCGGCATCCAGCCGAGCACAGCCCGCTCACATGGGTGCCGCGCTGAAGTCCAGCAGGATCGGCTTGCCCGACTCACGGGCGCGCTCGAGCTCTCGGTCGAGGTCGTGGTTCCAGCGGATCTCCATGACGGCCTCCTGATGTGGCATCGCTCCG
>Ga0105107_10002213_pt1 | contig 12778 bp, 10 predicted proteins | sample PPLLaktember2015_6_FD_79335 | JGI IMG/M metagenome (GOLD analysis project Ga0105107, IMG submission 79335) | Freshwater sediment microbial communities from Prairie Pothole Lake near Jamestown, North Dakota, USA - PPLs Lake P8 Core (1) Depth... | ecosystem: Environmental > Aquatic > Freshwater >... | reverse complement strand
TTATCTGAAGACTTCACGAAATCTTTTTCTGGATCAGAAATTAAAGCAGATCTTTCCAAAGCTTGTTCATAAGTATCAGTTGTTAAAATTCCAAATATAACGGGGATTTTATATTTGAGCGAGACTTGTAAAATTCCGCTGGCCGTATTTCCTGCAACATACTCAAAATGTGGAGTGTCACCTCTAATAACAGCACCCAAACAAATTATTGTGTTATACTTCTTCTGCCCAGCAAGCTTTTCTGCCGTTATCGGAATTTCAAATGCACCCGGAACTTTTATTAGATCAATATTCTCCTCAGAATAGCCATGCTTTTTTAAACAGGTGAGAGCACCTTCGAGAAGTCTATTTCCAATAAGTTCATTGAAACGGCTTAGTATGATCGCAAATTTATATTGAATACCGGATAATTTCCCTTCAAAAATTTTCACGATTTTAATTTAATTTGGTGTAAGTAAAAATGAAGACATATTATGCAGAATTTTTTACAAGCCTTTTTTGCATTGCTTCGACTATAGACGAGTTTGAATAATACTTCCCGAAATTTTTTTCATCATCTCTTTTCCCTCCATGAAAATCTGAGCCACCCGCTTCAAGCAGAAAATATTCGTTAACAATTCCCCTATAAAATTTTACTTGCAACGGGTTATGAGAAGGATGAATTACCTCAATTCCATCAACACCTGAATCAATTAATTCTTTAAGGAGATTCTCAGGCATATTTCCAGGATGGGCGATAAATGAAAGTCCTCCGGCATCATTTATAATTTTGAATGCGCTTTGAGGTGAAATGTGCACTTTCTTTTCGTAAGCGGGACAGCCGTTACCTATATATTTATTGAAGGCCTCATAATAGGACGATATCAATCCTTTATTAAGTAATGCCTGAGCAACATGCGGCCGCCCAACAGCAGAATTCTTGGTAATTTCCAGAACATCATCAATTGAAATAGGGAACCCCAGAGATTTAAGCTTATTTATTATTCTTATTGCTCTTTTTACTCTTTCCTCTCTAAAAAATAAAAGATAACGTTCCAATTCAGCATTATCAGTTTCAATAAAATAACCTAGTATGTGAATTTCTCTATCTCTAATATCTGAACTGATCTCTACACCCGGGATTACTTCAACACCCAATTCATAACCAAATTGCATTGCTTCTTTTATTCCGGAAAGATTATCGTTATCGGTAATACTGATAATTTCCAACCCGGTTTCTTTTGCTTTACTAATTATTTCGCGGGGAGAGTAGAATCCGTCGGAATAAATTGTATGTATATGTAAATCTACTTTCCCAATCATTTACACATCCTTCATTATATTATCTTAACTAAATAGTTCTTTAAATTTTTCATAATTAATTATTCTCAATTTGGAACCTTCTAGTTCAACAAATCCTTTCTTGGCAAAAGAGTGCAGAGTTCTTGATATCGTTTCCCTTGAAGTACCAGCCATGTTTGCGAGATCATGCTGGAAGGGTAATTTTTCTATTTCTACAGTACCCTGTTTTATTTTGCCAACATCATCTGCAAGCTGAAGAATAACAGTTGCAACTTTACCTTCAGCGTCTTTTAATGAAAGGGATTTAATTTTCATATCTGCTGATCGAAGTCTTTGAGTTAATTCCTGCAGCAATGCTACAGAAACTTCCGGATGGCTGTGTAAAAGATCTAAAAAATCGCTGCGCTGAATTAAAAATAGCTCAGAATCTTCCATTGCAGTAACATTAGCAGAACGGGCAAGTCCATCAAGTATTGCCATTTCTCCAAAAAAATCAGAATCACCAAGGATAGTCAGAATTACTTCCTTACCATCATCACTTACGCGGGAGACTTTTACTTTCCCTTCAATAATTACAAAAAGTGCGGAACCTGTCTCATGCTCAAATAAAATGACAGCTTCTTTTTTGAAAGGTTTTCGGGTTCCTAACTTAGAAATTTGTTCTAATGTTTTTTCGTCCAAATCAGAAAAGATAGGAACGTACTTAAGAAAATCATTCTCTTGCATAGCTGCTTTGCCCTTTTAGTTTATTTATAAACTAATATAGTTTTGAACCCTACAAAAGTCAACCTTCTATAACACGGCACTTTTTTTCTCAATATGTTTTTCAATAAGAATTTAATTCTGAATGATTAATTTGAAGCAGATTTTTCCTACTTATTCCATCTATGACAAGTCAAATTTACATTGCTTTTTGGTGCTTATGTGTCTATTTTTATTACTTAAAATTTAATCAAATTCTGGAGAATTAAACGTATGGCTATGATGGCCAGGATGAGAAGCTTAGCACCTGCCTTTATTATTAGCGTCGGTGCTCTATTTGTTCTTTTTATGGTTATTTCCGATTCAAATGTATTGGAAGCTTTAGGCGGAGGAAGATCTAATCTTATTGGCTCGGTTAATGGCGAAGATATAACTTATCAGGAATATTCAAAAGCAGTTGATATTCAAAGAGAAAATCAAAAAAAACAAACCGGCAAGGATGTGGAGGATGAAGAGTTAGATCAATTGAATGAGCAGGTTTGGGATGCATTAGTTACTCAGAGATTATTATCCCAGCAGATAGAAAAATTTAATATCACTGTTTCAGATCAGGAAATTAAAGATGTAATTCTTAGCGATAATCCCCCGGAATTTCTTAAACAAAATTTTGTTGATTCATTAGGGAACTTCAATAGGCAGCTTTATGAAGAGGCTATCTTCAATCCCCAGAATAAAGAACCTCTTTTACAGGCAGAAGAATATGTGAGGCAAAATCGCCTTAATGAAAAGCTTCAAAGTATGCTGTTAGCTTCCATGAATGTTTCTGAATCTGAGATAATCAGAAAGTTCGCAGATCAGAATATAAGGATGAATGTTCAATATGCCTTAGCTGATCTTTCACAATTTCCCGATTCGACAATTAAATTAACCGATGATGATTTGAAAGCTTATTATAATAAAAACCTTGATAAGTATAAAAATCCTGCACAAAGAAAATTAAAATATGTTCTTTTTTCAAACAGTGCATCTAAGGATGATTCTATAAATGTGTTCAGCAATCTGGAAAATGTTGCCGGTATTATTAAGAGGGATACTGCAAGCTTTAAAGAAATTGTAGATATTTATTCCACGATTCCTTATAAGAAAGATACATTGGCACTAACCGGTTTTCCACAAACAGTAACCGATAAAATTAGTCAATCGGTAGCAAACTCTTTAATAGGCCCCATCGCAACCCCGGAAGGAATAACATTATACAATGTTGTTGAGATAATTCCTACAAACGAAACTTTAGTTAAAGCATCGCATATTTTAATTAATCAGTTTGGCAGTGATGAAAAGAATTATGATGAAGCCATGAAGTTGTACAACGAATTAATATCAGATGCCGATTTTGAAAAGCTTGCTAAAGAAAAATCAGCAGATCCAGGTAGTGCCCAAAGGGGAGGCGATCTCGGTTGGTTTGGTAAAGGTGCAATGGTACCTGAATTTGAAAAAGCTGCTATGGAAGGAAAAGTTGGGATCATCCAGAAACCCATTAAATCAAATTATGGCTACCATATTATAAAAGTTACGGGCAAATCAAGTAATAAATATGTTGTTGAAAAAATTGTTAATCCGATTAAAGCATCGGCTTCTACAAAAGATGTGCAATTTAATTCCGCACAAGATTTTGCTTACTTAGCCGAAAAAAATGGATTTGAAAAAGAAGCTGAACTAATGAATTACAAAGTTCTGGAAACAGCTCCGTTCGTGAAAGATGCTTTTTCGATTCCCGGTATTGGAACAAACAAAAGATTGATTGATTTCTCTTTTGATAATGGTTTAAATACCGTAAGTGAAGTCCACAAAATACAAGCTGGATATGTTGTTGCAAAAATTTCTGAAGTCATTAATGAAGGAGTGAAATCTTTTGAAGAAGAAAAAAATATTATAAAACCTACGGCAATAAGAGAAAAAAAATATGAGAAGGCTAAAGATTTAATCACTAAAGTTAAAAGCAAAATTAATGGGGATTTAAATAAAGCTAATTCTGTCAACCAAAGGATTATAGTCAGCACTACAGGGAATTTTACTGGCGGTGTAAGTATTCCGGCTATCGGGAGAGACTTTGCATTTATTGATAATGCTTTAAAGCTTCAGTTGAATAAAGTTTCCGAACCAGTAAAAGGACAGCGAGGCTATTTCTTATTGAAGGTAATCGAAAGAACCCCCTTCGATTCTTCGGCATATCAAATTCAGAGGAATACTTTAAGGGATAATATCATGCAGGAAAAAAAGAATTACTTCTTTAGTCAATGGCTGAATAAATTGAAAAACGATGCCGATATTGTTGATAATAGGTATCAATTTTTAGGAAGATAATTCCTTTTGATTTTTTTAAGAACCCCCAATTGAAATTTTACGGTAAAAATTGGGGGTTTTGATTTTTTGGCATTGCCATCCCGTTGGGAAAAAATAAATTTTGAACTTAGTGACAAAATTTAGTTTCAAAGAGTGATATATTGAAATTGATATTAGTTCCACTAGCGATTGCCTTATTAAATGTATTTGCTTCTGCCCAATATAATGGGAGGAACTTCAGCATAGGTGTAAGCGAGATTTATACTACATCCGCAAAAATATATCTCGACCCAAATTCTTCCGATATAGTTTTAAGAAATGATTCCTTCCCTCTGGAAGACATTTTTAATCAAGGAATTGAATTAAGGTATAGAATCACCGAACCTTTAATATTAGGGCTTAATGTCGAGTATATGAGAAAAACAGAATTTGGACGAAATGTTACCGGTTACCTAGAAAATGGTACTAATATACCGATAAATGTTGAAGACGGTTTTGTCCTTATTCCAATTGAATTTTCTGTTTATTATTTAATACCATTTTCAACTGAGAAATTTAAATTTCTGATGGGCGGCGGACTTGGTTATTATATTGGTGAACAAATAAGAAAATTCGGTGATGTTGAAGTAACTAACATAAACCGGAAAACTGCATACGGTGTTCAGGTCATGATTTCAATGGATTATATGTTAAAGGATAATATTTCTATAAGAACGGAAATGAAATTTAGAGACCCGCAGTTCACTGTAACAAGTGCCTACACCAAAAGAGAGACTATATATAACGGCACCACAGTAAGAATTCTACAATCTTCATTCGATTCGAAAGTTAACATTGATGGAGTTACTTTTATATTGGGTGCGGCATTCCATTTTTAATATTTATTTAAGTTGAAAAAAAAAATAATATATTTAGCCGGATTTATGGGAGCAGGGAAAAGCACCATTGGTCCTATTCTTGCTAATACTTTGGGTTGGAATTTTTACGACCTTGATAAAGTAATTGAGGAAAAAGTGGGGAAAAAAATTAAGGAAATCTTTGCTGAAGAAGGTGAAAGATATTTTAGAGAAATTGAAAGAAAAATTTTACAGGAATTATCAGGTGGAGAAAATCTTATAATTTCTCTCGGTGGTGGTACAATGGCTAACCAAACTAATTTGGATATTTTAAAAAACAGCGGGGAGGTTATCTATTTAAAAGTTTCCCCTGAAGCTGTATTCAAAAGGCTAATTCATAAAAGGGATAGACCGATATTGAAAATTGACAGTGAAGATAATTTTAATAGCAATGAATTAATGAACAGAATAAATCGGCTCTATAATGAACGGCAAAAATATTATGAGCAGGCAGATATCACCGTTGATACAGACAATATAAATGTAGGCAAGACTGTTGATAAGATTGCCAAGCTGATTGTCAAACTAAAAGCCGGTTGAAATTAAATGATTTCCTTATCAACAAAAAAAGTTTTAATCCCGCTTAAGGGAAATTCCTACCAGGTTTTAATCGGAAGCTCAATATTGTCAACTCTATCTGATGAAATAAAGAAAAAGAACCTTAATAAAAATTTAATTATTGCTGTTGATGGAAATGTTTGGCATTATCACCAGAAAAAGATTAAAAATCTCTCCACTCAAATCTCGAATAAAATATTTTTTTATATAGTTCCTCCCGGAGAAAAATCAAAATCTTATCTTGAGTTGAATAAATTTTATGACCAGTTGTTAAATAATGGATTTGGGAGAGATACGCTTATTATTGGGATTGGAGGAGGAGTTATTGGAGATTTAATTGGATTTGCCGCAGCTACATTTATGAGAGGTGTTCAATTAGTCCATATCCCAACAACATTACTGGCATCGGTTGATAGTTCGATAGGAGGGAAAACAGGGATAAATTTTGGTAAGAGAAAAAATATCATCGGTGCTTTTTATCAGCCAAAAGCTGTATTTATTGATACGGATTTTTTGGATACTCTTCCGCTTGAAGAAAAAATTTCCGGTTTAGGCGAAGTAATTAAATATGCATTCCTCTCTGATTACGACCTTTTCAATTTTGTAGAAAAAAAATTCAATTCTCTTTTCGATAAAAAAATTATACAGGAAATAATTTTAAAGTCGGTTTCAATTAAAGCAGCAATTGTAGCCCAAGATGAAAAAGAATCGAGTCTTCGGAAAATTTTAAATTTTGGTCATACATTTGCCCATGCATTTGAAAGTGAAATGAATTTTAGAGTCAAGCACGGTGAAGCAGTCGTTGCCGGAATGATTGCAGCTTTATTTTTATCTAATGAGCTAAACTTATTATCAAATCAAAACCTTGAAAAATTTCTCTCACTACCTCTTAAAATAAAGCTTCCATTAAAATTCGCTTCAATGAATAAAGGAAATATTTATGATATAATGCATTCCGATAAAAAAAGTAGTAGTGGTAAAATTAATTTTGTACTCATTTCCGATATTGGAAATATTTTATTAGATGTACATGCAAATAAGAAAGAAATTTTTAATGCATTACAAAAAACCGAAGATGCCATTCATAAAAACTTAATTAAACCCAAATAAGCTTCCTTTCTTAATCAGCAATTTGTTCTTAAATATTAAATAATTGATTTAAGCTTTACGGAGTATTTCTGTGATAAAAAAAATGTCTCTACTATTTTTAATTCCTTTTCTTATCAGTGCTCAACCTAAGGAAGAAGTAAGAGCGGTTTGGCTGACAACGGTTTTTAATCTTGATTGGCCAACAACTTCCGGGGAAACTAATCAAAAAAATGAGATGAGAAATTTACTAAATCTTCTTCAAGGAGCTAATTTTAATACAATAATGCTTCAGGTTAGGGCAAGAGGAGATCTATTATATCCATCCGGAATTGAACCGTGGGCAAAATCAATTACCGGAAATTTAGGACAAAATCCCGGCTGGGATCCACTTCTCTTTATTTTAGATGAGGCTCATCAAAGAGGAATTGAAGTTCATGCATGGTGGAATGTTTATAAAGTTTACGGAACCGGTATACCCCCGAATACTAATCCGCAGCATGTTGTGTTAAGTCATCCGGAACTTTGTAGAACTTATGCAGATGAATGGTGGATGGACCCCGGAATTCCCGGAACAAAAACTTATCTATTAAATCTTGCAATTGAAATGATCCGTAAATATGATATTGACGCAATCCATTTTGACTTTATAAGATATCCCAACCCGGATTTTGATGATGCTGATACCTACGTACTATACGGACAAGGCGTAAATAAATCTGACTGGAGACGTAATAATATAAGCCAGTTTGTATATGCGCTATATGATTCTGTTCAAGCGATTAAACCTAGAATAAAAGTAGGCAGCGCTCCTATCGGAATTTACCAGGATCTTTCTCAATGTTTATCTGGATGGGATAGTTACTCAAACACCTTTCAAGATTCCCGCAGATGGCTTCTGGCAAATAAGCATGATTATCATTCACCTCAGATTTATTGGGGAATAAATACCTGCCCCCGTTTTGATTCACTTGCAATGAATTGGATTGCAAATTCTAATGGGAAACATATTTATCCCGGGATTGCGGTTTACAGAATGAGTCCACCCGACAATTGGCCTGCATCCGAAATTATTGCTCAAATAGATTCATCAAGAATTTATGGCGGAGAAGGTCAGACTTTTTTTAGAACAGCTAGCTTTACTTCAAATCAAAATAATATTTATCAATTGGTCAGAAATGGAGTGTATCAATATCCTGCGAACATCCCACCAATGCTCTGGAAAGATAATATTAAACCAAATTCACCAAGTCTTTTAACATTAACTACCATAGATTCTTTAACATTCACTTTAAGTTGGGATAAACCTCTTCCGGCATCTGATGGAGACACTGCAATTTATTATAATGTTTATCAGGATAATTCATTCCCTGTTGATATAAGTGATATTAAAAAAGTAATTAAGTTTAGAATTGCTGGGGATACTTCAACAACAATTACATTAACTTCCGTTCCAAATGAAAATAAATATTTTGCAATAACAGCTTACGATAAAGGATATAATGAAAGCTTACCTGCTGAAGTTGCATTAATAGTAAATTATATAAACGAAGCTATTTCTTTAAATGGTTATGAACTAATGCAAAATTTTCCAAACCCATTCAACCCCTCAACAGTTATAAAATATACTTTAGCTTATCCAGGGAATACATCAATAAAGGTTTATGATTTATTAGGAAATGAAATAGCGGTATTAATTAATGAATTCCAAAATGCGGGAAGTCATGAAGTTATATTCTCTGTGGACAACCTCCCTTTATTCAATAATAAATTAACCAGCGGGATATATTTTTATACTATTAGGAGCAATGCGTACTTTGCAACAAAGAAAATGTTATTAATCAGATGAATAATTGGTTTAAAAGAGGGAAAAACTGTCGGATTTTGAGGGCGTAAAACCCGACAGTTTTGAGTGTCATTTTGTGGAGGGGTGCTATGCTTAAAAAACTATTTTCTATTTCAGGGTTATTTGTTTCAACTGATATGCCATAAGCAGAGGATTTGAAATTGTAATGAAATGTAATCTTTTTAAGTTCGTCTAAAATTTACCGGTAAATTTTGCTAATTGTTCTTAACATAATTACCGAATTTCCTTTTTTTACCTTTCAAATAACAATTCAAATTTTAAAAAGAAACAGCCGGATAAGTGGCCAAACTTACCCGGCGGTTCATGAGTGTCATAATGATGGAAGGGTGCTTTGCGTAAAATTTTTTTCTGGTTACATACTCCCAAAGTTTATACCAGGAAAAAACACTTAATTTTGCTGAAATAGCTTATAGTCTTTGTATCATAACTAGATTTATCTGATTTTATTATATTTTTGAGACACTTTTAAAATAGGAGCAATGATGTTTGATTTTAATCTTGATGTAAGCTTGGATCTTGAAAAAGAAATATTGGATTTAAAAAAAGATATGAATGCCATTATATTGGCTCATTATTACCAGGAATCTGAAATACAGGATTTAGCAGATTTTGTTGGTGACAGCTTAGAACTCGCAAAAAAAGCAAAGGCAACTGATGCTGAAATAATTGTTTTTGCAGGTGTTCATTTTATGGCTGAAACAGCTAAAATATTAAATCCTAATAAATTAGTTCTGTTGCCTGATCTAGATGCCGGTTGTTCTTTGGCAGATAGCTGCCCTGCATCCTTATTTAAAGCCTTTAGGGAATTATATCCTGATCATATAGCAATTACATATATAAATTGTACCGCAGCGGTAAAAGCTTTGAGCGATATAATTTGCACTTCAAGCAATGCAGAAAAAATTATTAATCAAATTCCGAAGGAACAGAAAATTTTATTTGCGCCGGATAGAAATCTTGGTAAATATTTAATTAAGAAAACGGGGAGAGATATGTTATTGTGGGATGGAACCTGTATCGTTCATGAAACTTTTAGCGAAAGAAAAATAATTGATCTAAAAGCACAATATCCAAATGCAAAAATAATAGCTCACCCTGAATGTGAAGATTCAATTCTTAATCGTGCAGATTTTATAGGATCAACAAGCAAACTATTAAAATATGTCCAGGAAGATATTGCAAAAGATTATATTGTTGTTACTGAATCGGGGATAATACATCAGATGGAAAAATTGGCACCTGGAAAAAATTATATCCCTGCACCGCCTGATAAAAGCTGCAACTGCAATGAATGTCCCTTTATGAAGTTGAACACTATGGAGAAATTGTATTTATGTATGAAAAATAAAGAGCCGCAAATTAGGATGGATAAGGAATTATTGATAAAAGCATTAAAGCCCATAGAGAGAATGCTTGAAATGAGCTAGCATTTTTTAAGTACAATTTTAAATGTTGTCCCTTCCCCTGGGGCAGAGCTTTTAACAAATATTTTTCCTTTATGATAAACTTCAATAATTCTTTTTGAAAGGCTCAATCCCAATCCCCAGCCTCTTCTTTTTGTGCTGTATCCGGGTCTGAATACATCTTTCCTTCTTTTCAAATCTATTCCCTTGCCGTTGTCAGTTACATCAATCTCAACTCTGTTGTGAACTTTTTTTATAGTCAAAATAATTTTACCTGCTTTATGATCAATTGCATCGAGGGCATTCTTTACAAGATTTTCTATTACCCACTCAAATAATTCCGAGTTTAATTCTGCACAGACCTGTCTATCGCCGTCTATTGTCAGCTCAACACTTTTACCGGTCTGCGGCAGCCTTCGCTGAAAATATTCCGTAACCTTTTTTATTTCATCAAAGACAACCATTGGTTTAATTTCCGGTGTAGCACCAATTTTTGAAAACCTGTATGTAATCTTGCTCAACTTTTCAACATCGTTATTAATTTCTTCAGAGATATCTAAGACTTTATCCGGATCATTATAATTAATTTTAAGCATTTCAAGCCAACCCATAAGGCTTGAGATTGGAGTGCCAAATTGGTGTGCAGTTTCCTTTGCCATTCCTACCCAAATATTACTTTGTTCGCTTCTTTTAATATTGCTGAATCCGATATAACCAAGAATTATAAAAAGTGCAGCAATAATTATTTGCAGATAAGGATAGAACTTTAACCGATCAATTAATTCCGAGTCACCATAATGAATTTTTTGAAGTATAATTGAATCCTGGTATGTGACAAGAATAGGATTATGAGATGCATCCATTTCTTTAATTGTTTTTTCAAGGAAGGTATGCAGCTCATTTTTATTCAGAGTAGTATCATATTTAACATTACGAATATCAGATTTGTTTGTTATATCAATACTATTTTCCGAGTCGGTAATGATTAATGGAAAGTCAATTGGCTTAATAATATTTTCAAAAAGAAAAGTAATGTCCACATCCGATTCGGAAGTGTTGGCAATGTATTCTATTCCTTTTGCATAAAGAGTTACAATTTGTCTTTCCTTCTCCTGCAGCTTTTGCACAAGGCTTTGTGTATAGTAGAGTGTCCCCACTGCTATTATAAGGGCTATAATTAATAAAGTTACTTTAATATTTATTGAAGCCGGTCCGCCAGCCATTTTCATGGTAATCCGTCTCCCTGGGATTGGCTATATTCCTCATAAAATTTTTCTAATGAATTAAAAATTGATTTAGCGATCTTCATTTGGAATTCATCTGCGAGAAGTAATTCTTCTTGCTCAGGCACAATCATAAAAGCTGGTTCTATTAAAAGTGAAATTGATTCCGGGATTCTGCACATATAAAGGTTATCCCAATACAATCCAAAATCTTTTAAGCCGAGATTATCTAGTAAATTTTTATGAATCAATTTGGTTAAGGGAAGTGCCTGTGAATAATAATAATAAACCGAGCTTCCATTATATTCAATTGGATTAACACCCTGAGGAACTGCATTATTATGAATGCTAATGGATATTTCCGGATTAAATGAATTTACTTTTGCCTTTCTTTCTCTCAATGACAAACCTTCGCCGGAATGAGTTAAATAAACTTTAGCTCCTGCATTTTCAAGCATTTCTTTCAGCTTCAAAGAGATTTTCATATTAACATCTTTTTCTCTTGTTTTGCGAGGGCCTATAGCTCCATAATCCGGTTCATGCCCCGGATCAATTGAAATAATTCTTCCATCAAGCTGGTTACCCCAAAGCAAAAAAGTAGAATTTCTTTTTGCCGGTTTGTTAATCTTCAGCTTTAACAAATTATCTTCGTAAGAAGCTGAATAACCCCAATGAGTTTTTTGATTCAAAAAAATATTCAGATGAAGAACACCCTCTTCCGGTTGATCCCATTTTATTTCTTTTATAAAATCGTTCTTTCTGTCATAAAAAATCCAGTCAATATTTGAGGTAACATTATAAACAAGCAATTCCAAAGTCGAGGAATTCGGCTGAGTTACTCTGTAGGGAAGTTTTTCATTTAATCCTAAACTGATGGCTACTGATTTTTCAGAATCTTCTGTTCTAATTATATAAATTGATCCTAGAGGAATTGGAGTTCCTACTGGAAGCTTTTCAACAGATGTATCGGGAATAAAAAGGACTTCTGAATTTGAAAGTTTTGCTTTGTACCAGCTTCCTATTTTTCCTATCACTTCTAATTTTATACCTTCATCAAGAAAGAGGCTGTAACCTTTCCCGGGTCCATATCTTCCTGTAACTTTGTTCGGGTCGTATTTTATACTTACAACTTCCGGAATAGAATTATTCATTACAGAAATTTTTCCCGGTGCAGTTGCCGAAATTGTTCCTAGAGTTTTATGAACAATATTTATTTTCACAAGGGCATTTTTCAATTCCTTATTTAGTCTAATCCCTCCTTTGTAAATTCCGGCTATAGTATCGTTTAAACCCTTAGACCTCGGTCCAAATACAGCATCGCCCCAATAATATTTATTTATAATTTTAGTTTCTCTCATCGGGAATTTTTCTTTCATCCCTTAAATAATAAAATTTGCATCTGCACCGGGTGTGGCTTTT
>Ga0105107_10002211_pt1 | contig 12779 bp, 15 predicted proteins | sample PPLLaktember2015_6_FD_79335 | JGI IMG/M metagenome (GOLD analysis project Ga0105107, IMG submission 79335) | Freshwater sediment microbial communities from Prairie Pothole Lake near Jamestown, North Dakota, USA - PPLs Lake P8 Core (1) Depth... | ecosystem: Environmental > Aquatic > Freshwater >... | reverse complement strand
TTAAGGATCTTGATCTCAACCTCATCCTGTGGAGTCAAATAAGGCTTTTTCTCGTACTCGTCCAGTTGTTTGGCAAGTTCGCCATGGGCGTGCTTTGCTTTTGAGAACTCGTCATTTTCTCTCATGAGTCTTTCGATCAAGATCTCGTCTTTAGCCCCCATTTCCTTTCCTCCGAACCTAAAAAGGCACTAAAATGCAAATAATCAAAAAAGTTAATATAATCAGATGATTTTGTCAAACAGAATGGGTTTCCTGCCACTTCATTTCAGCTTCTGATGGCCGGACGTAGATGGGAATAAAGGCGGACACGTCGAGAGTTTCACCTCTTTGCAGAAGTTCGAGGCCCAGCGTGGCAACGACCGACCCATGAGGAACGCGAAGCGGAAGGGCGGGAAAAAGGGCAAAAGAGGGCAAGGTATTTCGAAAATAGTCTCCGTAAGTTCTTGTGCCGTCACCGATGAAAATCGTCTTCTCTCGTATTTGAGCCACAAGTTCTTCAGGTCGCATGGCTCCATACGGGGTCAACCGTTTGACACGACTTCCTCCTTCATATCGGTAGAGAGCGGTGTAAACTTCTGCCTTTCGTGCGTCGAGGACTGGGCAGATCGCATAGGAGGTCGGGGCGACCTGGGCTGTCAGAGTATCCAACGTCGAGACGCCAACAACAGGCAACCCGGTTGCAAAAGCGAGGCCCTTCACCACACTCACTCCGATCCTCAGGCCCGTGAACGAACCGGGCCCCAGGGAGATGGCGATCCCATTCAGATCTGTTAGATTGCAGCGCGATTGGTCAAGGACACCTCCGATCGCCGCGATTAATCTTTCCGAATGGGTAACCGGGAGGTTCAAAAGATTGTCCGCGATGACTCCTTGATCATCGATCAATCCCACGCTGCCACAGGAGGTGGAGGTGTCGATCCCGAGGATCTTCATATCAGAATTTCATTCCTCCTGGAGTAAAGATCCGGATGAGATCGTTGTAGAAGGCGAAGAGCATCAGAAGGATAATAAGAATCAAGCCGATCTGTTGAGCGAACTCCATTTTCTTGATGCTGATGGGTCTCCGCAGGATTCCTTCCAGAGCAAGGAATAGGAAATGACCCCCATCGAGGATGGGTATCGGGAAGAGGTTAATCACTCCGAGGTTGATACTGAGAATGGCCATGAACAGGACAAGACTCAGCAACCCTCTTCGGGCCTGTTCGCCAGCCATTTGAGCGATCAGGATAGGGCCACCGATTGTTTTCGCTGGAATGACCCTCTGAATGAGTTTCACAATGCTCACAACGGTCAGTTCAATGCCCTGCCAGGTCTGAAGGGTTCCCTTCCCCACAGCCACCAGAGGGCTGACCTTGCGGATCAAGATTTCCTCGGAGGGAGAGATTCCGATCATGAAAATGGTTTCCTCTTCTCCGAAGAGGTTTTTCACTTTGGAGGCCTGAGGGCTCACCTTTGTCTCGATGGCATCCCCCTCCCGTTTCAACCGAAGGGTCAGTTCTTTCCCTCCGCTGTTGCGAATGATCCTGGAGAGATCATCCCACGTCGAGACATCTTCTCCGTCAATCGACTGAACGATATCCCCTTTTCGTAGGCCCGCTTGTTCCGCAGGAAGGCCCGTGCTAATGCCTCCAATCGTGGAAGGAAGGTAAGGAATGCCGAAGAGGTTGATCACCGAAAAAAGAACAGCAGCGAAGATGAGATTGGAGAAGGGTCCGGCCCCGACAATGAGAGCTCGTTTCCAGATCGGTTGGGCAGAAAAGGACCGGGGGCGATCTTCTTCTTTCACTTCCTCTTCGGGGTTCTCCCCGATCAGTTTCACGAATCCACCCAGAGGAACTGCGGCGATCTGATACTGGGTCTCGCCAATCTTCCGACCCAGGAGTTTAGGGCCAAAGCCCAAAGAAAAAGTGAGAACCCCCACACCCAGTTTCTTGGCAAGGAGAAAATGGCCGAGTTCGTGGATGAAGACGAGAATACCAAGAACGACGATCGCCGAGAGAATGCTGGTACTGATCACAGTGTTTTCCTTTCTAAGATGGTTCTCGAAGTTTCTCTGGCCCAATGGTCCGTCTTCAAGACGTCCTCCAGAGTCTGAACGGGTTTCACGTCATGTTCCTCCATCACCTGTCGAATGAGTGAAGGGATCTTAGTGAAGGGGAGGGCTCCGTCAAGGAAGGCATTGACGGCAATCTCATTGGCGGCGTTAAGCGTCGCAGCCATTGTACCTCCAATCTTGATCGCTCGGTAGGCAAGATCGAGGCACGGATATCTCTCTAAGTCCGGAGGGAAAAATGAGAGACTCTCTTTTTGAAACAGATTCAAGCGAGGAAGAGGGAGGTTTAGCCTCTCCGGGAATGCGAGGGCGTAAGAGATCGGAATTCTCATATCCGTGATGCCCAATTGCGATACGATGGACCCATCGATGTATTCCACCATGGAGTGAATGACACTCTGTGGATGGATCTGAACGTCTATCTTCTCGACCGGGATATCGAAGAGCCAGTGGGCTTCAATCACCTCCAACCCTTTATTCATGAGGGAGGCCGAGTCCACTGTGACCTTTCTCCCCATCTCCCAGTTAGGATGACGAAGGGCTTCCCTGGCCGTCACCTCCTGGAGTTTTGCAAGAGGAAGGTGAAGGAATGGACCTCCTGATGCCGTAAGAATGATCCGGTGAACATCCTCTTTCCGATGACCGAGCAGAGCCTGGAAGACAGCGCTGTGCTCACTGTCCACAGGAAGGAGCTGGATCTGCCGTCGTCTCGCTTCTTCCATCACAAGGCCCCCCGCCATCACCAGCGATTCCTTGTTCGCCAGAGCAATATTTTTCCCTGCTTTAATTGCAGAAAGAGTGGGAATGAGGCCCGCTGCACCGACAAGGGCAGAGACGACCAGGTCCACCTCAGGGTGGGTTGCCACCTGAATGAGACCCTCCACGCCGTGGACGATGTCGACCGGGAAAGAGGCCAGCTCTCTTCGAAGGGTGTCCGACAATTCTTTGTTAAGAACCGAGATCATCTTCGGCCGAAATTGAAGAATCTGTTGTTTCAGGAGCTGAATGTTGACACCGGCGGCCAGGCTCACCACCTTGAACCGCTCAGGAAACTGCTTGACGATGTCCAGGGTGTTGACACCAATCGAACCTGTGGAACCCAGGATGGCCAGACGTTTCATGGCGCCTCCTTCACCCAGCAGACAAGAACATAGTAAAGAAAAGGAGCCGTGAAGAGGAAACTGTCCAGTCGATCAAGCATCCCTCCATGGCCTGGAAGGAGACCTCCTGAGTCTTTCACCTGGGCACTCCGCTTCAACATGGACTCTGTCAAATCTCCGAGTTGACCCAAAAGCCCCATCATGAAGGCCACGAGAATAGCGATGGAGATGCTGAGGTGAGGGAGGAAGAGCCCCCTAAAGATCAGAGAGGCGAGGACGGATCCCAGAACCGCCCCAGCGAGTCCCTCGACGGTTTTCTTCGGGCTAATCTTTGGATAAAGCTTGTGCCGACCTATCCAGGATCCCACCAGAAATGCCGAGATATCTCCAGCCCAGATAGTGGCAATGAGAAAAAGGACCCACGTTCGGCCCCCGGTCAGGTTCCTGATTAAGGAAACGTGAGAGAGAAGGAATCCGATATAGAGGATTCCCAAAAGCGTCACTCCCATCTTTGAAATGGCTGAATGGAGATCCTCCGAGGTAATCATGAAAAGCAAAGAAAGAAAAAAAAGGATGAACGCCAAAAAGGGAATAACCATCTTCCCATTTGCAAAAGCCATCAAAGCCGTGAGCATCAACCCCAGTCCCATTCCCAACGCGTGTTCAATCTTTTTGGACTGAGGAAGGGCAAGTTGATAGAATTCTTTCAGGCCCAAAAACGTGGCACTGAGCACCATCAAAGGGAGAAGGATCGGTGGCCCATAGACGATGAGAAGAATCAATGGAGGCACGATCAAGAGCCCCGTCCATGTTTTCTTTCTTGCAATGTCTCCCATTCTCACCTTCTTTATCTTTTCTCCCGGCAACAAGAATACGCCATCTTAGGGCGGCCTATGCCGACGCAGGGCGGGAGATGTCGCCCCACAAGGGCCGTTCAGCAAGACGACACCTGCCTGCGGCAGTCAGGGGCTTACGCGTGGAATTCCATCTCCGGGAAATCTGAATCTGATCTTCACTGGCAGGATGATCATCGAGCGTTCTTGCTATTTTTCGAGGCCATTCAGTTGCTCACTGGTCATCCCGAACCTTCTTTCCCTCGACTGATAGTCTGAAATCGCCTTCAGGAGTTCTTCCCGATTGAAATCTGGCCAAAGGGTCTCTGTCACATACAATTCGGTGTAAGCGATCTGCCAAAGAAGAAAGTTAGAAATACGAAATTCCCCACTGGTCCGAATCAGAAGATCCGGGTCTGGCATCCCCTGGGTCCAGAGATAGTCCGAGAACTTCTGAAAAGTGATTTTCTCTGCAGCCATTTTTCCTTTCTGACAATCACGAAGAATTCTCTGAACGGCTTGGAGGATCTCGGAGCGGCCCCCGTAACTCAGTGCAAGATTGAGGATCATCCCGGTGCGGTCTTCCGTCTTCTTCATCGTCTCCCGCAGAGTTTGCTGAACCTCCAACGGGAGATCCTCCAGTCGACCAATCGCAAGGAGCCGGATATCGTTCTGGAGCATCTCCTCGACCTCTTTCAGAAGATACTCTTTGAGCAGGGTCATGAGGGCCGAGACTTCCTCCTTAGGCCTTTTCCAGTTTTCAACGGAAAAGGCATAGAGGGTCAGTATCTTGATCCCGAGTTCCCGGCAGGCCGTGACCACCTCTCGAACAGCATCGATCCCCTTCATGTGACCACGGATTCGGCTGAGGGACTTGTGCTTGGCCCAGCGACCATTGCCATCCATGATAATGGCGATATGATGTGGAAGCTTATCCTTATCGATTTCCATCATGCGTTGTGCAATCCTCTAAAATCAGACCCACGCAGGAATGTTCTAAAGCTATCACATTGATTTCGGATTTTCAATAAAAGGTCAGTCATTCGGTGAGAAGAAGAGATGAGGGAGGCAAACAGAGGAGCAGAGGGGAGGAGACAAGAGATTTCTCCTCCCTCTTCTGTCTATTTTTCAACGATGGCCTCCACAGGGCACACCTCAACGCACGTTCCACATTCCGTGCATTTTTCTTCGTTAATCACGTAGGGTTCCCCTTCTTCAATGGCCTCGGCAGGGCATTCCTCCGAACAGGTTCCGCAAGCCACACATTCTTCGGTAATCACATACGCCACTCGAATCACCTCCTTCGTCTCTAAATTTCCATGATTTCCTTTTCTTTGGCGGCCAAAATAGCATCGGCCTTCTCTATATGCTTGTCTGTTGACGTTTGCACCTTCTCCATGAACTGGTGGAGTTGGTCTTGGGAGATTTTCTTGTTCTTCTCGAGTTCTTTGAGGTGATCGTTTGCTTCCCTTCGGAGATTCCGGAGAGAGACTTTTGTTCCCTCCCCCATTTTTCTCACGACCTTGACCAGTTCCTTTCTCCGTTCCTCGGTCAAGCGGGGGATCGCGATTCGAATGATCTTTCCGTCGTTGGCTGGCGTCAGCCCCAGTTCCGATTTAAGAAGGGCCTTCTCAATCTCTCCGATAATGGTTGTATCCCAGGGTTGAATCGTCATCAGTCTCGCTTCTGGCACTGCCAGTGTGGCCACCTGCTGAAGTGGCGTGGGGGTCCCGTAATAGTCGACTCGAATATGATCCACCAGAGCCAAAGAGGCCCGTCCCGTTCTGACTTTCCCCAAATCGGCCTTATAGGTGGTTAAGGTTTTTTCCATCTTGGCTTCGATGTCTTTGATGATGTTTTCGTCCATGGCTTATCCTCTCACTCGGGTGCCCACATTCTCCCCGAGAACCACGCGTTTGATATTCCCCTTCTTCTTGAGATTAAAAACAACGATCGGGATGTGATGGTCCATGCAAAGGGAGATGGCTGTCGCATCCATCACCTTGAGTTGTTTTTTCAAGACGTCCAGGTACGTCAGTTCCTCGTATCTCTTGGCTCGCCTATCCACCATGGGGTCGTAGTCATACACCCCTTCGACCTTTGTGCCCTTGAGGATGACCTCTGCCCCAATCTCCATGGCCCGAAGGGACGCTGTGGTGTCTGTCGTGAAATAAGGGTTTCCGGTCCCCGCGGCGAAGATGACCAGTCGGCTCTTCTCGAGATGGCGGATGGCTTTTCGACGGATGTAGGGCTCTGCGATCTCGCGCATCTCAATGGCCGTCTGGACTCGTGTTTGGACCCCCAGTTTTTCGAGGGCATCTTGCAAGGCCAGAGCGTTAAGGACAGTGGCAAGCATCCCCATGTAGTCTGCAGAAGCACGATCCATTCCCTTGGAACTCGCTGCGATGCCGCGAAAGATATTGCCTCCTCCGATGACCACGGCCATTTCCACTCCGAGGTTCTTTACCTCTCGGATCTCTCGGGCGAGCTGCAGCATCACCTCGGAGTCGATGCCGAAGTTCCCCTCGCCGCTCAAGACCTCTCCACTGATTTTGAGAAGGATTCTTTTGTATTGGGCTTTCTTCATGGGAGGGTAGATTCAGTTTGGTCCGTTCCCCAACGATAGCCAGAATCTAACTCAGGGACGACGTCGAAGTAAAGCACAAAATTCTTGTGTTCCTTTGTCCGGAGATCTCTCCTGGTTTTTAGGAATCTTCTTCCCGATGAGGCGGAGGATCGATCCCAAAGACAAATCAGGCCTCTGCGGGTTTAGACGCTAATCCTTCACCCAGTTGAAATCGCGCAAATCGCCGGATGGCGATGTTCTCCCCCATCTTGGCGATCAGAGAATCGAGGACTTCCTTGACGCTTACATCTGGATCTTTGATATAAGTCTGTTCGAGAAGACAGACTTCCGCAAAGAACCTCTCCAGCTTTCCTTCAATGATCTTCTCCATCACTTTTTCAGGTTTTTTCGCGTCCTGGGCCTGAGTTCGATAAATTCCTTTTTCCCTTTCCACGACCGAAGGGGGAACCTGATCCCTGCTGACGTATTGAGGGCTGGTGGCCGCAATGTGCATGGCCATGTTCTTTACAAAGGCCTGAAAATCTTCTGTTCTCGCGACAAAGTCGGTCTCACAGTTAATTTCAACCAGGACTCCAATCTTTCCCCCCGCGTGGATATAGGAAGAAACCAGCCCTTCCGTCGCGATCCGTCCTGCCCTCTTGGCCGCCGCCGCAAGTCCTTTTCGTCTGAGGTAGTCAATGGCTCCCTCCATATCTCCGTTGGACTCTCGGAGCGCGGTCTTGCAATCCATCACTCCAGCTCCAGTTCTCTGCCTTAAGTCCTTAATGAGTTCGCTTGAAATCTCCATTCCCGCTTACTCCTCCTCTATGTTATCTGTAGCTTCGTCCGCCTGAATCTCTCCCGAAACTTCGGGTGGGGCAGATGCCGCCATCGCCTTTTCTTGTTTGGCTCCCTCGACCTGGAGCTGCTTTTCATAGCTTTGTCTCCCTTCCAAGGCCGCGTCGGCAATCTTGGAGGAGATGAGCCGAATCGCCCGAATGGCATCATCGTTCCCCGGAATCACATAGTCCACATCTTCAGGATTGCAGTTTGTGTCCACAATACCGATGGAAGGGATCCCTAATTTCCGGGCTTCGTTAATGGCGAGCTTCTCCTTCTTGGGGTCAACGACAAAAACGGCGGCAGGAAGGCGGTTCATGTTCTTAATCCCGCCCAGGGTTTTCTCTAATCGGGATCGTTCTTTTTCCAATTGGAGGATCTCCTTCTTTGGAAGAAGATTGTAAATCTCTTCGTTCTTCATGGCCTCGAGCTTCTTTAATCGGTCAATCGAGCGCCGGATGGTCTGAAAATTGGTCAACATTCCCCCCAGCCAACGGTGGTTGACGTGAAACATGTTACAGCGGGATGCCTCCTCGTAGATGGACTCCTGTGCCTGTTTCTTCGTCCCCACAAAGAGGACATACTCGCCCTTGGAGGTAATGTCCCGGATGTATTGGTAAGCCTCCTTGAAAAACTGAACAGTTTTCTGGAGGTCGATAATGTAAATGCCGTTTCGCGCTCCGAAAATATAGGGTTTCATTCTCGGATCCCACCGTTTCGTTTCGTGGCCGAAATGAACCCCAGCCTCCAAGAGCTCTTTCATCGTTACTTCTGCCATTGATCCCTCCGTTTCCTTTTAGATTTGTTTATTTCATTTATGTATAAAACAAATTAAATTGCTAACATATGAACACTGAATTTGCAAGAGAAAAATGCCAGATATGAGCGCCTTCTTAATGGCTATTGGGGCTGCCGAAAGATCCTTGGCCAAGATCCAAACAAAATTCGAGTTTCAATTTTCTCAGACGCAGAAATATCATTGGGATCAATGAGTTAAGAGGTGTTGATAGGTCTAGAGATTGGGCGAGCTTCGAGTGTTTCACGTCAACTTTTTTACGAATGGACTTGAACTACTTGACCTAAATCAAGGAAAGATTGGAATTGTCGGGTTATTCTTTACTTAGAAGAAGATACCCACACCTCGGAGGTTTGGCATGAGATGCCCAGGTCAGGACATGAGGTTTTGGAAACCAGGAGATATATTTGAAACCCAGTGCCCCAAATGCGGGAGAAAGATTGAGTTCTTCAAGGATGAAGTCAGACGCAGATGCGGGTGTGGGCATGAAGTTTTCAATCCCAAGATGGATCTTGGATGTGCTGCCTGGTGTCAGTATGCCGAGCAGTGTGTCGGGGACATTCCTGAAGAGATGAAGGCGAAGCAAAGGGCAGAAGAGAAAGGTCTCCTGAGAGAGAGAATCTCATTGGAAATGAAGAAATTCTGGGGAACCCATTATCAGCGGGTCAATCATGCACTCAGGGTCGCTCGGTATGCAGAAAAGATTCTAAGGATGGAAGGTGGAAACCCGCTGGTGGTCATAGGGGCAGCCTATCTTCATGACTTGGATAGACATGGCGCTGAGATTGAAGGGCGGAAGAGCCCTGAAAATGGAAAGAGGGAGAGATTTGCGATGGTTAGGGAGATTCTCGAGCGTCTCGTCGTGGAGAAAGAAGCGATCTCGGAGATCGTCGACGTCATCCACCGCCTTCATAGTCCAAGAGATGAAGAATCGCTCAATTTCCAGATTCTTTATGAAGCCGATTGGCTTGCTGGGATCGAGGAGCGAGAAAACAGGGAAGATCAGGCTGAATTGGAGGAGAGGATCCTGAACAATTTCAAGACAACGACGGGCCGCCAAATGTTGCGTGGATTCTTCTCAGGGTCATGAAACCAGAGAGAGGGTGGTTGCCATGAGAGTCGACGGTTTCTTTCGCTCAGTAAACGTAGACTCCAAAATCTCCGCTGAGGATAACTGTTTTTCTTTAAAATCACTCCATTTGAAGTGTGATATCAACTTCTTCTTTGCGAAGAAAAAGATCCTGTCTTTTTTCTTGTAAATCCACACCGAGTGTAGGGTTTCTCCTTCAGAACCGTTGGCATCACCCCCCAGTCTTCCACGTTTGCAGCAGCCCTCAATTTGATCGAGATCGATTTCGATTTCGGGGGAACCCCACTCCTTCAAAAAGACATCTTGACAAATTCCGGCTAGCATCAGGTGGCGGCGTGGTGATGCAGGGCTGGGCTGGCTTCTGAAGTAGCCCGAAATATTACTGAGAACCGGGTCCGTCACTGCTTTTGAATAGGGTTTAACGTTTTGATCGTATTCTCTCATAAATTCAAATTATTAGAAAGAGGTGCCTTGCTTCCTATCGAACCCTGCCCAACAAACCAACCATGGAAAAAAATTACGTTCTGTTACGATTTTTTGTCATGAATCCTAGCTTTGATGGATCTGTAAAATTCGAATAACTCGTGGAAATTAAAGATAATTGTTCTTGAGTATCAAACGAACTGTCATCTACGTTATTGTTGTTAAATGCAATGAGCGTGCCAGTCTAGGTAACTAATTTCGTTAATGAAATCGGTCTGACTCAGGGAACTCGGCAGGCTTGTCTCGAAGAGTAGGGAGGCTCCTTTAGCCATATGTGAAGTTTTGAATACTTAATTAAATAACGAAAATTGTCTGATGCTTTCAAGGTTTGCGGTATTGTCAGACCCCCCCGTCGTGAAGCCGGTTGCAACTGTTGAGAATTTCAACCTGTTATACACTCGGAAAAGGCTGGCCCGAGAATTGCAGCAGATTCTCTCAAATCTTTGCCGCTGATCATTGGCGGTTCCCCTGATTTTATCTCGCTTTTTTCGAATCAATTCCTTTGGAGCGTAGTTGACTCAATAGACGACTCCAATCAGGGCATTCGTCGAGAGTTCGGTTTGACAGATTGTCCTTGAACCATTTGAGAAGATTTGATCGAAAGAGAAGCAAACAGAAAGAGGAGGTGCTTATGTTTTTCTCACGGTCTTGGAAGGGTGCTTATGTGAAACAGTTGATGTTTCCCGTCCTCATCTTGTTGCTGGCCAGCGGTCTTCTCTTGGGATCCGCGTCGCCTAGCGTGGCACAAGACCACCAGGAGTCCATCCGGGTTGAAATCGATGAAGTCAACGCTGCTATTGCGAGAGAAGGGGCAGAATGGATTGCAGGCGAGACCTCTGTCACGAGGTTATCCCACGCAGAGAGACAGAGCCGGCTGGGGTTCATTCCCTCGGACATCCCGGAGGAGAAGTATATTGTGCAGGACTTTGCACCTATGGCGGCGCCCTCTCATCTTGATTGGAGGAACAACTCTGGAAATTATGTGACGCCCATCCGAGATCAAAGGAGTTGCGGGAGTTGCTGGGCTTTTGCAACGACCGCCGCTCTTGAATCAGCCACGTTAATCACACTGGGAACACCCGGTGTCGATATCAATCTCGCTGAACAGATTCTTGTGTCGTGCAGTGGAGCTGGAAGTTGTGGAGGAGGCTACACTAGCTATGCCTCGGATTACTTTCAGGACACGGGTCTTCCTCTTGAGAGCTGCTATCCCTACACAGGAACGAATGGAAATTGTGGGAATGCCTGTTCGAATTGGCAGTCCTCTACCTATAAAATCGTCGACTGGTGGGGCGTAACGAAATCCGTCGATGCGCTGAAAAACGCACTTTATGCGTATGGTCCCCTCGTCACGACGATGCAGGTTTATTCAGATTTCGATTCCTACCAAAGCGGCGTCTATTCCTATGTCACTGGGTACAAACGCGGCGGCCACGCGATTCTCCTCGTTGGCTACGATGACCCTGGGCAGTACTTCATCTGCAAGAACAGCTGGGGGACGTGGTGGGGAGAGTCTGGATACTTCAGAATCGCTTATTCGCAGCTCAATAGTGTTGTGAACTTTGGCACTTATACGATCGCTTATGATGATGCGATTCCTCCTGACTCGGCAGAGACCGTCTCTCAGCCGACGACCCTATCAGGCCAGACACCAGGAGCGGTGGGTACCTCCTACACCTACTCGACAGGCGGTTCCGCATCGAGCGCAGGACACTCCGTGCAATACTATTTTGATTGGGGCGATGGAACCAATTCTGGATGGCTTACGGTTGGAACGACGAGCGCCCAAAAATCCTGGAGCGCTCCGGGAACGTACGCCGTGAGAGCCAAGGCGAGATGTTCGCTTCATCCTACGGTCGTTTCCACGTGGACGAATGCCCTGAACGTTGTGATCGGTTGCGCTGCGCCTGGAACCCCTTCGACTCCCTCTCCATCGAACGGAGCGACGGGTCTCTCCATGAACCTGACGTTAAGCTGGGCAGCCTGTGCGAATACGAACTCCTATGATGTTTACCTCGGAACATCGAGCACCCCACCGCTTGTGGCCAACAGGACAAGTACGAATTATGCGGTGTCCGGGCTCCTCAGCGGCACAACGTACTATTGGAAGATCGTGGCCAAGAACACATGCGGAGGAAATACCGCTGGGCCCATATGGAGCTTCACGACGATTGCTGAAACGATTACGAGACCGAATGTGCCAAGCGGACCAGCAACGGGTTCGACCGGGTCGTGGTATACCTTTCAGACAGCTGGATCGACGTCGAGCTTCGGTCACTCGGTGCAATATCTTTTTGACTGGGGAGATGGGACCACCTCGGGATGGCTCCCCGTGGGCACAACCAGCGCCTCGAAGTCCTGGGCATACACTGGGACCTATTCTGTGAAGGCGATGGCAAGGTGCTCCACTCACACGTCCACGACCTCATCTTGGTCATCGTCTGCGAGTATGTCCATCAGTAACCCTGGGTTCACTGTCGTAAAGGTTCTTTCCCCGAATGGAGGAGAAATCATTGCCGCAGGCTCCACTTACAGCGTCAGATGGGGGGCACCCTCAAACGCAGTGAAATTCAGGTTGTACTATTCAATGAACAATGGTCTTAGTTGGAAAACCATCACGACATCCTATGTGACGGGCACGACATACAGCTGGACTGTTCCGACAGTTACCAGTTCGCAAAAGAACTGCCTGATCAAGGTCAACGGGTACGATTCATCCGGCAGGCTGGTCAGTTATGACCGTTCGGATAAGGTATTTAAGATAGAGGTTGTAAGGTTGAACTCCCCCAATGGGGGATCTGCTGTGACTCCAGGTGGAACGATTCGAGTTAGCTGGACGACTCACGCAACAAAAAAACCTGTGGCCAAGGTAAAAGTCTACTTCACCAAAGATGGAGGAACAACCTGGAAATTGGTGGATACTCTCGTGGGAAATCCTTCTTACTATGATTGGTTAGTACCTACCATAGGCAGTAGTCAATGCAAGGTTAGGGTGATTCTGAAGGACGTCAATGGGGA
>Ga0105107_10002210_pt1 | contig 12784 bp, 6 predicted proteins | sample PPLLaktember2015_6_FD_79335 | JGI IMG/M metagenome (GOLD analysis project Ga0105107, IMG submission 79335) | Freshwater sediment microbial communities from Prairie Pothole Lake near Jamestown, North Dakota, USA - PPLs Lake P8 Core (1) Depth... | ecosystem: Environmental > Aquatic > Freshwater >... | reverse complement strand
TCCGCGGTCATCTTCGTCGTGGTGATCGTGAACGCGATCGTGGGGTTCCTGCAGGAAGCGAAGGCCGAGAAAGCGATCGCGTCGCTCTCGAATATGGTGACCACCCATGCGACCGTACGCCGCGACGCTGGCAAGCAGCGCGTCCATTCCGATGCGCTCGTGCCCGGAGACATCGTGTTGCTTCAGTCAGGCGACCGGGTCCCCGCGGACATGCGTCTCGTACACATAAAAGGCCTGCAGGTGGACGAGTCAGCGCTCACCGGAGAGTCCGTGCCGGTGCACAAGGCGCTCGAGCCCGTCGCATCCGACACCATGCTCGGGGACCGCAGGAACATGGCCTATACGGGCGCGCTGGTGACGGCGGGCTACGGTGAAGGCATCGTATGCGTGACTGGCGACCACACTCAGACCGGCCACATTGCAACGCTCATCTCGGAAGCGGTCGACCTTGCCACACCGCTCACACGCAAGATCGCACAGTTCAGCCGGTTGCTCGTGTGGGCGATACTCGCGCTCGCGGCCGCCACCTTCGCGATCGGAGCCGCACGCGGCGAGAGCCTGCTCTATATGTTCATGGCGGCGGTCGCGCTCGCGGTCGGCGCCATACCCGAGGGCCTGCCGGCCGCGGTCACGATCGTGCTGGCAATCGGGGTCGCGCGCATGGCGCGACGCCGCGCGATCATCCGCAAGCTGCCTGCGGTTGAAACGCTCGGCAGCACGACCGTCATCTGCTCGGACAAGACGGGCACGTTGACCGAAAATCAGATGACGGTGCGCGAGATATTCGCGGGCGGAGAGTTTTTCGAAGTGACGGGCGCGGGCTACGAGCCGAGCGGCGAAATCCGTCTCGATGGTGCGGCGGTGAATATCGCGGACCACCCAGCGCTGACGGAGTGCGTTTACGCCGGCGTTCTCTGCAACGACTCGCAGGTGGCGCGCGGCGACGACGGACGACTACAGGTCCAGGGCGACCCAACGGAGGCGGCGCTGATAGTCGTGGGTGAGAAAGCCGGACTGCTGTACGCTGGCACGCATTCTGCCGCGCCGCGCCTGGACGTGATCCCGTTCGAGTCCGAACACATGTTTCGCGCGACGCTGCACGAAGCACCTTCCGGCCGCGTGATCTACAAAGTCGGGGCCGTGGAGCGTCTGCTCGAGCGCTGCAGCGATGCGCTGGACGCGCACGGTGGGATAGTGCCCCTTGACGCAGACGCCAAGCGCGGCGCGGTCGAAGCCATGGCAGCGCGGGGCCTGCGCGTGCTCGCGTTTGCACGCCGCCACACCCATGCGAACCATTCGAAGCTCGAGCACCCGCACGTCGCGGAGGGACTCACCTTCCTCGGCTTACAGGCGATGATCGATCCCCCACGGCCGGAAGCGATCGAGGCCGTGCGCAAGTGTCAGGAGGCGGGGATCGCTGTGAAGATGATCACGGGCGACCACCTTATTACCGCACGGGCTATCGCGCGCCAGATTGGGCTGAAAGGCGATGAAGCCGATGGAGTGCTCCTGGCCGTGTCCGGACGCGAGCTCGAATCGATCCCGGATGAGAAGCTGCCCGAAACAGCCGAGCGGGCGGCTGTTTTTGCGCGTGTCGCGCCGGAACAGAAACTGCGGCTCGTGCGCGCGTTGCAATCGCGCGGGCATGTTGTCGCCATGACGGGGGATGGTGTCAACGACGCGCCAGCGCTCAAGCAGGCGGACATTGGCGTCGCGATGGGCATCACCGGCACCGATGTCGCCAAAGGTGCTGCCGATATGGTACTCACCGACGACAACTTCGCGACGATCGAAGCCGCAGTCGAGGAGGGGCGCGGCGTCTTCGACAACCTCACCAAGTTCATCGTCTGGACGCTGCCGACCAACTGCGGGGAGGCGCTCATACTTCTTACGGCGATCTTGCTCGGCCTCACGCTGCCCATCGTGCCGGTGCAGCTCCTCTGGATCAACATGGCGACCGCCATATTCCTCGGGCTCATGCTCGTTTTCGAGCCCAACGAACCAGGTCTCATGCAGCGTCCGCCGCGCGACCCGAAGCGCCCGCTGCTCACGTTTGCGCTCGTCATGCGCACCGGACTCGTATCGCTCGTCCTGCTGGCCGGCGCTTACTGGCTGTTCTTGTGGGAGATGAACGTGGAAGGCGAGACGCTCGCCGCCGCTCGTACCGCCGTAGTCAACGTCATCGTTATCGCCGAAATCGGGTACTTGCTCAACTGCCGCTCGCTCACCCATTCGCCGTTCTCGATCGGCTTTTTTTCCAACAAATGGGTGATAGGGGGCGCGCTCGGCATGGTCGTCGCGCAGCTCATGTTCACTTATGCGCCGGTGATGAACACGCTTTTTCATACCGCCCCTATCGGCGCCGAGTCGTGGTTGCGCATCGTCGCGGTTGCGCTCGTCGTTTTTGCGCTGGTCGAATTCGAGAAGTGGATCCGCTACGGCCGCGGGCGCGGCGGGCACGTGCTGCCGGAATGACTCTGCATTCTGTCGGTTGCCACGCTGACGTTCTGCCCAATCACGCCACGTGAGGCTCACGCGACATGGTTGCGTGGCCGGATCAGCATTTTGCAAATAATCAATATGATTTGGCTTTGGTCGGGTTTGTTGAACGTGCAAATAACAAAAAAGATCCGGGGGCAATGCACAATATTGGATGACTAATTGAAAACGGGCATACCAAGAATGGTTCTTTAGAAGACGCGTCTGATTGGTATCATAAAGCGGTGACTTCGGGTCGAAAAGAATCGGCACTTGCTTTGTATCGCGTCCTTTTTAGGCGAGGAGAATTTCGCTTGGCATACGACTGGGCAGAGTTTGCGTACCAGAATGGTGTGCCTGGCGCAAAAGAAGCGCGGAAGCACGCCGCGCATTTTGCCGAAGTGAAATTGCCTTGGTGCGGTTGAATTTAGCCAGATGCATTTATACGTGTTTCCATCCTCGACGCACCGCGATACTCCTCCAGATCCAGCCCCTTCAGCGCCGGTATTTTCTTGTAATCCACGGCGCCACGTTTCCAGAACTTCGTGACCGAGACCCCGCACCCCGATTCACTGGGGTGTGAGGTCAGTGCGACGAGAGCAGCTTTGGCTTCATCGAGGGCTGCCGCAGCAGCCTCCGACTGCATCCTGGCGGCGAGGTGTTTTTGAGCCGCATCCCGCCACGCCAGGTCTTCCCGGGTCCGGGAATCCCGGTCGGTGAGCGGCGGGGGCGTATCGGTGTCGAGGCACTTCATGAACCCGTCCCAGGCCGCCCGGATCTCGGGCCAGCGTTCCGGCTGCGCCGGCACCTCGATCAGCAGGCCCTCGGCGCCGTCGAAGACCCACAGGTGTGCGAGCTTCGCCCCCGAGACCATCAGCTGGTGCTCGATCTGCCAGCCGTAGTATTCAGGCACGGTGCCCGCTGCCACGGCTTGCCAGAGGTCGGATTCCCGGCCCTTCATCGGGCACTTGATCTCCAGCACCAGGCTGCTGTCCAGGGTGATCCCGTCGAGGCTCGCCGAGTATTCACCTGCGGACAGGACCAAGGGCTCCATGATCTGGCCGGTCATCACCTCGTACCCCCGTTTCCTCGTCGGCGTAATAGTGCAGGTCACCGTACGTCGCAGTCCCATGAAAAGTTTGTGCGTTCGCCGGGCCTGCGAAACCCAGCGCGCCGAATATCGCGACCAATCGTCTTTTCGTCCCGCTTGCTCGGCAGTGGCCATGCCGGTTCAAACAGCCCGGTCTGTTTGCATCGGTGGATTTCTGCGGCGTGTCAGGCCGTCTGGGCGGACGGCAACCGGTTGCAGTAACCCGTATCGGGGGCGGCGCGGTCAAGCGCACTGTGCAGGGGGCGCTGTCGTCGAACCGGAAATATCGCGCGATCCACTCGTGGTCGCCACAGCCACACCCGTTTTGCTGATGGTCACGCCATGCCCGGGCTGCAGCGGCTAGGGGTACGACTCAGCGTGCTGCATTGCGACGTTTGATCTGCATCAATTCGCGGCACGCCTCGTTTGCGAAAATCCCCCCCAGAGAATTCATCAACAGTGGATGCGCACGCGCATGCTGCGGGCGCAGGTGGAGGCAGAGTGTTCCAGGTGCGCATACACGGCAGGGGCGGGCAGGGCGTGGTTTCGACGGCGGAAATGCTGTCGATTGCCGCATTCGAGCAGGGCAGCCTGTATCTCGCGCTGCCGCGGATTCGCGAAGTTTCGGCGCATATTGCGGCGGCGGTCGCCGCCATCGCGAACAAGAGCGGCCTGGCGGGCACGCCGCCGGCAGCGGACATGCTCGAGCACATTCAGGCGCAGATGTTCAACCCGCGCTACCAAGAGCGCCGTTCGGCGGCGCGGCGATGCCCGGGGCGGGCGGCGCCAGGCGCCGCTGCCGGGCGCTCAGCCGTGCAGGCGGTGGTATTTCTCCATCAACTGCTCCGGCGTTTCCCTGAAATCCGGATGCGGAACGATGCAGTCTGCCGGGCACACGACCATGCACTGCGGTTCGTCGTGCGCGCCGACGCACTCGGTGCACTTGTCCGGGTCGATCACGTACTTGGAATTGATGACGCTGATCGCCTTGTTCGGGCACTTCTCCGGACACGCGTCGCAGTCAGTGCAGTCTTCGTTGATTGTCAGAGCCATTACGATCTCCCAGGTTGCGAAGGTTGAATTATTGCATAGCAGGGACGCCAGCACGCTCGTGTCGCAATGCCGGCGTCGCCGGGCGGTCGCCGGGGACCGTGAACCGGACGGCGCCAACGCTGCGCAGTGCGGTCTCGCGCTAAGCGAGCTTGCTGGTATACGAGGTCAGCGCCTTCATGTAATTGGTGCGCTCGAAGGCCGCGGGATCCGGGCAGGCCTGCTGACTCAACGAGCCCTTCATCTGTTCCACTGAAACGTATTCGCGCTCGGTCATCCATTTTTCGATGCTGCTTATCACGGCCGCGACATGCGTCGGCCCTTTGCGCAGGAGGCTGCTTGCAAGCATTACGCAATCGGCTCCGGCCAAGAGCAGCTTCAAAACGTCCTCGGCGGTATGTGCGCCGCCGGTGGCGGCAAGGCTCGCGCGGACGCGGCCGCGCAGGATGGCGATCCAGCGCAGCGCCAGCCGCAGTTCGTCGGAGGTGGACAGCACCAGATGCGGCGCGACTTCGAGTTCGTCGAGGAGAATGTCGGGCTGCACGAATCGGTTGAACAGCACCAGCCCGGACGCGCCGGCGCCCGCGAGCCGCACCGCCATGTTGGCCATCGCGCTGAAATACGGCTAGATCTTCACCGCGACCGGGATGCTGACCATGCTCGTGACCGATGCCACCAGGTCGATGTAGCGCTTCTCGATTTCAGTGCTGGTGTCGTCGGTGCCGGTTGCCAGAAAATAGATGTTGAGCTCGATCGCGTCGGCGCCGGCCTGCTCCAGTTGCCTGGCGATTTGCGTCCAGCCGCCGGGCGTGTAGCCGTTCAGGCTCGGTATCACCGGCACCGCCAGCGCCCGCTTGGCTTCGCCGATCATTTTCAGATACTTTTCGGGGCCGGTCTTGTAGTTTTGCATTTCCGGAAAGAAGCCGTGCGCTTCGGGCGACAGCTCGGTTCCGGACAGCATGAGGTTGTGGGTGGCTATTTCCTCGTGCTCGATCTGCTCTTCGAACAGCGACGGCAGCACCACAGCCGCGACGCCGGCGTCCTCCAGCCGCTTCAGGCTGTCGATCGAACTGGTCATCGGCGAGGCCGCGGCCACGATGGGATTCCTGAGCTCCAGGCCCAGATAACGGCTGCGCAGATCGGCGCTCATTGTTCCTCCTCCTTGGAGCTGAGCGGGAGCGCTGCGGGAGCCGCGCCGCCGCCGCTGTCGTCGGTTACGTTACGGTGCACGCCGGCCACCTGCTCATAGAGCTGCCAGCGCGCGTCGGCCGCGCTCTGCGCTATCTTCGACAGCATCTTCGCGCGTGCCGGATCGGCCTGCGCGAGCATGGCGAAGCGGCCCTCCTTCATCGTGAACTGCTCGAGGGGGATCGTCGGCTTGCGCGAGTCGAGCTTGAGCGGCTGGTCGGCGCCGCGCATGCCGAGCCGCGGATCGAAGTGATACAGGGTCAGGTAGCCGCTCTTGACCGCGTCGCGCTGGTGGCTCATGCCGGTTGTCATGTCGATGCCATGCGCGATGCAATGGCTGTAGGCGACGATCAGCGACGGTCCGGGCCACGATGCCGCTTCGCGGAAGGTGCGCACCGTGTGCACCGGATTGGCTCCCATCGCCACCTGGGCTACATAGACGTTGCCGTAGGCCATGGCGATCATGCCGAGGTCCTTCTTGCCGATGGGCTTGCCGGCCGCGGCGAACTTCGCGACCGCGCCGCGCGGCGTGGCTTTCGACGCCTGTCCGCCTGTATTGCTGTAGACCTCGGTGTCGAGCACCAGGATGTTGACATTCCGTCCCGAGGCGAGCACGTGGTCGAGGCCGCCGTAGCCGATGTCGTAGGCCCAGCCGTCGCCGCCCACGATCCACACGCTGCGCACAACAAGATTGTCGGCCACCGCGAGCAACTGTGCGGCCTCTGGAAAGCGCAGCGTGGGCAGGATCGCCTTTAACTGCCTGACGCGCTCGCGCTGCTGCCGGATCTGCTCATCGTTGTCCTGCGGTGCTTCGAGGAGTTCGGTGGCAAGCGCGTCGCCGATTTCCGCGCGCAGTTCACGCACCAGCGCCTTGGCGAGATCGCGCTGCGCATCGACGGCCAGCCGCATGCCGAGGCCGAATTCCGCGTTGTCCTCGAACAGGCTGTTTGACCATGCCGGCCCCTGGCCGTCGCGATTCTGCGCGTAGGGCGTGGTGGGGAGGTTGCCGCCGTAGATCGACGAGCAGCCGGTGGCGTTGGCGATCAGTAGGTGATCGCCGTAGAGTTGCGAGAGGAGATTCAGATACGGCGTCTCGCCACAGCCGGAACAGGCCCCCGAGTATTCAAACAGCGGTTGGCGCAGTTGCGAGGCCTTGACCAGATCGACCGCCTCGAACGGCGGGCGCACCTCCGGCAGGCCGAGGAAGAATTCGTAGTTGCGGCGCTCGGCCTCGAGATGATCGAGCTTGGGCTGCATGTTGATGGCCTTGTGCTTGACCATCTCCTTGCTGCGCGTCGGGCAGATGTCCACGCAAATGCCGCAGCCGGTGCAATCTTCAGGCGCCACTTGCAGCGTGTAAGCCCAGCCCTTGAGCCCGTCGCCTTCCTTGCTCCTCCACGGCACGCTTTTGAATCCGTCCGGTGCGCCCTTCAGCTGCTCCGGCGCATACACATTCATGCGGATGGCTGCGTGCGGGCACATCAGCGGACACAACGCGCACTGCGTGCACAGGTTCGCATCCCAGATCGGAATCTCCTGGGCAATGCTGCGCTTTTCCCACTGTGTGGTGGCGGTGGGGAACGTCCCGTCGACCGGCATTGCGGAGACCGGTAGCAGGTCGCCTTTGCCGTCCAGCATCATCGCCGTGACGCGCTGCACGAAATCGGGTGCGGTCAGCGGCACCACCGGGCGGCGGGTCACCGGCGAATCGGCGCGTCCGGGAACCTTTACTTCCCGCAGCGCCGCGAGCGACGCATCGACCGCCGCGAAGTTGCGGCTGAGCACTGTCTCCCCGCGCTTGCCGTAGGTGGCGCGGATCGACTCCTTGATCTTGGCGATCGCCTCCTCGCGCGGCAGGATGCCCGAGATGGCGAAGAAGCAGGCCTGCGTCACGGTATTGATGCGGCCCGCGAGACCCGCCTGTTTGGCCACCGTGAGCGCGTCCACCACGTACATCTTCAGCTTCTTCGCGAGAATCTGCTCCTGCGCCTCGCGCGGCAGCTTGTCCCACACCTGTTCGGGGCCGTAGGGGCTGTTCAGCAGAAAGGTGGCGCCGGGGCGCGCGAGCGCCAGCACGTCGAACTTGTCCATGAACTCGAACTGGTGGCAGGCGACGAAATCGGCCTGGCGGATGAGGTAGGTCGAGGCGATGGGCCTGGGCCGGAAGCGCAGGTGCGAGTCCGTGATCGCGCCCGCCTTCTTGCTGTCGTCGACGAAATAGCCCTGCGCGTGCAGCGGGGTGTTTTCGCCGATGATCTTGACCGAGTTCTTGGTTGCGCCGACCGTGCCGTCGGCGCCGAGTCCGTAGAACACCGCGCGCGTCACGCCTGGAGGCTCGGTTTCGAAGCTCTCGTCCACCGGCAGCGACAGGCGGGTGACGTCGTCGACGATGCCGACCGTGAAGTGGCGCTTCGGCTGCGGCTTCGCAAGCTCGTCGAGCGCGGCCCGCGCCATCGCCGGGGTGTACTCCTTCGAGGACAGGCCGTAGCGGCCGCCGATCACGCGCGGCAGGGCGGACGCCTCGGGCCACGCCTCGGAGAGCGCGGTGACGACGTCCTGATACAGCGGCTCGCCGATGGCGCCCGGCTCCTTGGTGCGGTCGAGCACGGCGATCGAGCGCACGCTCTTCGGCAAGGCGGCCACGAAAGCCCGCGTATCGAACGGGCGGTACAGCCGTACCGTCAACAGACCGACTTTTTCGCCCTTGGCCGCGGCTGCCTGCACGGCCTCGCCGGAGGCGCCCACGCCCGAGCCCATCTGCACCAGCACCCGCTCGGCATCGGGGGCGCCCTGGTAGTCAAAGAGCCCGTAGCGGCGGCCGGTGAGCTTTTCCAGGCGATCCATCGACTCCTGCACGATGCCCGGCACCGCCGTGTAGAAACTGTTGCACGCCTCGCGCGCCTGGAAAAACACGTCCGGGTTCTGTGCCGAGCCGCGCAGCAGCGGGCGGTCGGGGTTCAGCGCGCGCGCCCGGTGCGCCCTGACCAGCTCCTCGTCGATCAGCGCGCGCACATCTTCCGCCAACAGCAGGTCGATCTTGTTCACCTCATGGCTGGTGCGAAAGCCGTCGAAGAAATGCAGGAACGGCACGCGCGATTTCAACGTGGACATGTGGGCGATCATCGCCATGTCCTGCGCCTCCTGCACGCTGGCCGCGGCGAGCAGCGCGAAGCCGGTGGTCCGCGCGGCCATCACGTCGCTGTGGTCGCCGAAGATCGACAGCGCATGCGTGGCCAGCGTGCGCGCCGCGATGTGGAAGACCGCGGGTGTCAGCTCGCCCGCGATCTTGAACATGTTGGGCAGCTTGAGCAGCAGCCCCTGCGACGCGGTAAAGGTCGTCGTCATGGCGCCGGCCTGCAGCGAGCCGTGCACCACGCCCGCCGCGCCGGCTTCGCTCTGCATCTCGACCACCTGCGGCACCATGCCCCAGATGTTCTTCTGGCCGGCCGCCGACCACGCGTCGGCGAGTTCGCCCATGGTCGAGGAGGGCGTGATCGGATAAATCGCGATCACCTCGCTCATGAGGTGGGCGATGCGGGCGGCGGCTTCGTTGCCGTCCAGCACATGCGAGCGTTCGGTCATGTCGGTCTCTTTGCGGTTGATTGCGTTGCAGCTAAAGGATGCCGGCCTTGCCGGTTTCCCAGCGGCGGTATTCGGTGGTCAGCAACTCGACGTGCTCGCGCTCCTCGGCGGCGAGCTCGCGGTAGAGCTCGCGCTCGACCGAGCCGCCGGGCGCACGCTCGCCCTCGCCGGTGAAAAAATCGACGGCACGCTGCTCGAAGGCGATGGCGATGCGGAACAGGTTGGCCGGATCCTCCGGCTTGCGCTCGACGCCGGCGAAAATCGCCGCGCGGTCGACCTGGAAGTCGGGCGCCGCCGCCGGCAGCTCGGCGTGGTAGCGCTTCTTGAGGATATCCATGTGTTCTTTCTCCATCTCGGCGAAGCGCGCGAACAGTTCGCGCAGCTGCGGCTCTTTGGCGTCGCGCGCGGCGCGCTCGTAAAAGGCATGGCCGCCGAGTTCGATCTCGAACGCCTTGCGCACCGCATCCAGCGCCTGGCTGTCGGCGATCGCCCCGCGTTCGAGCATCTCGAGCTTGCCTTTGCAGTGCGGGCACATGCCGTAGGGAAAGGCGAACCCCTCGCTGACCTTGCCGCAGGCGCTGCACTTCCAGCGCAGTTCGAGGTTGGCGCAGCAGATATAGGCTTCGTCGCCTTCGATCGGTTGATGGCACTTTGGACAGGAGATCATGGTTGGCTCTCGCTCTGGGTGGTGGAGGTCGGTGCGGCGGCCGGCGCGGCCGCACCCGGCGCAACTGGCGGCGCGAACGCGTCGGCTTCTTCCTGCGTAACAGGCCATTTCTGCTTGCCGTTCTGCAGCCAGGCGCCGATGGCCCTGGCCGCGCGGCGGCCGGCGCCCATGGCAAGGATGACGGTGGCCGCGCCGGTGACGATGTCGCCGCCCGCGTACACCCCGGGCAGGGTAGTGGCCTGGGTCACCGGATCGGCCACGATGTAGCCCCATTTGTTGAGGCCCAGCCCCTGCGTCGACTGGGTGACGATCGGATTGGCCTTGGTGCCGAGCGCGTAGATCACGGTGTCGCACTCAAGGTCGACGAATTCGTCGAGCGGCACGGGTTTGCGGCGGCCCTTTTCATCGGGTTCGCCCAGCATCATCTTTTGCACTTTCATGCCGCGCACGCTGCCGTCGTCGTCGGTGATGATCGCGACCGGCGTATGCAGGAAAAAGAACTCGATGCCTTCCTCCTTGGCGTGGCGGATCTCCTCGATGCGGGCCGGCGCCTCGGCCTCCGACCGGCGATAGACGCAACGCACGATCGGCGTGCCCAGCCGCTTGGCCACGCGCAGGCAGTCCATGGCCGTGTTGCCGGCGCCGATCACGACGACGCTCTTGCCCAGCGTGATCGGGGTGTCGAGATAAGGAAACTTGTCACCGCCCATCAGGTTGATGCGGGTGAGGAATTCGTTGGCCGAATAGACCTGGCCGGCAAACTCGCCCGGGATGCCGAGAAACGACGGGGCGCCGGCGCCGGCGCCGACGAACACCGCGTCGAAGCCCATCTCGCCCATGAGCTGGGGAATGGAGAAAGTCTTGCCGATGACCTTGTTGGTTTCGAACTTGACGCCCATGCCCTTGAGGTTGTCGACCTCGCGGCTGATGATGTCGCGCGGGAGGCGGAAGGAAGGAATCCCGTATTGGAGCACGCCGCCGATCACGTGCAGCGCCTCGAACACGGTGACGTCGCAGCCGTAGCGCGCCAGATCCGCGGCGACCGCGAGCCCCGAGGGACCGGAACCGACCACGCCCACCCGGCCGAGCGTGCGTTCAAAGCTGGGCGGCACGGCCTTCGGCGCGCGGGCGTTGTCGCCCACGAAGCGCTCGAGCCGGCCGATCGCCACCGGTTCCATCGGCTCCTTCTTGTTCTTGCCGACGACGCACTGGGCCTCGCACTGCGATTCCTGCGGGCACACGCGGCCGCATACCGACGGGAACAGATTGGATTCGTTGATGACGCCGAGCGCGCCGTCGAGGTCGCGCACCAGCAGGTGGCGGATGAAGCGCGGGATGTCGATCGACACCGGGCAGCCGGCAATGCACACCGCCTTGCTGCACATGATGCAGCGCTCGGCCTCCTCCAGCGCATTGTGCATGGTGTAGCCGAGATTCACCTCCTTGAAGTTGCGCGAGCGCTCGAGCGCGTCGCGCTCCGGCATCTTCACGGCGTGCGGCGCAAGGTCCTTATACTTCTTGTAGTTGCGCTTGTTCTCCTCGAACAGCGTCTTTTCGACCTGGCAAATATGGGCGTAATCCTCGCTCGCCTTCGATTCTTCGCCCTTGAAGCGCTTTTGGCGCAGGATCAGTTCCTTGAAGTCGACCTGATGGCCGTCGAAGTCGGGCCCATCGACGCAGGCGAACTTGACGTCGCCGCCGACGCTGACGCGGCAGGAGCCGCACATGCCGGTGCCGTCGACCATGATGGCGTTGAGCGACACCATCGTTTTGACGCCGAACGGGCGCGTCGTCTCGACGCAGGCGTTCATCATCGGCAGTGGGCCAATCGCGACCACGAGGTCGGGTTTGTCGGTCTCGAGCACCTGTTTCAGCGCCGCGGTGACGAAGCCCGGCGTGCCGTAGCTGCCGTCGTCGGTGCACACCACCAGCTTGTCGCTGCATTTGCCGAAACGGTCTTCCCAGAACACGAGGTCCTTGTTGCGAAAGCCGATGATGCCGGTGGTGCGGTTGCCGGCCTCCTTGAAGGCGCGCAATTGCGGGTAGACCGGCGCCACACCGAGGCCGCCGCCGACCAGCACCACGTGGCCGAACTTGCCGACGTGCTGCGGCATGCCGAGCGGGCCGACGAAATCGGCGAAGCTGTCGCCTTCCTTGTAATGGTCGCGCATTTCGAGCGTGGTTTTGCCCAGCGACTGGATCACCATCGTGATGGTGCCCTTGTCGCGGTCGAAATCGGCCACCGTCAGCGGGATGCGCTCGCTGCCTTCGTGCAGGCGCAACATGACGAAATGGCCGGGCTGCGCCGATTTCGCGACGTCGGGGACCAGCACCTCCCACAGAAAGGTCGTGTCGGAAAACACTTCTCGGCGGACGATCGTATACATGGCAAAGCCTTGCGGCTGATTAACGGGTTGATCGGCGGAAGGGGCGTCGATTTCCGGATGCTGCGCGCGACGGCATGGGTCGGGCGGCGCCATCCGCCGCCTCTCGACCGCAGCCACCTCTGCGTGGCGTGCCTCTGCCACGCACCAACACCGGGAACTCCGCGTCCTCCTTCGAGGATGATGCAAGCATAGTAAAAGTAGCGGCCGATTTACTTGACATAGATCAAACGACTGTCTGCAGCGTAGGCGCGGCGCTGCAATGCCGCGCCGTCGCGCCGGCGTCGTGGCGGGTGCTGCGCGCGATCGGCGCCGTCGATCAGGCGAGCGTGCCGACTCCCGCTT
>Ga0105107_10002209_pt1 | contig 12785 bp, 12 predicted proteins | sample PPLLaktember2015_6_FD_79335 | JGI IMG/M metagenome (GOLD analysis project Ga0105107, IMG submission 79335) | Freshwater sediment microbial communities from Prairie Pothole Lake near Jamestown, North Dakota, USA - PPLs Lake P8 Core (1) Depth... | ecosystem: Environmental > Aquatic > Freshwater >... | reverse complement strand
CCAGGAAGGAAGGGTCGTCGGGAGCCCATTTTTATATTTGTCCGATTGGATCTCGACCCCGGTCAGGGTGGTTCCGGTTTTTTTTGCCTCGATGACCCCGGCGGCCTTTCCATCGACATAAAGCAGGTAATCGGCAAAACCATGGCCCGCGGCTAAGGTAAAATTGCGAATGGCCACGCCCCTTTTGGCATGAATATGGGCGTCCTGATAATCCTGAACCGCCCACCCGGCCAGATCGAGCATCCGGTCGATGGTTTCCCGCGCCTCTTCTTCCGGTTTCTTAACCATCCCTTTGCCTTTCGGAATTCTCCTTCATTTCCATCAAGACATTTGTGACTTCTCATTTTGGAGGATTCGGCATTTTTTGCTTCCGAAACCAGATGATATAAAAACCCAAGATCAAACCCAGGACGGGGACGAAAAGAAAAATGGACAGGCCGAGAATGATATCGCCTTCAAAAAAAGAGGTGGCGCTTTGATAGCTTGCGACAATCTGCAAGGCAACAATGAAAAGAATTAAGATTCCGAAAACAATTGGGTTTTTCAGCAAGTTCGAGGTCCTCCCATTCCTTCCCGGCTTTAGAAGTACCAGAAAGAGAAGCGAAAATCAATACAGAATAACTCCTTGCCCCCCTTCACTTTAGAGGTTTGTTTTTGGGATGAGAGCTTGGATTGGGCGCGGGGGCGGTCCCCGGGCCCCTGCCGGGACTTCGAAGCGCACGATTCCCTTATGTTTTTGTAAAAGTGAAGGGGGGCAAGAATAACTCGCGCATTGACAAAGACTTCGGGGTGTGGCATTAATTTCTCGGCGGGTGCACGTCTTGAATCCCTCAGATCCCTTTTGCGGGAGCGATCGAAGGAGGGTTTTTCCATGTATAACCTCAATGGACAAGTAGCCGTCGTAACGGGCGCCGGGAGCGGTATTGGCCAGGCCATAGCCCGGCGCCTTTCGTTGGAAGGGGCAGCCGTCGTGGCCGCCGACATTAAAGGGGCGGATGCGGAGAAATTGGTGGAAGAAATCAAAAGCCTGGGGAGGCGAGGGTTGGCCGTGGAAACGGACGTGGCGGCCAAGAAGGACGTGGAGCGGATGGTCAAACAAGGTGTGGAAAATTTCGGGCAGGTCGATATTTTGGTGAATAATGCCGGGGCCGGGAGCTTGGGATTGATTGTCAATCAGACGGAAGAGGACTGGGAGAGACCCATCCAGGTAAATCTCAAAGGAACGTTTCTCTGCTCGCAGGCCGCAGCGAAAGAAATGATCCCGCGCAAAAGGGGGCGGATCATCAACATTTCATCCGTTTCGGGAAAATCAGGGGAAGAGTTCATCGGCCCCTACTGCGCTTCCAAGTTCGGAGTCATCGGGCTGACCCAGAGCCTGGCCAAGGAACTGGCCCGGTATTCCATAAACGTCAACGCCGTGTGTCCGGGGTACATCTGGACGCCCATGTGGGCGGAAATGGCGAAGTGGTTCAAAGAAAGCTTTCCGGCGTTGGAGGGAAAGAGCCCGCAGGAAATCTTTGAGCACCGGGTAAAGTCCGTAACGCCCCTGCGTCGGCCGCAGACCGGGGAGGATATTGCCAACCTGGTGGCATTCCTGGTCTCCGAGGAGGCTCGAAATATCACGGGGCAGGCGATCAACGTGGACGGCGGCGCCGTGATGCACTAACGAGCACTCACCACAGAGAGCACAGAGAACACGGAGATAAACAATTCAAACGGCAAAAGAAAAAACTCTTCACCACAGAGAACACAGAGCACACAGAGATTGACCATTCAAACGGCAAAGATAAAAAACTAGAACTTTTCACCGCAGAGAGTGTGGAGAAGTCGGAGATTTTCCGAAGTTAATAAGAAAACCGTCTGTTTAATTTTACCTCTGAGAATGAGGGATTATCCGCGTGCACGTATTTCGATTTTTCTTTTTGAATATTTCATCTCTGTGTTCTCTGTGTGCTCTGTGGTGAAAAAAGTTTATCTGCGTCCCATTTGATGGAGAATATCTATGATCGAGATTCGGATTCACGGGCGGGGAGGGCAGGGGGCGGTGGTTGCCTCGAAGATGCTGGTTACCGCGGCCGCTAAAGAAGGGAAGAAAGTTCAAGCCTTCCCGGTCTTCGGGGCGGAAAGAAGGGGCGCGCCCGTGGCCGCCTTCGCGCGCCTTGATGATCAAAAAATCCGGATTCATAGCGAGGTGTACGATCCGGATTGCGTCATCGTCCTCGATCCCGTCCTTTATAAGACCGTAAACGTCACGGCCGGCCTCAAGGAAAACGGCCTGATCCTCCTGAACAGCAGCACTCCCCCCGATTCGTATTCTTTTCCCGGCCGCTTTCGCATCGCTACGGTGGATGCGAGCGGGATCGCTTTCAAACACCGGCTGGGATCGCGCACCGAGCCGATTGTGAACACGGCGATCCTGGGGGCGTTTGCCAGAGCAACCGGGTTGATCGGGATGGAAGCCCTGGCCGAAACCATCCGGGAATCGATTCCCGGGAAAAGCAAGGAAAACGAGGCCGCGGCCCGGGAAGCGTACGAAAGCGTGAATGTCAAAAAGGCGTAAGATATTATGGGACGCAGATGAACGCGGATTTTCAGGATCATGAAAGAAATTTTCACCGCAGAGAACGCAGAGGACGCAGAGAAAATTGAAATGGATCGAAAAGCAAAAACGACTGAGACTTGGATGAAGGCGCATCTTCTGGATTGGGAAATAAAAAATGGGATTTTTAAAAGCCATCTTTTGCCATTGCCTTTTGTTCAGAGCAGCAATTTTTCATTTCATCGGAAACTATAAACTCTTTTGTCGATTTAATAGTAAGCATTTAGAGAACTTGTAGGGCACGCGGCGTGTGACCGATATCGGGCGCGAAGCCTCGCGCCCCTACCAACACTTAATCTTTTTTGAATTCAGCAGATCTCTGCGCTCTCTGCGTGCTCTGCGGTTAGGTTTTTTATCCGTTTTTTCTGCGTAAATCTGTGTCCCATTAAAAGGAGTGGGGATGGAAGAAAAAATTGTTATTAAAAGCTATAAAGACGTGCCGATCCTTTCCGTTTCCCTGCAGTCCACCCTTCCCAACAAGACGGGAACGTGGAGATATCTGCGCCCTTCCTATGTTCGTCTTCAGGCTCCCTGCTCGAATGCCTGCCCCTTGGGCCAGGATATATCTTTTTATCTCACTTCCCTGGCCGACGGCAAACCCGAAGAAGCCTGGAAGAAGATATTGGAAGCCAATCCTTTTCCTGCGGTTTGCGGCCGGGTCTGCCACCATCCCTGCGAAACCGACTGCAGCCGCAAGGAATACGACGAGCCCCTGGCCATCCATGCCCTGGAGCGCTTTTTGGGAGATTGGGGGATGAAGGAAGGGAAGGGGGACAACCCGAAAGGGGAAAGGAAAGGGAGAGAAGTCGCGATCGTCGGCGGGGGCCCCGCCGGACTTGCCTGCGCCTACTTTCTGGCGAAGAGAGGTTATGGAGCAAAAGTCTTTGAAGCTATGCCGCAGCCCGGGGGCATGCTGCGCTACGGGATTCCCGCCTACCGCCTGCCGCGCGGAATCCTAAACCGGGAAATCGGCCGGATCGAGTCTCTCGGCGTGAAAATCGAGCCCGGGAAGAGATTGGGAAAAGACTTCGGTCTGGAAGACCTGAAATCCTACGACGCCATCTTTATGGCCACCGGCGCTTGGGCCGAGAACAAGCCAAAAATTCAGGGGGAAGATCTTAAAGGGATCTGGCATGGGCTGGCTTTTCTCGGAGAAACGAACTCGGGAAAACCTCTTTCTATGGGAAGAAGGGTTGTCGTGGTGGGAGGGGGAAACACGGCGATCGACTCCGCCCGCATGGCCCGGCGAATGGGCGGCGAAGTAACTATCCTGTACCGCCGGGTCAAAGACGACCTGCCGGCCATTCCCAGCGAAGTGGAAGAGGCTGAAAAGGAAGGGGTCAAGTTCCTCTTTCAGGCCGTGCCGACGAAAGCTTCCGGAAATGGCGGAAAAATTCAAGCGGTCGAATGCCTCAAGACCAGACTCGGAAAAACGGATGCAAGCGGCCGGCGGACCCCCATCGCCGTTAAAGGTTCAAATTTTCATTTGAAGGCGGATACCCTGATTCTCGCCGTAGGGGAACGGGCCGACCTTTCCTTTCTGCCTGAAAATATCGGTACGGAAGACGGCCGAATCGCCGTCGACTCTTGGGGAAGGACGAATATCCCGAAGGTGTTTGCCGGAGGGGACGCGGCCACCGGCGCAGGCTTTGTCTCCAGCGCGATCGCCTCGGGACGGAAAGGCGCCGAGGCCATCGATCTTTTCCTTCGAGGAGAAAGCGCGAAACGGGATGGGGACCCGCTGAAAACCGCGCGTTTTGCCGATATCAATGTAGACTATTTCCCGCCTGCGGCCCGGGCTCAAATTTCTTCCCTGCCTCCGGAGAAGAGGAAAAAAGGATTTCTGGAAATTCATAAAGGGCTTTCCGGAGCAAACGCGAAAAGAGAGGCGGAGCGCTGCTTCAGCTGCGGCAATTGTATCCAGTGTAACGTCTGTCTGATGGTCTGCCCGGACGTGGCCATCTCCTTCCAGGAGAATGAGAATAAATATGTTGTTGATTTGGATCACTGCAAGGGATGCGGAATCTGTTCGGTGGAGTGCCCCCGGTCGGCGATGACCTTGGAGGAAGAGCAATGGAACGGGTAATTTCAGGAAACGAGGCGGTGGCATATGGCGCGATGCTCTCGCGGGTTCAGGTTATTCCGGCCTACCCGATTTCGCCGCAGACCACGATTGTAGAAGCCCTTTCCGATTTTTGCGCCAGCGGAAAACTGAAGGCGGATTTCGTGCGGGTGGAATCGGAGCACTCGGCCATGGCCTGCTGCATCGGGGCGGCTTCGGCGGGCGCCCGCGCCTTCACCGCCACTTCCGCCCAGGGGCTGGCTCTCATGCACGAAGTCCTTCACTGGGCGGCAGGCTCCCGCCTTCCGATCGTCATGGCCAATGTCAACCGGGCCATGTCGGCGCCCTGGACCATGTGGTGCGACCAGGGGGACAGTCTGGCTCAGCGGGACACGGGATGGCTGCAATTTTATTGCGAGGACAACCAGGAAGTCCTGGACACCATGATAATGGCTTATCGGATCTCGGAAAAGGTCCTTTTACCGGTCATGGTCTGTCTGGACGGATTCATTTTGTCCCACACTTATGAACAGGTGGATATCCCGGAGATCGAAGACGTGGACCGTTTTCTTCCTCGCTACGAGGCCCGGTATAAGCTGGATGTGGAATCTCCTTGTTCATTCAACGGAGCGTTCTTGCCTGACGTTTATATGGAACAGCGCATGAAAGTCCAGGAAGCCATGGACGAGGCCAAAACGTTGTCCCAGGAAGTTGACCGGGAATACGGAAAGGCTTTCGGCCGCCGATACGGAGTCATGGAGGAATATCGAAGCGAAGATGCGGAGGTTCTCCTGGTCACGTCGGGGACGGTCACGGGAACCGCGCGGGTCGTGGTGGATGAATATCGGGAGAAAGGGGAGAAGGTGGGGCTGCTGAAAATGAAAATGTTCCGCCCCTTTCCCACGGAGGATGTCCGCCGCATCCTGCAAAAGGTGCGAAAGGTCGCGGTGGTGGACCGGAACATCTCTTTTGGGGCCACCGGCATCTTTGCCCAGGAAATCCGTTCGGCCCTGCACCAGCATGGGGAGGGGACTTCGGTTTTCGGGTTCATCGCCGGGTTGGGGGGGAGGGACGTAACCCCGGCCGTGCTAAAGGAAATGGTGGAGTATGCCAAGGGCAAAGAAGCCCCAGCGGGGGATATTGCCTGGATCGGAGCAAAAACATGAGATACGAACGACCGCAAGAAGAGTACCTTTACCCGGGGCACATCGGCTGTCCGGGGTGTGGCGCTTCCCTGTCCATGAGATATGCCCTGCATGTTCTGGGGAAAAAAACCATGGTGGTGATCCCGGCCTGCTGCTGGTCCACCATCGGAGGATTTTTCCCCTCCACCAGCCTCAAAGTCCCCATTCTCCATACGGCCTTCGAAACGGCGGCTGTGACCGCCGCCGGGGTGAAGAGGGGCTTGGCGGCGCGCGGAATCGAGGATGTCCAGATTATGGCCTGGGCGGGGGACGGAGGAACGTTTGATATCGGTTTGCAGTCTCTCTCCGGATCCGCCGAACGGAACGATGACATCATCTATGTCTGCTATGACAATGAAGCCTATATGAACACCGGGATCCAGAGAAGCTCCGCCACCCCGTTCTTAAGCTGGACGACCACCACCCCCAACCCGGCCTTCAAAGAAACCCCCAAGAAGGATATCATGGAGATCATGGCCGCCCACCGCATTCCCTATGCGGCCACAGCGTCCCCCGCTTTCCCGGAAGATTTTCGAAACAAGATGAACCGAATCAAGCAAACCAAAGGCCTCCGCTTCCTCCATATTCTTTCTTCCTGCCCGCCGGGATGGAAATTTCCCTCGGAGCTGTCCCTCAGGATTTCCCGGTTGGCCGTGGATACGAAAATTTTTCCCCTCTTTGAAATCGAGAACGGGCGAAAATACCGGCTGACCGTCGAGCCAAAGGGGAAACCGGTTCAAGAATACCTCAAGCTTCAGGGGCGGTTTAGCCACCTGAAGGAAAATGAGGTGAAAACGGTTCAGAAAAATGTGGACGAAGAATGGGACGTTTTGATGGGGAAAATAGAATTTTGGAGGCCCAAGGCGCAAGGCTCAAGGCGCAAGGGGAAAGAAGGGTGAACGGAGGCGATTCGCTAACCCTGAGACGGTTCTATGTATTTTTTGCTGAAATGGCTCATTTTGGGATGGTCGCTGGTGGTCGTATTGTTGTGGGGATTCCTGTCCTTCCGCCAGTGGCAAAGCGGTGAAGCCCTCTTTGCCAGCCATGACGATCTGATCGGTTTTATGGCCATGGTTTTTCTGACCTGGCTTGTTCCCATTGCCGTGTTTGCCTTTTTTGCGTTTCTCGCCAAACCTAAAAACGAATGACAACATCCTCGTGGCACCTGGGGGGGATCTGGGACGCCCGTTTTCTCCTTTTTATTCAGGCCTCCGAATTATCCAACCCTGATCCTCCTGCTCCCCGAGCACACAAAAAACTCGACCCGTCGGGCGGGTGGTACAAGGGGCGGGGAGCCAAAAATCTTATGGCGCGAAGCACCCAGGGCAAAGAAACCAGGAAAAAAGAAAAGGGTGTTGCAAAATCCTGAATTTGTTGTATTTTGATATTAGCGCCGAGCGCAGACAAACGTGGTTTGATAAAATCCCTAAAACGCGATTTGTTTTCCAAAGGCGAAGAGTCAATAGCCAAAAGTACGAAGTCTGAAAGGAGGAGGAAAATGGCGCAAAAATCCAAGGCCATTGTCATCAACGAAAAAGACAATGTTGCCACTGCCATCGTGCCCTTGAAAACCGGCGCCACTGTTTCTTTGGCCGCCCAGGGCCGCAGCGAGAAAATCAAGCTTCTTTCTACGATTCCGATGGGGCATAAGTTTGCCCTGGCCGCCATCCCCAAAGGGATGGATGTGATCAAATACGGGGAGGCCATCGGCCAAACAACCGCGCCCATCGCCAAGGGGGAGCATGTGCACGTTCACAACGTGGTCAGCCACCGGGGAAGAAAGGAGGGCGCCTGATGGAATTCATGGGATATCGCCGGGCCAATGGAAAAGTGGGAGTCCGTAATCATGTGCTGGTGATCCCGAGCGTTGTCTGCTCCCAGGGCGCCGCCGAAGCCATCACCCGGAACGTGAAAGGGTCCGTGTATCTTCCCAACGTGTTCGGGTGTGCCCAGGTGGGGGCCGACCGCGAGCAGACCAAGCGGTCCTTGGCCGGGTTCGGCACCAACCCCAACATCTATGCCGTCCTGGTGGTGGGAAACGGGTGCGAAAATCTCTCGGCCAAAGAAATGGCGGAGGCCATCCAGCCCAGCGGTAAGCGGGTGGAGTATATCGAGATTCAGGAGGTGGGCGGAACGAAGAAGACCATCTCCAAGGGGAGGAAGATCGTCAAAGAGATGCTGGCGGATGCGGCCAAAGTCGAGCGTCAGCCCATCCCCGTTTCCGAATTGATTCTCGGGACGGAATGCGGCGGGTCCGACTACACCTCCGGCCTCGGCTCCAATCCTTCCGTAGGGGCGGCCAGCGACCTCCTGGTGGAAGCGGGCGGGACCGTGATCCTGTCCGAAACCACGGAGCTGATCGGGGCCGAACATCTCTTGGCCCGCCGGGCACGGACCCCGGAAATCGGCAAGCAGGTCCTGGACCTGATCAAGTGGTGGGAGACCGAAGCAATCAAGACCGGGCAGGATATCCGCGGCGCCAACCCGGCGCCGGGCAATATTGAAGGCGGCATCACCACCCTGGAGGAGAAATCCCTCGGGTGCATCTACAAAGGGGGAACGAAGACCCTGGAAGAAGTGGTCAAATACGCCTTCCCGCCCACGAAAAAGGGGCTGATCCTGATGGATACGCCCGGCCATGACATCGACCAACTGACGGCAATGATGGCTGGCGGCTCGCAGATTGCGGTATTCACCACCGGACGGGGAACCCCGACGGGATCGCCTATCGGTCCGGTCATCAAGATCTCGGCCAACGCCGAGACTTGCAAGAAGATGAAGGACAATATTGACATCAACGTCAGCACGGTGGTGCAGGGGAAAGAGTCCGTGAAGGAGGCCGGCAAGCGGATCTTCGATGAAATCGTGGCCGTCGCCTCGGGAAAACTGAGCAAGGCGGAAAAATTAGGGCAGAGGGACTTCTGCATCTTTAAGATCGGGTTGAATTTCTAAAAGAAATTTTCACCGCAGAGCGCGAAGAGAACGCAGAGAGAAGCGAAAATAAGAATCACAGGGGCGGTCATGAACCGCCCCTGTGATTATGGGGAATTTTCAAAAAATTCACCCCCAAGGAAGTAGAACGGGAGGAAAGCAGTCTAAAAAATGAATGGAAAGGCATTGGAAGGAATTCGGATTCTTGATTTGACCCGTATTTTAGCCGGGCCGTATTGTTCGATGCTCTTTGCCGATCTCGGGGCCGAGGTCATCAAAATCGAGCCGCCGGAAGGGGAGATGATCCGCGACAATCCTCCCCGGGTTCAAAACGGAAAAGGGGGGCCGCACGATCGAAGCCGGAGCGCCTATTTTCTCTCCCTCAACCGAAACAAATACGGGATTACCCTGAATCTCAAACACCCCCGGGCCGTGAAAATATTCAAGGACCTTGTTCCCAAAAGCGATGTGGTCCTGGAAAATTACGCTCCCGGGGTCATGAAGAGATTGGGGATCGACTACCCGGCGCTGAAAGAAATCAACCCGCGAATCGTAATGTGCAGCATCAGCGGCTTCGGGCAATGGGGACCCGATTCCCAGAAGACCGCCTTCGACATCGTTGCCCAGGCCACGGGCGGCCTCATGTCCGTCACCGGGAATCCGGACTCTCCTCCCGTAAAAGCCGGGACCTCCATCGGGGACCTCAATGCCGCCGTCCACGCCGCCTTTGCCATCATGGCCGCGTTGTGGCATCGGGAAAAAACCGGGGCGGGCCAGCATATCGACGTTTCCATGCAGGAAACTATTGTTTCCGTTATGGAAGGGGCCGTGGTCCGCTGGACCGTCGGCCAGGAGCTTATGCAGCCCATCGGCTCGCATAACACCAACGAATCCCCCATGGCCGCCTATCGCTGCCAGGACGGCCACATCATCATCGGAACCGTGGGAAACGAACACTTTCAGCGTTTCTGCCGGGCTATCGGGAAGCCGGAGTGGATGAACCGGCCGGAATATGCCACCAAGGGCCTGCGCTGGGCCCGGAAATGGGAGATGCAAAAGGAGATCGAGGAGATCACCACCCAGTACACGGTGAAGGAAGTGGGCGAAATGATGGACCGGGAGCGGGTGGCCAACGCTCCCATCCTAAACATTCAGCAGGTCGTCGAGGACCCGCATTTGAACGCGCGGGGGTATTTCCTGGAGGTGGAACACCCCATCATCGGGAAGGCCAAAATTCCGGGATTTGCCTTCAAGCTTTCCGAGACGCCGGGAAACATCGAAAGGCCGTCCCCTTTGGTCGGGGAGCACAATGAAGAGGTTTTCCGGAAATACTTGGGCCTTGGCAAGGAAGAGGTCGAAAGGTTAAGGAACGAAGGGGCTATTTAAATACTCTCACCACAGAGGGCACAGAGCACACAGAGAAAATAAATATCAAAAGGCAAAGCCAAAGAGGCAGAATATTTTTTTCTTGCTTTTTGTCGTTTGATAATTGACTTTTTTCTCTGTGCACTCTGTGGTGAAAATTTTTTCAAAGAAAGGCGGGAACATGAAAGCGGCGGTATTTAAAGAAAAGGGAAAGATGGCGGTTGAGGACGTTCCCGATCCCAAACCGGAAGCCGACGAGATTATTCTCAAGGTGAAATACTGTGCCATTTGCGGTTCGGACTTGCACCGGTACGCCCACGGGATGATGAGTCCGGGACTGGTCATGGGGCACGAATATTCCGGCGAAGTGGTGGAAGTCGGCAGGGATGTGAAAGGGTTCAAACCCGGCGACCGGCTGATTCGCTGCACGGGGCAGCCGAATCCCGGGAGGGAATTCATCAATGTGCCTCCCCGCTTCAGCGCCAAAGTGCGTGGGTTTGGGCCCCAGAAACCCGGAGCCTATGCCCAGTATGTCGCCTTCAACGTGAACAATGCCATGAGGATCCCGGATGGGGTGAGTGATCTGGATGCTTCTCTCGTGGAGCCATTGACCGTGGCGGTCCATGCCGTGCGCCAGTCGCAGATGCGTTTAGGGGACAAGGTCGCGGTTTTGGGCGGGGGGCCGATCGGTCTCTTTATCCAGCAGTGCGCGAGCCTGGGCGGGGCCGCCGAAGTTTATGTGTCGGAAATCAATGCCGCGCGGCTGAAAGCCGCGTCCCGGTTAGGAGCCAGCCGGGTTCTCAACGCTTTGCGCGAGGACGTAGTAAAGGAAGTGGAAAAAATCACGGGAATCGGGGCGGATGTGGCCTTCGAGTGCGCCGGGGCCAAGCCCACTTTGCAGCAGGCCCTGGAGTTAGTCCGCATGGGTGGAAGGGTTATGCTGATCGCTTTGGCCTGGGAACAGGTGAATTGCCTGCCGGTCGATTGGGTGGGCCGGGAGGTGGAGCTGAAGGCGTGCTACGAATATTACAACAGCGAGTGGGTCGTGGCCATGGGGCTTGTGGAAGCCAAAAAGATCAGGACCGAGCCGATGGTCACCAAAATCATCCCTCTAACCGACATCGACCCGATGTTCAAAGAACTCCTAAAGCCGGACACGGACCAGATTCAGGCAGTCGTGGCATGCAATTAGCGTGAACGGCTTCGTAAAAAGTCCATCTGCTGCGTTGCGCTTCAACTTCGTCGTTGCGGCGCACCAGAAAGTGCGCCGCACCCCTCAGTTTTTCCGCGCCTTGCAGCTGGAGCTTTTTACGAAACCTTCTTCTTTTTTTATATTTTATAATTTTCCACAAGGATGATTTTCAAAATATCCATGGGGGTTACTTTGATTTTGCCGGCCAGGTCGTGAAGGGTTTCCTCGTCACTTGCCTGCACCTGGCTTCTCGCCAGCCGTTCTTTGGCCTGATGGAGATCCACCCCGATTTCCTGGCAGACCTCGACCAGCTTTTTCTTGCCCATCCCCTTCCCGGCGAAGCGCTCGTCCACCATCTCCACGGTATAGGAGGCTTTTTGAACTCCAGCCGGGGCAGCTTCATATTTTTTGATCAGGATATACAGATTCACCGGCGAGGTCCGGTTGTCCTTGGCGATTTTGGACAGGGAATCATCCGGGTTGGCCACTTTGACGCCATTTTTATTCAACTCCGCCGTTGCCGGGGCCAGGTCGATATTCATCTTTTTGGCGAAATTTTTCAAGGAGAGCTGTTCGGCGTGGGCTATGGGGGGGTCGTACTCCTTGCCCTTCACCCACAGCGTTTTGGCGTATTCACTGAAATCAAGAACCTGCTTGATCCCGGGGACCTGGTACATGGACCCGAGGATGACCGCGAGCGAAATGATTAGGGCGATGCCGAATTCCTTTTTCAGCCGGAATCCCCCGGAGACCTTGTTGGAAATATAATTTACAAGGGCCTTCCAGTTGAAAATCAGGTGATAGATGCCGACGATTACGAAGAGGAAACAGGAAATGGTATGAATGCTGCCCCAATCGGTTTTGCCGATGCCCCAGAAGCGCCAATCGACCCAGTAGGCGATCCGCCCCTGGGGGGCGAAATAAAGAACGAACCCCGTGATGGTCATGATGATAAAACTCATCAAGGTCAAGAAAGTGATAAATCCTCGTTTGTGAAAGCCTTTTTCCGCCATTCTTCCTCCCTATCAAAAAACCTTTTAATCCCATTTAGATGCGAATTTTATTTTTCGGTTTCAACCTTTCGAAATTATTCCTCCGGAAATGACGGCATGCTTTTTTCGTGGTATCATACCCCTTAAAATTGATGATTTCGTAAAAAGTCGTCACTCCGGTGAACCCCGGATCGGGTCCGGGGCGGGCTCAGGAGTCCAGGGTTTTTATAAATATTTGAATCCCGCTCCGAGCGGGACTGGATTCCGGCTTTCGCCGGAATGACGAAAAAGGGCATTGTCAGACTTTTTACGAGACCATCAAATTTGACGATCTCGTAAAAAGTCACCGGAACGATGGTTTCGATTGTAGGGGCGTCCGGCCGGACGCCCATTATCGGGCGAGTGCAACTCGCCCCTACATGCAAGGCGCGCAAAAACTGAGGAGTGAGGCGCACTTACT
>Ga0105107_10002208_pt1 | contig 12786 bp, 18 predicted proteins | sample PPLLaktember2015_6_FD_79335 | JGI IMG/M metagenome (GOLD analysis project Ga0105107, IMG submission 79335) | Freshwater sediment microbial communities from Prairie Pothole Lake near Jamestown, North Dakota, USA - PPLs Lake P8 Core (1) Depth... | ecosystem: Environmental > Aquatic > Freshwater >... | reverse complement strand
GACATCAAGTACCGCATGGGCCGTGATGCGGGGGAGGAAACTGAAGAGGTGGACAATTGACTCGCGAGGAGCTTTTTGAATTCATCACTGAAGTTCAAACGCCTAAGCGAATTTTTGGATACAGAAAAGTATGAAGCAAACAGATCTTGATATTCTTCTTCGAGAAGGAGAGGGGGCCATGTTGGAATATAAGGAGTCCTTTTCTCCTTCGCTTGCCCGGGACCTTGCCGCCTTTGCCAATAGTTCTGGAGGGAAAATCCTTTTGGGAGTCCGCGATGATGGAAAGGTGGTCGGGGTACGAGACAGTAATCATTTGCGAGCACAAATCCAGGACATTGCAAGAAACTGTGACACACCGATTAGGATTCTGGTTGAGACTGTGGGAAAGGTCGTGGTCATCACTGTTCGAGAAAGCGAAAATAAACCTGTTCAATGCCGTGAGGGGTTCTTCTGGCGACAAGGGGGAAGCACCCAGAAACTTTCACGCGACGAAATACGGGATTTTTTTCGCAGTGAAGGTGCTATTCGTTTCGACTTAGCGGTCTGTCCAAAATTTCGCTATCCTGAAGACTTCGACCGGGAAAAATTTGATGCCTGGATCAGTCAGAGCCACATCACCCCGAGAAGGAAGATTGATGATATCCTTGTGAATATTGAGGTTGCCGAGCGCACTGGGAAACGCTTTTTGTTCCGAAATGCAGGAGTTCTCTTCTTCGCCAAGGACGTGAGGCATTTCTTCCCCCAGGCGTACATCACCTGTCTTCTGGCAAAAGGCATTGACAAGGTTAATATACTGGACCGGAAAGATTTTGCTGGAGGTCTTGTAAGCGACATTGAGGAAAGCCTCCGTTTCATTGAGAGGAACACGCGAACCGGCTACCGCATCGAGAAGTTAAGGCGAGAAGATGTGCCTGAATATCCCATGCGAGCCCTGCGGGAGGCAATCACTAATGCAGTCATGCACCGGGACTACTTCGAAGCTGGGGCAAATGTTTTCGTTGAAATCTTCGACGGTCGGATTGAAATCAGCAACCCTGGAGGATTGCCAAAAGGGTTGAACAGAGAAGAGCTTGGTACTCGCAGTGTCAGAAGGAATCCGCTTATCGCCGACCTTCTTCACCGAATCGCACTCATTGAGAAGGCAGGAACTGGAATCCGGCGTATGCTGGAGGATGCAAGGAAGCATAAATGCCCTGAACCAAAGTTCAAAGTGAATGGATTCTTTACAGCGACCTTCTGGCCAAGTGTTGAAATAGCCCGTAAAATTACCGGACAAGTTGGTGAGCAAGTCAGTGAGCAAGTCGATGAGCAAGTAACAATTTTGAAATTCTGCTCGATACCAAAACAAAAACAAGAGATCCTTGCACATCTGGGGCTAAGGTCAGTCTACCTCAATTTCAAACGGCACATCCAACCATTGGTCAAGCAAGGATTCCTTGAAATGACGATACCAGAAAAGCCCCGAAGCTCAAAGCAACGTTATCGGACAACTGAACTGGGACGAAAAATATTGGCCCAAAAGGGTGGAGGATAGTAAGTTTCAGAAATTGACATATCAGTGACCGCGCTTATTTGGCTGGGGAAATATTATCATAGGAAGGATATAGGGATCAGCTCTTGACACGGGACAAATAGAATTTAGCTGATGGCTAATAGATCCTCTTTTTTAATTTGTTAATAACACACCCACCACCTCGTTTTTGGGAAGCGTGGGATAAATTGGAAGCCAAATAATGGTTTGCGACTTTAAAATAGCAACACAAATGAGTTAAGAGAGAGATGAAAGGCAACCTACTTTTGGGTTTGGGAAGGAGTAGAAGATGAACTCTTTAAAAAGTATCAATGAAATATTAAAGGCCCATAAGGAGGATCTGTATAGAAAGTATTCAGTAGTGGAAATCGGAGTTTTTGGATCTATTGTTCGAGGCGAGCAAAAGAAACGTAGCGATATAGACATCCTTGTGGATTTTGAGAAAGTCCCAGACCTGCTCAAATTCATCAATCTGGAAAGATATCTTTCAAGGCTTTTGAAGAAGAAGGTTGACCTTGTAAGCAAAAAAGCCATTCGACCAGAATTAAAGAATTCAATTTTAGGCGAGGTGGTATATATATGAAGCGAGATCATAAGCTTTTCGTGAAAGACATATTAGATTGCATGGAAAAAATCGACGAATTCATAGCGGGTATGGATTTTGAGAAATTTATGGAAGATGATAAAACGAAAAGTGCGGTAGTAAGAAAGCTCGAGATAATAGGCGAAGCCACTAAGAATATTCCAAAACAGATTAGACAAAAGTATAGAGAATTACCCTGGACTGACATGGCAGGAATGAGAGATAAGATTGCCCACTTCTATTTTGGCATCGACTATTCGATCGTTTGGGAAGTTATCAAAAAAAGACTGCCTGATATAAAACCAGTGATCCAAAAGATGCTTAAGGAGATGGAGGGATAGAAATGGAGGGTGAATTATGTCCTGTTCTATCAAAAAAGAGCTGATCGAAAAAACAATTACATTTCATGGGCATTCCTGCCCGGGTCTGGCCATAGGCATCCGTGCGGCTGAACTCGCCCTTCAGAAGCTGGGCGATCCTGACCCGGACAACCTCGTGGCTATCGTTGAAACGGACATGTGTGGAGTGGATGCGATCCAGTTCCTCACCGGGTGTACGTTTGGCAAGGGCAATCTTATCCATAAAGATTTCGGTAAAATGGCCTTCAGCTTTTACGACCGCAGCAAGAATATAGGCTTTCGGGCCGTTTTACGCAAAGATATTTCTGGAAAAATTGGTTCGGAACTTCGTAGTTTAAATAAGAAAGTGGCGAATGGTTCTGCTAATGAAGGGGCCCGGGTCCGATACGAAGAATTGAGACGGTTACTCAAAGAAAGATATATGAACGCTGAATTGGAGGAAATGTTCATCATTATGGAACCTGGCTTCCCGATTCCAAAGCCCGCACGTATTTTACAGAGCCTGCAATGTGAAGCATGCGGAGAGATGACCATGGAGTCCCGTACAAGGCAGCTTGAAGGAAGGACCCTGTGCCTGTCCTGTTTTGAAAAGGAGGAACAAAAAATATAAGCCTATGGATCACACCTTCTTGTTATAAGGTACTGTTTCAGACAAAATGATTTTATGGTATGATTTTTTTGTGGAAAAGAGAGAACCTGAGAAATTCTTTAACATTATCTTTAATAGCGTTGCCGATGGTGTTTTTACAACGGATGGCGAAGGTAGAATAACCTTTTTTAATAAGGCGGCTGAAGAGATCACCGGTTTTTTGAGCGAAGAGGCGATTGGCCGGTACTGCTACGAAATATTCAGGGCAGATATTTGTCAGTCTCGCTGCGCTCTGAAAGAAGTCCTCAAAACAGAAAAGGATATTATCGATCTCCCTGTCACAATTCTAAGTAAAGATGGGAAAAGGATTCCTATCAGCATCAGCGCTGCGGTCTTGAGGGATGAGAAGGGAGAGGTAATCGGAGGAGTTGAGACATTCAGGGATCTCTCAGCGATTGAGGAGCTCAAGAAGGAGCTCTCCCAAAAATACACGTTCGGCGACATTGTCAGCAAGAACCACTTCATTCATGATATATTCAATATCCTTCCTAATGTAGCAGGGAGTGACAGTACCGTTCTGATCCAAGGAGCCAGTGGAACGGGTAAAGAGCTCTTTGCAAAAGCCATTCATAATCTGAGCCTGAGAAAGAATAAGCCATTTATCAAAGTGAATTGTGGCGCTCTCCCGGACACATTACTCGAATCGGAGTTGTTTGGGTATGAAAAGGGGGCTTTTACGGACGCAAGGAAGGACAAACTGGGGAGGTTTGCTCTTGCGAACGGGGGGGCAATCTTTCTCGATGAGGTAGGCGATATGTCACCTTCGCTTCAGGTGAAACTTCTCCGTGTACTCCAGGAGAAAGAATATGAACCTTTAGGCTCGACCAGTCCCAAAAAGACCGATGTTCGAATTATTGCAGCTGCGAATAAAGACCTTTGGAAATTGGTCAACGAGGGAAAATTTAGAGACGATCTCTACTACCGGCTTAACGTGGTGAAGATTGATTTGCCTTCTCTCTCCCAGAGAAGAGAGGATATTCCTTTGCTAATCGATGCTTTTATTCGGAAGTTCAACGTGAAAATGGGAAAGAAAATCTCGGGTGTGTCCGACAAGGTTCTACGTTTACTTTTGCAATATGACTATCCGGGAAATGTAAGAGAGCTCGAAAACATCATTGAACATGCATTTGTTCTCTGTGGAGAAGACCGAATTGACTTAGACTGTCTTCCCAAGGAAATTACAAGAGGCCAAATGGAGATAGCTTCATCTTTACCGATCAAAGAGGAAAGTCCGTTTGAGCAAGCAGAAGCAGAGGTCATAGAAAAGACACTGAAAAAATTCGGTGGGGACCGGATCAAGACCGCTAAAGAGTTGGGAATCGGCCGCACAACCCTCTGGAGGAAGATTAGAAAATATGGACTCGCATGAAAGGAGTTAGTTTCATTTCAGAAACTGTTCCATTTATTTTGTTTTATATTTGAAACATAACAACGCCTACCACAGAAACATTCCAAAAACATATCTGCTGTAACTTCTTGATATCTTAAGTTTTTCCACCCATATGGTGTTTGGCACTTTTTTTGCTCAATATGTTTTATGAACATGAAAGTTGCCATACCTCTATTTAAAGATCGTATTTCACCAAGGTTTGACGTCTGTCCAGAGATATGGGTCGTCGAATTGAACGATGGAAAAATGACCAACCAGGAGAAGTGGCCAATGGAAAGCTTCAATCTCCAACAAAGGCTGGATCAATTGACTTCCAAGGGTGTGGATAAGATCATATGCGGTGGAATTGACAATTTCTGTATGGACCATCTTGGAAACATGGGAATTGATGTGATTCAGAATGTGGCAGGTGAAGCTGGGGAAGTTTTGAATCTCTTTATAAGAGGAGTGCTTCGACCCGGTTTTTACTGTGATGGAAATAGAGGAAGAGGCTTTTGTGGCTGGAAAAGAGGTCCTGGTGGAAGGAGGCGCCTGAATGACCAAAGAAAAATGTGAGAAAGATGTGACATGAGATACCTGTAATCAGTCCGGTTCTTGCAGTCAGCAGGAGAAAGAAGCTCATACTCAGGAGAGATTGAAGTCAAAACTTTCCCATATCAAACATCGAGTCATGGTGATGAGCGGAAAAGGCGGTAGTAAAAAGGTAGGGGTAAGAAATATGAAAAAAGGAGGGGGGAAATTATCTTCTATTGAAAGGAGGGATTGTTATGCCAGGATTTGATGGAACCGGACCAATGGGTCAGGGTCCGATGACCGGTGGAGGGAGAGGTTTCTGTGCTATGCCATATGGGTATGGAATGCAGGCACCTTATTATCCAACCTCCGGTGGTTATCCATTTTATGGAAGGCCCTTCTCCGGGCCCGTCTTCGGGGCAGGCCGCGGGGGCATTCCATGGGGTGGTGGCCGTGGCAGGGTCTTTGGTGGCGGGAGAGGGTTTCGTCGTTGGTAGTGGTAAATCATGGGGGAACCGCGACGGAAAGTGGGGGTCAATCTCTACCACAGGTTGACTCCCGATCAATCCCCAGATCTATACTGCGGAGAAAATAAAGGATCATAGTCAGCCGAATGTCAGAGGTGGAAAAAGAATAATTCCAGACCAGGAGGATGTTATGAAGATCATTGTTACAGCATCAGGACCAGATTTGGATTCGCCTGTCGATCCCAGATTTGGCCGGTGTCAGTATTTTATTTTTGTCGACTCCGATTCCTTACAATTTGAGGCCACTGAGAATGAGAATGTGATGGCGTCAGGCGGTGCCGGAATTCAATCTGCCCAGTTTGTCGCGCAAAAGGGTGCCGAAGCAGTTATCACTGGAAATCTGGGTCCCAATGCTTCTGCTGCTTTCAGTGCCTCAGGCATGAGGGTCTTTTTGGGCGCCACCGGAACTGTTCGGGAAGCCATTCAGATGTTTAAAAATGGACAACTTCAAGAAGCCTTTGGCCCTTCTGTACAGGCCCATTCCGGGATAGGACAACAGCCGGGAATTGGTTCTTCCACTGGTTTTAGCCCGGGAATGGGAAGAGGAATGGGAATGGGTATGGGTATGGGCATGGGACGGGGAATGGGAATGGGTCGAGGCATGGGTATAGGGAGAGGAATGGGGCGAGGGATGGGAATGATGGGTCTAACTCCAAGTCCTCCTCCTGCGATGAGCAAAGAACAAGAGATTCAAATGTTGAGGGAGCAAACCCAGGTTCTGGAGGACCAATTGAGAATGATCGGGCAGAGGATCGAGGAACTAAGTAAAAAAGGGAACTGAAGTTTGATCAAAGGGGGCGATAATTATGCCAAGAGGTGATGGGACAGGCCCTCCTTGGGGTGGCGGACGGGGTTCTGGAAGAGGCGTAAGAAGGTGCCTTGGATTGCGGAGCTCTATCAGCTCTAAAATAGGTGGAAGTCGAGTTGAAAGATACGTTGGGTTTATTGAAATGCTGGTCCCATTGGCTTCCACTTTAGTGACGCTGTTTAAGAAGCCCAAAGTCCCCAAGAGTAATATTAGTGCATTAACTCGTGCTGATGTCGAAGGAGATGATTCTAAAAATTTGGAAAAGAGGTGATGAATATACCGAGAGGTGACGGAATGGGCGGATCACGAAGAGGAACGGGAGGTGGTTCGAGAGCGGGTGCAGGTCCGGGAGGAGAATGCAAGTGCCCAAAGTGGGGAGCAATTGCTCTTCATGAAGCAGGAGCGCCATGCTACTTTGTGAAATGCCCCAAATGTGGTTCACCAACGGTAAAAAAAACGGATTCACTTTTGGATGAAAGGAGACTTCAATGGGTGAGATAGATAAGAAAAGCGTTGATAAAGCAACGCAAATAATGATCGAAAAAGCAGCGATAGATGGATGTGAGACGATTTTTGACCGAGCAGAGGCCATGAAACCTTGCCCTATTGGAGCAGAGGGGAGTTGTTGTAAAAACTGTGGGATGGGGCCCTGTCGGGTTCCCGCTCCCAAAAAGAAAGAGGGGGGTGCGGAGAAAACAAAACGGAGAGGCCTCTGTGGAGCCACTGCAGAAACCATTGCCGCCCGTAATTTTGCAAGGATGGTGGCTGCAGGAGCGGCTGCTCATTCCGACCATGCCCGTGGTGTAGCAGAACTCTTTCTGGCCACTGCTAAAGGCGAAGTCCCTGATTACCAGATAAAAGACGAACAAAAACTTTATCAACTTGCCATGGATTTTGGAGTGGAAATCGGAGATCGATCTGTCCAGGACGTCGCAATCGGTGTGGGTGAGAAGGCTTTGGCAGAATTTGGGCGTCAGGAAGGAGAGATTCTATTTCTTAAACGGGCTCCTCTGAAACGGCAACAACTTTGGCGAGAAACAGGGACTGCTCCGAGGGGCATCGACCGAGAGATCGTTGAGATCATGCATCGAACGCATATCGGTGTGGATCAGGACTACCAAAATATTCTCAAAGCCTCTGCACGTTGCGCTTTAGCAGATGGCTGGGGCGGTTCGATGATCTCAACAGAACTCCAGGATGCCATGTTCGGGAACCCCGTTCCTATAGCCGGTCAGATTAACTTAGGAGTTCTAAAAGAGGATCATGTCAATGTCATCACCCACGGCCATGAGCCGCTTCTTCCAGAAATGCTTGTAGTGGCTTCTCAGGATCCTGAAATCCTGAACCTTGCTAAATCCAAAGGTGCAAAGGGAATCAACCTTGCCGGCATGTGCTGTTCTGCCAATGAAATTCTAATGCGCCATGGAATTCCCTGCGCGGGAAATTTCCTGCAGCAGGAACTCGCCATGATCACAGGCGCAGTTGAGGCGATGGTTGTCGATGTCCAGTGCGAGATGCAATCTCTTTCCGATGTGGCTAAATGTTACCACACGAAACTCATCACCACGGACCGCAGAGCAAAGATTGAGGGAGCTATGCATATACAGTTCGATGAGCATGAGGCCCTCGGTATTGCCAAACGAGTTCTCAGGGAAGCCATCGAAAATTTCCCCAATCGAAAATCCCCAATCCTTATCCCTTCGGAAAGTATGGATACGGTTGTGGGTTTCAGTCACGAAACGATCAACTACCTCATGGGAGGTATTTATAGGGCATCTTACAAACCCCTAAACGATAATATCATTAACGGCCGGATTCGCGGCATTGCCGGCGTGGTAGGCTGTAATAACGCCCGTGTCACTCACGATGATCCCCATTTGAAGATGATCCTAGAGTTGATTAGCAATGATGTCATCGTTCTGACAACGGGGTGCAGTGCCATGGCTGCAGGGAAATATGGACTTCTCACCCCGGAAGCTGCCCATAAATATGCAGGCAAGGGATTGGCCTCCGTATGTGAGACGGTAGGACTCCCGCCTGTTCTACATATGGGTTCCTGTGTGGATAACAGTCGGATTTTGATGGCAGCCACCGCTGTGGTTAAGGACGGAGGGCTGGGGGATGACATCAGCGATCTGCCGGCTGCTGGTGCGGGACCTGAGTGGATGAGCGAAAAGGCCATCTCCATCGGCCAATATTTTGTCGCCTCAGGTGTGTTTACCGTGTTTGGCGTGACTTGGCCAACCTTAGGCAGTGAAGAAGTCACTAAAATGCTGTTTGAGGGATTTGAAGATATCTTTAAAGGAAAGTGGGCCTTTCAGCCTGATCCAATTAAAGCTGCCAGGATGATGATCGAACATATTGATAAAAAACGTAAAGCGTTGGGAATTGATAAGGCAAGGGAACGAATCCTCTTCGATATGGCCAAACGCCGGGAACTGGAGGCCGCATAATCAGACAAGCCCGTAACCCGTGATCTATGACTGGTAATCAAGAGCGAGACATAGCGGAACGGATTTAAAAATGAGGGAATTCATGAATGAAATGTTAAAGGGTCAAAAAGGAAAGGGAGAAATCAACCTCCACAGAAATTGTTTTGCATGTGGTTCAAATAATGGAACGGGTTTTGGGCTCAAGTTTTATGAGCAAGAAGATGGAACTGTTTTTGGGAACTTTTTCGCAGACCCAAAGTTTGAAGGCTATTCGGGCATCATTCATGGAGGAGTCGTAGCCACCCTGTTGGATTCTGCGATGACCCACTGTCTCTTAATGAAAGATATTCCTGCTCTCACGGGAAGATTGTCGATTAAATATTCTGCCCCCATTCGAACAGGAACAGTGGTGAGATTAGAAGCCAGGATTGTGGGGGAATCCCGTAAGATTTTTACTTTAGAAGGAAAAGCCTTCGTACTGGGAAAGAAGGTGGCAAGCGCCATGGCGAGGTACATGAGGCCTGTCTTTTCCGTGTAAACTGGAATCCAGAAACAGAATTTCAAAAAGAGAATTAAGAAATGATGCCATCCTCAGCGAAACACTCCTCATTAGAATACAGGATGATTGGAGGTATCGTAAAGAAATATCCTGAAATGGCTGGCATCATGGAAAGATATTTCGGTCAGAATTGTCTAAAAAAACCAGGGTTTAAAATCCAAACACTCGAAATGGCATGTCTTCTTTTTGGTGTCAATCAAGGACAATTGGTTCGAGACCTCAAGGAGGCACAAAATATTTTGATAGGAACGAATAAAAAATAGATAGTGTCTTTTTACGCGGAATAGTTTTTTAGTAAAGGTGTAAAATTCAAATGGAGGAGGCGGAGGAAAATGAAAAGGGTATTGACCATTCAACTAATCATGCTGAATTTGGTTCTTTTTGGCCTGTTTGGAAATCCCTATGGTCAGGAAATCAAGGAAGAAAACTGTTTCTTCCTATCGAGTTTACACTACACTGCAAAGGGAATGGAATATTGGTATGACAAGGCTAATGGCGGTTTAGAAATCCTATCCGGTGTTCCCTACTCTAACCTCACGTGCAAAAACTGTCATGTGCCCGGGTGTGATCGCTGCCATAAGTTGGAAAGTGATAAGAAGGCAGCCTATTTGACCAACGTAGCGAAAAATCAAACTATGTGTTTGGAATGCCATGCCCGGGAGGCGGCCATTACGGGTATTGATAAGGCCCAAAAACAGGAGGATGTCCATTTTGCTAAAGGGATGAAATGTATGGATTGCCATTCGTCAAGGGAGATGCATGGCGATGGAGTCAAATACATATCTCTGAAACAGCCTGGCGCCATGGATACCAAGTGCGAGAAATGCCATCCCTCTGTCAAATCAACCGAATCCCATACCGTCCATGGAGATAAGTTGGATTGCAAAGCCTGTCATATACGCCATGTGGTGAGCTGCACCAACTGTCACTTTGACACTCAAATTAGAGAAGGGAAGCGTACCGCTATCCCGGTGTCCGGGTGGGTATTCTTGATGAATTATGGAGGAAAAGTTTCTTCGGCAAACATGCAAAATTTCGTGGTAAAAGGAGATCAAACCTTCTTCATGTTTGCTCCGCATATGAGCCACTCCGTGATGAAAGAGGGAAGGAAATGTGATGGTTGTCACGGAACGAAAATTATGAAGGATGTTCAAAGTGGAAAAGTTACACTGACGTGGCTTGAGGGAGGAAAGACGAAAAATCTGAAAGGCGTTATTCCTGTCGTGAAAGGAGTAGACTATCAATGCATTTACCAGGATCGGAAGGAAGGGAAGTGGGTTCCAATTCAGAACCCGGCTAAGCCACTTTACCATTACACTGCATTTGGTGAACCGCTCTCGCAGGAACAACTCAATAAATTAGTTGAACGGATGGGCAAGTAAGAGGTCACTCCTGTTTGCTCATCTTCCCAAGGATTGGTATTTTGGGGATATGGTACAAAAAAGAAAGGATGGGGATCGAAATAACCATTGCATAGACCATAGTCGATTTGGAGCCATTAACTCTGAAAGGAGGGTAAAGAGATGGGAGATTACCCAGACAAGGTTTTAGCTCCCGCATTAGGAAGTGGCGTGGTCCAACCCTTGCTAACCCAAAGAGAGTGCTCCGCGAAAAAGATTCTGCTTGTGGAAAATGAAGAGGGGCAATGTTTGCTCTATGAACAGGAGTTGAACGAAGAAGGCTATATAGTCCTTTGGGCGAAGAATGGCAAAGAGGCTTTAAAGCGCCTCGAGGAATCACCCTGTGATCTCGTCATTCTTGATATTATGATGCCGGAGATGGATGGAATTGAAGTTCTGGGAAAGATCGTATCGCGTTACAAAAAAATGCCTGTCATCCTCCACACAGCCTATGCCCATTATCAGAGTGACTTTATGACCTGGTTAGCGGATGCCTTTGTTGTTAAGTCGTCCGACCTTTCAGTGTTGAAGAAAACCGTTAATGAATTGTTGAGGAAGAATGGCGAAGAAAAGGACGGTCGGGGAAGGTCCGCACAAGAAATAAGAGGATTCTATGAGACAAACCCATAAACAATTAGAAAAAAAGGGATGGCTCCGTCAATTCGTTGCGGATGAGGTTCAGGCAAAGGATGCAGTAGAGATATACGATCTCCTGGGCTACGAAGTTCATTTACAGCCCCCCAAACATGCTCATTCCAAGAAGAAGGGTCCTCGCTCTTCAGCGGGATTTCAAAGTCATTTTAAAATTGTATATATCAAGCCCAGAAAGTCATTGGATGATGAGGAAGAATAAGCTGAGAAGCGGATAAAGGGGGAAAACTGTGGCTAAAGAAATGACGATTGAAGAAAGAGTGAAGGAGGAGAACATTTTAGAAACTGGTTCGAACAATGTAAGGAGATATACGGTGAAGAGAATGTAGAGGTTGAAGAAATAAAACCAATTGGATTTAAGTGTTTTGAGGAAGGGGGCGAGAAAATATAGAATTTGGGAAAGGAGGTGATTCGGATGCCGAGGCGAGATAGCAAAGGCCCCCCAACTGGGGCGAAAGGGCCTCACGATGGTCGAGGCAGTGGTAAAGGTAAAGGCCGAGCACCTGGCAAGGGTGTCGGTCAGCGCAAAGGCGGTAAGAAAGGCCCCTGCAAGTAGAACAGTGCGCACTGCGAGGTTCCAACCCTTCTGGTGCATAACAAAGGGATGAATGCCGGCTGGGGTACACTCGCTGCGCTCGTGACCCCAGCGGTTTATCCCTGAGGATAGCAAGGCAGCCAGGTTGGCTGCCAAAAAGGTTAAGAAGATATGCAACTCAAACCTATTGGAATTATCCATTCCCCATATAAAAATAGGAAAAAATGCCCGCCCCAGGGTCGAGAAGAAATTTGCTGGATCGAAGTTTTTGATCAATATGCCGAAGGGCTGAAGGATATCGATGGATTTTCCCATCTCATCCTCATTTACTGGTTACATCATAGCAAAGACTCTCCCCTTTTGGTAAAGACTCCCTGGGATTCTGAGCTTCATGGCGTATTTGCTACTCGATCACCGAATAGGCCGAATGCCTTAGGCTTTTCTGTCGTTGAATTGATTGAAAGAGATGGAAACAAGCTAAAAGTGAAGGGTTTAGACGTACTGGAAGGAACACCTCTCATTGATATCAAACCCTATCTGCCTGAAATTGATTCAAAGACAAATGTCAGAGTGGGATGGGTCAAGGAAACAGATTTCTCAAAAGTTTACGGGAAATCTTTTAAGGAGCCGAAACATGTCCAATGATTTTGAAAAGACGGCAAACGAACTTCAAGAATCCATCATGGAAGATGCCAAAAAGATCTATTCTGAAAAGGTGATCGAACGATGGTTAAAGCCAAGGAACTTGGGAAAGATCAGGAACCCGGATGGTTTTGCAAAGATTAAAGGCCCCTGTGGGGACACGATGCAAATTTCCTTCAAGGTCAAGGACGGGAGACTTTCAAAAAT
>Ga0105107_10002205_pt1 | contig 12793 bp, 7 predicted proteins | sample PPLLaktember2015_6_FD_79335 | JGI IMG/M metagenome (GOLD analysis project Ga0105107, IMG submission 79335) | Freshwater sediment microbial communities from Prairie Pothole Lake near Jamestown, North Dakota, USA - PPLs Lake P8 Core (1) Depth... | ecosystem: Environmental > Aquatic > Freshwater >... | reverse complement strand
TATTGTCCGGTTCATCTGGATTGGCTCGGTACCAAACCTAAACGCATTGACCACGAAGGACACGAAGGATCACGAAGGAACCCCTCTGCGGCTGACGCAGCCGCCAATGTGCAACGGGGATGCGGCGGGCGCAGGCCTGAAGGTCCGATGCCGAACTCCTCGGTATCCCACTCGTCATTCGTAATAGCTGCTGTTCTTCCCCGCGCCGCGCACATCGTCCGATCTCGCTTTCGAATTCCTTCGTGTCCTTGGTGGTGAATGTGGTTTGCTCCAGTGGGTGGGTTGTTCTATTAGGCGTTGCGCTCCAGCGCGCCGCGCAGCGCCCGGACGTTCGGCGCGCCGGCGCCGAACATGCACACGCGCAGGTCCATCGGCACGTCCTCGATGAATTCGTGCAGCCCCGCTTCGCCCTCCTGCGCGCGCAGCAGAAACGGCCGCGCCATCGCGCCGAGATCGGCGCCGAGCGCGAGCGCTTTCGCGAGATCGATGCCGCTGCGCAGCCCGCCGGAGGCGATGAGCGGAATCTCGGCCGAGACGCTGCGCACGTTCAGGATCGAGCGGCTGGTCGGGATGCCCCATTCGCCGAAGCGCAGCCCGAGCGCCCGCCGCCGCGGCGTCGGGGCGCAGAAAGCTTCGACCTTGGCCCAGGAGGTGCCCCCGGCACCAGAACAGTCCAGCCCGGCCACGCCGCACTCGATCAGACGGCGGGCGGCCTGGGCGCTGAAGCCGAAGCAGACCTCGCGCGAACACCGGGATCGCGTCGCGCGCGAGTTCCACGCACAGGGCAGCCAGGCGTGAAGCGACGCCCCGGAAGTCGCGATCCCCGCCCTGAATCGCCTCCTGCACGGCATTGAAATGCACGAACACCGCGTCGGCGCCGATCATCGCCACAGCGCGCCGCGCCTCGGCGGCGCCCCAGCCGCGCGCGAGCTGGCCGGCGCCGAAGTTGGCGAACAGCACGATGCCGGGCGCGACGTCGCGCACGCGGAAGAAGCGCGCCAGCTCGGGCCGCTCCAGAGCCACGCGCTGGCTACCCACACTCATGGCCAATCCGAAACGCTGCGCCGCCGCAGCAAGCAGGCGGTTGAGCGCGAGGCCCTCCTCGGTGCCGCCGGTCATGGGTGCGATCATCAGCGGCGCGCGCAGCGCCTTTCCGGCAAGCGAGATGGACAGGTCCAGCTCGGCGAGCGAGACCTCGGGAAGCGCCTGGTTGGCGAGATCGAACCCTTCCAGCCTCGTGGTTTTTTCGTACTCCACCGGTTGCGTCAGGCAGGCTTCGAGGTGCCTGAGCTTGGCACGCGGGTCGCGCAGCACAGCGCCGCTCCCCGTTTCGGTTCGAGCGGCCTGCGCCAGGTCCAGCCCTTCACCCACTGGATTCTCCTCCTCGTCGGGCCAGCGCGCCGCAAAAACCCCATTGCGCGCGAACCCTTTCCGCCGCCCGGCGGCCGGACGCAAGATCATCGACCAGCGCCCCACCCCCCAAGAGGCCGAGCATAGCATCCTGAGCGACGCGCGGCCGACGCGCGCCAAGCCGGGCACGCGGCCGGCCCGAATCAGACTGATCAGGTCTTCGATCGTCGCTCCGACCCCTCCACCGCGGGATCCACTATCCCGTCATTCCGGGGCTGCCCGTGAGGGCAGAACCCGGAATCCAGAGACTTTTCGGTAACAGGGTCGGATCTCTGGATTCCGGGTTCCGCTTCGCGGCCCCGGAATGACGGCAGTGCAGGTTCCGCATCCGCGGTAGCGACAACTCGAGCAGAGTCTCCCTAGTACACAGACACATTAGTCTCGAAACATCGGATGGCAAAGCCGGCGCGCTCAACAGCCCGGCTACGCCGTGTTCGGCGTCCAGGCGGGCTATCGACCCGGCGGCCGCCTGCAGTTGAACGCGGGAATAGACAACCTCTTCGACCGCACGTATGCCGAGCACATCAGCCGCACCGGCGCGTTCGCCCCGGTCGGGTTCGTTCCGACCGAGCGCGTCAACGAGCCTGGCCGGACGATCTGGGCGCGGGTGTCCCTGCAGTGGTAGCCGCTGCTTCCGCTTCTCTTCCCGCGCCAGGCGCCGCGAGGCGCTACCCGCCGAAAGCCGAGGGACGACATCGTTCCGCCAGCAGCTCCTCTAGCGGCTGCGGCCGCGCAACGCCGAAGCCCTGCACGTAGTCGACCCCGATCTCGCGCATCACCGCGAGCGTGGCGTTGTCTTCGACCCACTCGGCGATGGTGCGAATGCCGATGGTACGGCCCACCCGGTTGATAGCGTCGACCATGGCGCGGCTGATGGGGTCCCTGGCCGCGTCGACCACGAAGGCGCCGTCGATCTTCAGATAGTCGACTTCCAGATTGCGCAGGTAGCTGAAGGACGACATACCGGACCCGAAGTCATCCAGCGCGAAGGCGCAGCCCAGGTGTTTCAGCTCGACGATGAACTCACGCGCCAGGGACAGATTGGAGATCGCAGTGGTCTCCGTAATCTCGAAGCAGAGCAGGCCGGGCGCAACCGCGTGGTCGCGCAGGAGCTGGCTCAGCCAGGCCAGCGTCCCTTGCTGGTTCAGAGTCACGGCCGATAGATTGACGCCGTAGATGACTCCCTCGCGGTGCTCGGCCGGGCCGCGCGACAACTGCGCCAGCAGCTCCTTCACGACCCACTGGTCGATCCGCGGCATCAGGCCGTAGCGCTCGGCGGCCGGAATGAACGCGCCGGGCGCCGTCAGCTTGCCGTCCGGCTCGCGCAGGCGCGCCAGCACTTCGCAATAGCGCCGTACGGCGGGCAGCGCCGGGCTCACCGGGACGACCCGCTGCCCGTACAGCACCAGGCGCCCCTCCTCGAGCGCGCCGTGGATGCGCGACACCCAGGTCATCTCGCCCATCCGTCGCGCCAGATCTTCGTCCGTGGCGTGGTAGAACTTCACGCGGTTGCGCCCTGCCTCCTTGGCGGCGTAGCACGCGGCGTCGGCTGCGCTGAGGGCCTGAGCCGGCGTCTGAAGGGGATGCGAGACCAGCGCCACACCGATGCTCGCGCCGATGCGAAACAGATGCCCCCCCCACGTGAAGCGCGCAGCATTCAGCGCCTCCAGCAGCTCGTCGGTGATGTCTGCCGCCACCGGCTCGGGACAGTTCTCGAGCAGCAACCCGAACTCGTCGCCGCCGAGCCGGGCAAGGGTGTCCTGCCGCCTGAGATGTCCCTGCAGCAGGGTGGTAACCTGGCGCAGCAGCTCGTCTCCGGCGGCATGCCCGCAGGTATCGTTGACCACCTTGAACTGGTCCAGATCGATATAGCACAGCGCCAGCTCGGTCGAGTCGACGGTGGCACGCTCGAGGGCCTGCTGCAGACGCAGCTCGAACTCGCGCCGGTTGATCAACCCGGTCAGCGCATCGTGTGCGGCGTGGAAGCGCAGCGCCCGCGCGACGCGCCGCTCCTCCGTCACGTCGTGAAACACCAGGACTGCGCCGACTACACCGCCCTGACGGTCCCGAATGGGCGCCGCGGAGTCGGCGATCGAGAACTCACGCCCATCCCGGGAGATCAGCAGCGCGCTGTCCTCGACCCAGGCGATCTGCCCCGAGCCGAGGACCCGGGCCACCGGATCGGCCACCGGTCCGCGATCCAGCTCGCTGATCAGCCGAAACACCTGCGACAGATCCCGCCCCCGCGCCTGGTCGGCGGACCATCCCGTCAACTGCTCGGCCACCGGGTTGATCTCGCGCACCCGACCCATCGTGTCCGTCGTAATGACCGCGTCGCCGATCGACCGCAGCGTGACCTGCGCCAGCTCCTTCTCTGCGAAGAGCTGCTGCTCGTAGCGGTGCCGTTGCGTGATGTCGATCATGACGCCGATGGCGCGGACCGCCTGGCCGTCCGCGTCCCGCTCGAATACGCAGCGCGACGACAGCCAGCCCTCGGAGCCGTCCGCGCGCATGAAGGCGTACTCCACGTCGTATTCGGCCTGGCCCGCAACCGCCGCCTCGAACAGGTCCGCCACGCGCTGCCGGTCGCCCGGGCGAATGGCTTCCCGCCAGGTGAAGCGGTGGCCGAACTGGAACCCGCGCGGCCGGCCGAGGATCGGGCCGACCCCGTCGGAACAGCGCATGGCGCCGGTCTGCACGTCGATCTCCCAGGTCTCCACGCGCGCGATGCTCATCGCCAGGGCCAGCCGCCGCTCGCTCTCGACCAGCGCCCGGTGGGCTCGCGCCAGCGCGGAGACGTCGCGCGCGATCGACGTTGCGCCGACGATGCGCCCGCTGCGGTCCTTCAGGGAGGAAATGGTGACGGCGACTTCGAGCGGGAGGCCACCCCGAGCGTGCCGCAACGAGACATCCTCGAAGCCTTCCTCTCCCGCGAGCAGCCGCTCGTTCTGGCTGCGAACGACCTGCTCGTCGCCCTCGAACAGCAGCGGCGCCACGTTCTTCCCCAGCACCTCCTCGGCGCGATAGCCGTACATGCGCTCGGCGGCCTTGTTCCAGCTCAGCACGGTCCCGTCCAGGGAACGGCCGATGACAGCGTCGTGGGTGTGCTCGATGATGCTCGCCAGGAGCTGCCGGTTGCGCTCGGCGATCTCCCCGGTCGTGATGTCCCGGCCCACGCCCCGGTAGCCGCGAAACCGCCCGTCGGCATCGAACACCGGCTCGCCGCTGACCGAGACGAAGCGCAGCTCGCCTTCGGGCGTGTGCCAGCGCAATCTGACGTCGCGGAATGGGCGGCGCGCAGCCAGGTCGGCCTCGTGGTGCGCGCGCTGCTCGTCTGACTCGAACACATTGCCCAGTTCCGAGCGGGTCTTCCCGAGCGAGTTGAACGGGTTCAGCCCCGTCTGTCGCTCGTAGCCCTGCGAGACATAGCTGAAACGCAGCTTTTCGTCCTGCTCCCAGTACCAGTCGGTCAGCAGGCTGAGCAGGCTGCGGAACTTGGCCTCGGAGTCGGACAGCTCGCGCGTGCGCAGTGCGACCTTCGCTTCGAGCTCGGCTCCCGCTTCGCGCAGCTCTTCGATGAGGCGACGGTTCTCGCGCGCGACCTTGAGGCGCGCTTCATCGGCCCGCGTCAGCCAGCGCGATACCAGCCACAACCCGGCCGCGAGCACTACACCCTGGACGGTGACGTACAACGCGAGCGCAAACTCGGTGCCGTACCAGCCGGCCTGCTGACCGAGCAGCCGGAAGTAGGCGATGAGCGGGGGCAGAAGCAGCGCGCCGGGCAGCAACAGCCGCAGGACCGCTGCGCCCAGGCTGTCGCCGGTGAGATCCCGCATCAATCCGTCGGACGGGCGCAGCGCGAGCATGCCGCCCGCCGCGATCAGGAATCCGAAGGTGGTGTGCAGGGCCATGCTCGAGAACGCGGCCAGCTTGGTGGGAGTCTGTGCTCCGAAGAAGTAGCCCAACAGGCTGGCCGAAGCGAGAACCATCACGACGAGCGCAAACGCCTGGCCCGCAAGCACCGCGTGCCGGCCGCCACGGTGGAGCAGGATCAACCCGCCGCCGGCCAGCGCGAAGCTCAGCGCAGTGGCCAGCGCCATGCGGCCGGGGACCGGCGCTGTCCCAGTCTGGCTGGCGAACAGGAGACGATCGATGCCGAAGTCGAGGCCAGTCAGGTACTGAGCCAGAGTAGCCAGCCCCAGCGCGGCGGCCAGCCCCGCCGCCACGCGTGCCACGTAGTCGCCCGCCGCCCCGTCCGCATGCCATGCCAGCATGCCGACGCCGACCAGCAGCATGCCGACCGCGGTGTTGGGCATCATCGCGGGCAGCCCGGGCAGCACGCCGGTCAGCGCCGTCGACTGCAGCCCCCAGCCCCAGAGGACGAATGCTCCCAGCATCACCAGCACCACCCCTGCCACGTGTGCGGTGCGCAGCACGCGGGTGCGCAACAACTCTGTCATCCCCGTCCTCTCACGATTCGTACCGGTGCAGACAGTCCGTCGCTACGGCCTCGTCCGTTCCGTGCCGCGGAAGCGGCGCACCCCGGCACAGGGACTGTCCCGGCCAGTGGAGGACCGGCCCTGCCGCTGCTATATTACTGTTTTGTCGCATTTTACCGCTATTCGCCGGCGTGACGGCCCGGCGGGTGCGCTCCTTGACCATCCCGACGCGATTTCCCAATGGCCCCTCGTCAAGCCCCCAAGGCTCTCCGCGCCGCTTACCTGCACCGGCCGCACGAGCCGCGCGCGAACTACTGGCTGCCGAGCACGCGCTTCGACATCGCGGCGCAAGACTTCCTCGATCTCGCTGATAAATTGGGGGCATGAGGTCTTCACCCCGGCTGCGGTGCCTGACTAGCAGCGGCTGCCCAGCCGCTGGCCGGCTCGCCGCCGTGCTGCTGGCGTCGCTGCTCTCCGGCTGCGCCACGTTTCGCAGCTACAACGCGGAGCTGAACCAGACGCTGTCCATCGCCGCGTCGGGGCGGCTCGACGCCGCGATCAAGACCCTCGAGAAGAACAACAAGGAGGACGACAAGGACCTGCTCTACTACCTCGAGATGGGCGAGCTGCAGCGCCTACGCACCAGCTATCCCAGGAGCCAGACCGCCTGGCGCACGGCGGACGCGCAGGTGCAGGCCTGGGAAGACGCCGCCAGGGCCGACCCGGCCCGAGTGAGCGGCGCGGTGCTGAGCTATGTCGTCAACGACAAAACGCGGCCGTACGAAGGCCACGACTACGAAAAGGTGATGCTCACCACGCGCATGGCGATGAATCATCTCGCCGAGGGTCAGTGGGACAACGCCCGCGTCGCGATAAAACGCACGCACGAGCGCGAGGCCGTCATCGCGGAAGTGCGCACCCGCGAGGCGCAGAAGGTCGAGGAGGAGGCGACCAAGCGCGGCACCCGCGCCACGTTCAAGGAGCTGAACGGCTACCCGGTGCAGACCATCGACAACCCCGAGGTCAACGGCCTGCGCAACAGCTACCAGAGCGCCTTCAGCCACTACCTGGCCGGCTTCGTGTACGAGGCCCTGGGCGAGCCCAGCCTGGCCGCCGCCGGCTATCGGCAGGCGATCGAGCTGCGCCCCAACCTGCCGCTGCTGGAAGACGCGCTGGCGGGCCTCGATTGGCGCGTGGCCGCGCCCGACGACGGCGCCAGCGACGTGCTGTTCGTCATCGAAACCGGCCTCGCGCCTGCCCGGGTATCGCGGGATTTCAGCCTGCCGATTCCGATCAACCAGCGCTGGGTGCTGGTGCCGGTCTCCTTCCCGGTGATGCAGAGCCATGGCGCGGGCTTCTTTCCTGGCGAGCTGCGCATAGACGGTGTCGGGTCGCTCGTGCCGGTGCAGATCACCAGCGTCGACGCGATGGCGCGCCGCGCGTTGAAGGACGAGATGCCGGGGATCATGCTGCGGGCGTTCGTACGCTCTTTCACCAAGGCCGCTGCTCAGTACCAGCTGCAGCGCGCCGCCTCGAAGCGCCGCAAGGAGGGGGACGACACGGCAGGCGACATGCTCGACCTGTCCGCGTTCGCGCTAGCGATCGGTTCGGCCGTGACGGAGTCGGCCGACGAGCGCGGCTGGCGCAGCCTGCCCGCAAGCATTAACATCGCCCGCGCCAGACTGCCGCGAGGCCACCATCGCGTCCAGCTCGACACGCCATCCGGTCCCCAATCTGTCGAGGTGAACGTCGAGGGACGCTATGCCTTTGTCAGCTTGCGGCTGGTCGGCGGCACCCTGTTCGCCATGCTGCCCCAGGCGTCAATGGCCGGCGGCATGCCGACATCCACATCCGCAACCAGCCCGGCAGGCGAGCCGCCCGCGGAGAAGCCGGCACCGGGCGAGGTTTCTGCTTCACTGCCGAAGGTGGTCCAGACCAGCTTCGGATCGCAGTTCAACCCAGAGGAGTTCATGCAATGAGACCCGGCCTATTCGTGCTGATTCTCGCCGCCTGCGTCCTGGTCGCGGGCTGCGGCACCAAGAAGGGATTCGAGAAGAAAGGTTTCGCCTACGGCTGTCCGATCGGTGAGAGCAAAGTGACCAATATGGAGGCCCTGGTCGAGGCCAAGACCTCCATGGAAGGCAAGCGCACCACCATCGCCGTCACCGAGATGCGCTGCACGATGACCGGCGACCTGCTCAAGATCGATGCGACCCTGAACAACGACAGCTCGAGGGTCAAGCGGGTCGCCTACAAGTTCCGCTGGATCGACCGCGAGGGCATGCGCGCAGCCGAGGAGGAAAGCTGGAAGCCGCTCATGATGTACGAGAACTCGAACCAGCTCGTGACGGCCGTAGCGCCGACCAACAAGGCCGTGGATTTCATGCTGATCCTGCTCAGTCAGGAATAGGCTCACCTGCGCGAAAGGAGAGAATCGCCATGATCGATGCAGCACGCACTTGCCGCCTTGCGGCCCTGCCCCTGATCGTCGCTGCCCTGCTGCTCGGCGGCTGCGCCAAACCGCAGACTCGCTACGGCGACGCGCGCGGCGTTGAGACCGTGACCAACACGTTCGGCTCCACCGACCTGCAGATGATCGCCGAGTCCATGACCCGCTCCATGCTGCAGACTCCCGTGATCGTCGGCGGCAACCTGCCGATCGTCACCGTCCAGGAGGTCAAGAACAAAACCAGCGAGTACATAGACACGCGCGCGGTCACCGATAGCATCCGCGCGGAACTGCAGAAGAGTGGAAAGGTGCGCTTCGCGGTGGACGCCGCCGCCATGCAGCAGCAGGTGGAGGAGCTCGAGCGGCAGCAGAGCGAGCTCTACGAGAAGGAGCAGGCGGCGGAGAAGGGCCGCATGGTCGGCGCCCAGTACCGCATGGAGGGCAACATCGTCTCGATCGTCAAGCAGGCCGAGGACGTGAAGGACGTGTACTACAAATTCAACCTGCAGCTGTGGAACATCCGCAACGGCCTGCTGGAGTGGTCCGACGAGAAGGAGATCCGCAAGACCACCAGCAAGGGCTGAGCTCTCAAGCCTACTGCGCTAAGGCTTAACCGCAGAGGCACGGAGGCGCAGAGGAAAAGCGAAGCTCGTTAACCACGAAGGTCACGAAGGAACACGAAGGAAAGCCTGGCTTGGATAGGGCTGCCCATGCGCCTTTCGCATCGGACGAGTTGGCTCCCGAGCTGTCGAGCGCCAAGAATGCCAACGGAAGGCAAGAAACCACCGCAGAAGAGCGTTCCTTCGTGTTCCTTCGTGACCTTTGTGGTAAACGAAGTCACGGTTCTTCTCTGCGGGCCCTCTGCGCCTCTGCGGTGAAGCAGCAGTAACCTTCAAACCGTAACAGCAGCGCCCGGAGCACCGGCGACGAACCCGGCGATGTGGGCGAGCAGCTCGTCCTCCTGATAGGGCTTGCCGAGGAACAGGTTCACGCCCAGCTCCGTCGCATAGTGGCGGTGCTTGTCCGCCGTGCGAGAGCTGATCACGATGATCGGGATGTGTCGCAGGCGCGGGTCGCCGCGGACGTGGCGCGTGAGCTCGAACCCGTCCATGCGCGGCATCTCGATATCCAGCAGCAGCACCTGCGGCAGCACGCTGCGCAGCTTCTCGACGGCATCCACGCCGTCGCGCGCCTCGACGACCTCATAGCCGGCACGGGCCAACAGCCGGCCGGTAATGCGGCGGATCGTGAGCGAGTCGTCGACCAACATGACCGCAGGGCGCGCTGCCTCAGGCACGAGGTCGGCGGCCCGGCGCGCGGGGGGTGCTGACAGAAGCTTCGCCGGTACGCCGGAGGCCGGTTGCATGAGCAGCACCGGGTTGAGGATGAGGACGCTCTGCCCGCTGCCCAACACGGCCGCCCCGGCAATCCCGGTCACCCGCGCAAGTTGCGCGCCGATCGTCTTGACCACAATCTCCTGGTTGCCCAGCAGTTCGTCCACATGGATCGCCACGCGTTGCGCACCGCTGCGCAGCAGCAGCAGGGCGTTGTAGCGGTGCAGGACAGGGGCACGCTCAGCATCGCCGAGCAGATGCTGCAGCTCGTGGATGGGGTAGGCGCGATTCTGCCAGACGACCTGCCCGGCGGCGAACAGTTGCTCGAGCACGTCCGGCTTAACCTTCTGCACCTGCTCCACCATGAGCGTGGGCAATGCGAACACCTGATCGCTGGAGCGCACCAGCACGGCCTGCATGACACTGAGCGTGATCGGCAGGTAGATGGTGAAGGTGGTGCCCTGCCCCGGCTGGAAGGCGAGCTGCATGCGCCCTCCCAGCGCGTTGATCTCCGTGCGCACAACATCCAACCCCACTCCACGCCCGGCGGCTTCGGTGACCTGATCGGCGGTCGAGATCCCCGCCGTGAAGATCAACTGCGCCACGTCGTCATCGGACAGCGGGTCTTCGGCCCGTATCAGACCCACGGCCAGCGCCCGCTCACGAATGCGCGGCAGGTCCAGTCCACGCCCGTCGTCACTCAGCACGAGCACCACTTCGTTGCCCTCCTGGCGCATCTCGAGGGTCACGCTGCCTGTCTCGCGCTTGCCGGCCTGGCGCCGCTGCTCGGGCGTTTCCAGTCCGTGCACGACGGCGTTGCGCAGCATGTGCTCCAGCGGTGCGGCGATGCGCTCCAGCACAGCGCGCTCCAGCTCGACCTGTCCGCCGCGGATGTCGAGGTTTGCGCGCTTGCCCGCTTCGCGGGCCGTCAGGCGCGCCACACGGTACAGGCGCTCGGTCACACTCGAGAAGGGGGTCAGCCGCACGCGCATCAACCCGTCCTGCAGCACCCGCGTCATGCGGCGCTGCGCGGTCAACGCCCCTTCCAGGCCATCCACGCTGGTCAGGATTCCCTGCTGCAGCGCGGAGACGTCGCTGCCGGTCTCGGCCAGAAAGCGCGTGAGCTCCTGCAGGCGGGTGAAGCGGTCGAACTCGAGCGGGTCGAACGGCTGCTGGGCCTCCTCGGCTTGCGCCATGCGCGACTGGAGCTGGGACTCGGCCTGGATCTCGACCTCGCGCACCTGGCTGCGCATGCGGATCACCGTCTCGGTAAGATCGCGCAGGGCGTTACGCATTGTGCGCAGCTCGGCCTCCATGCGCGAGCGTGCGATGCTGACCTCGCCCGCCTCGTCGACCAACCGGTCGACCACATCCGCACGCATGCGCAGCAGCACGCGCGGCTGGCCGGTGGGGAGGGGCTGCGCCCCTGCGCCCGGCGGCGGTGCATCGGTGTGGGCGAATTCGGCCTCGCCGCGCTCGAGCCGCTCCAGCAACACGCCGATGCGATCGAAGGATGCCTCCAGATCGTCGAACAGGGTGTCGGGAACCACCGGCAGCTCCGCGGCGCTGGCGACCCGGGTCTCGACGCTGTGCGTGAGCTCGCCCAGCCCCATGGCCCCCGCCATGCGCGCGCTGCCTTTCAATGTGTGCAGCAGCCGCTTGAGCGAGTCCGCAAAGCTGCGTTGGCCCGGGTCAGCCCGCCAGTCGCGCAGGTCTTGCCCGATCTGCGGAACCAGGTCGGAAGCCTCTTCCAGGAACAGCGGCAACAGGTAGCGGTCGATGTCGTCCGCGATGCGGTTGCGGCGTCGCTCCGGCGAGTTGTTTTGCAGCTGCGCTGCCGCCGTCACGTCGGTCGGCGTAGCGGAATCCACCTGTCCATCCGGCACCCTTGCCCGATCCGACAACACCGCCGTATCAGTTGACGCACTGTCCGCTGCAAGCGAGGGCACCTCGGCGGTCAACAGCGGCTGTAACCGGTTGAGCCCGCCGGAGTCGGCGAGCAGCCGGTCGGCGAGCCGCCTGAGCCGCAGGTCCAGCGCCGCCGCGGGCTCTGGCGCGTGCAGGCCGCGAACCGCATCCAGCATTTCCTGCGAAGCAACGACAGCGCCCGCCACCAACCCCAGCTCGTCTGCGGCAAGCCGGCGGGGACGGTGGTGCAGCAGCTGCAGCACGCGTTCCAGTTCCCCGGCCAGCTCACTCAGGGGCTCGATGCCAATAGTCGCGGCTATGCCGGCGAGCGTGTGCGCCGCGCGGAAGGACTCGTAAGAGGCCGCCCCACTGGCGCTGTCGCGCAACGCGCCGGTCTCGCTCCTCAGGGTCGCGACGTGCTGTGCGGCTTCGGCGAGGAATGTCGCGAACAACGCCGGCGAGACACGTGCCCGACCGATTTCGACCGTCTCCTCCGGGATCGCAAGGGCCGGCTCCGATGCTAGCCTGATCTGTCCCACGCCGATATCGCCGGCGGCCGAGCCTCGCGATGTGTCTGCGTCCTGGGGAAGCGGCTCGCCGCGCTTCACCCGCTGCGCCCAATCGAGCACGGTGCGCGCATCGATCCGGCCGCGCCCGGTACGCTCGAGTTGTCCGATCCAGTCGCCAACGTGCACCACGGCGAGACGCACCAGCCGCAGCAGGTCCGGGCTAGCCGGTTGGCCGCGCTGGAGTACGCCGTTCAGCACATGCTCCACCGCCCATGCAGCCTCTGCCAGGTGGTTCAGCTCCACCATCCGGCCGCTGCCCTTGAGAGTGTGGAAGCCCCGGCGCACCACGCCCAGCCGCTCGCTGTCGAACGGCTTCTGCCCCAGTACATCGAGCTCGCCGGCAAGCGCATGCAGCACCTCGCGAGCCTCGTCCAGGAACACCTGCAGCATCTCCGGATCGGATGGTGTATCGGTGGGGAGAGCAGACTGCGCTTCGGTTGCAGCATGCGGCGGCGCGAAGGCCAGTTCGGCGACCTGTTGCGACGCAGGCGGCAACTCGGACCCGACCGCCGCGGCGCAGAGTGCTTCGGGTGCACCGGCCCGGCGCATGATGGTGGCGAAGTCGGCCGCGGCGAAGGGCAGGTTCTCCAGGTAGTAGCCCAGCCCGGAGAGCACCGCCGCAACGCGCGCCGACTCCTCCGGCTCTGGCATTGGCTGGCCAGCCGCCCAGCGCCCGATCTGTTC
>Ga0105107_10002204_pt1 | contig 12796 bp, 7 predicted proteins | sample PPLLaktember2015_6_FD_79335 | JGI IMG/M metagenome (GOLD analysis project Ga0105107, IMG submission 79335) | Freshwater sediment microbial communities from Prairie Pothole Lake near Jamestown, North Dakota, USA - PPLs Lake P8 Core (1) Depth... | ecosystem: Environmental > Aquatic > Freshwater >... | reverse complement strand
CCTATAACTCCAGGAACAACGATGGTTCAATCAAAAGACTCGCCTTCGGTCATCCGGATCAGGGGTGCCCGGCAACATAATCTCAAGAATCTCGATCTCGACATTCCGCTCAACCGCATCATGGTTATTACCGGTCTGAGTGGGTCCGGAAAATCTTCTCTGGCCTTTGACACCCTTTACGCGGAAGGTCAGCGCCGGTACGTAGAGACTTTCTCCCCCTATGCGCGGCAATTCATGGAGCGCATGGACCGGCCCCAGGTAGACCGGATCGAGAACATCCCTCCTGCCATCGCCATTGACCGCAAAGATCCCGTGAGAACATCCCGCTCCACAGTGGGCACCATGACAGAGCTCACAGACTACGTGAAACTCCTCTACGCCCGTGTTGGGCTCCTTCATTGCAGAACATGCGGCAACCCAGTGGTGCCTGAAACTCCCGAGCACGTGTGGAAAGCCATTGAAGGAGTTGCAGAAGGATCCGAAATGGTGATCACCTTTCCTGCTTCTACAAAGGGGAGTGATGCCGATCAGCTGTCAAAGGATCTGGGCCGAATGGGTTTCTCCCGCATCTACGAACGGGGCGAGGTTAGACCCATGGAGTCATGGGCCGGCGAGAACCCCATGCATGTTGTTGCAGACCGCATGATTTTCAAACGCGCGGATCGAAAGCGGATCGTGGATTCTCTGGAGCAGGCCTTCCGATTCGGGAGCGGCCGGATCGATCTGTGGATTGCGCCGGAACAGCACCTTGCTTTCAGCAGCAGGCTCGACTGCCCGACCTGCGACATCACTTACAGAAGCCCTCTTCCCAACCTCTTCTCCTTCAACAGCCCCGTGGGCGCCTGCGAAACGTGCCGAGGGTTTGGAAAAACCATTCAGGTTGACTTGAATCTGATTATCCCCAACCCCTCCCTTTCGCTTGAGCAGGGGGCGATAAAGCCCTTCGGAGGGATCAAGGAAGGTCGTTTTGAGTTCAAAGACCTCAAGATCTTCTGCCGGAGCAGGAAAATCGCCATGGATGTTCCCTTCAGGGACCTTGCAGAATCTCAACAAAAGGCGATCATTGAAGGAAGCAGGGACTATTACGGGATCAAAGGGTTCTTCAAATGGCTGGAAGGCAGAACCTACAAGATGCACGTTCGGGTGTACCTCTCGCGCTACAGGAGCACTGTGACGTGCCCTGATTGTCGAGGCACTCGCTTCAAGCCGGAGACGCTCCTGTATCGCGTAGGCGGAATCACCATCGGGGAACTCTACAGCATGAGCGTGGGCCGGGCCGCGGCATTTCTCGATTCACTTCGTGTTTCCTCAAGAGATAAAGCCTCTCTTCTGATCCTGGATGAGGTCCGCAGCCGCTTGCGCTATCTGCAGGAGGTCGGCCTGGATTACCTGACCCTCGATCGCCAGTCCCGCACCCTCTCCGGAGGGGAGGTCCAGCGGGTGGCCCTCACCTCCGCCCTGGGTTCCTCTCTGGTCAATACCCTGTATGTCCTGGATGAGCCGAGCATCGGACTTCATCCCAGGGACAATCACCGGCTGATTCGAATTCTCAAGGGCCTGAGGGATCTGGAGAACACGGTCGTTGTGGTTGAGCACGATCCGGAGATCATCGGCCAGAGTGATTTCATGCTGGACCTGGGACCCGGTGCCGGAGAAGCAGGCGGAGGAATCATGTATTTCGGTCCCACTGCCGGTGTGACCGACTCCATAACAGGCCAATACCTCAGGGGCAAGAAATCGATTTCAGTGCCGGAGAAGCGGCGACAGGCGAATCGCTGGATCACCGTGAAAGGCGCCTCTGCAAACAACCTCAAGAGCCTGGATGTGAGGATTCCTCTCGGCCTGTTCGTTTGCCTCACCGGAGTCTCCGGATCAGGGAAATCCACCCTTGCCGAGGAAATCCTTTACAGGGTCATCAAGAGAATCAAGGGAGACCCTCAAGGCGAGCCGGGTCATTATGCTTCCATCAGCGGCACGGAAGCGATTGAGGATGTCCTTCTGGTGGATCAGAAACCCATTGGCCGCTCGCCCAGAGCCAATCCTCTGACCTATCTCAAGGCCATGGAGCCCATCCGCCAATTGCTGGCCGGCACAGAGGCTGCCAGGGAAAAAGGTATGAGGCCAAGGCACTTTTCTTTCAATGTCGCGGACGGCCGGTGCCCCACGTGCGAGGGATCAGGTTTTGAAAAAGTGGAGATGCAGTTTCTCTCGGATGTGTTCATCACCTGCCCTGACTGCGGCGGCAAGCGTTTCAGGAAGGAAGTGCTCGATGTTCGTTACAGAGACAAAAACATAGACGACATCCTGTCCATGACCGTGACCCAGGCCATATCCTTTTTTCGAGAACAGCGGAGCCTGGGAGAAGCGCTTCAACCCTTAGTGGATGTTGGCCTTGGATACATGCGCCTAGGCCAGCCGATCAACACCCTTTCCGGAGGTGAAGCCCAGAGGCTTAAGCTCTGTTCTTTTCTCAAAACCACGGGTTTGAAGCCGCAGCTCTTTATATTCGATGAACCTACCACCGGCCTTCATTTTGAAGACATCCGAAAACTCCTCTCCGCTTTTCAGGGGCTGCTCGATCAGGGCCACACGGTGCTCGTCATCGAACACAACATGGACGTGGTCAAAACAGCGGACTGGGTGATCGACCTCGGCCCTGAAGGCGGGGAACAAGGGGGTACCCTCGTCATCGCAGGGCCTCCTGAAAAAGTGGCGGCGCACAAGGGATCTCACACAGCCCGGTTCCTCAAGAAATATCTCTCACAGACCTCTCGGTTGAAGTCTTTCCTGCCTGCCAAGAGTCCTTCTGTATCGCCACAGGTCCCGCCGGTACTTGTGCGAGGAGCCAGAGAGCACAACCTCAAAAACCTGACGGTCTCCATTCCAAGACAAGAGCTGGTTGTGGTGACAGGGATTTCAGGATCAGGGAAATCCACGCTCCTCTTTGACATTCTCTTTGCCGAGGGCCAGCGCCGCTATCTCGAAAGCCTGGCCCCTTATGTGCGGCAGTATGTGAGAGTTCTTGAACGGCCGGACGTGGATTCCGTGTCAGGACTCTCGCCGACCGTCGCCATCCAGCAGCGCATCAGCCATGCCAGCAGCCGTTCGACCGTCGCCACTCTGACGGAGATCTACCACTTTCTCAGGCTCCTTTACAGCAAACTGGGGTCCCAGCACTGCCCCGGATGCGGCAGGGAGCTGAGTGCCCAGAATCTTGAAAGCATCGTCGCCCAGATCAGGGATCGTTATCGTAAAGAAAAAGCGTTGCTCTTGGCGCCCAAAGTGACCGGCCGCAAGGGCTTTCACAAAGAGGTCCTGGCCCGTGCGCTTCGTAAGGGATTCAAACAGGCCCGCATTGACGGCCGGCTGATCAAGCTTAAAGGGAACATGGCTCTCAGCCGCTATTATGAGCACTCCATTGATCTTGTTATCGGAAGGCTTCCGGCGAAGAACGTGGACAAACTGGTGCGTTTAGCGCTCGACGAAGGGGCAGGAAATCTGATAATGCGCAAAGAAGGCGGCGCGGAAGAGACTTTCAGCCAGAAAGGGACCTGCCCCGCCTGTGGCATTGGGCTGCAAAGTCTTGATCCGCGCCTCTTCTCCTTCAACAGCAAGCTGGGAGCGTGCAGACGGTGTGAAGGCCTGGGCACGATTGGGGAGGCGGGCGAAAAGGTTTGCCCCAAATGCGGGGGAAGCCGCCTCAAACCCGAAGCTCTGAGCGTTAAAATCCACGGCTATTCCATCTGGGATCTGGTGCGGCAGCCGGCAAGCCGGCTTTACGAAACCCTCAAAGGCTTTTCTTTCTCCCCTCGCGAAGCACCCATTGCCGGTCCGGTCATGGTGGAAATCCTCATGCGGCTCGCTTTTCTGAACCGTCTCGGACTCTCCTACCTATCCCTGGACCGGAGCGGCGACACGCTCTCAGGAGGGGAAGGTCAGCGCATCCGTTTGGCCTCGCAACTCGGCTCCAATCTCACGGGAGTCTCTTACATCCTGGATGAGCCGACCATCGGTCTCCATGCGAGGGACAACCGGATTCTCCTGGATGCGCTGAAAGAACTCAAGGATCGGGGAAACTCCATTTTTGTGGTGGAACATGACGAAGAAACCATTCGTGAAGCGGACCACATTATTGACCTTGGGCCAGGTGCCGGCAGGGAGGGCGGTCAGGTCGTGGCGTGCGGCAAGCTTGCGGATCTGAAAAAGAACCCAGACTCCATCACGGGCATCTCCCTGAACGGGAAGCCTCACGAGCTCACTTCGCGATTGAGACCTTACAGAGAAAGGCCGGCCTTGAAAGTGATCTCAGCCACCGAGCACAATCTCAAGGGTGTTGAGGCGACATTTCCCCTCGGGACTCTCATCTGCGTCACCGGTGTCTCAGGCTCGGGCAAGTCCACGCTTCTGAAGGAAACGCTTTACAAGGGCCTTCAGAACCTTCTCCTGGATAGGCAGGATCAGGCCGGCGCCTGCAGGCGAATAGACGGATGGAATGCCATTGACCGGGTGCTTGAAGTCGACCACAGTCCGATCGGTTACACTCCCCGATCCGTGCCCTCTTCCTATGTGGGGTTCCTTCCTGAAATCCGCCATCTCCTCTCCATGGCTCCTGAGGCTCGGGCTAGGGGATACAAACCCAGCCGTTTCTCCTTCAACCTCGCAGGAGGAAGGTGCGAGGCGTGCAAAGGGCACGGTGCCGTGAAGGTAGAGATGAGCTTTCTCCCAGACGTGTACGTGAACTGCGAAGTGTGTCACGGCAAACGGTTCAACCAGGAGACGCTCGACATCACGTACAGGGGGAAAAACATGGCGGAGATCCTCGAGTTGACCTTTGAGGAAGCCAGGGAATTCTTCGTGGCCATTCCCCGAATTCGCCATGCCGTAGGCGTTGTTTGCAGGATCGGATTGGGGTATCTGCGAATCGGCCAGTCGAGCCCCACCCTCTCAGGCGGCGAAGCGCAGCGTATCAAACTGGCCGAGGAACTGGCCAAGCCCTCAGCTGGACGGACCGTGTACATTCTCGACGAACCGACCACGGGGCTCCATCTCAACGATGTGAAGAAACTGGTGGATGTGTTGCAGGCCCTCGTTGATCAAGGAAACACGGTTGCCATGATTGAACACAACATGGAGGTGATCAAGGAGGCGGATTACATCATCGATCTCGGCCCCGAGGGAGGAGAAGCCGGAGGGCACGTGGTCGCCACAGGCTCACCTGCGGAGCTTCTCGCAAGCTCAAACGGATCTCACACGGCCTGGTACCTCAAGAAGTATCTGGCGCGGTGAAGCGTGATCCGGTCCTCTGCATGGCCCGCACCACAACTACTTATTTTCTTGACATTCCCTGGGCGAGGTATATGTTACGGCCTCGATATAGAGTACCCGGTTCTAGGTATCGGGCCGGTTTCATCCTAGGGTGTTCCTTTAACCAAAGTGACAACCTCAGGTTTGTAACCGCTATAAAATCTGAGAAAGGAGGTTGGCACTGTGGCACAAGGAACAGTAAAGTGGTTCAACGACAGGAAAGGTTTCGGCTTCATCCAGAGAGACGATGGCACGGATGTGTTTGTTCATCATTCCGCCATCACCGGAACCGGCTTTAAGTCCCTCACTGAGGGCGAGCAAGTGACCTTTGAAGTCGAAAAAGGTCCTAAAGGTCTTGCGGCAGTTAATGTTGTAAGACGATAAGTCACCTTAGCAGTCTCATGCAAGGCACCCTATCGAAAAGGAGGGTGCCTTTTTCTTTTGGCCAGCGGTTGCTTCTCTCCGAGCTTGACAAGGCACAGCGAAAAAGCCATAACCTCCCTTGATATCACTGTGGAACAGGGGTTATCGTCTATGAAACTGCACGAATATCAGGCCAAAGAGATTTTCAGAAAATTCGGTATTCCCGTGCCCAAGGGCCATGTGGCAACGTCTGTGAACGAGGCTGTGAATGCTGCCCAAGGCCTTCCAGGCCCCCCATGGGTCGTCAAAGCCCAGGTGCATGCAGGAGGCAGAGGAAAAGGCGGAGGCGTAAGGGTCGTCAAGAGCCTGGACGAACTCAAGCAAGCGACCTCGGATATTCTCGGCCGCGCCCTGGTAACGAAGCAGACCGGCCCGGAAGGCAAGAAGGTTCATCAGGTTTTGATCGAGGAGGGCGTCAACATCGATCGCGAGTTTTACCTCGCCGTGGTCATCGATCGATCAAAAGCCCGTCCTGTGATGATCTTCAGCCAGGCAGGAGGCATGGAGATCGAGGAGGTCGCTGCAAGATCGCCGGAACTGGTGCTGAAGGAATTCGTTGATCCGAAGGTTGGCTGGATGCCCTTCCAGGCCAAGAACATGGTTTACACCATCGCCCCCTTGCCCGGCGCTGACACCGTGAAAGAACTCATGTCTCTCACGGGGGCTTTGTGCAGGCTCTTTATGGCTCAAGACTGCTCCCTTGCGGAGATCAATCCTCTGGTCATCACCAAAGACGGAAAGGCCCTTGCCGTAGACGGCAAGATCAACATCGATGACAACGGCCTAATTAGACAAAAGGAGATGAAGGCCCTGGATGATCTCAGGGAGAAAGATCCCCTGGATGCCAAGGCCGAGCAATACAATATCAACTACATTCGTCTCAGCGGCAACATAGGCGCCATGGTGAATGGCGCCGGGCTTGCCATGGCCACCATGGACGTCATCAAACTGGCAGGCGCCGAACCGGCAAACTTCTTGGATGTAGGAGGAGGGGCCAGCGAGGAAATGGTCAAGAAAGGTTTTGAGATCATTCTGGAAGACAAGAATGTGAAAGCCATCTTGATCAACATCTTCGGCGGTATCCTAAGATGCGACGTCCTGGCCCGGGGAGTGCTTGCGGCTGCAGAAAAGATCGACATCAAGGTCCCCGTTATCATCAGACTGGAGGGAACCAACGTCCAGGAAGGAAGAGCGATTCTGCAGAACTCCAATCTGAAATTCATGGTGGCAAAAGACATGGCCGAGGCAGCGTCACTGGTGACGGAGCAAGTCAGAAGAAGTGCGTAAAGAATGGAGTGATGGAGTACTGGAGCAATGGAGTAATGCAAAAGAACAGACTGACCAGCAGTCCTACCAACACTCCAGCACTCCAATACTCCATTACTCCAGGGACGTTAATGCCTTCATTTGGAATGAGGAGCAAGCGGCAACATGAGTATTCTGGTTGATGAAAAGACACGAATTGTAGTGATGGGGATTACCGGAAAGGAAGGCTCCTTCCACACCAGGCAGATGTTGAACTACGGCTCTATCGTAGCTGCCGGCGTCACTCCCGGCAAGAAGGGACAGACCGTTGAAGGCGTTCCTGTCTTCAACACCATCCGGGAAGCCGTCCAGCAGGAAGGCGTCAATGCCTCCTGCATTTTCGTTCCGCCTCTGGCTGCCGCAGACGCGATTATGGAGTGCGCTTCCGCAGGACTCGGAGTGGTCGTGTGCATTACCGAAGGAATCCCCGCTCTCGATATGGTTAAGGTCACGAGCTTCCTGGAGGACAAGCGTTGTGTTCTCATCGGCCCGAACTGTCCGGGCATCATCTCTCCCGGCAAGACAAAGGTCGGAATTATGCCGGGTCACATTCATCGGCAGGGAAGCGTCGGAGTGATTTCGAGAAGCGGGACCCTCACCTATGAAGTGGTGGATCAACTCACCAGGGCGGGGCTCGGACAATCCACGTGCATCGGCATCGGAGGGGATTCCATCATCGGCACCTCCTTCATCGATCATCTCAGAAAGTTCAAAGAGGATCCCGAGACCAAAGGGGTCGTGATCATCGGAGAGATCGGTGGCTCTGCTGAGGAAGAAGCTGCAGAGTATGCTCGCCGGGAATTCCGCAAGCCCGTGCTCGCCTTTATTGCCGGACAGACCGCTCCCCCTGACAAACGCATGGGCCACGCGGGGGCCATCATATCCGGCGGAAAAGGAAAAGCCGAAGACAAGATCAAAGCCCTTGAATCAGCAGGAATCACCATAGTCCGCAATCTTGGCAAATTCGGCGAAGCCGCAGTTGCGGTGATGGGGAAACCGTGATAGGATTCAATTATCCCGTCCGGTTTGCACAATCGTCCAATGCGGTTGAGCAGGATGCCGATCGGAAAGAGGGGTTCCCTCAGGTGGACCAATGACCAAGATTGTCGACATCCATGCCCAGCTTGAAAGGAAAAAGAAAAAGGAGCACCTGGAGAAGCACAGAGGCCGGCTGGATTCCATTCAGAAAGTCATCCAGTGCTCCTCTTGCCGTTTTCGATGCGCCATGTGCGGCACTCAGGTGACCTCGGATGAACCGCCGGAACGCACGCCTTTAGGGTTGAGTTTTTGCGGCGATTGCATGGCCGAGTTTGAGGAGTTCGTTTCCGTGGCCAAGGGGAAAAAACCCCCTGAGGTCTTTTGGCATAACCAGGAGTGGATCGAGGTGTGGAGAGCGTGGCTGGATTACCGCAAGGCGATTTCAGCCTTTGTGGCTTCGAAAGAATACCATTTGCTTGTGGAAGAGCTCGATTCCGATTCTTAAGAAGGGAGGTCAACCATGTTCGGTTTAGGAATGCCGGAGTTGATCGTCATCCTGATCATTATTTTGATCATTTTCGGGGCAGGTAAACTGCCTGAAATAGGTAGCGGCATCGGGAAGGGGATCAAGAATTTCAAGAAAGCTACATCGGATAAGCCGGATGAAATCTCCCCTCCTGAAGACAAGAAGAGCAAACGCGACGAGGAGGCCTAGGGCCTAAAAGGGGATGTCGTCATCCGGGATCGAGACAGGCTCCTCCGAAGGGAAACGCTCTTCTGTAGTCTTCGCCATGCCTCCCTTTCCCGCGGCAGATCCCAGCATTTGCATGTTCTGGGCTACGATTTCCGTTGTGTACCGCTTGTTCCCTTCTTTGTCCTCCCACGAGCGGGTTTGCAGCCTACCCTCCACATAGACCTGGCTTCCTTTGCGGAGATATTCTCCGCAGATCTCGCCCAAGCGGGCCCATGCGACGATTTTGTGCCACTCGGTGCGTTCGGACTTCTCGCCGTCTTTGCCGGTCCACTGTTCCCTGGTGGCGATGTTGAATGTGGCGACTGCCTTGCCGCTTGGTGTATACCGCACCTCCGGGTCGGCGCCCAGGTTCCCGACAAGGATTACCTTGTTGATGCTTGCCATGTGATGACCTCCTCTTTGGGTAAGGGTAGGAGATGGGAAAAGAAGTATCACAGGCTCGGTAGCCAGATCAAGGCATTTGGCGATTTCTGTGTTGACGTAAAACGTTTTAAAGGGTAAGGTGCTGTTAACTCAATATATTTAGAATACAGAAGACGGAATGCAGCTTACAGAATAAACTCGAAACATCCTTTTGAGGCTTTCTCTTGTCTTTTTGACTTCTGTCTACTGTATGCTGCCTTTTGTATTCTGTATTTTTCGAGGTTTGTTGCATGCTCAAATTGATTCCTCTCGGCGGCCTGGGTGAAATCGGCCTTAACATGATGGCTCTGGAATACGGCGATCATGTTCTGGTCGTGGACTCGGGGCTTATGTTCCCAGAGGAGTATATGCCCGGTGTGGATTTCGTCATTCCGGACATCCAGTATCTGAGGGACAGAAGAGATAGCGTGAAGTGGATCGTGCTCACTCACGGACACGAAGACCATATCGGCGCCGTGCCTTTCCTTCTCAGGGAATTCGATCTCCCCGTGTTTGGAACAAGCTTTACGATCGAGCTGTTGAAGGAAAAACTGAGGGAACACAATCTTGTTCAAAACGCTCGGCTCCACAAAGTCATGCCCGGAGAGCTTTCAGAGTTTGGCCCCTTCAAGATCGAATACATCCGGGTCAATCACAGCATTCCGGACGGGGTGGGGCTTGCCATTGACACCCCCGAAGGGATTTTGGTCCATTCCGGGGATTTCAGGATAGACCAGACTCCTGTGGACGGTCAGGCCACAGACCTTCTCCGTTTCGCGCACTTTGGTGAGAGAGGTGTCCTCGCCCTGCTTTCTGATTCCACCAATGTGGAGAGAGAAGGTTTCACCCTGAGCGAGCGTGAGGTGGCCAGGACCCTGGAGGGACTGATGGAATCCTCCGGCGGAAGAGTCATTGTGGCCGTCTTTGCGTCCAATATTACGCGCATTCAGCAGGTGGTGCGCCTTGCCTCGAGGTTCCGTCGAAAGATACATTTCAGCGGAAAGAGCATGAGAACCAATGTGAGGATTGCGAAGGAAGAGGGGCTTCTTCGCGTCCCCCCTGACCTGGAAATCGAAGAGCATGAGATCGATCGACTGCCCGATGACAAGGTGGTGATGATCACTACAGGCAGCCAGGGAGAACCCATGTCCTCTCTCACCCGAATGGCTGAGAACCGGCACAAGGGGATCAAGGTCAGGAAAGGGGACATCGTCATCCTGTCATCGCGCTTTATCCCGGGTAACGAAAGAGCGATCACCGCTATCATCAACAACCTCTACCGCATGGGCGCTGAAGTCGTTTATGAAAGAGTCTCCGACATCCACTCTTCGGGCCACGCGTACCAGGAAGAGCTCAAGCTTATGCTCAATCTCGTGAAGCCGAAGTTTTTTATCCCGGTCCACGGAGAGTACAGGCACCTGGTCAAGCACGCCCAGTTGGCCGCGGAAACAGGAATGTCTTCAGAGCGCCTCATCCTCGTGGAAGACGGCATGCCCGTGTGTTTTGACAGGGGGGAGGCGATCGTGGCGGAACGCGTCCAGACGGGGAGAGTCCTCGTGGACGGTAAAGGGGTGGGGGACATCGGAGATGTGGTCCTGAGGGATCGGAGAAGACTTTCGGGAGACGGGGTGGTCGTGGTTCTTCTCGGAGTCGATGAGCAGACGGGGGATATCATCTACGGTCCTGAAATCGTCTCAAGAGGGTTTGTCTTCGAAGATCACAGCGCATTCATTCTCGAGGAGGCAAAAAGCCTCGTGCTCCAGGTGGTGAACGAAATTGAAAACCGTTCTCACATTGACTGGGCAGAGGTTGCGCCGGACATCAAGAAAAGCCTCAAGCGTTACTTCTTCAACACGATCGAGCGGCGCCCCCTCATCCTTCCGATCATTATGCCCGTTTAGGATTTCAGATCGTCTGGATTTGCGATTTTTCTGATCAGAGGGTATTCTTTCATTGAGCAACAAATCGAAGAACTCCGGCAATAAACCTCAAGGTGGGGAGAGATCATTGAGGAAAGAGATTCGGGGCATCGTCTTCTTGCTTCTGGTGATCGTCCTGGGGGTGAGCCTGCTCTCCTTTTACCCCGCAGATCCGGTCTTTGGAATCAAGACCGACCATGCGAAGAAATTGCACAATCTTTTTGGCCCTGTGGGCGCGCACCTTGCCGGATGGGTTTTCCTTGCACTCGGATTCTCCTCCCTTTGGCTGATCGCCGTCTTTGCCACCTTGTCCGTTCTCTCCTTCCGCGGACTCCCCTTTCCTTCCCCTGCCAGGAGCATTACCGCCACCGCGTGTCTTCTTCTTTCTTTTGCCGGGCTCCTGAATCTCTATGTGCCCCAGGAGATTGCGTACCGCGGTGGTAAAGTCATCAGCGGCGGCCTGATCGGCTACCACCTTGCCCGTTTCATGACGAATCTCCTGAACGACTTCGGCGCCTGCATCATTCTGGGAGCCGTCTTTATCATTTCCTTCATGGTCATTACCGACGCTTCTTTTGGATGGCTCTTTTCGAACATCTATCTTTGGGGAAACAGCCTCGTGAGGCGGATCAACGAACTCTCCATGAAGAAGACCGAACAAAAAAGAAAAAGGAGAGTCCGCGAGGAGTACTTCGAAAAAGAAAAGATCAAACCTAAGCGGCAGGTGACGATCGTCGAGCCCAAGCCTGAGCCCGCAAAAAAACCTGAGCAGGAAGCCTTTGCTTTCATGAACGTTGCAGGAGACTTCAAACTACCCCCCCTGGACCTTCTCACCAAGCCGCCCACGGACAAGCCCGTCGAAATCCAGAAGGAGAGCCTGGAGATGAACGCTCGGCGGCTGGAGGGGAAACTCGCTGATTTTGACGTGGAGGGCGAGGTCGTCGAAATTCTGCCCGGCCCGGTCATCACGATGTACGAGCTCAAGCCTGCGCCGGGGGTCAAGATCAGCAAGGTGGCAGGCCTCTCCGATGATCTTGCTCTGGCTCTCCGCGCTCCCAGCGTCCGCATCGTGGCGCCTATCCCGGGAAAAGCCGCCATCGGCATCGAAATTCCAAATAACCAGAGATCCATTGTGTATCTCGAAGAGATCCTCTCCTCTCCGGCATTCAAGAACTCCCAACACAAATTGACCATGGCCCTGGGAAAGGACATCACCGGCGCACCTCTTGTCACTGATCTGGCCAAGATGCCCCATCTTTTGGTGGCCGGTGCGACCGGGTCAGGGAAAAGCGTTTGTTTGAACGCGATCATCAACAGCTTCCTCTTCAAAGCCTCGCCGGATATGCTCAGGTTTCTGATGATCGACCCAAAACGGATCGAACTCAGCATGTACAATGATATCCCGCATCTGCTTCACCCGGTTGTCACGGAGCCCAAGGAAGCGACTCGGGCTCTCAAATGGGCGGTGGAGGAAATGGAGAGGCGATACTGGCACCTTTCCGATCGCGGGGTGCGCAACATCGAGGCATACAATCGCAAGGTCATGAAAGAAAAACGGCCCGCCTCGGCGGACAAGAAGGAAGGATCGGACAAGCCCTTTCCTTATATCATCGTGATCATCGACGAACTGGCGGATCTGATGATGACCTCTTCGAGAGACGTGGAGGAAGCGATTACCCGGTTGGCCCAGATGGCAAGGGCTGCAGGGATT
>Ga0105107_10002203_pt1 | contig 12796 bp, 11 predicted proteins | sample PPLLaktember2015_6_FD_79335 | JGI IMG/M metagenome (GOLD analysis project Ga0105107, IMG submission 79335) | Freshwater sediment microbial communities from Prairie Pothole Lake near Jamestown, North Dakota, USA - PPLs Lake P8 Core (1) Depth... | ecosystem: Environmental > Aquatic > Freshwater >... | reverse complement strand
TCGATGTACGCGAGCGAGTCGCACGCGCAGCCCTCGTGATCGGCGGTGACTCTCCCATATCGACCCCCCGGCGGCTGCCGCCCATATCGAGCGGAACGCCAATGATATGAACGGGTGCTGGCACAGGGGTAACATTAACAGAAGAGGCCTGAGACTATGCGTGTACCAGACATCCGCGTCACTCCGCCCGGGCCTCGCGCGAAGGCGATTCTGGAGCGCGATCGCGCCGTGGTTTCGCCGTCCTATCCGCGCAGCGCGCCGTTCGTCATGGCGTGCGGGCAAGGTGCCGTCGTCGAAGACGTCGACGGCAATATCTACCTGGATTGTTGCGCGGGCATCGCTGTGGCCGCGACGGGCCACTCGCATCCCGAGGTGGTCCGCGCGATTGCCGAGCAGGCATCGCGATTCCTCCACACTTCCACGGACTACTATCACGAGTTACAGGTCGAGCTTGGCGAAGCCCTTGCGCAAATAGCGCCCGTGGGCGCACGAGCCCGGACATTCTTCTCGAACTCGGGAACGGAAGCTGTGGAGGCCGCCATCAAGCTGGCGCGGTATCACACCGGCCGCGTCAACCTGATCGCGTTTCTCGGGTCCTTCCATGGCCGCACGTTGGGGGCGCTTTCGCTCACGTCGAGCCGCAACGTGCAGCGGCGGGGCTTCGGACCGATGATGCCCGGCGTGTATCATGCGCCCTATGCCAATCCCTATCGGCATGGAAGAGGAGCGACCGATCACGAGAGTTGCGCGCGCGACTCGCTCGCGTACATCGAAGATCAGATCCTGAACGGCCTCGTTTCGCCCGATGAGGTCGCAGCCATCGTGGTCGAACCCATCCAGGGCGAGGGTGGGTACATCGTCCCTCCGCCCGAGTTCATTCAGGGGTTGGCGAAAATCGCCGCGAAGCACGGCATGCTGCTGGTGGCCGATGAAGTGCAATCGGGTATCGGCCGCACGGGAAAAATGTTTGCCATCGAACATTGCGGCGTGCAGCCCGACATCATCGTTGCCGCCAAGGGGATCGCGTCGGGCCTGCCGATGGGCGTCACAATCGCCCGCGAAGAGCTGATGGACTGGCCGGTGGGTGCACACTCGAACACCTTTGGCGGAAACCCCGTCGCATGTGCGGCGGCGCTGACGACAATCAGGCTGGTGCAGGACGGTTTGATGCAAAACGCCGCCGAGGTCGGACACTACCTCCACGACAAGCTGAAGGAACTGGCGCAGCGACACCGCATCATCGGCGATGTTCGCGGCCGGGGGCTGATGATCGGCATCGAGCTCGTGCGCGATCGCCAGACGAAAGAGCGCGCGACCCGCGAGCGCGACGACCTCGTCCTTGCGGCCTTCCGGCGGGGCCTCCTGGTGCTGGCAGCGGGGCCCAGCACGATTCGCCTGTCGCCGCCGCTGGTGTTCACGAAAGAACAGGCCCAGACAGCGGTTCAAATCCTCGACAACGCGCTGGAAGAGCTCCCTAATTCTTAATTTTATAGTTGACACTCGGCGGAGACGGCGGTACCCTAAATCTTAATTAATTAGGAATATGCCACGCCCGAAATCACCGACGATGACCGACGGAGAGCTTCGGCTGATGCGTGTGCTCTGGGATAAAGGCCAGGCCACGGTGGGGGAAGTTGTGGCCGCGTTGAAGACCAGCCCGAAACCTGCGTACAACACCGTTCTCACGTTGCTGCGCATCATGGAAAAGAAAGGGTACGTTTCGCATCGAAAAGAGGGGCGTGCCTTCACTTTCCTGCCGGAGATCGACCGTGCCGACGCCAGCCGCAGTGCGCTTCAGACGCTCGTAAACCGGTTCTTCGACGGGTCGCCGCGGTTGCTCATGCTGAATCTGCTGGAGGAGGAGCAACTCGAACCAGAGGCATTGAAGCAGCTGCGGGAGCGGATAGAGGAGGCCGGGTGACGGTCTGGCTGCTCACCTGGTTGTGGCAGGGAGTGGCGCTGACGCTCGTCGCCGCGTTGCTGCTGAAGCCGCAACGCACGAACGCGGCCACGCGTCATCTGGTCTGGTGGGTCGCACTGGCAGCCGTTATCTGGCTGGGCAGCACGTCTTCGCCGTACGGGCAGACCCCTGTACCCGGGTCAGACCCCAATGGCATGGAATCGGCGGCGGAACCACTGCTTCGTATCCAGGAAGCGCCGTTCCTGCTTTCCATGCTCCTTGGCGTCTGGGCCGCCATTGCGTTGGTGAAACTGCTCCAGCTTCTGCCGGGCCTTCACGCTGTCTACGCGATGCGGGACCGTTGCCGGGCGTTTCCCGTGGAGGTCGAGTTACGGCTTCCCCTGTGGCTCGAAACAAAAGGGCGCGGCCGTCGCGCAGAGCTGGTGATTTGCGACGCGGTGCCAGGGGCTACGGTGCTCGGATTCCAGCGTCCCTACATTGCGCTACCATCTTCACTGGTTGCCGCGCTCGATGTCGTGGAGATCGACCAGATCGTGCTCCACGAATATGCGCATGTGCGGCGGCGGGATGATTGGACGAGGCTGGCACAAGCGCTGCTGCAGGCGGTGCTGTGGATTCATCCGGCAGTCGCGTTCATTGGGCGGGCTTTAAACCGGGAGCGGGAGATGGCTTGCGACGAGTGGGTAGTCGCGCGAACGGGTCTGCCAAAGACGTATGCGCGGTGCCTCACGCGCGCGGCCGAGGTGTGCGCCCGCACTCGCGTCGCGCCGGCGCTCGTGCCGACATTGTTCGGCGGTCAACACGATCTCGTCCGCCGCGTCAATCGGCTGCTGGCGGTGAAAGGACACATGCGGCGGAAGGTCTCGCTCGTCACCGCCACGGCGGCCGGCTGCGCACTCGTCGTCATGTCGGCGCAATTGAACGCGGTGCCGTTGGTTGGTGAATCTGTCGAAATAGCGCTGCCGGATGTCGCTGCACCCGCCGCCGCGCTTCGCGCTTCCGCCTTCGCGCTTCACGCTTCGGCGGACGAGCTGGCGAGGCAGGCACCCGCCGCCGCGCTTCGCGCTATGGCGAGGCAGGCGGTACGAACTGACGAACCGACGAACGCACAAACCCACGAACAACCCGCCTTCTCGCTTCGCGCTACGGCGGACGAGTCGGCGCGGCAGGCCCCGGGCGCCATCGAATCTCTCGCGGCGCGTTCATTCGAAGGCGTATATCGAAGCCAGGAAGCGCCTCGAACCGTTTCCAATTCAACCACTACGTGGGGCGCGGCGGCGACGCCGGGCCTCGTGGTCGCCGAGGCGGCGCGCAAGACAGGAGTGGGTCTTGCCGGCGCCGTCAGCCGCGCAAGTGTGGCACTGGCGCGACGCTTCTAATGACTCGCACCAATGCTTTCGCGGTCACGCTCGTGGGCCTTGCCGTCGCTGTGTTCGGCCCGCCCGCGATGGCGAATCGAGAAACGAACTCCGAGCCGGTCCCGTCGAGGCTCCCCGGACAGGATCTGCCCGTGGTGCGCGAGCACACGTATCGAATGGCGGGGAAGATTCGGATGCTGCTGCTCTGGGTCGGTCGTGACGACGTCGGCTCGGGGGTGATCAAGTGGCGTGGCAGAGGACACAACAGGGCGTTTGAAGTGCTGATCGGATCGGATCCGCAGAAAGCCCCCAACCAGCTCAATAAGTGGGGGTTTCTTCTGGAAGAGGTCCGCGGAAGCGAGTCGGCCGTGGTGGGGCTCATCTCGCAGGAAAACGACGACAAGCTGAGCGAGGTGAGAGCCGATCTGCGGCGACGGAAAGACTTGCGCGCCTTTGATACGATCCGCGGCCTGGTCACGACTCTTGAAGGAAACGCGCGAGTGGGAACGCTGCACGCGCCAAGCGAGCTGACCTATCACGACGTCGGGATGGTCCTCGAAGGAGTCTTCGCAGACACGTCGCTCGAGGTCAAACGTGTGCCCCGGCGAGGCGATGTACGGGCAGGGTTTCTGAGCTCGCTGACCGAGATGATTACCAGCACGCTCGAACGAAAACCCGTGCGGCGAATCCCCTATATCCACGGCGACCGACTCTACGAGCTTCGGCTCCTCGAATCTACTCCTCTTGCTCGATTCGAGCGCGACGGGCGCACCTTCCCCAACGTCATTCGCGGGCGGTTCGAAACGGGCGAAGCCGGCAGGCGATCCGGGACGCGGTTCGAGCTGGTCTACGGCGCATCCGGCGCGCTGGCCGGCGTGCCCATCCTCATTTCCTATCAACCGAAATGGTGGCTTCAAGTAGACTTGGTGCTCCATCCATGAGAATTCACCTCGTCAATCCGAGCGACATTGCGTTTGGCACCGCCGTAATCACGCCACGGTGGCTTTACGTTCTCGCCGCGGCAACGCCCCGCGAGTACGGCGATCCTCGCATCGTCGATGAGACGCTCGACCCGATCGACTACGACAGCATCGTCGCAGGCGACGTCGTTGGCATCGGCATTCACACCTTCAACGCGCTGCGTGGCTACGAAATAGGGCGCGAGTCGCGGAAACGTGGAGCGTATGTCGTGTTCGGGGGCATCCATCCGACGTTGTATCCAGACGAGGCGCACGAGCTCGGCGCCGCGCATGCGGTGGTGAAAGGGGATGGCGACCTCGTGTGGGCGTCGGTGATCGCCGATTGCGTCAAAGGCACTCCGCTGCAGGTGTACGACGGCGGTCGCGTCAGCGGCACCACATTCCAGCCCGCACGATGGGATCTGCTGCCGGCCGACAAGTACATGTGGGGCTCGGTGCAGACACTTCGCGGATGTCCGAAGCACTGTTCCTTCTGTTCGGTATGGAGAACCGATGGACAGCAGCCCCGTCAACGCACCGCCGACGCCGTCGTCCGCGAGATCGTCGAGTTGCGTCGCATGGGGTTCCGGTTCATCCTGCTTTCCGACGATAACTTCTATCCGGTCACCATGGAAGATCTGCGGCTCGCCGAGCGCCAGGGCAACAAGGCGCGTCTCGAGTCGCTGCACGAAATCCGCCGGGAACGGTTCGAGTTGATGGAGCGCCTGGCGAAGCTGCCCGACGACCTCGTGTTCTACACGCAGATCACGATGGAGGCGGCGGAAGACCCGGAGTTCCTCATCGCGATGAACAAAGCGAAGATCCGGGGCGCGCTCGTCGGCGTCGAGTCCGTCACCCAGGAAGGACTGAAGGCGATCTTCAAGGACTTCAACTATGCAGGCGATCGCCTGGTGACGCGCCTGAAGGAATTCCGGAAGCACGGTGTTCACATTCTCGGATCCTTCATTTTCGGGTTGCCGACCGATAAAGAGGAGACATTCGCCGCCACGGCCGAGCTCGCGCAGCGCGCCGACATCGCGTTTGCGCAGTTCATCATGTTGACGCCATTCCCCGGCACTGTCGATTTTGCCAGGTGGGAAGAGAAGATGACCGCCGACGAGACGCGCATCGCTGGTTATCCCCTGACGCGTTTCTGGCTGATTCCGCGCGACCAGCGGCCCAAGGTCTATACGCCGCATCCCATGCTCTCGCCCGAGCAGATTCGCCAGGGCACTCAGTCGACATGGGACAGGTTCTACAGCATTCCCGCGATCTGGGAGCGGGCGAGCATCGTCAAGTCGCTTCGTGGACGTCTGGCCTTCGTGATGATCTCGAAGCTCTACCGCCAGATGTATGCCAACACCGGCATCGCGACAGACAGTGCTCGCGTCACCCGTTCGGCGCAATGGGCACGCCTGCTCGCACGCGGATGCCGCAAGCTGTTCGTGACCGCGCCGATGCCGGATTTGCAGGTGCCATTGTAGGGCGGGTCTTGCCCTTTAGACCCGCCGCCGGGTCTTGCTCTTTAGACCCGCCCGCCGGGTCTTGCTCTGTAGACCCGCCCGCCGGGTCTTGTTCTGTAGACCCGCCCGCCGGGTCTGAAACGCCAGACCCGGCCTACGTCTGCGTCTTGACACGCCTCGCCTAAATCGTAAGAGTACCCTCAACAAATTCCCCATTCGGAGGAACGATGAAACGCAAAGCTTCAACCCTGTGCGCGGTGCTCTTCCTCATCCTCGCGGCAGCTCCCCAGGCACAACGCGCAGGCGGAGGAGCGGTGACCGCGATTGTGGGCGCCCGGCTGGTCGATGGCACCGGCGCCGCGGCGGTGAACGATTCGGTGATTCTCGTCAGCGGCGATCGGATTACGGCCGCCGGGCCGCGCGCACGTGTGCAAGTGCCGCAGGGGGCGACCGTCGTGAACGCCGCAGGGAAGACCGCCATTCCCGGCCTTGTGGACGCGCATTGCCATCTGAATCAACCGGCGGACGTGATGCGTAAGCTGCTGCCCATCGCGCTCAACTGGGGCGTGACGACACTCCGCATGACCGGCAACGACAAGCCGGAAATCATGCAGGTGTATTACGACGCGAAGGCGGGCAAATTCCCGTCGCCGCGCGTGTACACCGCAGGACAGGGGTTCAACCTGACAGGCCCGTATCCGGGCGCACCGACCATGAAGCCGACCACCCCGGAAGAAGCGCGCAAGGGCGTTCAGGCGCACAAGGCGTTGCGGGTGGACTTCATCAAGCTCTGGATGGGCGACAAGGGGTTCACGCCCGAGGTGGTCGAAGCGATCGTCGACGAGGCGAAGAAGCAGAACATTCCGGTCGTTGCGCACATCGGGAACGTCGCGCAGGTGAAGCAGCTCGCCGAGCTCGGCGTCACCGATTTCATGCACGAAGCGCGCGACGGCATGAACCCCGAGTTCATCGCGTATGCCAAGGCGAAGGGGCTGTCGTTTACCCCGACGCTCGGGCAGGGACAATCGCGGTGGTACTACTACGAGCATCCCGAGTTCCTGACGATGGATCCGAAGTTCGACGGGTTCTATGCGCGGGGCCGGACGATGCTGAACGACGCGGAACGGAAAAAGCAGATCATCGGCGCACCCGACTTCGAGCAGGTGAAGCAGCGCTTCAAGGACAACAACTATCCGTTCATCAAGATGATGTCCGATGCGGGCATTCGGGTCATCACGGGCACGGACTGCGGCGCCGAGGCCTCGCAGACGACGCCGGTCGGTCATACGACGCATCGCGAGGTGCAGATGTTCGTCGAGGCCGGCATGACGCCGGTGAATGCGATTCGGGCGGCCACGCTCGACGCGGCGCGCGTGCTCGAGCGGACGGAAGATCCGAGCTACGGATCGATACAGGCGGGCAAGATTGCGGACATCGTGCTCCTCGGTGCCGATCCGCTCGCCGATATCCACAATACGAACAAGGTCGATCGGGTGATGAGAGCGGGAAAGTGGGTTGAATGAGTCGACAGTCGACAGTCGATAGTCGGTCGACAGTCGAGAGTCGCGAACTACCAGCTTAGAGCGGAGGAGACCGTGGCGGTTGAGATCAGGCCTGACATCTACGAGAAGCACAAGTCATTGTTCGGGGACCACACCGTCAACGGGAGGAAGGTCAACGTTGAGGACCTCGTCGCGAAGCTGACGCGCGATACGAGGAGCGAATTTCGCGCGCTGCTCGGCGCCCGGCACGTGTTTCAGGATCAGGTGGGGCGCCACGAGCGCAGCTACGGTTACCTGGCTCCCGACACGAAGGTCAGCGACGCCGACGGTAATACCGCGACCGTTCGCGATATCCGGCAGGGGATGCTCGACGAGTTCTTCGGCCACAAGACGCCGCAGGCGTGGCGGCTGAATCCCACGGTGCCGATCCCGAAAGACACGACGACGCCGGGCCTCGAAGGGACCGGCCCGGCGATCGATCTCGGCATGGCGATGGGGGCGCTCAACACCGGCGCCGCGTCGTGGATGTGGGACTGGGAAGACGCCGGCGGCGACTACAAGGATCAGCTGTATCAGGCGTGGGAGAACCTGCGCGATCTGCTCGCCCACAAATGGGTCGGCAGGCCGTTCGTCCACCCGACGAAGAAGCAGGGTGGCAAGCCGCGCGAATACACCATCGATCTGCCGCCGGAAAAGTGGCCGACGATCTTCCACCGCGTGCCGGGACTCCACCTGCAGAACCGCCAGATCTCGCTCGACGGCGAGCAGGTGCCGGCCATGATTCCGGCGCTCATCATCCATGCGGTGAGCAATTACGACACGCAGAAGAAGAACGGCTCCGGCATCTACTATTACGTGCCGAAGATTGAGACGTGGCAGGAAGCCCGCCTTGTCGCGAAGCTCCTGAAGGGTGTCGAAGAAGCGCTCGGCCTCACGCGCGGCTCGTTGAAGATCAAGATGCTCAACGAGCGTGCCGAGTACGCGCTGCAGCAGGAAGCGATCATGTGGGTGCTGCGCGAAAACCTCATCGGCCCGAACGTCGGCCGCTGGGACTATCTGAACAGCCGCGAGGAAATGTTCCGCCACGATCCCGCGATGGTCATTCCCGATCCGAACACCGTGACCATGACGGAGCCGTCGCTCACCTATTACACGATGCGAAACGCGCTGCTCGCGCTCCTGGCCGGCGGGATGCCGATCGGCGGCATGGCGGCGCAGATGCAGAATCCCCAGGCGCCCGAGAACGATCCAAAGGCGCTGCGCGATATCTGGTTCGACAAGCTGCGCGAGCGGCTGACCGGACTGTTCAACATCAACGGCAAGATTTACGACACGTATCGTCAGAGCTGGGTGGCGACCATTACGCCGTCCTACGTGGAAGCCGGCCGCGAGTCGCTCGTCACCGACGTCAATGATCTGCAGCGCGTCGTCGACAAGCTGACGCCGGACGAGCGAAAGCGCCTCGAGGCGCTCGCGCTGCTGAAGGACGGCAAGGTCTCGCCGCTCGAGCTGTCGGAGTCCGACCTCGCGCCGGAAAAGCTGTTCTCGGAAGACGAGCGCCGGAAGCTGCTGTCGCGCCCCCAGGGGCCCACAACGGAAGACGGCCTTCGCTACGCCATGTACATGGCCACGGAGTTCATGTACCAGCAGCTGCTCGGCAACAACGCGGCCGCCATCTACGACCCGCGCACCGGCCTGCGCTTCATGAACGACCTGGCGACCTACGAGATCTTCTGGCACTTCCTGTACCTCACCGTGTTCCACGGCGTCGAGCTGACGGCCGATGGGAAGTACGCGAAGAAAGGCGATCGCGTGACGCCCGAGCTGTTCCTGAAGCTCCTCGACGAGCGCCGCGACACCGTGAAGGAGCTGTTCAAGAAGCTCGGCACCGACTACGGCAAGACCAACGCCGAGCTGGTGTTGACCATTCTCAAGCGGCAGGTGGTCGAAACGCGGCCGGACGGCCGCGTCGTTCCGCAGCCGCGCTGGATCAAGTACGGCTCGCGCGTGCTGCTGGCGATCATCGAGGAGCCGGAGCCCGATCGATCGGCGATTCTCGACGCGATATTCAACGGCACGCGCGCCGACCTCTCGGGCAAAGCGCTGCGCGCCTATGATTTCGTGTACGACGTCAGAGAGGGAGCGACGGTGAGCACGGCGTAGGGGGGATTGTTGGTTGGTAGTTGGTAGTTGGTGGTTCGTGGTTGGTTCGGGTTCAGTGAGCTTGCCAGTAGCCGGCAAATAGGGTTTACCACCAACCACCAACCACTGAAACAGCATGTCCAAACAGGAACCGCCGAAGGCGGAAGACGTCGCGCCCATCGTCTACAATGAACTGCGGCGCGTCGCCGCCGCCTACATGCGGCGCGAGCGGCCGGGGCAGACGCTTCAGGCCACGGCTCTGGTCCACGAGGCCTACCTGCGTCTCGCCCAGGCGGGCACGCCCTGGCACGACCAGAAACATTTCGTGGGCATCGCCGCCCGCTCCATGCGGCAGATACTGGTCGAACGCGCCCGCGCCCGCGGAGCGCAGAAGCGGTGGGGCGGCATGAATCGGGTGTCGATCACCGATTCGCTCGCCCTTGCCGCCGATCCCGAGACGATGCTGCCGGCGCTCGACGAAGCCATCGGCAAGCTCGAGCAGATCGATGCCGAGCAGGCCAAGATCGTCGAGCTTCGGTACTTCGCCGGCATGAGCGTCGAAGAGGCGGCCGACGTGATGGGCATCTCGCCGGCCACTTTGAAGCGGCGCTGGGCGCTCGCTCGCGCGTGGCTGTTCCGGGAGCTGAGTCAATGATGCCGCCCTGCTCGTCTTTAGCCACAGAGGGTGGATTTCCGAACGGAGGAAATGCAAGGAGGATCACAGAGCTTTTTTCCTTTCTTGAAAAAGAAGGCTCTGTGTCCTCCTCGTTCTTCCTCAGTTCGGAATCCATCCTCTGTGGTAAGACTCAGATTCCGAGGCAGTCGTGACACCCGAACAACGACGCCGCGCGCGGGATTTGTTCGAAGCGGCTCTCGACCACGAGCCGACGGACGTGCTGCGCTGGCTCGACGAGACGTCGCCCGACGATTCCGTGGTCCGCGCGGAAGTGTGCTCGCTGCTCGACCACCACTCGCGTGCGGGGTCGTTTCTCCTGCAGCCCGTCGCCGAAGCGGCCCCGCATCTTCTCGAAGACGATCAGGTGCTCGAGCGCGGAACGGTGCTCGGCCCGTACACCGTCCTGGGCGAGATCGGCCGGGGCGGCATGGGGCGCGTGTACCTTGCCTCTGACGGGCGGCTCGGACGAACGGTCGCTCTGAAAGCCCTGGCGCCGCAGTTGACGCGCGAGCCGAACAACCGCGAGCGGCTCCGGCGCGAAGCGCGAGCCGCCGCCGCGCTCACGCATCCCGGCATCTGCACGGTCTATGCGTTGGAGGAGTTCGACGGCGAGCTGTATATCGCGACCGAGTTCGTCGAGGGGCATACGTTGCGCGAGGAAATCGCGGCCGCGACCCGTCCGTCGCTGGAGACGATCGCGTCCACGGCGCGCGATCTCGCGTCCGCGCTCGCCGGCGCGCATGCCAAAGGCGTCACCCATCGCGATCTCAAGCCCGAAAACGTGATGCGCACGCCGGACGGCCGCATCAAGATCCTCGATTTCGGCCTCGCGCGCATGGAGGCGGGCCCCGGAGGCATCGCCGCGACGTTGACCGCGGCGCTGCCCGGCGCCATCGCGGGGACACCGGCCTACATGTCGCCCGAGCAGATCGAGGGACGCGCGGCCGGTCCGGCCGCCGATGTGTTTGCGTTCGGCGTGTTGATGTACGAATGGATTTCGGGCCGCCACCCGTTTCAGGCCGGCTCCCCGCTGGCGACGCTCGCGCGCATTCTCGACAGCACGCCGGATGCGCTGGCGAACCATGCGCCGATCCCGATATGGATGTCGGATGTCGTTGCGCGCTGCCTGCGGAAGCCGGCCGGCGAGCGGTTCGCGTCGGCGTCGGATCTGCTGCAGGCTTTCAACCACCCCGCGGTCGTGGAGCGGGCGGCGCCGCTCACGAGCACGTGGTGGCGCACGCATCAAATCGTGGCGATCGTGCTCTACATCATCGCCGCGGCGCAGGCCTGGCAGATAAAGGAGTGGCTGCACGAGCCGATCTCGCTGTGGACGTTCGTCGTCATGGGTATCGCCGCCTCAGTCGGCGGCATCGTGCGCGGACATCTCGTCTTTACCGATGCGATGAACAGGGGACACTTGAGGACCGAGCTCGCGCGCACGAAACGCGTGAGGCTGCTGACCGATCTGCTCATCGCCGCGCTGCTCACCATCGACGCCCTGCTGCTCGCGTGGCAGTGGCCGCTCACCACCGTGCTGACGATTGCTCTCGCGACCGGCATCGTGCTCGCGGCTGTCCTGATGGAACCCGCGACGACGGAGGCGTTGCTGGGAGAGTAGGACTGGGGAGATAGGTGCAACGGGTGCAACGGGTGCGACGGGTGCAATAGGTGCAACAGGTGCGATAGGTGCGATAGGTGCGATAGGTGCGCACCCTGTCCGCCAAGGCCCGATCTCCCAGGAAGTGCTCGAGGCCGCGGTCCGCCGCTTCACGAAAGCCATTATCGAGCGCGCCTTGGGGCGGCGACTCACGCATCATCTGGGTATCCGCCCTGCGGGGCGAAGCCCGACGAGGGCGCGCTGGCGATGTGCCGCGCGATCGCGACGGGACGTTTGAGCCGCGGTTGATCCCCAAGCACGAGCGCCGGTTCACCGGGTTCGATGACAAGATCCTGGCGCTCTATGCGCGCGGAATGACCGTGCGCGAGATTCAGGGCTGCCTCGGGACACGCGGCTGCCAGGACATCCTCATCGCGGTCACAGACGGGCTCGACGTGCACGAGCGACGCGTTGGCGGCCGTCTTTCCGGCGACGACGCTGCATGGGTGCGACAGGTGCGCACCCATCGCACCTTTTGCACCCATCGCACCTTTTGCACCCGTTACATAGCAAGCGTTCTAGGCGCACTCCGGCGGGTCTGGCTTATCCTTGATCGAGTTTCTGAGCCGACTCGCGGCGACTGTTGCCCTTTTACAGAGCATGCGCGCCGCGGCGGTTTCCTTCTCGGTGAGCCATTCGTTGTCCACGCATTCAATCAGTCCGTCCTCCACTTCTTTCAACGACGAGAGTGAAATATTCAGGAAGCGGGCGAACTCTTTGTGCCCTCTGCGGCCGAATCCTTCGGCGATGTTCCGACGTGCCGACGAAGCGGCATCGTTCAGATTGTCGCGGGCCTTCGGATTGGACGCGAACACCGCCCTCTTCAGGAGCTGGAACACTTCCCGTTGGAGGCTACGAGAGAGCTGCCAGCATTTCAGTTCCGAAAAATGACGCGCCATTGATGACGGTAGAGCAAAATCCGATACCAAGCGCTGTAGGTCTTTTTGCCAGCAATTCGACGAAGGGACAGTGGCCAATCTCAATTTCTTCAATCCGCACTCCTCGTCCCCGTCGCACCTATTGCACCCCGCGCACCTCTCGCACCTCGCACCCCGCGCACCTCTCGCACCTCTCGCACCTCTCGCACCCCTCGCACCCCTCGCACCCCGCGCACCTCT
>Ga0105107_10002202_pt1 | contig 12811 bp, 12 predicted proteins | sample PPLLaktember2015_6_FD_79335 | JGI IMG/M metagenome (GOLD analysis project Ga0105107, IMG submission 79335) | Freshwater sediment microbial communities from Prairie Pothole Lake near Jamestown, North Dakota, USA - PPLs Lake P8 Core (1) Depth... | ecosystem: Environmental > Aquatic > Freshwater >... | reverse complement strand
GAGCCGCGCCTTGGACTTCGCCTGGCGCGCGCGCGGCGACATCCTCACCCACTCGAGCTCTCGCTCGAGCGTCCGCAGCCGCGCCTTGTCCTGCTTGTCTTCCTGGGCCAGTCGCTGCTGCTTCTGATCGAGCCAGGAGGTGTAGTTTCCCTCCCAGGGGATGCCCGCCCCCCGGTCCAGCTCGAGGATCCAGCCCGCGACGTTGTCGAGGAAGTAGCGGTCGTGCGTCACGCAGATGACCGTGCTCGGGTATTGCTCGAGGTACTTCTCGAGCCAGGCCACGGACTCGGCGTCGAGGTGGTTCGTCGGCTCGTCGAGCAGCAGCATGTCCGGTTTCGAGAGCAACAGGCGGCACAGCGCGACGCGGCGGCGCTCGCCGCCGGAGAGCTGCGACACCTTCGCGTCCCAGGGCGGCAGGCGCAGCGCATCCGCGGCGACATCGAGCTGGCGTTCGAGATTGTGGCCGTCGACGCTCGCGAGCAATGCCTCGAGCTGGCCCTGTTCCGCGGCGAGCTTGTCGAAGTCCGCATCCGGCTCGCTATATAGCGAGTAGACCTGCTCGAGCCGCGCAATCGCGTCCTTCACCGGCTTCACCGATTCCTCGACGATCGAGCGCACGTCGGCATCCGGGTCGAGCTGCGGCTCCTGGGGAAGCAGACCGACCTTGATGCCGGGCTGCGGGCGCGCCTCGCCCTCGATGTCCGTGTCGATGCCGGCCATGATCCTTAGCAGCGTCGACTTGCCCGAGCCGTTCAGGCCCAGCACGCCGATCTTGGCGCCGGGGAAGAAGGACAGCGAGATATCACGCAGGATGTGGCGCTTCGGCGGGACGACCTTGCCGACGCGGTTCATCGTATAAATGTACTGGGCCATGCGTATCCGAGCTTGCAGGGGGCCGCGGATTATCTGCGATGCCGGCCCTTGCCGCCAGCCATGCTAGGCTCGGCCCGCTTGCTCCCTGACGGTGGTAATACGTGGCAGAAGTCGGCGGAACGGGTACCTGTGTCGTCGCCGGCGAGCGGATCGCCCGCTACGGATTTCCCGACGGGCACCCGTTCGGCCCGGATCGCCACGACGCATTCTGGCGCGAGGTCGTGGCGCAGGGACTCGACCGGCGGGTCCTGCAGCGCGCGCCGCGCACGGCGACGCGCGCGGAGCTCGAGCGATTCCACGATCCGGCCTATGTCGAGTTCGTCGTCGCCCGCTCGGCGACCGGGGAGGGATTCCTGGATGGCGGCGACACGCCCGCCTTCAAGGGTGTCTTCGAGGCCGCCAGTGACGTGGTCGGTGCCTCGCTCGTCGCCCTGGATGCCGTCATGAACGGCCAGGCGCGGCGCGGATTCGTGCCGATCGCGGGCCTGCACCACGCCGGGCGTGCCCGCGCGGCCGGATTCTGCGTCTTCAACGACATCGGCGTCGTGATCGAGACGCTCAAGCGGGAACATGGCCTCACGCGCATCGCTTACGTCGACATCGACGCGCACCATGGCGACGGCGTCTTCTATGCCTACGAGGACGATCCCGGCATCGTCGTCGCGGACACCCACGAAGATGGCCGCTTCCTGTACCCGGGCACCGGGGCGGCCGGCGAGATAGGTTCCGGCGCCGCGATGGGCACCAAGCTCAACCTGCCGCTGCCACCGGGTGCTGGCGACGCGGAGTTCCTCGCGGCCTGGCCGGCGATCGAGGCTCACCTCGAGCGCCACGCGCCGGAATTCGTCCTGTTCCAGTGCGGCGCCGACAGCCTCGCCGGCGACCCGATAACGCACCTCGGACTGACCGAGGCATCGCACGTCCACGCCGCCGCCCGGCTGTGTGCGATCGCGGATCGCCACTGCGCGGGACGAATCCTCGGTTTCGGCGGCGGCGGCTACAACCGGCGCAACATCGCTCGCGCCTGGTCCGGGGTGGTCGCGGCCTTCGTCGAGGCGGCCTGAAGAGTGCCTTTCGGGTAGACTTCGCCCTCCGTTTTCGGCACGCCCGCAGGCACTTCCATGTTCGGATCCGGCATGAAAATCGAGTCCTTCGACCCTGTCCTCGCGGGCGCGATCGCGGCCGAGCGCCGCCGCCAGGAGGAGCACCTCGAGCTCATAGCCTCAGAGAACTACACGAGCCCGCGCGTCCTCGAGGCGCAGGGCTCGGTCCTCACCAACAAGTACGCCGAGGGATATCCCGGCAAGCGCTACTACGGCGGCTGCGAATACGTCGACGTGGTCGAGGAACTGGCGATCGCGCGTGCGAAGCAGCTGTTCGGGGCCGCCTACGCCAACGTGCAGCCGCATTCCGGCTCGCAGGCGAACGCCGCCGTGTATTTCGCGCTGCTCTCGCCGGGCGACACCTTCCTCGGCATGAGCCTCGATCACGGAGGGCACCTGACGCACGGCGCGAAGGTCAATTTCTCCGGCCGGCTCTTCAATGCCATCCAGTACGGGCTCGACCCGAAGACGGGCGAGATCGACTACGCGGCCGTCGAACGGCTCGCCGCGGAACACAGGCCGAAGATGATCCTCGCCGGCTTCTCCGCGTACTCGCGCGTGATCGACTGGGCGCGATTCCGCGCCATCGCCGATGCCGCGGGCGCCTATTTCGTCGTGGACATGGCGCACGTGGCCGGACTCGTCGCCGGCGGCGTCTACCCGAACCCCGTGCCGCACGCGGACGTCGTCACGACGACGACGCACAAGACGCTGCGCGGGCCGCGCGGCGGCCTGATCCTCGCGCGCGAGAATCCGGAGCTGCACAAGAAGCTGAACTCGATGATCTTCCCGGGCACCCAGGGCGGGCCGCTGATGCACGTGATCGCCGCGAAGGCGGTGGCGCTGCTCGAGGCGTTGCTGCCGGAGTTCAAGACCTATCAGCAGCAGGTCGTCGCGAATGCGCGTCAGCTTGCGAGGTCGCTGCAGGACCGCGGCTACAGCATCGTCTCCGGAGGGACCGACAATCACCTCTTCCTGCTCGACCTGGTCGGCCGGGCATACACGGGAAAGGATGCCGACGCGACGCTCGGCCGCGCGCACATCACCGTGAACAAGAACGCGGTGCCGAACGACCCGCGGCCGCCCTTCGTGACCAGCGGCCTCAGGATCGGCACGCCGGCCATCACGACGCGCGGCTTCGGCCTCGAGGAATCGCGCATGGTCGGCGGACTGATCGCCGACGTGCTCGACGGGATGGGCGACGAGTCCGCCGTGCTCCGCGTACGCGAGGCCGTGCTGGATCTCTGCGGGCGCCATCCGGTCTACGCATGAGTCCGCCGGGGGCCAGGCCGTGCACTGCCCGTTCTGCAATCACGACGACACCAAGGTGACGGACTCGCGCCTCGCGGGCGAGGGGCACCAGATCCGTCGCCGCCGCGAGTGCCAGTCCTGCGGCGAGCGCTTCACGACCTTCGAGACCGCGGAGCTTGTCATGCCGCAGGTCGTCAAGAACGACAGTACGCGCCAGCCCTTCGACGAGGGGAAGCTGCGCAGCGGCATCATGAAGTCGCTCGAGAAGCGGCCGGTCAGCCGCGAGACAGTCGAGGCGGCGATCGAACGCATCGGTCACCGGCTGCGGGTGCTGGGCGAGCGCGAAGTCGCATCCCGCACGATCGGCGAGATCGTCATGGAGGAGCTCCGGCATCTCGACGAGGTCGCGTACGTCCGCTACGCCTCGGTCTATCACCGGTTCCACGACGTCGATTCCTTCCGCGACCAGCTCGAGCAGCTCGACAAGCGCCGGCGCAGCGACCCGGAAGCCGGACAGATGTCATTGCTGCCCTCGCAGGCACGCAACACGCGCGACAAGCAATGACGGCCGTTCCCGCGCACGCGACCGGCCACATGAAGCGTGCCCTCGAGCTCGCGCGCCGGGGACTCTGGACGACCGACCCGAACCCGCGCGTCGGCTGCGTACTCGCGCATGGCGAACGGATTGTCGGCGAGGGCTGGCACGAGTTCGCGGGCGGACCGCACGCCGAGGTCGCGGCGCTGGCCGCGGCCGGAGAGGCCGCGCGCGGCGCGACGGCCTGGGTCACGCTAGAGCCCTGCTGCCATCACGGGCGTACACCGCCCTGCAGCGACGCGCTGATCGCCGCGGGCATCGGCCGTGTCGTCTACGCGATGCACGACCCCAATCCGCGCGTCGACGGCGGCGGCGCTGCGCGTCTCGCCGCCGCGGGCATCGCGGTGGAGGGCGGCGTCCTCGAACGCGAGTCCATCGACCTGAACCCGGGCTTCATTGCGCGCATGACGCGGGGCAGGCCCTGGGTGACCGTCAAGCTCGCCGCCAGCCTCGACGGCGGAACGGCCCTGCCGGGCGGCGAGAGCCGGTGGATCACCGGTGAGGCTGCACGCGAGGACGTGCAGCATCTGCGCGCGCGATCCTCGGCGGTGATGACGGGCAGCGGTACCGTGCTCGCGGATGATCCAAGGCTCGACGTCCGCCTGCCAGGCGCCACCCGCCAGCCGCTGCGCGTCGTGCTCGACTCTGCGCTCCGCACGCCGCCTGCCGCGCGCATCCTGGCGCCGCCTGGCCAGGCACTGATCCTGTGCACTGAACCGGACGTCGCGCGCGCCGATGCGCTGCGCGCTGCCGGCGCGGAAGTGGCGGTGGTCGCCGGTGCCGCGGGCAACATCGATCTCGAGGCTGCGCTCACGTTGCTTGCTGCGCGCCAGGTCAACGAGCTCCTGGTGGAATGCGGCGCTGGTCTCGCCGGCGCCCTGCTCAAGGCCGGCCTGGTCGACGAGCTGCTGCTCTACCTCGCCCCGACGCTGCTCGGCCGCGGGGCGCGCCGGCTGGCAGACATCGACGCCCCGGCCTCGATGGCCGAGCGGCTCGAGTTCGCGATCGTCGAGCACGAGGACGTCGGCGGCGACCTGATGCTGCGCCTGCGACCCCGGCGGGGTCGGGGCTGATGTTTACCGGCATTGTCAGGTCCGTCGGCCGCGTGGCCGGGATCGGGGAGGGCGCATCCGCGCGCCGCCTCGCGATCGACACGGGCGGGCTTGCGACCGCCGGCTGGCAGCGCGGCGACAGCATCGCCGTTGCGGGCGTTTGCCTGACGGTCGTCACCCTTGCGGACGGGCGTTTCGAGGCCGAGCTCTCGGGCGAGACGCTGGCGCGCACGACGCTCGGGCGCCTCGCGGCCGGCTCCGCGGTCAATCTCGAGCCGGCGCTGCGCGCCTCGGACGTGCTCGGCGGCCACCTCGTCACCGGCCACGTGGACGGCGTGGCGCGGGTGCGCGAGTGTCGCGAGGCGGGCGGTGTGCTGACGGCGACCATCGATGCGCCGGACGCGCTGGCGCGCTTCATCGCCACGAAGGGATCGGTTGCGCTGGACGGCGTCAGCCTCACCGTCGGGCGGGTCACCGGCGCGGCCTTCGTCATCGATCTCGTGCCGCACACGCGGGCGGTGACGACGCTTGCCGCGCTTGCGCCGGGCAGCGAGCTCAACCTCGAAGTGGATCTCGTCGCCCGCTATCTCGACAGGCTCGTCGAGTCACGGAGGGGAGCGTGAACACCATCGAAGAACTGCTCGCGGAGCTCGCCGCCGGCCGCATGGTCGTCGTGATGGATGACGAGGAGCGCGAGAACGAGGGCGACCTCCTGATGGCCGCGGCCTGCGTGCGCCCCGAGGACATCAACTTCATGGCGCGCCACGGCCGTGGCCTCATCTGCCTGACGCTCACCGAGGAACGCTGCCGCCTGCTGCGGCTGCCGCTGATGGTGCGCGAGTCGGAGGACCGGCACGGAACCAACTTCACCGTGAGCATCGAGGCCGCCGAGGGCGTGACCACCGGCATCTCCGCGCAGGACCGCGCGCGCACGGTGCAGGCGGCGGTCGCGCCGGGCGCGCGGCCGGAGGACCTGCGCCAGCCGGGCCACGTGTTCCCGCTGATGGCGCGGCCAGGCGGCGTTCTGACCCGCGCCGGGCACACGGAGGCGGGCTGCGAACTGGCGCGGCTCGCCGGCTTCGAACCGGCCGCGGTGATCGTCGAGATCCTGAACGAGGACGGCACGATGGCGCGCCGGCCCGAGCTGGAGCGATTCGCCAGCCAGCACGGCCTCGCGATCGGCACGATCGCGGACCTGATCCGGTACCGGCTCGCCAAGGAGAGCTCGATCGAATGCGTGGCCGATCGCGAGGTGGAGACCGAATCCGGCACGTTCCGGATGCGCTGGTATGCGGACCGCGTGCACGGACGGCTGCACGTCGCGCTCGTCCGCGGGGAACCGAACGGCGAACCGCCGCTCGTGCGCGTGCACCTGCGCGACACGCCGCGCGACCTGATCGGCATCCGCGGCGAGCACGCGGGCTGGACGCTGCGTGCGGCGCTGGCGCGCGTCGCACGCGAGCCGCACGGCATCGTCGTCGTCCTGCGGCCCGAGGAGCTGCCTTCCGAGATCGTCGGCACCGGTGCGCGGGACCAGGGGGGCGACACGGGCGAGGGCGGCGCCGTGCTGCGCACCTACGGGATCGGCGCGCAGATCCTGCGCGACCTCGGCGTCACGCGCATGCGCGTGCTGTCGGCGCCGCGGCAGCTGCTCGGCATCTCCGCGTTCGGGCTCGAGATCGCCGGCTACGAGGAGTGAGCCCGGCAGCGCCTGATATACTCGTGTCGTGAATGCGCTCCGTATCCTCGAGGGCGACCTCAACGCCGCCAGCCTGCGCATCGCGCTGGTCGCGTCACGCTTCAACGAGTCCGTCGTCGAGCGCCTGGTCGCGGGTGCCGTCGATGCGCTCGCTGCGCAGGGTGCGGATCCGGAGTCGCTCGAGCTGGTCCGCGTGCCGGGCGCGTTCGACCTGCCCCCGGTCGTGCGGCGCATCGCCCTTTCGCGGCGCTTCGATGCGATCGTCGCGCTCGGCGCGGTGATCCGCGGCGACACGCCGCACTTCGATTACGTCGCCGGCGAATGCGCGGCAGGCCTCGCGCGAATCGCCAGCGAAACCGGCGTGCCGGTCGCATTCGGCGTGCTCACCACGGACACCGAGGAACAGGCACTGGAGCGCGCGGGCGGCGCGGAGGGCAACCGCGGGGCCGACGCCGCCAGGGCCGCGGTCGAGCTTGCCAACCTGATGCGTACGCTGGAGCGTTGACGATGCGCTCCTCCGGCCGCGACCGGATGCAGTCGCGGGCGACGGCGCGCAAGCTCCTCGTGCAGGCGCTCTACCAGTGGCACATCGCGCGCCAGCCGGCCGCGGAACTCGCGGCCCAGTACGAGTCGTCCCCGGAGTTCGCGAAGGCAGATCGCGACTACTTCGGCGCGGCGCTCGAGGCGATCTGCGCGACAGACTCCGGGATCGACGAAGAGCTCGCGCGCCACTCCGACATCGAGCCCGCGCGGCTTGACCCGGTCGAGCATGCAATCCTCGCCCTCGGGCTCTGGGAGCTCATGGCGCGACCCGAAGTACCTTTCCGCGTGGTCATCAACGAAGGCATCGAGCTCGCGAAGCGTTTCGGCGCCACCGACGGCCACCGCTACGTGAACGCCGTGCTCGACCGGGCCTCGCGGGCGCACCGGGGCGCGGAGCGCGGCGAGGTCGCCTGATGCCCGGCGAGTTCGAGCTGATCGAGCGGCATTTCACGGGACGCGGCGCGCGGCGCGAGGATGTGCTCACAGGCGTCGGCGACGACGCCGCACTCGTCGCCGCGCCGCCGGACGGCACGCTCGTGCTCGCGCTCGACACGCTGGTCGAGGGCGCGCATTTTCCGGCCGGATTCGACGCCCGCTTCATCGGCCATCGTGCGCTCGCCGTGAACCTGTCGGACCTCGCGGCCATGGGCGCGGAGCCTGCATGGGCGCTGCTCGGACTCACGATTCCCTCCGTGGATGAGCACTGGCTTTCCGGTTTCTCGTCAGGACTCGATGCGCTCGCGCGCAGGCACGGCGTCGCGCTGGTCGGCGGGGACACGACCCGCGGGCCGCTCACTGTCACGATCTCGCTCGCCGGCACGGTGCCTGCCGGTCGCGCGCTGCAGAGGGACGGCGCGCGCGCCGGCGACGACCTCTGGGTCAGCGGGACGCCCGGCGACGCGGCTGCCGGCCTCGCGATCCTCCAGGGCCGGCTCAACGCACAGGGTCGGGCGCGGGACGCGCTGCTCGCGCGCTTCCAGCTGCCCCAGGCGCGGGTCGCGCTCGGGTTGGCGCTGCGCGGCCTCGCGACGGCCTGCATCGACGTTTCCGACGGGTTGCTGGGCGATCTCGCCAAGCTCTGCGCCGCCAGCGGCGTCGGTGCCGACGTCGCCAGCCGCGAACTGCCCCTTTCGGCGGGACTCTGCTCGGTAGCAGCGCCCGAGGCGCGAATTGCCTGGGCGCTCGGCGGCGGCGACGACTACGAGCTCCTGTTCACGGCGGACCCTGCCGAGCGGGCGAGGATCGCGGCGCTCGACGCCGGGGTCGTGCTGCGCCGCATCGGTGCTGTCACGGAGGCGGGGAGTGTGCTCGTCGACGGCGTCCAGCCCGGGCGAGATGCCGGTCACGGTTTCGACCACTTCGGGTGAGGGCCTCCGGGCTCCGGGCGAAGCGCGAAGCGGTTCACGGTTCCGGCCGGTTTGACGAAATATCCTCACGGTCGATCCCGATGAGGAGCTGGCCATCGCAACCGCAACCGTGCCGACGATCATGCGACCCGCAGAAAGCGGGCCGGGCATCGGCCAACTCATCGGCAAGTACGAGGTAATTCGCGAGGTAGGGCGGGGCTCCACTGGCACCGTGTACCTGTCGCACGATCCCTTCTACGGGCGCGACGTCGCGATCAAGGCCTACCGCGTCGCCGCCGACGACGACCCGGCGCGCGCGAAAGTCGCGCGCAAGATGTTCCTGTCCGAGGCGCACATGGTCGGGATGCTGCAGCACCCGAACATCATGCCGATCTACGACGCGGGCGAAGAAGCCGGCTACTACTACGTCGTCACCGAGTTCATCCACGGCGCCCGCACGCTCTCGGCGTACACGCGGCCCGACAACCTGCTGCCTGTGGACGACGTCCTGACGCTGATGTTCAAGTGCGCCAAGGCGCTGCACTACGCTCACTCGCGCGGGGTGATCCACCGCGACATCAAGCCGAGCAACCTGATGCTGACGACCGACAGCGACCTGAGGCTGATCGATTTCGGGATCGCCCTGCACAACGACGCGGACTTCTCGCGCATCGAGGGCATCGCCGGGAGCCCGAGCTACATGTCGCCCGAGCAGGTGCAGTCGATCGAGCTCACCAATCACTCGGATATCTACTCGCTCGGCGCGGTCATGTACGAGCTGCTCACCGGGCACCGGCCGTTCCGGGCCGGCGCGCTGGCGAAGCTGCTGCACCAGATCGTCTACGCAACCCCGCCTCCGATGCTGTCGATCCGCGCCGATCTCCCAGCCGAGCTCGAGAACGTGGTCGCGATGGCGATGCACAAGGAGCCCGACAAGCGCTACCCGAACGGCGCGGAGTTCGCGAACGCGATCGCGCGCGTGCATGCGCAGCAGCGCAAGGGAGCGGACCGCAGCGATCGCCAGGAGCACTTCAACCTCCTGCGGAGGCTCAAGTTCTTCCACGACTTCTCGTCGGGCGAGATCTGGGAGGTGCTGCGCGCCGGCACCTGGCAGGGGCACGCGCAGGGCGATGAGATCGTCCGCGCGGGCGGCATCGACGACCGTTTTTACGTGATCGTCACGGGATCCTGCACGGTCGAGCGCGACAATCGCATCGTCGGCCGGCTCGAGGCGGGCGACTGCTTCGGCGAGACGAGCTACCTGCGCGGCGCCAAGCGCCAGGCGGCGGTGCTGGCTGGCAACGACGTCACCATCCTGCGCGTGAGTTCGACGCTGCTCGAGCAGGCCTCCTCGGCCTGCCAGCTGCGCTTCAACAAGGTCTTCCTCAAGGCGCTCATCTCGCGCCTGCAGAACGGCGAGTCCCGCAGCGTCAGCTGAGGCCCCGGCGCCTCCCGTCACGGCGAACCGCTTGCTCGCTCCGCCGGAACTTTAGTCGCTCGCAAGTCGGCCCGCCGTGCCGGTCGGCGCCGCGGTCGGCTGAAGACCCGTTCCGTCGGTCGCGCGGACGGTGTGCCTTGCGTGACGTCGTGGGATGGCTGCCGGACGGGCCCCGAGCGAGTGACTGAGTTCGGGCGGAACGAGCGAGGGGCCCGTCCGGCAGCCAGCCTCCGCGTCAGGCGGGGCTCGCGTCCTTGTCGCGCTCGATGCGTGCGTACGCCGAGTGGTTGTGGATCGACTCGAAGTTCTCCGCCTCGATCACGTACGAGCGTATCCGCTCGTCCTGGTTGAGGCGCGTGGCGACGTCGCGGACGATGTCCTCGACGAACTTCGGGTTGTCGTAGGCCCGTTCCGTCACCCACTTCTCGTCCGGGCGCTTCAGGATGCCGAACAGCTCGCAGCTGCCTTCCTGCTCGGCTACGTCGATCAGTTCCTCGAGCCAGACGTGCTCGCGGATCTTCGCGGAGATGGTCAGGTGGGAGCGCTGGTTGTGGGCGCCGTAGTCGGAGATCTGCTTCGAGCACGGGCAGAGGCTGGTCACCGGCACGAGGACCTTGATCCAGGTGTCGATCCGCCCGTCATTGAGTTCGGCGGCCAGCGTCGCGCGGTAGTCGAGCAGGCTCTGCACGCGCGTGACCGGCGCCTTCTTCATGACGAAGTAGGGGAAGCTCATCTCGAGGTGGCCGCCGCCCGAGTCCAGGCGCGTCGTCATCTCGGACAGCATCCCGTTGAACGACTCGACCGAGATTTCGCGCTCATGCTCGTTCAGGATCTCGACGAAGCGCGACATGTGCGTGCCCTTGAAGTTGTGCGGCAGGTGCACGTACATGCTGAAGTTCGCGATCGTGTGCTGTTCCCCGCCGGAGCGGTCCTTGACCCGCACCGGGTGGAAGATGTCCTTGATGCCGACGCGGTCGATCGGGATGCGCCGAGTGTCCGCGCGTCCCTGCACGTCCTCGATTAGCGGGGCGACGGATGCCCCGAGGGTCTTCGCGTTCATGCCGAAATCATACCATATTGGTCCTGATTAGCCGGCCGGCACCGCGCGGGCGATGCCCCGGCCGCGCCAGAATCGCTCGACCGCCGTGCGCACGCCGGCGGCGTCGAGTCCCGCGGTCGCGAGGTTGTCCTCGCGCGAGCCATGCTCCACGAATCCGTCGGGAACGCCGACCTGCAGCACCGGGACCGCGCTGCCGATGCGCTGCAGGCACTCGAGCACGGCGGAACCCGCGCCGCCCTCGATGGCGTTCTCCTCGAGCGTGACGATGGCGAGATGCGCGGCGGCGACCTGCGCCACGATCGCCTCGTCGAGCGGCTTCACGAAGCGCATGTTGACCAGCGTGGCATCGAGGGCCTCGGCGGTCGCGGCGGCGATATTCACCATCGTTCCGAAGGCGAGCAGCGCGAGACCGCTCGAACCCTGCCGGCGCAGCTCCGCGCGGCCGACCGGAAGAGGGCGCATCGTCTTCTCGACAGCGACGCCTGCGCCACGCCCGCGCGGGTAACGCACGGCGGCGGGCTGGTCGAGCTGGCCCGCGGTGTAGAGCATCTGGCGGCACTCGTTCTCGTCGGCCGGCGCCATCACGACCAGGTTCGGCACGCAGCGCAGGAAGGTCGAGTAGATCGCCACCACCGGGCGCATGCCGTCGCAGGCGAGTCCCGCGGCGAGCGTCACCGCGTGCTGCTCGGCGATGGCGACGTCGAAGTAGCGCTCGGGAAAGCGCTTCTCGAAGTCGACCAGACCGGAGCCCTCGCGCATCGCCGGCGTGATGCCGACGAACCGCGAATCGAGCTCGGCCATGTCGCACAGCCACTCGCCGAATACCTGGGAATAGGTGGGGCCGGCGGACTGTTCCTTGAAAAGGGTGCCGCTCGCGGGGTCGTACGGGCCAGGCCCGTGCCACTTGATCGGGTCAGCTTCCGCCGGCGCGTAGCCCTTGCCTTTCTGGGTGACCACGTGCAGGAACTGCGGGCCCGGCAGGTGCCGCATGTTTCCGAGCGTCGTCACCAGGGCGTTCATGTCGTGGCCGTCGATGGGGCCGATGTAATTGAAGCCCATCTCCTCGAACAGGGTGCCCGGCAGCACCATGCCCTTTGCGTGCACCTCCGAACGCCGCGCGAGTTCCCAGGCGGCCGGCATCTTCCGCAATACCTTCTTGCCGCCCTCCCGCAGGTGCGAATAGGTGCGCCCCGACAGCAGCCGCGCGAAATACTTGGACAGTGCGCCGACGTTCTCGGAGATCGACATGTCGTTGTCGTTCAGGACGACGAGCAGGTCTATGTCCAGGCTACCGGCGTGGTTGAGCGCCTCCCAGGCGAGGCCCGCGCTCATCGCGCCATCCCCGATCACGGCGACGACGCGCCGGTCGCTGCCGGTGAGGCGGTTGGCGATCGCCATGCCGAGCGCGGCGCTGATCGAGGTGCTCGAATGGCCGACCCCGAAGCTGTCGTAGACGCTCTCGGCGCGCGAGGGGAAAGGCGCAAGCCCGCCGCGCTGCTTGATGCTGGACAGGCGGCGGCGGCGCCCGGTCAGGACCTTGTGCGGATACGCCTGGTGGCCGACGTCCCAGATCAGCCGGTCGTAGGGCGTATCGAAGACATGGTGCAGCGCGACCGCGAGCTCGACGGTGCCGAGGCCGGCGGCGAGGTGGCCGCCCATCTGGCCGACGGTCTCGATGAGGTACTGGCGCAGTTCGTCTGCGAGGGGGCGCAAGTCGCTGCGCGGCAGGGCACGCAAGTCGGCCGGTGTCTCGATCGCGGCGAGCAGGCCGCCCTGCCTTTCGTCACCCATGGCGGGAGTCTACTGGAGCGCAGACAGCGGGCAAACGAGGCCGCAGCAAGCTAGCGCCCG